>Ga0105248_10006797_pt1 | contig 12539 bp, 13 predicted proteins | sample KBSS34metaG_FD_81524 | JGI IMG/M metagenome (GOLD analysis project Ga0105248, IMG submission 81524) | Switchgrass rhizosphere microbial communities from Kellogg Biological Station, Michigan, USA - KBS S3-4 metaG | ecosystem: Host-associated > Plants > Roots > Rhizosphere > Soil | place... | reverse complement strand
TGGCAGAACCCGCACGCGTGGGTCTACATCGACGTCAAGGGCGAGGACGGCAAGGTCGTCAACTGGGCGATCGAAATGGGACCGCCGAACGCGCTGCTGCGCCGCGGCTGGAAGAAGAGCTCGATGCAGGTCGGCGCGATAATCAAGGTCGAAGGCTTCGCGGCGAAGAACGGCAAGGAATTCGCCAACGCCACCGACATCACGCTGCCCGACGGCACGAAGATCTTCGCCGGGACCGACGAACCACAGCGATAGTCCACAACGATCAACGCAGAGCACGCAGAGTTAACTAAGGCAACCCCAAAGAAACTCTGCGTCCTCGGCGATCTCTGTGTTGATCGTCGTTACAGCGTATCGTTACGGCTGTATCTGGATCGGTAATTCCGCCGCGAAGAGCATCGTTCGATCGTTGTCGGCCGCGGCCCACTTGAGCAGGGTTGGCAGATCCTTCCGGACGATCCCGTCGTGGACCGTCTTCCCGTTCACCACCACCGTCACCGCGCGCGTCAGATCGAACTCGTCGGGCGAGAGCAGCAGCGTGAACGCACCCACTCCCCTGGTCGTGGCCTCCACTTTGTTGCCGGAGCGAACGAGATCCACGCGCCCCGAGTCGGCCTGCGGCGGAAACATCGCGTCCGCGACGCCAGGCAGGACTGCCGGTGCGAACCTGCCGGTCAGCCTGACCGATTCGCTGCCGCGCGCGACCGTGAACAACGCCGGCCGGCCCGACGGATAGCCGCGCAGGATTTCCGCGACTTCAGTGCCGGCAGAAACCGGCTGACCGTTGATCGTGAGCACGACGTCGCCGGATCGGAAGCCAATCTGCTGCGCATTCGAACCCTTGAGCACCCGGTTGATGCGGGCGCCGCTGGCGCGAATGCCGAAGTCGAGTGACGGAGGGGTCTTCATCCGGTTGATGTCCGGCAGGACGGCAGCGTCGGCCGCTTTGGCCGCGAGCCGATCGATGACGAGCCAGTGCGCGCGGGCGGGAAGATTCGGCGGACCAGTTTCCCAGCTCAAACGATCGGGCAACGGTTGCCGGGGGTGCGCCGCCACGAACGACTCGAACCGTTCCTTGATCTCCGGCCACCACGACGTGTCGTGCGCCGCGTTCGGCTGCGGCCGGTACGTGACGTCCACTCCCCCGCCCTTGATCTGCGCGATATAAGGATCGACGACGCTCGTCGGATACATCGGATCCCGGCCGCCGTTGACGACGAACAGCGGCTTGTTCACGAGATTGTTCGGGAAGAGATCCCCGTCGGCATCCGAGGCCTCGTTGTTGAGGACCATGATGAAACCGTTGAGCGGCAGGAAGCTCGCAAACGGCGTCGTGTTCCTCAGCGCCATGTAGTACACGCCCGTGCCGCCGTCCGAAACGCCGGAGAGGACCACCCGGTTTTCGTCGACGTTGTAGGTCCGCTTCACGCGATCGAGGATGGCGCGCAGGTTGTCCGCCTGGCGGCCGGTCCACCACGGCGCGTCTTTCCAGGCGTACGGCAGGACATAGATCTGCTCCGCGCCTGCCAGCCGGCCCTGCGGACCGGACTCGCGCGGGCGGTTGTCCTCGATGCGGCCGACGCCGCCATGGAGCTGCACGCGCACCTGGTACTTGCGCGCCGGATCGTAATTTTCGGGAACGTCGAGCGAGTAGAAATACTCCCCCGCCTCGCTGCGATAGCTGCCCTGAACGACTCCGCGCTGGACGTCGCGCGCGTAGGTGCGCCCTTGCCGGAGCCGCTGGAAAGCGTCGTCGAATCCGATACCGCTGGCGGCGATCCGATCGGACGCTGCGGCAATCTCCGGCGCGGTTTGCGCCGCGTAGAAGGCCGCGAATGCGGCGTCGGCACCTGCTGGCGTCCTGGTGCTCGGCGGCGCCTGCGTCTGTCCCGCAGCGACAGCCACCGCACCGAACGCCGCCAGTACTCCGGCCGCGAGCCGAGTCATCCTATTTCGCGGGGAGGTCCGGCTGGCCGAACTTCGCCTGATCGATCGGGACATTCAGCTTCACGTCGCTGAATTCGAAGGTGTCCCGTCCATCGAGCCACGCGAACGTCCAGTGGTACGGAAACTTGATGCCGCCGACATCGCGGTAGTCCGAATAGTCCACCTGCGTGGGCACCCGGCCGATCGGCGTGCGGCCGTGGCGCACGGTGCGGACCAGCAGGCCGGACTTGTCATCGAAATACAGCGTCGCCAGCGAGCCGTTCGGACCGTTGCCCTGGAGGACCGTGACGTCCTTGTCGTCGATGGTCGTCGGCGGACCCACGCGAAGATCCGTGAGCGCCTGCTTGATCTGCGCGGGAAACGACAACATCGCATCCAGCCGCGCGCCGTCGCGTTCGCTGCCGCCGAGCTCGTACTTCGCCACCACGGCAAGCGGTGTTGCGATCCAGCCGGTACGTCCGTCGTAGGTCCTGACGCTCACGCCGCGATCGGGGTACTCGGGGAAATTGATGTGCGTCGCCCGCTTGTCGGGCGCCTGTGCCGAAAGTTCGACCACGCCGCCGCCGCCGAACCCGCGGTAGCCCACGCTCTTTCCGGTCGCCACGAAGCTGCGGACCGTGGCGAGCCGCTGCTGCCCGCCGATCGCGTCCCAGTACTTGTTCAGCACTTGATCGACGGTCGGCACACCCGGCGCCTGGGTCAGCACGTCGTCATACTCGAACGCCGGTTCGCCGTACACGGCGTCGAGTGTCATCGTCATCACCGGGCGATCGCGGCCGCGGTGACAGGTCCAGCAGGTCACCACTTGCCGCCCGTTGAAGTTGTCGCGGTTGATGGCGGTCACCATCAGCACCATGCGGCGCGCGGTTCGCTTTCTCGGCGTGTCGAGCGCCCAGTCGACGTGGTCGGTGCCGGCCGACGGATGGCAGCCGACGCAGTCGGATCCCACCGCGGCCGACATGATCCCCATCGTCAGCAGGAAGTCGTCGACGCCGATCCCCTTCAGCGCCTGCACGTTCTTGAAGACGTCGTCCACCAGCGGCGGCCTGCCGGCGGGCGCGGCCTGAGGGGCCTGCGCCAGCGCGTGCTGTCCGACGCCGCTCAGCCGCGCGACCATGACGGCCGCGGCGCCAAGGACCATCTGTCTCGATCCGATCCTCATTGCGGTCCCTTTCGCGATTGCTCGCGGAATTCGTCCATGCGGCGGCGGAGCTTCTGATAGAACTCCGCGTTCTCGCCGGGATACCAGTAGCTGCGGTGGCAATTCTCACACGCGGTGTCGAGGTTCTCGCCCGCGTCCCACAGCTCGTCGACATCTTTTCGTTTGACGATGTCCATGACCTCGAGCGCGACGTTGCGCAGCGCCTCGATCCGCGCGTTCCACTCCACCGGATCGCGTTCGACCTTGGCGGTGATCGCCGCCGACGAGAGTTCCACCGCGTCGGGTCCGCTGCTGTCGTTCTCGACGCCGGGCGGCGTGAAGGGACGAGGCACCTTCAGGAGATACGCGCCTTCGGCCAGCGCGACGGCGCCGACCTGGATCTTTTCCCAGTCTTCATCCGTCTTGGGCACCGTATCCACCAGGCCCTGCTTGGTGGCCACCGTACCGACAGCATTGAAGATGTTGTCGGCGATGGGATCGATCATGTACTTCATCAGCTCCTTGACGGACACGACCGGCTTCATCTCTCCCCAGAGCACCGGCTTCGGAGGAGGCGGCGCGGCCGGCGGCGACGAGGAACATCCGGCAGTCGAGAGCACAACGGCAAGGAGTGCGGCGCCGGCGCCCATGAGGTCGCGGCGGCGAAGAGAAAACGGCCCGTTCACGGTGGGATCCTTTCCTATCCCCAAAACGCCGTCAAGCGGACCGCAACAATGGCACGTGCCCGGTTCAGAGAGAGGGAGTCTGTTGCAGAATACGTGGCGAAACGGTCCACCGCGGAGACAAGGGAGAGGCAGAGCATGGCGAACAACCTGAAGTCGTTTCCGCGGTTCGCGGCAATCCTGATCGCGTCGCTGGCCGCCTGGCATGCCGCCGTGCCCGCGCAGACCGCCCGGCCGGCGGCCAGGGACGGCGAGTGGACGGCCTATCACGGCAACACGCGCGGGCACCACTATTCCGCGCTCTCGCAAATCGACGCGTCGAATTTCAGCTCGCTCGAAGTCGGCTGGCGCTTCAAAACGGACCGCCTGGGTCCGGTGCCCGAGTACAAGCTCGAAGGCACGCCGCTGATGGTCAACGGGACCGTCTACACGACCGCCGGCACCCGCCGTGCCGTGGTCGCCCTCGACGCCGCCACCGGTGAATTGCGCTGGATCTACAGCCTGCCGGAAGGCGCACGCGGCGCGGCCTCGCCCAGGCAACTGTCAGGCCGCGGCGTGGCGTACTGGAGCGACGGACGCGACGAGCGCATCTTCTACGTGACGACCGGCTATCGGCTCGTGGCACTCGACGCGAAAACCGGACGGCCGACCGGCGGGTTCGGCACCGACGGCAGCGTCGATCTCAAACGCTTTGCAGTGTTTGGCAACCGCCAGCCGATCGACCTGGTCGACGGCGAGATCGGATTGCACGCGACACCCGCCGTCGCCAACGACGTCGTGCTCGTCGGATCGGCGTTTCGCGAAGGCAACACACCGAAGACCCACAACAACACCAAAGGGATGGTGACCGCGTTCGACGCGCGAACCGGCAAGCTGCTGTGGACCTTCAATACGATTCCGCGGCCCGGCGAGCTGGGCAACGACACCTGGCAGAACGATTCCTGGGCGGTCAACGGCAACACCGGCGTGTGGAATCAGATGAGCGTGGACGAAGAGCTCGGACTCGCCTACCTGCCGGTCGAATCGCCGACCGGCGATCACTACGGCGGCCATCGTCCGGGCAACAACCTGTTTTCCGACAGCCTGGTCGCCGTCGATCTCAAGACCGGCGCGCGCAAGTGGCACTACCAGCTGGTTCACCACACCATCTGGAACTTCGATATTTCGACGGCGCCGATCCTCGCCGACATCGAAGTCAACGGCCGGCCGATCAAGGCCGTCTCGATCATGTCGAAGTCCGCGTTCATCTACGTCTTCGATCGCGCCACCGGTCAGCCGGTCTGGCCGATCGAGGAGCGCGCGGTTCCGAAAGGCGACGTGCCCGGCGAATGGTATTCGCCGACGCAGCCGTTTCCCACGAAACCGCCCGCTTTCGATCGACAGGAGCTCACGGTCGACGAGCTGATCGACTTCACGCCTGCGTTGCGCGCCGAAGCGATCAGGATCGCGTCGCGCTACAAGCTCGGACACATCTTCACGCCGCCGGTGGTCAGCCGCACCGACGGACCACTGGCGACGCTCAGGCTGTGGGGCGGCACGAACTGGCCAGGCGGCGCCTTCGATCCACGGACGCATACGCTTTTCATGAGCTCTGAAGCGCGCGTCAACGCCGCGACAGGACTCATTCCGTCTCCGGGCAAAGATGCCTCGGACATGAACTTCGTCAGCGGTAACGCGATCACCGGTTACCGCTACGTCGCCGGACCGGGTGAAGACGTCGGCGCCGACGCGGTGACCGCGCGGAAGCCGGCCGCATCGTCGACGCCGCAGCCGGCGGCGGAAGGCCCGGTGCTGACCGTGCAGGGACTGCCGCTCAGCAAGCCACCCTACGGGATGTTGAACGCCGTCAATCTCGATCGCGGGGAGATCGTCTGGCAGGTGCCGAACGGCGAGACGCCGGACGTCGTGCGCAATCACCCGCTGCTCAGGGGCATGAACATCCCGCGCACCGGGCAGGGCGGCACGCCGGGAGTGCTCATCACCAGCACGCTGGCGATTGTCGGCGAAACACAGTTCACGACGACCCCGTCGCATCCGCGCGGCGCGATGCTGCGCGCTTACGACAAGGCGACCGGCAAGGAAGTCGGCGCGGTACTCATGGCGGCGCCGCAGTCAGGATCGCCGATGACGTACATGACCGGCGGACGCCAGTACATCGTCGTCGCCATCAGCGGCGGGAATTACTCGGGGGAATATCTGGCGCTCCGGCTTCCGGCAACGGCGTCCGCCGTCCGGTAGCCTTGCGCCCAAAGGAGGCGACGATGCATCTCGTGAAAATGACGGCGCTCGGCGCGGCGATTGCTTTTGGCGCGGCCGGCGGCATCGCGATCGGCCAGCAGGCCGGTGGTCCGCCCGTGCGTCAGGTTGCGCCGACTGACCGCGCGGCCGATTTCACGCTCGCGGAGATCGAGGCGACGTTCAAGGAGATGGACGCCGGCAAGATTCCGACGATGCGGCTGATCGAAGGCGGGCGCTACAACGTCAACATCCGGCGGCTGGTCGGCTCGGAAAGCGCGCTCGTCCACCCGAAAACTGCCGACGTGTGGGTCGTCCGCGAAGGGTCCGGCACGCTGGTGACCGGCGGCACGCTGGTCGATGGCAGGACCAACGCCAACGGCGACTTGAGCGGCAGCGCCATCAGCGGCGGCGTCGAGCGTACGATCAAGACCGGCGATGTCGTGTTCATTCCCGCCGGTGTGCCGCACGGCGTCAAGCAGTCGCAGTCGATTACCTGGCTGAATATCCGGTTCGATACCAAATGAGGAGAATCCCCATGCACCGTGCAGTGCCCGCAGCGATTGCCGCCGTCATCCTCTCGCTGCAAACCGTCGCGTTCTCGCAGTCCCGCATGCCGACCACGTCCACGTTCATCTCGAAAGCGGATATCCAGGCCGTCCTTCGATACACCGGAAGCGAAGGCGCCGCGACCGATCGCCAGATGAAAGTCGTGGGCATGGGTAATTACAACGTCGCCGTGGGCGTGCTGCATCGCGGGCCGACGACGCCGGCCACAGTGGCGAGCGGGATCGGGCATTCGCAAGTGACCGAGATCTACTACGTCATGTCGGGATCGGGCACGTTCATCAGCGGCGTGCGGGTCGCCAACCGCCGCGAGCAGCCGGCCGACGGCGAGATCGTCCGGATTGCCGTCGGCCCAAGCTTCACGGGATCGTTCGAAGGCGGCGAGACGCGCCAGATTTCCGCCGGCGACGTGGTGATCATCCCCGCCGGCGTGATGCATGGCTTCACGGAGATCAAGGACGAGATCACGTATCTGAGCATGCGCACGGACAACGATCGCGTCCTTCCCGCCGGCTACGTGCATCCGACGCTGCGGTGATGGTACGCTGCTTGGACATGTCTAATTCGAGGTTCGTGCCGCCCACCACTTTGGGTCACCGCTTCGTCATGTTGACCATGCTTGGCGCGGTTTGCTTTGCCGCGGCCTGCCGGTCGACGCCTGCGGCCGCGCCGGTCAAGCCGGTGTCGCCGGACACGTGGGCGGTCGTCGACGGCCGCGAGATTTCGCGCGACGACGTGGACAAGGCCTACCGCCGCACGCAGGAGGCGTCGCAGGCGCCGTCGGACGAAGAAGTGCTGACCGCCAAGCTCGGTCTGCTGAACGACATGATCCTTCAGGACATCCTGCTGTCGAAGGCTGCCGCCCTGAAGCTCGAGGTGCCGGCGACCGAGCTCGACACGGCCTACGACAACGCCCGGAAAAACATCCCCGAAGACGCCTTTGCGCAGGAGCTGACCCGCCGCAACGTGACGCCGACGGACATGCGCGAAGGGCTGCGGCGCGAGCTGCTCGCGCAAAAGGTGATCGATCACGAGGTGGGCGCGAAGATCCTCGTCACCGATCAGCAGATCACCGACTTCTTCAACGCCAATCGCTCGCAGTTCAACATGGCGGAAGAGTCGTATCACATCGCGCAAATCGTCGTGACGCCGGTGCGCGAGGCGCAAATCACCAACCGGAGCGGCGACGATGCCGCGACGCCGCAGGCGGCGGACGCGAAAGTGCAGATGCTGGTCGAGCGGCTCAAGGCGGGCGCGTCGTTCGCCGACCTGGCGGCCGGCTACTCCGAGGATCCACAGTCGGCGCCGCGCGGCGGCGATCTCGGATTCGTGCCGGTGTCGAGGCTCAAGCAGGCGCCGCCCCAGCTCCGCGATGCGGTGCTGAACAAGGCGCCCGGCAGCGTGAACATCGCGAGCGCCGGAGGCGGCCACACGTTGATCGCGGTGCTCGCGCACGAACTGGCGGGGCAACGCGACCTCTCGACCCCGGGCGTCCGCGACCGGATCACCGACACGCTGCGCGGCCGCAAGGAGCAGCTGCTGCGCGCCGCCTATCTGACGTCGATCCGCAGCGACGCGGTGGTCGTCAACTACGAGGCGCGCCGGCTGGTCGAGTCGCAGAGCGCAGTGCCCGGCATCCTGCCGGCGGCGCCGGCCGGCGGCGCCGGAAAATAACACCGCGTCCGCGAGTCATTCGCTCCGCAGCGCCTGCACGACGTCCACGCGCGAGGCGCGTGCCGCCGGCCGCGGTCGATCCGCTCCTTGATGCTAAGCGCGAGATGGCCGCGTATCTCCTCGTCGAGATCGTGCTGATCAGGTCGCATCGGCTACTCCTCGCTTGCCTCCGCCGGATTCAGGATCCGCCCGATGGCGCCGACCAGCTGCGACCAGCGATCCCGTTCGCGCGACAGCTGCGCCTTGCCCGCCGGGGTGAGGCGGTAGTACTTCGCGCGCTGGTTCGCCTCGCTCACGCCCCACTCGGATTTGAGCGATCCGCGCTTCTCGAGGCGGTGCAGCGCCGGATAGAGCGAGCCGGTTTCGACCCGGAGCAGATCCTCGGATTGCGAGCGGATGGCCTGGCCGATGCCGTGGCCGTGCTGCGGACCCCACTGCAGGGTCCGGAGGATGAGCATCTCGAGCGTGCCCTGGAGGAGGTCGAGGCGGCGGTCGTCGGGGATCTTGGCCATAGACGTAGGCAGTCTACGGCCTTAGACGTAGATTGTCTACACCCTGTTCCCGCGATGCGGTTCGCCGGTCTGGACGCAGCCTGACGTGTTTAGTTCAGGCTGCGGTCCGGCGCCGGACGAAGGTGATCTCGGACACGCCGCGGCGCGTGCTGGTCGAGACGACGTCCGCCAGATGATTCAGGAGGGGCCGCAGGGCAGGATTGTTCAGGAGGCCGTCAACCACGAAGCGGCGGTAGCCGCGCACTTCGGCTGCGTGCAGCAATCGGGCCGCGAGTGCGCTCCCGATGCCCTGGCGCTGCCAGGCATCGGCGACGACCAGCCCGACTTCCGCGCGGTCGTCACCGCTGGCGCCGATGTTTCCCAGCGCGATGACGTCGCCGCCATGCGCGGCGTCGAGTTCGGCGATGAACGCCATTCGCCGCGGGTCGTCCACGTCCGCGAGCAGTTGCACCAGCGACTCCGACAGGACCGGCATCTGCAGGAGGAACCGGAAGTAGCGCGTGCGCGGGCTCAACCGCGCGCACAGCTCGCGCACGGCTCCCTGCTCGCCGCGCTGCAGCGGCCGGATGCGTACGAGACAGCCGTTGGGCAGCGCGATCCGTCCATCGTCGAGCATAGGAGTCTTCATGGCCGATTCATCGCTGAAGATGACTGAAGAAACGACGTCACGGACTCGAGCCGCGTCACTTCGTTGGTGGTGAGCTCGAAGCGGTGGCGGTTGGCGGCGACGAGATCGTTCGCCCGGTGCATCGCCCGCATGAGTCCCGCATCGGAATGATGGCGCGAGCGCAGGAGAAAGTGTCCGATCTCGTGCGCGAGGGCTCGTCCAAAGACGCGCGCCCGCAGGAAATCGCGAAACGCCGACGGCGTGTGCAGATCGAAGCCGCCGTACTGCGCGTCGGACACGAGGGTCGCGATGGTGTTCGGATACATGACGATTGCGGGTTCCGGCACGTCGTCGACGAACCCGATTGAGCCGAGCGTACCGATTACGCCTTTCGGATCCGGATGTTCGCCGATCGTAACCGTCAGCCTGATCGCGCCGTTCCTTCCGGGCTCGCCCGCCCCGGCCGCCTGGACGTCCACTCCGTACGCCGACCAGATGCCGGCGACCTCCTTCATCGCCGTCGCATGCAGCTTCGGCGATATCGATTCATCGAAGACGACGTCTACGCGAACCCGCGACGGCGGGTGCGGATGCCCGGGACCGAGCGGCGCGGGCGGCACTGATCGTTCGCTGGCATCGGCGATCGACGTGCCGACGCCGATCATCGGCGCCAGCGTTTTCCGGGACTGCGTTGCTACGGCGCGCGCGGGTGTGGCGCCGGATCTCGCGATGACATCCAGCGCCGCTGACAGCAGCACGACCGTCTGGAATAACAACACCGCGTAAAGCTGCCGCCGAACCACGCTTCGCACAAGTCACGCCCTCTGTCAGGTGCCGGCACGCCGCCGGGCTTCGTTACACCTTTACAGGACGGACGTTGAAAAGTATTTCGGCGCCAGTTACGAGGTAACTACTGATAGTGCAAAGAACCGGAAAACCTTTCTGTCAGCGTCAGTCTGACGCTGGCCGAAATTGGTCCCCAAGTTGCACTCATATGCCGCGTGCGCGTAGTCGCGCGCAACGGTCTTTCCGTTTCTTGAAACTTTTCACAGGCAGGCGGTCACAAAAGAGAGAACTAACGTGTACGGGCTCACACAGGAAGTCTTTCGAGAAGAACCACGATTTACGAAACTCGCATTCGATCGATTGCTCGAGTGGTTGGATGACGGCGCCGACTCCAACGGCGAAACCTATCTCGAGATGCACCGCCGACTCGTTTCGTATTTCGATCGGCGTAACCGGCAGTCGGCGGACGAGCTGGCTGACGAGACACTCAACCGCATCAGCAAGACGTTGCAGAAAGACGGGGCGATCGCCACGAAGCCGCCGGCGCGCTATTGCTACGTCGTCGCCAAGTTCGTGCTGCTCGAGGACATCCGGCGCGAGCAGCGCCATGTCCGCCTGGTCGAACAGCCCGCCTTCCGCGCGTCGACGAGGCAGGGCGAACGGCTGGCGCCGTTCGACAAGGCGCCGGATGACACGCAGGAACAGCGTCTCGAGTGTCTCGAGCGCTGCCTGCATACGCTGTCAACTGAGCAGCGCGAACTGATCGTCGAGTACTACCGCGACGGACGGGGTCAGAAAATCGAGCGGCGCCGGGAAATGGCCAAACGGCTGGGCATCACGATGAATGCCCTCGGGATTCGTGCCTGCCGCATCCGCAACACGCTCGAAGCGTGCGTGGAAGCCTGCCGAAAAGAACGATGACGGATTCATGGGTATTTCGTCCTATAAGGATGAGCTGTGCGAGTTGTGGCGCGCAGCAAACGTGAACCCCTGAAGGCGCATCGCGCGAAGCAGGATAAGACATGACCCCGTTACATGAACCCGGTCCCGAGGATCAACTTGTCAGTTACCTGCTGGGCCTCCTCCCGGACGAGGAAGCCGAGCGGCTGGACGAGTTGAACATCGCCGACGAAGAATTCGCGTGGCAGCTGCGCGTCGTCGAAGACGATCTCATTGACGCCTACGTGACCGGTGCGCTCACCGGCGACACGCTGGAGCGGTTCGAATCGTTCTACCTTGCGTCGGAGCACCGTCGCCGGAAGGTGAAGTTCGCCCGCAGCTTTCGCCGTGTCGTCGATCGAGGGATCGGGACGGCCGGCGCGGGTGCCGGGCGCAATCACATCCGCCCTCCGGGGTCGGAGCGCAACCGGATTTCATCAGCGCGCTTTCCGGCGAGTCAGTCGATGCCGCCGCGCCAGGGTTGGGTCTGGAGACTCGCTGCGGCCGCGGCGCTGGTTCTCCTCGCCGGCGGAGCGCTGTACGAGGACGTCCGCCTGCGCGGTGCGCTGAACGAAGCGCGCGGTGCCGGCACCGCATTGTCCAATCAGGCGCGCGATCTGGAGCGGCAGCTGAACGATCAGCGTGTCGTCCACGACAGCGTCGTCAGCGAACTTGAAAGAGTTCGGCTCCCGCAGACCGGGAACGCACCGGCGTCCGCGCCGGCGCGGTCAGCCGAACCAGTGGGCGGGACGTCACGTGCGCTCCCGGCCGTTGCGCTCGTCCTCCTGCCGCAAACGCGCGGCGCCGGTCCGATCGCGACGCTCGCCGTCCCTCAGGGTCTCGATCGCGTGGCGCTCGAGCTGCGACTCGAACCGGGCGATTTCAGCCGCTACGAGGTGGCGCTGAAAGATCCGGCGGGCAGTCAGATCGTCTGGCGCAGCGGCCGCATCACCTCCAGCATCATTGACGACATTCCGACGATTGCCCTGCTCATTCCTTCCACCGTCCTGAAAACCCAGTACTACTCGCTCGAGCTCAATGGAATCACGGCCACCGGCAGTGCCGACGTGATCGGCAGCTACGTCTTCCAGGTGGTGCGGCGATAGCGCGCGAGCGATGTCGCGATTCACCCTGAACGGCTGATGTTGTTGCGCACGCGCTTCCAGACGGCGTTCATGGCCATGCTGTGGGGCGGCGTCGTGCTCGCAGGGCACTCGGATCGTCTTCGCGCAGCGGCTGCGCCGCAAGCCACCGATCACGCCGCGCTGCTCGAGGCAGGCTTGCCGATCGAGCGCGAATTGGGTCCGCGCCAGGAGCATCTGTACCGGCTCGCGCTCGCGAAAGGCGAGTACGTGCGCGTGATCGTCGAACAGCGCGGGATCGACGTCATCGCGCAGACCCGCCGGCCGGACGGCAGCGTCATCGCGAATTTTCAGTCCGAGATCCGC
>Ga0105248_10006796_pt1 | contig 12541 bp, 14 predicted proteins | sample KBSS34metaG_FD_81524 | JGI IMG/M metagenome (GOLD analysis project Ga0105248, IMG submission 81524) | Switchgrass rhizosphere microbial communities from Kellogg Biological Station, Michigan, USA - KBS S3-4 metaG | ecosystem: Host-associated > Plants > Roots > Rhizosphere > Soil | place... | reverse complement strand
TTGCTCAAACCGGCGTTGGCCGGCGGGACCATCCGCTGCATCGGCTCGACCACTTACAAGGAATACCGCCAATACTTTGAGAAGGATCGGGCGCTGGTCCGGCGCTTCCAGAAAATAGACGTCAACGAACCGTCGGTTCCGGACGCCATCGAGATCATGAAGGGTCTCAAGCCGTATTTCGAGGCCTATCACAAGCTGAAGTACACCAACGAAGCGGTGAAGGCGGCGGTGGAATTGTCGGCGCGCTACATCCATGACCGCAAGCTGCCCGACAAGGCGATCGACGTGATCGACGAGTCCGGCGCGGCCCAGATGCTGCTGCCGGAAAGCCGCCGCAAGAAGACCATCGGCATCAAGGAGATTGAGACCACGATCGCGACGATGGCGCGGATCCCGCCGAAGACCGTATCGAAGGACGACGCCACGGTGCTGCAGCATCTCGAGCAGACGCTCAAGACGGTGGTCTATGGCCAGGACAAGGCGATCGAGGCGCTGTCGGCGTCGATCAAGCTTGCCCGCGCGGGCCTGCGCGAGCCGGAGAAGCCGATTGGCTGCTATCTGTTCTCAGGCCCTACCGGTGTCGGTAAGACCGAGGTGGCGAAGCAATTGTCCGTCAGCCTCGGTGTGCATCTGATCCGCTTCGACATGTCGGAGTACATGGAGCGGCACACCGTGTCGCGACTGATCGGCGCGCCGCCCGGCTATGTAGGTTTCGACCAGGGCGGGCTGCTCACCGATGGCGTCGATCAGCACCCGCATTGCGTATTGCTGCTCGACGAGATCGAGAAGGCGCATCCGGACCTGTTCAATGTGCTGCTGCAGATCATGGATCACGGCAAGCTCACCGACCACAACGGCAAGCAGGTCGATTTCCGCAACGTGATCCTGATCATGACCACCAACGCCGGCGCATCGGACATGGCCAAGGCGGCCTACGGTTTCACCCGGCAGAAGCGGGAAGGCGACGACACCGAGGCGATCAACCGGCTGTTCGCGCCGGAGTTCCGCAACCGTCTCGACGCGATCATCACCTTTGCGCATCTGTCGCCGGAGGTCATCGCCAAGGTGGTCGAGAAGTTCGTCCTCCAGTTGGAGGCGCAGCTCGCCGATCGCAACGTCACCATCGAACTGTCGGAGGAGGCGAGCCGCTGGCTGATCGCCAACGGCTACGACGAGCTGATGGGCGCTCGCCCGATGGCGCGAGTGATCCAAGAGCACATCAAGAAGGGTCTCGCCGACGAGGTGCTGTTCGGCAAGCTCAAGGACGGCGGCCACGTGCGCGTCGTGCTGATCAAGGACGAACTTGGCAACAGCAAGCTCGGCTTCGAATTCCTCGAAGGCCCGATCACGCCCAAGGCGGAGAAAATCCCGGAGAAGCGCGTCCGGGCGAAGCGCAAGCCGGGTGCCCGCAAGAAGCCGCAGGGGCCGAAGAGCGACGGTCCGGACAACGACGGCAACGGCGGGCCACCGCGCGGCGGCACAGTGCCGAAGGTGCCGCTGGTCAAGGTGTAAGGCGCACCCGTTACATCATCGCCGCCTGCCAAGCGTTCGGCGGCGATGAGTTCTGAATTTTCGCGGGATGCTGCGGCGTTGGCGGTTGCGCGGCGTGTGCCGCCATGTGACCAAGGGCCATGGCCAACCCCACCCTGCCGCCAACCGGCACCTCGCTCGACGCATTTCTCTACGGAGTGCGGCGGGCGTCGACGTCGGTGTTCGCCTTCGTCATCATCACCACCTACATCGGTTTCGGCGCGCTGTGCCACGACTACGGCTTCTCAGTCGGCTGGGCCATGCTGTCCACGGCGCTGCTGTGGGCAGGCCCGGCGCAGGTCGTCCTGGTGACCGGCCTTGGCCCCGGCATGTCCCTGATTGAGACCGCGGTGGCGGTGGGCCTGTCGAGTGTTCGGTTCCTGCCGATCGTCGTTGCGCTCATCCCCCTGGTCAAACGAAGCAACTCGCGGCCCTGGCAACTCGTGCTGCCCGTGCATTTCATGGCGGTCAGCGTCTGGGTCGAAGCCGTGCGGATCGCGCCAACCTTGCCGCGCGAGCATCGCATCCCGTTCTGCAACGGCATCGGTCTCGCGCTGCTTACGCTCGGCACCGTGTTCACCGCGGTCGGCTATTACATGCAGGCGCTCCTGCCGGCGCTGTTCGGTGCCGCCGCGATGTTCATCACGCCGATCTCGTTTTTGACCTCGACGGCGCGGAACGCCCGGCTGCTGCTGGAGAAGGCGGCGTTGGCGCTCGGCCTGGCGATCGGTCCCGTGCTGGCGTTCAGTGACGTGCAGTTCGATCTGCTGTGGACCGGCGTGATCGGCGGAACGCTTGCCTACCTGCTCCACCGCATGCAACGGGCGCGGGGTGCGAAATCATGAGCGCCGAACTGCACTCCTATCTCATCCTGATCGTCATTGGCTTCCTGCCGAGCGAGGTCTGGCGCTGGCTCGGCATCGCGCTCGGCCGCGGCCTCGACGAACAGTCGGAGATCATCCTGTGGGTGAGGGGGGTCGCGACCGCGCTGATCGCGGGCGTCATTGCCCGCATCGTGTTGATCCCGCCGGGCGCGCTCGCCGGGGTGCCGTTGCCGGTGCGGCTTGCGGCGTTGGCCGGCGGCTTCCTCGGCTTTCTGTTGATCCGGCGATCGGCGTTTGCCGGGGTGGTGATCGGCGAAGGCTTGCTGGTGTTGGGCGCGCTCGTGTTTAGTTAGAGCATGATCTCGAAAAGTGGGCACCGGTTTTCGGACAAGATCATGCTCACATGAAAAATCCCATGTCGGTCGAGCCCGCAGATCCGCCTGCCCATGTTGCGTTTCAGGTGTTTCTCGACGGCATCGTTGCTGCAGTGCGTTCGGTGTTCTTCTATGTGCTGATCGGCAACTACGTCGGTATGGGCGCGCTCGCCCACGAGGTCGGGTTCAGCTTCTGGTGGATGGCATTGTCCACGGTGCTGATCTGGGCGGCGCCGGCGCAGGTGATCCTGGTCTCGACCCTGTCCACGGCCGCGCTGTTCGAGGTGGCGCTGGCGGTGACGCTGTCGAGCGTCCGTTTCCTGCCCATGGTGGCCGCGATCCTGCCGACCATGCGGCGCCCGGGCGTACGCCAGCGCGATCTCATCCTGCCGATGCATCTGACTGCCATCAGCGTCTGGGTCGAGGGCATGCGGCTGTTGCCCCTGATGCCGGTGGAACGGCGCATCGCCTTCTACAACGGGCTTGGCACAGGCCTGATGTCCGGAGCGGTGATCGGCGGGGCGGTCGGGTTCGTACTGGCGGCAAAGCTGCCGCCGCTGCTGTCGGCGGCACTGTTGTTCTTCACGCCGATGGCGATCCTGATGTCATCGGCCCGCAACAGCCGTACCCTGCTTGACGGTCTTGCCTTCGCGCTTGGCCTCGTGGTCGGGCCCGTGGTGGCGGCGCAGAAGATCGGCCTCGACCTGATGTGGACCGGCCTGATCGCTGGCACCATGGCCTATGGGGTCCATCGCCTGCGCGAAGCCCGACGGAAGTGCGTGTCATGAGCGCCGCGCTGCATGCCACCTTGCAGGATATCGGGCCGGTGCTGGCGCTCATCCTGTTCGGCTTCCTGCCGAATGAGGTGTGGCGGCTGGTCGGGCTGATGCTGGTGCATGGTCTCGACGAGAAATCACAAATCATCGTCTGGGTGCGGGCGGTCGCAACCGCGATGCTGGCGGGCGTGCTGGCGCAACTGATCCTGTCGACATCCGGGCCGCTCGCCAGCATTCCGGTCAGCGTGCGGATCGGCGCCTCGGTGCTCGGCTTTGCGGCATTCCTGATCGGCAAACGCTCGGTGTTCGCCGGCGTGCTGACCGGCGAGGCCGCGATCCTGCTGGGGACGTATTTCCTCGGGACCTGACGTCAGCCCTTCAATGCCGCCGCCATTTTGAGCGCGCGATCGGCCAGAACGTCGGGCTTTTCCTTTTCACTGGCCGGGGGCTTCATTGGCACGCCAGCCTTGCGTGGGATGACATGCATGTGCAGGTGAAACACCACCTGACCGCCGGCGCCCTCGTTGAACTGTTGGATGGTGATGCCGTCGGCGGCGAACACCTTCATGGCGGCGCCGGCGATCTTCTGCGCGGCCACCGCCACTGCGGCGAGATCGTCGGGCTTAACGTCGAGCAGGTTCCGCGCTGGCGCCTTTGGCAGCACCAGGGTATGGCCGGGTGCGCGGGGCATAATGTCGAGGAAAGCCAGTACCTTGTCGTCTTCGTACACCTTGTAGCAAGGCAGTTCGCCACGCAGGATTTTCGCGAAAATGTTTTGCGGGTCGTAGCTCGGCATGGGTTTCCCCTCAGTCCTGTTCCTGCTCGGCTAAATCCTTGCGGAATGGCGCCAGCGCCGCAAGCTCTGCACCGGCGGATTCCACATAAGCCCGCTCGCGGACCAGATAGTCGGCGATCGCGCGGCGCAGCCCTGGATCTGCGATGTAATGGGCGGAATGGGTGGTGACCGGCAGGTAGCCGCGAGCGAGCTTATGTTCGCCCTGGGCACCGGCCTCGACGCGCTTGAGCTTGCGATCAATGGCGAACTCAATGGCCTGGTAATAGCAGATCTCGAAATGCAGGAACGGGTGGTGCTCGATGGCGCCCCAATGGCGGCCGAACAGTGCGTCGCCGCCGATGAAATTGATGGCGCCGGCTATGAAGCGGCCGGCGCGCTTGGCCATCACCAGCACGACCTTGTCGGCCATGCTCTGGCCGATCAGCGAGTAGAACTTGCGGGTCAGGTAGGGCCGGCCCCATTTGCGCGAGCCGGTTTCCATGTAGAACGCAAAGAAGGCATCCCAGGCCTCTTCGGTTAGGTCTTTGCCGGTGAGCCAGTGCACGGTGATGCCGGGGGCCAGCGCATCGCGCCGCTCGCGTTTGATGGTCTTGCGCTTGCGGGCCGATAGCGCCTCAAGGAACGCGTCGAAGGTGGCGTAGCCGTTATTCTCCCAGTGGAACTGCTGGTCGGTGCGGTGGAGGAAGCCATGGCTGACCAGCGCCTCGCATTCCGGCTCCGGCAGGAAGGTGAAGTGAACCGAGGATGCCTCGCGCTTGCGGCAAAGCTCGAGCAGGCCGGCGATCAGACCGCTACGCACCCGGTCGGCATCCGGCGAAGGACGCAGCAGGAGACGCCGGCCGGTCGCTGGCGTGAATGGCACCGAGACCTGGAGCTTGGGGTAGTATTCGCCGCCGGCCCGCTCGTAGGCTTCGGCCCAGCCGCGGTCGAAGACGTATTCGCCCCGCGAGTGCGATTTCAGATAGCAGGGCACGACGCCAACGACAGTGTCGTCCGCGGCCTCGGCGAGCAGATGCTGAGGCTGCCAGCCGGTTCTCGCTGTGGCCGACCCCGATTCCTCTAAGGAATGAAGAAAATTGTATGAAATGAATGGGTTGTATGGATTTTCTAGCAACCAACATTTAGATCGATCTTGTTCTTCAGGTTTCAGTTGAACAGCTGCTTCGAAACTTGGATTGGCACAGGCGTCCCATGCGGCGGCGTCGACCTCGGCGACGGCCGGTATGACGCGAAGGCGGAGATCGGCAGGATTGGTTGAGGGCATGCGGGGCCTAGCCGTCGATTATGGCCGAAAGCCTTCAAAAATCATCTGGTCCGCGTAGCTTCCGGCGCGGGCGCGATCCTGATGGCTGCGGACGGTCCAGGTCAGCACCGGCCAGCGAAGCACATGGCGGGCCAACAGCGGCGGCGCGGATGTCAGGTCCGCCACCCGATAGGCCAGGAACTGCAGGCGCGCAGCGAGCGCCTGCCGGAGGTAGCGCAGCGCCAACATTTGCGCGGGCACCGGTGCGTCGGCGTCGCGCCGCATCCCGACCAGGCCGAGTGCGAGCGCCGGAGCGAGATTTCGCAACGCCGCCATCAGGCCGGGGTCGAACGACATGACCGCGACTGGACCGTTATAGCCAGCCAGCACGGCCGCGGTGCGTGCGGCGAGCCTGGTATCGCCGGCAAAGTTGCCCTTGAGCTCGATCACTAACGTCGTGTGCCCGGCCACAAGTTCGCAGAGCTCGCCGAGGGTCAGCATGCGGTCGGCGGTGGACTTGAAGGCGATACGTTGCAGCGCCGCAGCCGTAATGGTGTCGAGCCGGCCGTCGCCATCGGTGAGGCGGCCGAGCGCATCGTCGTGATACACCATGGCTTCGCCGTCCGCGCTGATCTGGAGGTCGCATTCAATGCCATAGCCGCCGGCGATGGCGGCGCGAAACGCCGACGAGGTGTTTTCGATGACGCCGGAGGGGGCGTCATGGAGGCCGCGATGGGCGATCGGGCGCGCGGTCAGCCATTCGCGCATCGGCGCCCAGTCAGGCCACCTCGAATGAGGCCTCGACTTCGACCGCGGCATCGAGCGGCAGGGCGGCGACGCCGATGGTGGTGCGGGCGTGACGCCCCTTGTCGCCGAACGCCGCGACCATCAGGTCGGAAGCGCCGTTCATCACCTTGGGGCCGTCGGCGAAGCCGGCGGCCGAATTGATGAAGCCGCCGAGGCGGACGACGCGCACGATCTTGTCGAGATCGCCGAGCCCGGCCTTGAGCTGCGCCAGAATATTGACCGCGCAGGCTCGTGCCGCCTTCTGGCCGTCCTCGACGGACACCGCGCCGCCAAGCTGGCCCTTGGCCACGAGCTTACCTGCGCCATCGAGGCAGAGCTGGCCCGAAACCACCATGAAGTTGCCGGTGCGAACGAACGGCACATAATTGGCGACAGGCGCGACCGGCTTCGGCAACTCGATGCCCAGGTCCGCAAGCTTCTTTTCGATGGTTCCGGCCATTGATGTCCTCCTGCGCGGTCAACTTGGGTGCTCAAAAGCGCGGCACAAGCCCGTGCGCCGAAGGAACGCCCTTGAAAATGCCGTCTTTGTTTCGCCGATCATGGGTCTGCTTGCAAGCGCGGTCATGATGCCGTTGCGGCGGACGCCCGTGACGCCTATTTTGCTGGTCCGGGCGATACCAGGAGATTCGCTATGCCGTTGCCCGTGTCCCTTCGCTTGCTGATCGCAGCCGCTGCCTTGGCGGTGCTTGCCCGACCCGCGCCGACGCACGCGCAGGGGGCCGCCGTATCGCTTGCCTCGCACCGTGCCGTCTACGATCTCAAGCTCTCAAGCACCCGCGGCAAGCGGGCGATGAACGCGGTGCGCGGCCGCATCCTCTACGACTTCTCCGGCAGCGCCTGCGAGGGCTATGCATTGCAATTCCGCCAGGTGTCGGAGCTCGACTCGGGCGAGGGCAAGGTGATCGTCTCTGATCTGCGCGCCACCTCCTGGGAGGATGGCGCCGGCAAGCGGCTGCGGTTTCATTCGCAGAACTACTTCGACGACGCGCTGCGCGATTCTGTCGATGGCCAGGCCGAACGTGACGGCGACAGCGTTGCGGTGGAGTTGAAGCAGCCGGGCGAGAAGAAGCTCGACATGAAGAATGAGCTGGTGTTTCCGACCGAGCACGTTCGCCGCATCATCGCCGCAGCTCGCGAGGGCAAGACGCTGATGCAGGTGTCGGTCTATGACGGTTCCGACACCGGAGAAAAGCTTTACGACACGCTTACCGTAATCGGCAAAGCCATCGCGCCGGACGAGCATAAGCCGACCGACGCAGTCGCGGGCCAGGCCGCGTTCGCCGGCCTGACGCGGTGGCCGGTGACGATCAGCTACTTCGACCATGCGGTGGTGGAAAAATCAGGCGAGCAGACGCCGGTCTATGCCATCACCTTCGAGCTTTACGAGAACGGCATCTCGCGCGCGCTGTTGCTCGACTACGGCGATTTCGTTCTCACCGGCGAGATGACGTCGCTGGAGATCAAGGACGCGAAGCCCTGCAAATAAGGGCTCACGGACATTCCGCCCCGCTATCGATCCACGCTTTGGTCAATTGTCCGGCGATATCCTGACTTCCTGGCGCCGGCTCCCGGCCGGCACCGGGTTTCCAGCCCCAGGCGACCAGGTCTTCCTTGGCGATATGTTCGTGCAATAGCGCGAGATCGCGACCGCCGTTGCGGTCCGTGTCCTTGATCTGCCGGCATATCTCGCCAAGCGACTTGCCCTCCCACGCCATCGACAGCGGCGCCAGGGCCCAGCGCGGATGGCCGGGAACGCTCTGAAATGACGCTGCCACGTGGAGGGTGACATTACGATTGGTGTGACAAGCCGCGCAGGAATCGCCGAGCCCCGCTCGCCGCGCTGGTGGAAAATGAATTCGATGGTCAGTGCCTTGCAGCGGCTGATCGCCGGCAGGATGGCAATTCATGCAGCGCGGATGGGTCAGCACCTTTCCGAGTTCGCTGAAGATCGCTCGCGAGCGCTGCGCCCGATCGCCGATGCCTTGGAATGCCGACGGCGGTTGAAGCTCGTGCGGGGCGGGTGTCTGGGCCGCAGCCGTTGATAGAGTGAGGACGAGAATGCTGGAGAGCAAGGGCCGTGGTGACCGCATGACCGCCCTTTCGATGATCGAAAAGGCAATGACCAGGAACCGCAGTTGGTTCCGGCGCCGGTCACGACAGCAACAATGTGGCCCTTAATCGCCGAGCGTTCTTGTGGTTTTGGGCGTCAACGCCACGTCGTCCTGCTCCTTTAGGGCGAGTCCCTTGACCATGGCCTCGTGGCCGAATTTGTCGCGCACGCGATCCATGGCACGTTCGGCGGCGGCGCGGCGTTCGCCGCTCTGGTCGATCAAGTCGGCCGGATCGGCGTCCTCGGCATCCGCCAGCGCGCTCACTCCGACGCCAAGCAACCGATAGCGCGTGCCGTTGATTTCGCGTTCCAGCAATTCACGGGCGGCCCCGAAAATTCTGCCGGCCAGTTGGGTCGGGCGTTCCAGCGAGCGGGCGCGGGTGAGAATTCGGAAGTCCGAAGTCTTCAGCTTCAGTGTGATGGTAGAACCGCAGAGGTGCTTTTCCTTCAGCCGATCGGAAACCTCCTCGGCCGCCGCCCACAGCCGCTTCTCCAGGGGACGGAACGAGGCGATGTCGGTCTCGAATGTGTTTTCTGCCGACACGCTCTTTCGCTCACGCACTGGATCGACCGCGCGCACGTCGACGCCGCGGGCGAGGCGCGACAGCCGCTGGCCCTCGGCGCCGTAGCGGCGCATCAGCTCGGCCTCGTCGGCGCGCTGGAGATCGGCGATCAGGCGGTAGCCGTCCTTGGCGAAGCGAGCCGCGGCGACCTTGCCGACGCCGTAGATGAACTGCACCGGCTTGTCGGCGAGGAAAGCGGCAGCCTCGGCCTGGCCCAGCACGGCGAAGCCGCGCGGCTTGTCGAGGTCGGAGGCGATCTTGGCTAGGAACTTGTTGGCGGCAAGGCCGATGGAGACGGTGATGCCGACCTCCTTTTCGACACGCACGGAAAATCGCGCCAGCACTTTGGCGGCGCTCATGCCGTGCAGCCGCGTGGTGCCGGCGAGATCCATGAACGCCTCGTCGATCGAGATCGGCTCGACCTGCGGCGTCATATCGAGCATCAGTGCGCGTACCTGGCGACTGACCGCAGCGTATTTCTCCATGTTGGGACGGACGATGGTGGCGTGCGGGCAGAGCCGCCGCGCTTCGAACATCGGCATCGCCGAGCGGACGCCAAAGGTTCGCGCGATATAGCAGGCTGTCGACACTACACCGCGCTTGCCGCCGCCGATGATCAGCGGCTTGTCCGCCAGCGTCGGGTCGTCGCGCTTTTCGATGGTGGCGTAGAACGCGTCGCAATCGACATGGCAGATGGTCAGTGTGTCGAGTTCCGCGTGACGCAGGATGCGCGGCGAGAAGCAGGCTGGGCAGCGCGGGGCATCGCCGGTGTCGCGCAGACAATCGCGGCAGAACGCGGCCATCACGGCAAGTCCCGTTCCCAAACGTGACCGAGGGCAACGCGGGCGCGCTCCACCTCGGTCGGATCGATGCCCTGGTGTTGCGCGAAGGCGATCAGCAGCGGCTCGTTTCCGGAAAAGTGGTCGAGCACACCGCTGAGGAAGCTCGGATCGCGCGCGGCATTGCGGATTTGATCCGGGCCGACGCCGGTCGCGGCGAGAAAGCCGCCAAGATGTTCGGGCTCTGACGCGAGGAAGGTGAGCGCCGCGACGGCAAGCGTCTCGGCGGCCTGGTGACGCGCACGGTCCTTGCTGCTGCGGATTTTGCCGCGTGTCATTGCTCGAAGCCGGCCGATTCTTAAAGTTGCCCTGAGCTTAGCAACCCTGCGGCAGCTCTTCCGCAAAATCCGGGCACTCGCAGCCTGTTGAGAGTTGTCGCCCGGGCGGCCTGCGCGGGACCGCGATCCGCAAATTTTATCGGTTTGTCATGGTGTTAATGCTTGGGGCAAGGGATGGGAACCCCGATGCCCGTTTGCGTTTCCGTAACACTTCCTCACTAGATTCTTAAAGATTGCGCCAAAGAGCGTCCGCAGCGCCCAAACGGGCTCCGCCGGCATTCGCGGCAAGAGGCGGGGCAGCCCATGGCCAAGACGGTCCTGATCGTGGAGGACAATGAGCTCAACATGAAGCTCTTCCACGATCTGTTGGAGGCCCACGGCTACAACACCATCGGCACGCGGAACGGCATCGAGGCGCTCGATCTCGCCCGCAAGCACCGTCCCGATTTGGTGCTGATGGACATCCAGCTTCCCGAAGTGTCCGGCCTTGAAGTCACCAAATGGCTCAAGGACGATCCGGAGTTGAAGGTCATTCCGGTGGTCGCTGTCACAGCCTTTGCGATGAAGGGCGATGAGGAGCGCATCCGCGAGGGCGGCTGCGAAGCTTATCTGTCGAAGCCGATCTCGGTCGGCAAGTTCATCGAAACAATTCGCCACTTTCTTGGAAACGCCTGAGGAGTTTTAGTTCGTGACAGCGCGCGTACTCGTCGTCGACGATGTTCCGGCCAACGTAAAACTCCTGGAAGCCCGGCTGTCGGCTGAGTATTTCGACGTGGTCACCGCCATGAGCGGCAGCGAGGCGCTGGCGATCTGCGAGAAGGCGGAATGCGACATCGTCCTTCTCGACGTCATGATGCCGGACATGGATGGCTTCGAGGTCTGCCGTCGCATCAAGACGAACCGCGCCACCCACCACATTCCGGTCGTCATGGTGACGGCGCTCGACGCGCCGTCCGACCGCGTCAAGGGGCTCGATGCCGGCGCTGACGATTTCCTGACCAAGCCGGTGTCCGACGTGGCGCTGATCGCCCGGGTGCGGTCGCTGTCGCGGCTCAAGATGATGACTGACGAGTTGCGCATGCGCGCGCTGACCTCGCGGGAGATTGGTATTCAAGACCCCGAGAACGAGGCAATGGCGGACGCCGGCCGCACCGGCCGTGTGCTGATCGTCGACGACCGCGCCTCGGCAGCGGAACGGTTGTCGATCTCGCTTGCGACCCACCACACCGTGGACATCGAGACCAATCCAAACGATGCGCTGTTCCGTGCCGCCGAAGGCAACTATGACTTGATGATCGTTTCGCTGGCGCTGCAGAACCACGATGCTCTGCGGTTGTGCAGCCAGCTCCGCTCGCTAGACCGCACGCGCAACGTGCCGATCCTGGCGATCTGCGACAGCGAAGACAACGCGCGCATGATCCGGGGCCTCGAGATCGGCGTCAACGACTACCTGCTGCGGCCGGTCGATCACAACGAGCTGCACGCTCGCGCCAAGACGCAGATCCGCAAGAAGCGCTACACCGAGCGGCTGCGTGACAACGTCCAACAGTCGATCGAGATGGCGATTACCGACGGGCTGACGGGCCTCTACAACCGGCGCTATATGGAGAGCCATCTGGGCGCCCTGGTGGAGCAGGCGGCCGCGCGCGGCAAGCCGCTTACTGCGCTCATGCTCGACATCGACTATTTCAAGTCGGTGAACGACACTTATGGTCACGACGCCGGCGATGACGTGCTGCGCGAGTTCGCCACCCGCATCAAGAAGTCGATTCGCGGCATCGATCTGGCCTGCCGGCTGGGCGGCGAAGAGTTCGTGATCATCATGCCGGAGACCGATATGGCAGTGGCCACTATTGTTGCCGAGCGGCTGCGGCGGCGCATCGCTTCGGAGCCGTTTGCGATCGCGCAGGGGACGAAGCACATCGAGGTCACGATCTCGATTGGGCTCGCCACGCTCGACACCGTCGACGACAACGCCGCCACGATTCTCAAGCGTGCCGATCAGGCGCTCTACCGCGCCAAGCGCGACGGCCGCAATCGCGTCGTTGCGGACGCAGCCTAGTTCTCGTGTTGCGGCGACATTTGTTGCGTATTCGCACGCGCGGCGCCGGCGTAAACCATAACGATTCAGGTTGATAAGCGGTTCTCGGCAAACCCAGCGTTTGCCGAGGGTTTTAGCGTTGCGTTCAACCCGCGATCCAGTAGCGTGCAGGTCACCAACGGGGTGGCGGGCCGGAAGACAGCAGAGGCGCTGATTTCGGGTTGAAGTGCGGAAGTCACCCCAAACATAACCCTACGGGTTGCTCAGGTCCGCCGCATCTCCTGAGTCCGTGTGGTTCGGCCGGTCTGGGGGCGAGGCGAGTGGCCTCCTCATGACATCGCCTCCGACCGGCCACCTTTT
>Ga0105248_10006793_pt1 | contig 12544 bp, 9 predicted proteins | sample KBSS34metaG_FD_81524 | JGI IMG/M metagenome (GOLD analysis project Ga0105248, IMG submission 81524) | Switchgrass rhizosphere microbial communities from Kellogg Biological Station, Michigan, USA - KBS S3-4 metaG | ecosystem: Host-associated > Plants > Roots > Rhizosphere > Soil | place... | reverse complement strand
TCGATGACGCCCTGGTTCATGATCGCGACCCGGTCGCTCATGCTGAGCGCCTCGTCCTGGTCGTGGGTGACGAAGAGGAACGTGATGCCGACCTCGCGCTGGATCGCCTTGAGCTCGGCCTGCATCTGGTGGCGCAGCTTGAGGTCGAGCGCGGCCAGCGGCTCGTCGAGCAGCAGCACCTTGGGCTCCATGGCGAGCGCCCGGGCGATACCGACGCGCTGCTTCATGCCGCCCGAGATCTCCACGGGACGCTTGTCCTTGGCGTGTGCCATCTGCACCAGCTCGAGCATCTCGCTCACCCGCTCGTCGATGGTGGATCGGTCGACGCCCTTGCGCCGCAGGCCGAAGCCGACGTTGCCGCGCACGTCGAGGTGCTCGAAGAGCGCGTAGCTCTGGAAGACCGTGTTGACGTCGCGCTTGTGCGGCGGCGTGCTGGTGACGTCCTCACCACCCACCAGCACGGTGCCGGAGGTGGGGTCGTTGAAGCCGGCGATCATCCGGAGCGTGGTGGTCTTGCCGCAGCCGGAGGGCCCGAGCAGGGAGAAGAACTCGCCGGCCGCGACGTCGAGGTCGATGCGGTCCACGACCCGGGTGCCGCCGAACTCCTTGGTGAGTCCACGGAGCGACACCGCGGAGCTCGCCGCAGGAGGTACGGCGACGGCGCGCGTCTCCGCTGGGGTCACGGGGGTGGTCATCGGCGTTCGCCTCCGGTGATCAGGTCCAGGCTGGACGTCTTGCGGTTGAACAGGCGCGGGAGCAGCAGCGCCGCCACGATCAGCAGTCCCGAGACCAGCAGCATCAGGGTGCCGACCGCGTTGATCGCCGGTGAGATGCCGAACCGGATCGAGGAGTAGATCCGCACCGGCAGCGGCTGCGGGTCGACACCGGTCGTGAAGAACGCGAGCACGAAGTCGTCGAAGACCAGCGCGAAGACCAGCAGCCCGGACCCGAGCAGTGCGGGGAAGAGCGCGGGGAGAGTGACCAGCCGCAGCGCCTGCCACGGGGTGCAGCCGAGGTCGCGGGCGGCCTCCTCAACCTCGGGGGACATGCTGCCCAGCCGCCCGCGCACGATCACGGTCACGTAGGCGATCGAGAACGTGATCTCCGCGAGCGTCACGGTGCTCAGCGACAGCTTGAGGCCGACACCGGTGAAGAGCAGCAGCGCGGCCACCCCGGTGACGATCTCCGGGGTGACCAGCGGCATCAGGGTCACCGCGCCCACCGCGCGGGCCGGTCGGGACGTGATCCGCTCCAGGCCGAGGGCGAGCATGGTGCCGAGGACCAGCGAGCCGAGCGCCGCGACGGTCGCGATCCGCAGGCTCGCGCTGAGAGACTCGAGCAGCGCGCTGTTGCTGAAGAAGTCGGAGTACCACCGGGTGCTGAAGCCGGAGAACACCGACAGCGACTTGGCGGAGTTGAAGCTGAACAGGGCCACGGCGACGATCGGCAGGTAGAGCCAGGCGAAGAACGCGACGGTGACCGCGACCGCGAGCAACGGCTTGCGCTCCAGCCGGCCGGCGCTCACGAGCGCTCCCTGGTGCGGGTGGTCGTGGCACGTAGGTAGACCACCATCAGCACGGTCAGCGCACCCATCATCGCCACTGTCATCGCAGAGCCCAGCGGCCAGTTCTGGCCCTCGGCGAACTGCTGCTGGATCAGGTTGCCGATCATGTACGTGCGCGGGCCACCGAGCAGCTGCGCGCTCACGAAGTCGCCGAGCGCGGGCAGGAACACCAGCAGCATCCCGCCGTACAGCCCGGCGCGCGTGGCCGGGATCGTGACGGTCACGAACGTGCGCAGCGGCCCGTGGTAGAGGTCCTTGCCGGCCTCGATCAGGGAGACGTCCATGCGCTCGAGCGAGGCGTAGACGGGCAGGATCATGAAGACCACGAAGCCGTAGACCAGCCCGCCGACCACGGCCCAGGGCGTGTTGAGGAACGCGATCCCGTCGCTGAGCCCGGTCTTGCGGAGGCCGCTGTTGACCAGGCCCTCGTCGGAGAGCAGCGCCTTCCAGGCGTACATCCGGATCAGGTAGCTGGCGAAGAACGGCACCACGATCGCGGCGATCAGCGCGTTCTTGTAGCGACCCCCGTGCAGGGCGATCGCGTAGGCGACGGGGTAGGCGACGGCCACCGAGAGCACGACGGTCGCGAGCGCGTAGCCGAGCGAGCGCAGGAAGAGCTCGAGGTAGACGGGGTCCCACAGGGCGGCGAAGTTCGCCGGCGTGGTGCCGAAAACGGGCTGGCCGTCGGCCTGCGTGTGCCCGAACGACAGCAGCACCACGACCAGCATGCTGGAGACGAAGAACGCCACCATCCAGGCGGTGGGCACCATGAGCAGCCAGCCCCAGAGACGGGTGCGCTGCGAGGAGCGGCGGGGTGCGCTGCGCCCCCGCGACCGCTCGACCAGCCCTGCGGTCACCTCAGCTGGCCTTGACCTCGGTCCAGACGGCGGCCCGCGCCTGGACCTGGTCGGCGGGCAGCAACCGGAAGACGTCGGGGTTCTCGAGGTCCTTCACGTCGAGGTCCGCATCGGGCACGTCCTTGGCGAGGTCGTTGAACGCGGCGACCGCGTCCTTCACCGGGAACGGGTAGTAGAGGTACTGGATGTTCTTCACCGCGTTCTCCGGCCGCAGCAGCCAGTCGATGAAGAGCATCGCGGTGCCGGGGTGCTTGGCGTTGGCCGGGATCGCGTAGGCGTCGGAGTTGATCGGCGTCCCCTCCTTCGGCGCCTCGAAGTCGTAGTCGGTCTTCTTCTTCGCCAGCGCCTCGCGCACGTAGAGGAAGTCGCCGCTCCACATGTGGTGGATCCAGGCGTCACCGCCGCTCATGTTGTTGACGTCGTCGGAGGAGTACCCGCGGAGGTACTTCTTCTGGCTGATCAGCAGCTTCTTGATCTCGTCGAGCTGGGACGCCTTGGCCGTGTTCACGTCGTACCCGAGCAGCAGCGCGGCCATCGCCAGTGCCTCGTCCTGGTCGTCGAGGGTGAAGATGTGGCCGGCGCCCTGCTCGTTCCACAGGTCGTTCCAGCTGCCGGTCATCGTGTCGATCTTGTCGGTGCGCCAGCCGACCCCGGTCTTGTACACGGTGAACGGCACGGAGACGGCCGACTTCGCGTCGTACCAGGGGTCGTTGAAGTAGGAGCCCGAGTAGTACACCTGCTCGGCGTTGGAGAGCTGGTCCTTGTCGATCGCCCGGAGCTTTCCCTCGCGGCGCATCTTCGCGACCCACTTGGCGATCGGGAACGTGATGTCGTACTGGTTGCCGGCGTTGATCTTGGCGTACATGCCCTCCATCGAGTCGAAGTTGGACTCGATCACCTTGACGCCGTACTCCTCCTGGAAGCCCTTGAGCACCCCCGGGTCGAGGTAGTCGGCCCAGTTGAAGTAGACGAGGTCGCCGTCGACACGGGACTTCGCGGACTTCGGCAACGGGGACTCGGTGGGCTTCGTCTTGCTCGGCACGTAGCCGCAGCCGGCGAAGCCGGCGACGGCGCCGGCGGCGAGGCCGCCCTTGAGCAGGCTGCGCCGGGTGGCGCTCGGGACGGCTCCGGTCATGTGCGTGCTCCTGTCAACGTGCCGACCCCGGCCGGCAGCGGCCCGTCGTGGCCGACGAGGGTGCCGACCGTGGCGGCGAGGGTGGCGCGGGCGTCAGCGAGGGTCAGGTTGGGGTCGTTGGCCAGCACCCGGGCGCCGAGCCCGTCGCAGAGCGCGACCGCGGTCTCCGCGACCATGCGCGGCGGGAGGTCGGTGGTGAAGTGGCCGGTCCCGATCCCGTCGGTGATGATCGCGGCCACCGAGGAGTAGAGGTCCTCGTAGAGGTCGGCCCCGACCTTCGCGAGCTCCGGCTTCCGGAGGCAGAGCAGGTCGAGCTCCTGCCAGAGCAGCCACTCGTGCGCGAGACCGTCGTCGCTGGGCAGGCACCGGTCGAGGAAGGCCGAGAGCCGATGTGGGGCGTCGTTGCCGGCGTGCTGCAGCAGCTGCTGGTTGAGCACGCTCGAGAGCCGGTGGGAGTAGGTGAGCACCTCGGCGAAGAGCTGTTCCTTGGTGTCGAAGTGGTAGTGGAGCAGCCCCGCGGACACCCCGGCCTCACGCGCGATGCCAGCCATCCGGACCTTCGCGAGGCCGTCACGGACGATGCACTCGGCGGCCGCTGCCAGGATCCGGTCGCGGGCCTCGGCGGCGGCCAGGTCACGCTGGTTGGGAGGTCGTCCCGGCCCGTCCTGCGGTCTGCCGGCCGGAGCGCTGCTGGTCATCGGTTGTCCCTTCGCGGAGCCGATCAGCGAACGTTATTGACTGTTCAGTCAGTCAGTGATGTTATGCTCGTCACGATGAGGCGTCAAGGGTCGCAGGTCGCGAGCGGACCCCGGGTCGACACCGCACTCCAACAGCCGCTGAGGCAGCCGCTGGAGGCACTCTTCGACCCGTCCTCGATCGCGGTCGTCGGAGCCAGCGACGACCCGTCGAAGTGGGGCCACATCCTGGCCCGCCGGGCGCTCGAGTCCAGCGGCGACAGGCCGGTGACGCTGGTCAACCGCGCCGCTCGCGAGCTGCTCGGCCGCCCGTCGTACCCCACCCTGGTGGCGGCTCGGGCCGACGGTGCCGCGGTCGACCTGGTAGTGGTCTGCGTGCCCTCGGCCGGTCTCGTCGACGCGGTGCGCGACGCGGTCGAGGCCGGCGCCCGGACGCTGGTGGTGATCACCGCCGGGCTGTCAGAGACCGGTGCGGACGGGGTGCGGACGGAGCAGGAGGTGCTGCGGATCGCCCGAGCTGCCGGCGTCGGGCTGGTCGGGCCGAACTGCATCGGCCTGGTCGACACCGGCACCAGCCTCCAGCTCACCCACGCCCTGCTGCCACCGGGCGACGTGACGGTGCTCAGCCAGAGCGGAAACATCGTGCTCGACCTGGCCGCACTGCTCGAGGACCGGGGCCTGGGTGTCGCACGGTTCGTGTCTGTCGGCAACCAGGCCGACGTGAGCGTGGTCGACCTGATGGAGTCCTGCGTCACCCATGCGGGCACCCGGGCCGTCGCGCTGTACGCCGAGGACGTGGTCGACGGCCGGGCCTTCGTGGCCGCCGCGCGCGCCCTCGTCGACGCCGGGAAGCCGGTCGTCCTGCTCGCGCCCGGACGCTCGGAGGCGGCGGTGCGCGGGGCCGCGTCTCACACCGGAGCGCTGACCTCGGCCTCGCACGTGGTCGACGCGGCGTGTGTGGCCGCCGGCATCCACCGGGTGGACAACCCTACGCAGATGGCCGACCTACTGGCCGCGCTGCTCGCCGACCGTCGGATGAGATCCGGCCGCGTGGCGGTGCTCACTGACGGCGGCGGCCACGGCGCGATCGCCGCCGACACGCTCGCCTCGGTCGGTCTGGAGACCCCCGTTCTCGGTGGGTCCGCGAGCACTAAAAAGCGTGCTGTGCTGGGGGAGGGGTCCACCGTCACCAACCCGGTCGACCTCGCCGGCGCCGGTGACCGAGACCCGCTGGCCTACGCGCGCGGGGTGGCTGCGCTGCTTGCGGCGGAGGAGGTCGACGCGGTGCTGCTCACCGGCTACTTCGGTGGCTACTCCACAGGGACGACGAACCTGACCCGGCCCGAGATGGAGGCCTCGCGCATGATCGGGGCGGCCGCGACCGGGTGGAACAAGCCGGTCGTCGTTCAGACGATCTTCCCCGGCAGCCCGAGCGCCCGGGTCCTGGTCGACGCCGCGATCCCGGTGCACCGCGACATCGACCGCGCCTGCGACGTGCTGCCCGCTCTGGTGACGCGCCCGGCGCCCGAACCCGAGCCGGTTCCTTCCCCGGCCACGCCACTCGCCGACACGTCGTACGACGCCGTGCGGGCGCTGCTCGCCGGCGCAGGCGTCGGCTTCGTGCCTTCCCGGGTGGTGCACCACCTCGACGCCCTCCGGAGGGCGCTCGCCGAGCCGGAGATGTCGTTCCCGGTCGTGCTCAAGGTCGTCGGCAGCCTGCACAAGTCCGACGCGGGCGGCGTCGTCCTCGGGCTGCCGGACGCCACGGCGGCGGAGGACGCCTATCTCGACCTGGTGGCGCGCCTCGCCCCGCCCGCTGTCTCGGTCGAGGTGATGGCCGACCTCGACGGCGGCGTCGAGCTGATCGTTGGCTGCCTCCGCGACCCCCGATTCGGACCGGTGGTCATGGTCGGGCTCGGGGGGGTCTTCGCCGAGGTGCTCGGCGACACCGCGGTCGCGCTCGCTCCGGTCTCGAGCGACGGCGCGCGGACCCTGCTCACCTCGTTGCGCGGCGCGCCGCTGCTCGCCGGGGCCCGGGGCCGCGCACCGGTCGACCTCGACGTGCTCGCAGACCTGGTGGCACGGGTGTCCGCGGTCGCCGCGGCCCATCCGGAGCTCGCTGAGCTCGAGGTCAACCCGGTGCTGGCGACGCCCAGCGGGGCGCTCGCCCTCGACGCGCGCGCCGTACCGGTAGCGTCGGGTCAGGACTCGACGTCGCGCCGGTAACGCTCGTCGAACGCGTGGACCCAGGCGTCCTTCGCCGGGAAGACGCCGTGGTCGAAGGCGCGTGAGGTGACCCCGCGCTGCACCCGCTCGCAGGCCGCGTTGTCCTGGCGCGTGACCAGCTCGTTGAACTCGATCACCGGCGTCGGGTCGAACTCGGGGTCGTCGAGGGCCTCGGGACTGAACAGGTACTCGGTCACCAGCCGGCAGCTGCGCGGGCCGGTCGGGAAGACCGCCGTCGCGAGCGCGGTCGAGCCGTCGACGTCGAGGAACATGGTCGGGTAGACCCCGGCGCCGAAGTACGCCGACGGACCGTCCTGCCCCTTGAGGCCGGGCAGCAGCGGGAGCCGCAGTCGCGGGTCGAGCGCCACGGTGGTGCGGCCGTCGGCCAGCGTCACCCCGCCGTCCCGGCGCCCGCTCTCGTGCACGCTGCCCTTGCGGTATGCCGGCACCACGGCCATCAGCTCCGGGTGGATCGTCGGGCAGTGGAGGCACTCGTTGTAGTTCTCGAGCACGATCTTCCAGTTCGCCTGCACGTCGATCGTCGACACGTGGCCGATCCGCAGCTCCGACAGCCCAACCCTGGCCAGCCCCAGCACGTCGTCCTGCTGGTCGGCCAGCGCCTCAAGCAACGGAGCGGGCTCCTCGCGCGAGAGGTTGACGAAGACGAAGCCCTCCCACACGTCGACGCGCACCGGCCACAGCGACGTGCCCGGCCGGTCGATCTCGTCGCGCTCGATCATCGGCGTGGTCACGAGCGTGCCGTCGAGGGCGTAGCCCCACGCGTGGTACGGACAACGGAGGTGGCTGCGCACCTCGCCGCTCTCCTCGTCGCAGAGCTGCGAGCCGCGGTGGCGGCACACGTTGTAGAAACCCCGGAGCGCGTGGTCCTTGCCGCGCACGAGGAGGATGCTCTCCTCGGCGATCTCGACGCGCAGCCACGACCCCGGCCGCGGCACCCGCTCGGCGCGGCCGACGTAGACCCAGTTGCGGAAGAAGACCCGATCGCGGTCGGTCTGCCACGTCGTGTCGGAGTGGTACGCCGCCCCCGGAAGCGTCTCGCGGATCGAGGCCATTCGCTAACTATATAGTCAGTCAGTTGAGTTGCGCCATCCCGGGCCGAGCGACGGTGGTCGAGCCTGTCGAGACCTCACCCTGGGTCTCGACAGGCTCGACCACCGGTTGGGGCCGTCGAGACCTCACCCTGGGTCTCGACAGGCTCGACCACCGGTTGGGGCCGTCGAGACCTCACCCTGGGTCTCGACGGGCTCGACCACCGGTTGGGGCCGTCAGCGCTCGCGCGAGCGGACCCGGAGGCCCGTGATCGGCACAGTGACCGCGCCGGACGGGTCGGTGAAGAAGTCGTTGCCCTTGTCATCCACCACGATGAACGCGGGGAAGTCCTGGACCTCGATCTTCCACACGGCCTCCATGCCGAGCTCCTCGTACTCGAGCACGTCGACGGACTTGATGCAGTCCTGCGCGAGGCGGGCGGCCGGCCCGCCGATCGAGCCGAGGTAGAAGCCGCCGTGCGTGTTGCAGGCCTCGGTCACCACCTTCGAGCGGTTGCCCTTGGCCAGCATCACCTTGGAGCCACCCGCGGCCTGGAACTGCTCGACGTAGGAGTCCATCCGGCCGGCCGTGGTCGGACCGAACGACCCGGACGCGTAGCCCTCGGGCGTCTTCGCCGGGCCGGCGTAGTAGACGGCATGGTCCTTCAGGTACGCCGGCATCTCCTCACCGGCGTCGAGGCGTTCCTTGATCTTGGCGTGCGCGATGTCGCGCGCCACCACCAGCGGCCCGCTCAGCGACAGCCGCGTCTTCACCGGCAGCTTCGACAGCTCTGCCCGGATCTCGCTCATCGGCCGGTTCAGATCGACATGGACGACGTTGGCGTCGTCGGCGAGGTGCTCGTCGGTCGTGTCCGGCAGGAAGCGGGCCGGGTCGCGCTCGAGCTGCTCCAGGAACACACCCTCCGGCGTGATCTTCGCCAGCGCCTGCCGGTCCGCGGAGCACGACACCGCGATCGCGACCGGGCAGGACGCGCCGTGTCGGGGAAGGCGTACGACGCGGACGTCGTGGCAGAAGTACTTGCCGCCGAACTGTGCGCCGATCCCGAACGACTGGGTCAGCTTGAACACCTCCCCCTCGAGCTCGACGTCGCGGAACCCGTGTGCAGCAAGGGATCCCTCGGTCGGGAGGTGGTCCAGGTAGTGCGCGGAGGCGTACTTGGCCGTCTTGAGGGCGAACTCCGCGCTGGTGCCGCCGATCACCACCGCCAGGTGGTACGGCGGGCACGCGGCCGTGCCCAGCGAGCGGATCTTCTCGTCGAGGAACTCCAGCATCCGCTTGGGGTTGAGCACCGCCTTGGTCTCCTGGAACAGGAACGACTTGTTCGCCGACCCGCCGCCCTTGGCCATGAACAGGAACTTGTACTCGGGCTTCCCCGACGACTGCGGGGTCGAGTAGATCTCGATCTGCGCCGGCAGGTTGGTGCCGGTGTTCTTCTCCTCCCACATCGTCATCGGCGCGAGCTGGGAGTAGCGCAGGTTGAGCTTCGTGTACGCGTCGTACACACCACGGCTGATCGCCTCGCCGTCGTCGCCGCCCGTGAGCACACCCTCGGACTTCTTGCCCATCACGATCGCGGTGCCGGTGTCCTGGCACATGGGCAGCACGCCGCCGGCGGAGATGTTGACGTTCTTGAGGAGGTCGAGGGCGACGAAGCGGTCGTTGCCGGAGGCCTCCGGATCGTCGATGATCCGGCGGAGCTGGGCCAGGTGGGCCGGGCGCAGGTAGTGCGCGATGTCGTGCATCGCCTCGGACGTCAGCTGCCGGATCGCCTCGGGCGTGACCCGCAGGAACGTCTGGCCATCTGCCTCGAACGTCGAAACCCCCGCGGTCGACACCAGCCGGTAGGGGGTCTCGTCGGGGCCGATCGGGAGCAGGTCGGAGTAGGCGAAGGTCGGGTCCGTCACGTTGCCGACAGTACGGTGGTCGAGCTTGTCGAGACCACTCCGGTCAAAGACGAGTCAGGTGCACGAGCGTGACCGTCTCCGGCCGGCGGCGCGGCACCCAGAAGCCGCGGCTGCCGAGCACCCGGCCGGTCACCGGCGTGCCGTCGGTGGGGCCCGCGGACGGCAGCGGCGAGGACATGCTCGTCCAGGCGAGGTCTACGGGACCCTCCCAGCGCACGTCGTACGACGCCGTGGTGTCGAGCCCGGGCACCCGCACGAAGACCCCGCGGTTGTGGGCCGACTCGTCCAGCTGCACGTGGGCGACCAGCGCCTCGGACCGGTCGCTCGCGACCACCCCGTGCAGGAGCACGGACGGGTCGGGCGACTCGGGCCGCACCACACGGCCGCTGTGCAGCAGCGGGCGGAACCGCCGGTAGCGCGCGACCCAGTCGGCGAGCCGCTCGAGGTCGTCGTCGCCGGCCTCGGTGAGGTCCCACTCGATGCCGAATGAGCCGAACATCGCCGTCGAGGCGCGGAAGTCCAGCCCCAGCGTGCGTCCGGTCGTGTGCGAGGTGGGGGAGGAGACGTGGGCGCCGACGTACTCGGGCGCGACCAGCTGACTGGTCCAGCGCTGGATCTGCTGCCTGGCGACCGCGTCGGTCATGTCCGAGGTCCAGATTCGCTGCACGCGCTCCAGCACGCCAAGATCGACCCGTCCGCCACCGGACGCGCACGACTCCCAGTCGATCGCGGGGTGCGCGGCCCGGAGGTCGTCGAGGAGCGCGTAGAAGCCCTCGGTCTGCCGGCGCACGGCGGCCGCGCCTGCGAGCGCGTTGCTGCCCGCCTCGAGCAGGTCGCGGTTGTGGTCCCACTTCACCGAGTCGATCGGGTACGACGCCAGGACGCTGGTGATCTGCCCGAACACGTGCGCGCGGACCTCGTCGCGGCCCAGGTCGAGCACCAGCTGGTTGCGGTGCAGCAGCGGCACCCGGTCGCCCGCGGAGAGGATCCAGTCGGGATGCTCGCGGTAGAGGTCGGAGTCTGGGTTGACCATCTCCGGCTCGATCCACAACCCGAACTCCATCCCGAGGCCGCGCACGTGGTCGACCAGCGGCGAGAGGCCCTCGGGCCACACGGTCGGGTCCACCGTCCAGTCGCCGAGTCCGACCGTGTCGTCGCGCCGCGCGTGGAACCAGCCGTCGTCGAGCACGAACCGCTCCACGCCGATCCGGGCCGCCCGGTCGGCGATGGCTTGCAGCCGGTCGAGGTCGTGGTCGAAGTAGACCGCCTCCCAGACGTTGAGCACCACCGGCTGGTGGGCCGGGTGGGTCGGGAGGCTGCGCTGGTAGCCGTGCCACGACGCCGCGAGGCCGTCGAGCCCGTCGTCGGCGGCGGCGACGTAGACCCAGGGGCTGGCGTAGCTCTCGCCCGGCGCCAGCGTGACCTCCCCGGGCAGCAGCAGCTCGCCACCGCCGAGCGTGGTCCCGGTGGCCGGATCGCGCTCCACCCGGAGCACGGTGTTGCCGCTCCAGCCGACGTGGACGCCCAGCACCTCGCCGTACGTCGTGGAGAAGCCGGGAGTGCCCAGCACCACCATGGTGGCGGCGCCGAGACCGGGTCGACCGGCCCGGCCCTCGCGCAGCCAGAGGCCGTCGGTGACCTGGTGCCGCTGCGGGGTGCGCTCGCGCTCGTGCCGGCCGGTGAAGTCGAGCGCCTCCACCAGGTGGTCGGGCACGGGCAGCACCACCTCGAGGCCCTCGAGGTAGTAGGGGTCGGGGCCGGTGTTGGTCAGCACGTGCCGCAGGCGTAGGGCCCCACCGGGCACCGACTCGGCCTCGGTGGCCAGGCCGAGCGAGGCGGCCTTGTCGACCAGCTCGATGCGCAGCCGGCCGTCGACGACGTCGACCGTCTCGCACGCGAAGCGGGTCGACCAGTCGCGGCCGCCGGAGCGCTGCCCGCGCAGGTGGGGCCGGGTCAGCCGGCCGTGGGCGTGCTCGCCGAGGAGCGGCAGCCCGGGCCCGTTGGGCAGGAGCGGAAGTCCGGAGGCGTCGCCGCCGAGCAGGCCGGTGGCGAGCACGACCGGGAACCCGTCGTGCTCGCGCACCAGCTCGATGCTCGTCGTCGTGGCCTGCGGGTCACGAGGGAAGAGCATGCGCCAGCCGACTAGCCCTTCACCGCGCCGGCCGTGAGGCCGCGCACGAAGAAGCGCTGGAGGGAGAGGAACACCAGGATCGGCACGATCATGGAGAGGAAGCCACCCGCGGTGACCAGGTTCCAGCCCGCGCCCTGCTGGCTCAGCAGGTTGTTCTTGATCGCCACCGTCATCGGCGCGTTCTCACCCGGACCGATGAAGACCAGCGCCACGAACAGGTCGTTCCACACCCAGAGGAACTGGAAGATCGCGAAGGACGCCAGTGCCGGCACCGACATCGGGAGCACCAGCCGGTAGAACGTCTGGAAGTGGCTGGCACCGTCGACCTTCGCGGACTCGATCACGCTGGGCGGCAGCGTGACCATGTAGTTGCGCAGGATGTAGATCGCCAGCGACATGCCGAACCCGATGTGGGCCAGCCAGACGCCGGCGAACGTGCCGCCGAGGCCGACCACGCCGTAGAACTTCAAGATCGGCACGAACGAGACGTAGTTCGGCACCACCAGCAGGCTCACGATGGTCAGGAACAGGATGTCGCGGCCGGGGAAGTTCATGAACGCGAACGCGTAGGAGGCGAACGCCGCGATCAGCAACGGGATGAATGTCGCCGGTAGCGCGATCGCGATGCTGTTGACGAACGCGCCCGCGAGGTCGAGGTTCGGGTTGGTGAGCACCTCGTGGTAGTTCTCGGTGGTGAAGTTGCCGAAGTTGCCGAACACCGTCCACCAGCCGGTGGTGTTGGCGTCGTTCTCCTTGCGGAACGAGGTGATGAAGAGCCCGAAGGTCGGCACCACCCACGCGAAGCAGATGATGCCCAGCGTGACCCGGGTGGCCCAGCCCGCCTTGGCGGGGTTGCCCTCGCGTCCCGGGCCCTTGGCGGTCTTGCGCTGCTCCGAGGCCCCGACTGCGGGCGTCGTGGTCGTCGTGGCCATCAGGCTGCCTCCTCCGCCTTGAAGTTGCG
>Ga0105248_10006792_pt1 | contig 12546 bp, 8 predicted proteins | sample KBSS34metaG_FD_81524 | JGI IMG/M metagenome (GOLD analysis project Ga0105248, IMG submission 81524) | Switchgrass rhizosphere microbial communities from Kellogg Biological Station, Michigan, USA - KBS S3-4 metaG | ecosystem: Host-associated > Plants > Roots > Rhizosphere > Soil | place... | reverse complement strand
CGGTTGGCAGCAACCTTCCAACAATGGCGGCGGTCAGAGCAGCGGTGGCCAGCGAGCACCATTATTTGGCCAGGTCCTGGAACAAGAACAGGCCAGTGGAAATTCCGGCATGTCCAACAGAAATATGGGACAGCAGGCCAATAGAGGCAATATGGGCGGCATGCAATCCAATAATATGGGTGGCGGCGGCATGTCCGGCATGACAGGTATGTCAGGAATGTCCGGCATGGGTGGTGGCGCCGGTGGTGGCATGGCCAGCATGCTCGGCACAATGATGTCTGGTGGAATGGGTCAGGGCGCTATGGGCAAAATGATGAACTTTTTGCAAAATGCCATGCCTGCTGCGGCCAATACGATGCAACCGGCAATGCAAAATATGCAAGGCATGCAAAACATGCAAAACACACCAGGCTTTCCCGCTCCCGGTACAACCGGCACCTTACCAAATACAAATGCAAACGACGAAGGTTTTCCTGCACCCGGCTCACTTGGGCCACCTCCCGGCAGTGCGGGCGATGGCTTCGTACCGATGGGAGCGACAGGCGGCAACACAAACTTCGTCCCCATGGGTCCATCGCATAGTAACGGCGGAGGTGGTGGCCGCGGTATGTCTATGCCCAGGCCAGTGGCCCGCACGGTCAGACGCACAGGCAGAACCGTTGAGAGTTCTGTCAATCGCATGATCAATCGCAGCCTCTACAAAGGCATCAACAGTCTTCGTTTCTAGAAAGCAGAAGACTAAGACTGATTATAGATAGGGACAGGCTAGTCGTGATCTTCTGGATCGAGATCCGGCGGTTCAAGATTGCGCGCCCGCTCAAGCAAGTAGGCATTGACCGAGTCTATGATTGAAACAATACCGTCCACTCTGCAAGTGTGCGCATAACGGTACGACGCCGGTATCATCCGGGCCACGTCGGCAATTTTGCCTTGCCACATGTAGCAATCGGAAATTTGCTCGGTCAGCGAATACTCCAGTTGCACCAGCGAGCCGCCCAGCCTTGTACCAGTCGTACTGGACTGCAGATCATCAAACTTGACACGGTCTTTAGCGGCAGTTGTAGGCTGAGGTTTGTCTTTGTCGGGGAAGCCATTGTTGCGCATTAGCTCAGAAACAAGATCGAGTGCTCGTTCAAAATACTTTTCGGCCTTTTCTTTCTCGCCCTTGCGAGCCAGTACCTGAGCCAGATCACAGAGTGGATCGACGAGCTTGGGACTATCCTTACCGCGCATTTTTTCCATGACCTGCAATCTTTTGGATGCGCAAAATTCCGCTGAAGAAAAATCAACAAGAAAAGAAAATGCCGCTGTTTTCATACCAAGAACATCGAGATAGATGTCGCTTTCTTCGCCGATGTATTCCAAAATTTGGCCTTCCACCTGACGGCAATGCTCCAGCGCTTGCGCAAAAAGATTACGCCGGATGGAAGCCTGAGCCAGACGGTAAAGCGGTTGGATCAAAATAGGATGTTTACCGAAGTTTGCCCGCGCTGTTTGAGTGGCATTTCTGGCCATCGCCAGAGACAAGGTATGCTGATCTTCGCAAGCGTGAACTATAGAAAGACACAGTGAAGGATAAATTGTCTCAACACTGTCGGCACCATATTTTTCTGTGGCAAAACCGGACGCTACACGCAAGTTTTGAGCGGCCAGGTGAATTTCCTGTGCGAAAATCCTGGCCGTGCCAAGCTCGCATAAAGATACCAAGAAGAGCCTGTCATAATCTTTTCCGCGCTCGAGCAGTTTGACTTTACTGAGCAGTGAGTCACTCTGCCTGGCAATTTTCTTCGCGGCCAAACGATCAGGAGCCAATCGAGCCAGCACCGCATTTAGTACCAGAGAAACTTCCAGATCCTGCAAAGAATCTTGATTTTTTGCGGTCAGTTCTTTAGCGCGCTGCAAATAATCGGCGGCGCCCTGCCAATCGGTCAACTCGCGTTTGATGCGGGCGGCCATAAGCAAAACATCGACCTGCTCAGCAGCAGGCATGTCCGCCAGTTTGGAGAGTTCAGCCAGAGCCAAACAGTCTTTATATTTACCCAGTTGATAGAGCTTCTGACAATCGTTACTTAGACTTTGCACAGGCACGGCATTACCACCAGTACTAACGGCACACTAAATAACAGTCTATATCAGGCGCTGTATTTTTGCCGTTCGGGACAAACTTCGGACAGGACTTCCTGTATCTTACCCAGAGTTGCCCCCAGACCAAAACGCATAGTCGCAGAAGTGACAACTGGATTTGGCACCTGGGCGACAAGCCAGGCAAGATCTTCCTTGCGCACCTTATCGGCCTTGTTCAGGACCGTAATCATCGGCTTATCGACAGCGCTGAGGTCACTCAGTACATCGTGCACGGCGCTGATGTGTTCCAAAACATTAGGATGCGAAGCGTCAACCACATGCACAAGCATGTCGGCCACGGCCACTTCTTCCAGAGTGGCTCTAAATGCCGCAACCAGAGAAGTAGGCAATTTTTTGATAAATCCTACTGTGTCGGAAATAAGAACCGGACTGTGATCAGGCAGTGTAGTCCGCCTCGTAGTAGGGTCGAGGGTGGCGAAGAGCTTATCTTGGGTAAAGACATTGGCCTTGGTCAAAGCATTCAAAAGAGTGGATTTGCCTGAGTTTGTATAGCCGGTCAGGGCCACGCAGGGCAGGTGTTCACTGGCGCGACGCTTACGCTGCACATCGCGATAGTTGCGAATGCGCTCGGCATCGCTTTCCAGAAAATCTATCTTTTCGCGGATACGTCGTCTATCGATTTCCAGTTTTGTTTCACCAGGACCTCTGGTGCCGATGCCGCCTCCCAATCGGGACAGAGCCTCGCCTTTACCCACCAGTCTGGGATAAAGATATTTCAGTTGGGCCAATTCGACCTGCAACTTACCTTCTTTAGTCTGAGCGCGCTGGGCAAAAATATCTAAAATCAATTCGGTGCGGTCAATCACTTTGACCCCCACCACAGCTTCCACATTGCGTTGTTGATTGGGCGTCAACTCCTGGTCGACAACCAGCAACGTTGCACCCAGCTCCTGCACAAGCAAGGCCACTTCCTGCATCTTACCCGAGCCCAGGAAAAACTTAGGATCAGGCTGTTGTCTTGTTTGAGTCATGCGGCCGCAGATGCCGGCACCGGCTGTTTTAGCCAGTTGTGCCAGCTCATCGAGGTCGTCTTCCACCTGCCAGGCATCGGTGCCATCGCTGACCAAACCGATGAGAAAGGCTCTCTCCTCGCCCTCTTGAACAGCGAAACTAGGAGCGCGGGTACGAAATTCTTCTTCCAGCGAGCCAATCAATTCTTCAAAATCGTCTTCCTGCGCATGTCTTGCCGTACAACCCGGGAGGATTTTCCAGAGTTTGCCCTCGGCGTCACGGCCGGGCAAGAGGTAGGCAATGTGCACCACGTCTGCGATTTTAGACTGTTCACCATGACTTCTTGAAAATGTACCCTGGGTATTTATGCCGACCTGGGCCAGCAAATCTAGCCGGTTACGAGCCAAACACTGCAAGTTTTCCTTGGACAACGCTTCCTTAATCTCACCGTTGCCGCCTACAGGTCCCTGCCCAGGCAATGCTTTTACATTGGAATTGTTTTTAACAACTTTTTCTTCTGTCTTAGTGTGAATGATGCGATGGCCGCAAAGCCGGCCAGGCCCCACTCTAACGCCCCTGAGCTCGGGCATATTTACTTCCCAGGGATGACCCACGGTCACATTTACAACCTGCCCTCGTCTATTGACGACGACGGAGAGCGGATGTCCAATTTCGTGTGATAGTTCAGCTACTGAATCTGCAAGATCAATCGTGAGAATCTTATCTTTGGGTATGCGCTTTTGCAGTAACTGGTTTAGCTTCTTAATCTCTGACTGTTTAAGGCCCTTGGCCTTGCCTAAATCAAGCTTGCCGTGCAATCAGTAAACCTCTCCATAAGGTGTCAAAACGCTAGTTAATCCAGCTAGTAAAGCCGGATGCTTGGTCATACGCAATGTAGTAAGTCTCACAAGCGAATCATACCCGTTTATCAGTCGAATTACACTCACAATTAATCTATGCAAAAGCTGTACAATAGCCGCCTCCCCAATATCCGAGGACTATCGTAATGACAACAGCAACCAAAGAAACGAAGGCTTATCACACCAAGATTGACCTCAGCGATGACCTGCGCAAAAAGGTAGTGACTAAGCTACAAATCACTCTTGCAGCCACGACCGACTTGACGAGCATGGCCAAACAAGCGCATTGGAACGTAAAAGGATCGCGTTTTTACCAACTGCACATCCTTTTTGATGAAACCTACAACGAAATCAATGAATACATCGACCTGGTAGCTGAACGCATCACCGCCCTCAGCGGCTACGCCCACGGCACAGTGCGTATGAGCGCAAAAGCCACTCCCTTGCCCGAATATCCGGATGGCATCACCTGCGGCGAAAAGCACCTGGAAGCATTAATTGAACGCTATGCCATTTACGCCAAGCACGTGCGTGAACACATCGACCTCATGACAGACCTCGGCGACGCCGGCACAGCCGACATGTACACCGAAATCTCCCGAGCCATGGACAAACGTCTCTGGTTCCTGGAAGCCCATCTCGAAGGCTAAAGAGCAAGCTTAAGAGCAAAATCAAACAATTCAGCGTGCCGGGCGAAACTCTCTTGATTCGTCCGGCCGCGCTGCTAAGCGGCGCTCATGAAAGGCCTCGCCCAGCTTGCCCCAATCAATCACCAGGGTGCCTCCATGCTGCCGGTGTTGACGGTCCCAGCTGATGAGCAAATCGAGCACGGCATGGTCGACATAGGCCACTCCATCTAGATGTATATGCAGCTCGCAGTCGATAGGCACCGACTCCATAGTGCCGGCCAGCTTGGGCAGGGCCAGGAAGGTCGCCGCGCCGTGCAGGTTAAGATCGACTCGTTTGCCTTGCCCCTTAGTCACTTTGATATCAAGATGCCCAAAGATATAAAGCAATTTGGCAATTGAAAAAGCAATGCCGGCCAGTACGCCCGTCAAAAGATCGACCGAGACGATCAGGACGACGGTAATTAAATAGATGGCGACTTCGCTGCGTCCGTACTTGCCCATCAGCTTTACGGCTCTGATGTCGACCATCTTGTATCCGGTAAAAACAAGCAGCGCCGCCAGGGCCGATGTCGGTATAAACTCCAACCACTTGGGGAAGAAGGCCACAAGAAGCAAAATCCACAAGCCGTGTAGGATGGTAGACATGCGGCTGCGCGCACCGGCTCCCACGTTTACGCCGGAGCGCACCATAACGCCAGTCATCGGCAGCGCGCCAAAAGCACCACAGATAGTATTGCCCACTCCCTGTGCCACAAGTTCGCGATCATAATTTGTCGGCACACTTGAATGTTTCGGCATTTTGTCCAGGGCCGAACAAGTGAGCAAAGTCTCCGCCGCGGCGATGAAAGCGACAGCCAGAGCATCAAAAAATATTTCCCAGGTAAGAATACTGGAAAGGCCTGTCCCAGGGCCTATCGGCAGCAGCCTTAGTGAACCAAAGAGATCGGGAGGAATGTTCACATAGCGCACAGGCAGATGCAGGAAATAAGCACAGCCAGTAGCAATTACAATCGCTATCAAAGATCCAGGCAAAACTTTTATGCGACCTTTAGCGAATCTTTGCCAGAGTGTCAGCAAAATAATGGTAATTATGCCAAGCAGCGCGGCCAGATGATGAGTCGTCTGGCCGCTTGCAGCGGCATTCCAGTCGAGCCCTTTGATCACCGCGGTGGGAATGGACAGCAGATTATTTAAGCCGCTACCCTTGGGACTGTCGTCTACCATCACATGAAATTGAGCTGCAAAAATAAGCACGCCGATACCAGACAGCATGCCATGTATAACAGCGGGGGGCACAGCTCTAAACCAGGTGGCAAGCCGACAGAGACCAAAAAGAATCTGCAAAATTCCGGCCAACAAAATAATTACACCGAGCTTTTCGATACCGTGTTCTTTAATAAGCTCGACGATAACAACTGCCAGACCGGCGGCGGGACCGCTTACTTGAAGTGGACAACCACTTAGAAAGCCGACAACAATACCACCGACAACACCGGTGATGATGCCTTGGGCCGGCGACACGCCAGAGGCAATGGCGATCCCCATGCAAAGCGGCAAGGCCACAATGAAGACGACAATCGATGAGAGCATGTCTGCCCGCAAATTTGACCAAGCAAATTTACTCTCTTTTTCAGAGGATTTCTTTTCTGTCATGATCGCCTATTAAACTATCTGTTTAGCAGTGAGAAAAAATCTTGTGCCGCAAAAGTGTACGACCGGATTCTCCGCAGCCTTTTAAGTGAGGGAAGATTTTGCCCGGATTGAGGACCAGAGAAGGATCAAAGCATTGTTTAACTTTGCCCATCAACTCTAAGTCGTCCTGACTGAACACCATCGGCATTTCTTCCATTTTTTCAATACCGATGCCATGCTCTCCAGACAAAGTGCCACCAAGTTCAACACATAGTAAGAGTATCTCTTTGCCTGCGCGCATCACCCTGACCACTTCTTGCTCATCATCTCGGTGATACAACATGCAAGGATGCAAATTGCCGTCACCGGCATGATACACATTGGCTACAGTCACATTGTTTCTACGGCCGATTTCCTCAATACCTTCAATTGCCTGAGCAAGCTTAGATCGAGGAATAACGCCATCAAGCACATAGCCATGAGGAGCTATGCGCCCAAGAGCACCAAAAGCCGTTTTTCTCGCCTTCCAGATAGTTGCCCTTTCCTGTCCATCACGAGCCCATGTGCTCGATAATATCCCATTATTTACAAGGCAGCTTTCAACAAGCTTTCGTTCCGCCGCAATTGCCACACCCTGGCCGTCAAGCTCCACGATTAAAAGTGCCGCCGCATTGCGGTCCAAACCCAAAGCCGAATTGTCCTCGACAGCATTGAGAGTAAGATTGTCGATCATCTCCATAGCCGCCGGTATCACGCCTTGCGCCACTATATCCGATACCGCCTGCCCGGCCTGACCGACCGAAGGGAAATAAGCGAGCAGCGTTTCTGTTTTTTCAGCCTTGGGTATGAGCTTGAGCACGGCTTCGGTCACTACCGCTAAAGTGCCTTCAGAACCCACTATTAGGCCGGCTAAATCAAGATCATTGCTGGAACGACTGACACCACCTACGGTGACAATCTGACCATCGGCAAGAACGGCTTTCAAACCCAGGACATGGTGCGTAGTCATGCCATACTTCAAAGTGTGCGGTCCGCCGGCGTTCTCTGCAATATTGCCGCCAATCGTAGAAGCAGTCTGACTGCTGGGATCGGGAGCAAAGTACAAATTGTAGCGATTGGCAGCCTGAGAAACGGAGACATTGGTGGCACCAACTTGCACCAGCGCGCAACATTCCTCCGGTGAAACGAACAAGACCTTGTTCATGCGCGAGAGCACCAGGCTGATACCGCCGCGCACACAGGTAGCGCCACCGGACAGACCTGTACCCGCACCTCGGGGCACCAGTGGGATCTTATTGGCCTGGGCCAATTTCATGACCTCGGCCACTTCCTCAGTACTGGCCGGCAAAACAACCACGTCGGACAGCGCCGAATCCAGAGTTTCAGCATCGCATTCGTAAACAGACAAATCCACTGGATGGCTGAGAACGTTTTTCTCACCCACGATACCGATAAGTTTCTGTATAAGCTCTCTATTCAGCGGAGGCCTACCTGCCCTTTCCCTTTTGAATTTTTTCTTGATCACCGGTCAGGAAACGAAAGCCTACGCCCGAGCCCGAGTAATTCCAGGTAAAAGTCCCGGATTTTTCTACGAACTGACGCTGAGAGTTCGGCGGATACTCAAGCACAGGGTTGTGCTGAATCGACTTGATTACAGTCACAAGCATGGTGTCATAAATAGGATTGCTACTCGGTTGCAAAACACGCACCTGTCCCACGCGTCCATCACGGGCCACCATATAGCTGACCTGACAGGACAGAGGCTGACTGCGTTTAAAAAATGTCTGTGCACTCTGGTTGAAGCGCGAATAAATTGTCTCGGCCACGCGCTTATGCCAGGCATCCCAGAGTAGTTTCATCTGAGCGGAGTTGTCACCAACTCCCGGTGTAGTCGTACTGGATTGAAAAGGCGTATCGTTTCTTGCGTCGCCCTGACTGGGGGCATCGTCCGGCTCCAGCTGTGGCATGCCTTTCGATCCGAACGGACCTTCATCATCGTTGGCGTTACCTCTCAACGGTTTGCCTTCAAATACACTGCCATCAAGCGCTCCGGGCGGAGGCTTGAGCATCTCATCACCGGCACCCTGGCCACCACCGCCGAAGGGGTCGGTGTCACCGCGCTTCATTTCATTGCGTGAGAGGCTGGGGCCGTCGGTGTGAAACCTGTCTTCTTGCAGTACCCCACCCTTGAGCTTCGGACTGCTGTCGGCCGAAGCCGGCAAAATGGTAACGGTCAATGGCGTCAGGGCGAGCGCCAGAATGCAAAAGGGTGCAATAAATTTGCTGTTGTGTCTTTTCATGGCTAAAACCGATTAGGAGCAAGGCTCATGGGGCTTATATCGCTACTTTACCCCAATTTAGTAAAAAGTAAATTCGCATTTACCGCAAAAACCAGAATACCCCGGGTTTACCCTGAAAGTCCAATCTTGGCGGCTTCTTCACCATTTCATTTTACCTCAGGTTTAGGGCCAAAGTATCGCAGGGGCAAATTCTCCTGTGACCGTTCAGGACCAATGTGAGGCTTTGGCGACTCCCCAAAATCTCCACATTGGTTGATATCCACAGAAACCGGGCGGTTTGCAAAAGACCAGCTGTAGGTGCCACTGCGCTCGATAACACGTTTATCGCACCCCAAAGGAAATGCCAGCAGGGGATCTTTGGCGAGAGACTTGATTGTATTCACGACAAATTCATCAAATTTGGGTGAGAGACTGGGTCGCACTACATTTACGAAGCTGATGCTGCCGTCGCGGGAAATCCGGTAACTGACTTCACAGCTGGCCTCGGAAGCGGTAAACGTACCGGCATTCAACTTGTTCAGGCGCGCGCAGAGTTCTTCCTGAAGCCTCGTTTGCCAGGCATTCCACGATTCACTTGAGACGGCAGGATCAGGACCGGTAGGTTGAAGAAATACAAGAAGGCTTGCTGATTCAGTCATTTTGGCATTGCCGAGTGCGAAAAATCCGGGACCAAAATCCTGAGGTGTATCCGATATGGACCCTTGAAAATTCCAGGTGAAGGTACCGGACTTCTCAGTAAACTTTCTCATCGAGCCTGCGGGAAATTCCAGGATCGGATCATGTTCGATTGACTTAATAATCGAAATAATCATGCCATCATAAGCAGCATTAGAGCTTGATTCCATCACCCTCACCTGGCCGACGCGACCGTCAGATGCGATCATATAGCCAATCTGACAACGAAGCGAAGGGCTCTTTTTAAAAAGCTTTTGTGCAGCCTGATTAAACCTTGTGTAAATCAAAGCGGCTACTCGTTTATGCCAGGCGTCCCATTTGGCTTTAAATTCAACCGCCTGCTGTTCATCAATTGGCTGACCATAGCCCGGCACCTTTGGTGTGGATTCACCCATAGGTGAAGGCAGCATATGCGGTGGCATTCTCCTCTCTCGGTCTCGATCAGGACCAAAATCACCGAGCGGCGCAGACTGCCCCGGTCCGTATCCCTGAGGTTTACCGGTCAACGGACTCCGTCCCCAGTCAGCAGCCTGGGCACCCGCATTCAACGTCGAGCACAACGCAATAGCAACGCACAACAAGCACGCTGCGTTCCAGGCATTCACTCGAATTGAATTACTTCTCGTCGAATTCTCCTCCCTTTCGAATTTCGAATTTATCAGTGGCACCAGGAGCAGGAATTTCAATCACCGGTTGATATCCACAACTAATCGGTTCATCGACTTTTCCAGATCACGAGGGCGACGTTGCCGTCATCAAAATGGCAAGCAAAAAGCTAACCGGGTAAAATGGGTTGCTTAATCGCCGAATCAAGATAATTTAGTAACCTCCACTTATTTCCAGGATACCTCCCACATGGACAAGGTCAAAGAGCCAAAAGTCAAAGAAGCGCCCAAAACACCGCATCTGCCCGTTGGCATTATCGACAGCCACGCCCATGTGATGAAAGAGTATTTCGGCGAGGAGCAGGAAGAAGTCATCGCCCGCGCCTTTGAGCAAAACGTCGTGGCCATGGTCAATCCAGCGGTCACAGTCGACGGTATGCCCGAGCTCTTTGAACTTGCCGAGCGCCACCCGCGCATCAGTCTGGCGGCCGGGCAGCACCCGCACGAGGCCAAAGACTGGACGCCCGCCCTGCGTGAAAAATTAATTGCCGCCCTGGACCACCCGAAAGTCGTGGCCGTCGGTGAATGCGGCCTGGATTATTACTACAACAACAGCGTGAGGGAAGAGCAACTGCACTGCTTCGGCGAGCAAATAGACCTGGCGGTCGAGCGCGACCTGCCCATAGTCGTCCATTGCCGCGACGCCTGGGAGGATGCTTTCGAGCTTCTGTCCACCCGAGGCAAGGGCAAACTGCGTGGCGTCTTCCATTGTTTCACCGGCGGCCCCGAGCAGTTGCCGGCCATCGCCAAGCTCGATTTTTACGTCTCTTTCTCTGGCATCCTCACCTATTCCAGCGCCAAAGAAATCCAGGCGGCAGCCCCATTGGTAGCGGAAAATCGCATTTTAGTCGAGACCGACTGCCCCTTTCTGGCGCCGCAAAAGGTTCGGGGCAAGCGCAACGAGCCCTCCTATGTCTGGTTTACCGCCGAAAAATTAGCCGCGTTAAGGGATGTTGATCTGCAAACCCTTGCGCCACGGCTCTGTCAGAACACTCGCGAGCTATTCCGTTTCTGATTTTCAGGTCGGGGCCGTTTTATCAGATATTGTCAGGGGAATTAAGTAAGGGTCTAGTGCACTGTTTACTTTCTGATGAAAAAATCGGCCGTCCCGGCAAAAAGGCAGGCGCGGGCCAGAGTGATCGAGCTGAATGGCCCGGCCGAGCGTGTAGAACTACTCCTTTTGATTTTCATGGCGCCCCTCTGGGGCATCGTGTTTCCTTTGATTGGCCTTTCGACGCTGGTCTCGAACATTTATACCGGCGGCACACTCATCGGCGCCAGTTTCTTTTGCTTTCTGCACTTCCTGCATCTGAACAACAGCCGCTTCAGTTTTGAAGAAAAAGGCGTGCGGCTGCCCGGAGTGGATCATAGCGTTCACACGTATGCAGACATAACGCGCATTTACATTGAGAGCATGAAGCCTCTGATATTGGCTGTGGAATTTTTGCCGCACAAAAACAAACTGGCTGCCCCTGAGGCACCGCGTAAGCCCATCGTTCAACTTTTTGAAGTACAGCACCTGACTGAAGAAAGCGCCAAGCAACTGTGGTCGCTCTTTGCCATGTATTTGAAAACGTGCAACATCGCTATGGATGTGCGCGACAAATTCGTCAATTGGCGTGTGCTGGCCAATACTACGCAGATTAGCGATAAACTGCTCGACCCGGCTAAGGCAAATGACAGAGCCGACGATGCAAGGAAGTCTATGGCTCAGGCGGGTGGGTCAGATACCGAAAGTCTCATTGCCCGCGACCTCTCACTTACGATCGATCTCAAACCCTTCGATCCACTCAAGTACATCGGCCAGTACATGGTCAGCTACAGTGACACTTTCCGCAACACCTGGCTCTCATTTTGGACGATGGTAGCGGGCGTCGCCTATCCCGTTTGCATGTATTCGATTGTGATGAACGGGCTGAAAGAGCGGCAAGTTTTACCAACTCCTTCACCAGGTCCTACCGGCGAGTCATTTCCCAATCCACTGACCAATCCCCCCTCAACAGAGAGCGTCCAGAAAGCACTGGAAGCATCCGTTCAGCACGTAATGGATCTTTTCGGCAACCATTTGGGAGCCATAGCTCTGGGTGTTCTTCTAGTCTTTGCCATCAGTAAATTTATTCACTATATAAATGAGCCCGACTCATTACTGGTCGACTACATGGGCGTCTTTACCCAGAAGCGCACCGCCAATGGTGTGCATCCAATAGAACATCGCAGCTGGAAACATTTGGAGTCGATAAGGCTATTGCGGCCCCATGAAAAATCAAATTCCAGTCGCTGGTCAATTGTCTTCGAGTCCAATCAGGAAAAACAAAATATCCAGATCCCCTTTAAGTCCCTTTCTTCAGACCGCATACGACAACAGTTTGTCGAGTGCCTGGACACCTGGGGGCGCAACGTCAATATTGATCCGGCACTGCTGGAAGCCCTGTCACCACGCAATGAGACGTCCTACACCGAACTATGGCTCAACGCTTTGACAGAGGCGCCCAATCTTCAGACTCACCTTCCTCACTCGGTCGGCCTGCGACTGCAGAGCAAGGACTATCAAATCGAAAGTCAGCTGGCAAGCGGCGGGCAGGGCGTAGCTTATCTGGCTAGAAAAATCGTGGACGGTGAGCCCACCGGTGCGGAAGTAGTACTGAAAGAAACCGTGCTGCCAATATATGTAGATGAACAAGCCAGGGTG
>Ga0105248_10006783_pt1 | contig 12557 bp, 14 predicted proteins | sample KBSS34metaG_FD_81524 | JGI IMG/M metagenome (GOLD analysis project Ga0105248, IMG submission 81524) | Switchgrass rhizosphere microbial communities from Kellogg Biological Station, Michigan, USA - KBS S3-4 metaG | ecosystem: Host-associated > Plants > Roots > Rhizosphere > Soil | place... | reverse complement strand
TCTCTTGTCTAAAGGCTAGCCGAGCAGGCTCAGCAGATATTTGACGACGCTCGAAAAGAAGGCGTCGGTTCCGAAAAAGAAGAACGCGAGCATCAGGGTCATGATCATCACCATGATCCCGGTCGCGATCGTTTCCTTGCGGGTCGGCCAGTGGACCTTGCCGGTCTCGACACGGACCTGACGGATGAATTCGCCGGGGGAGACTTTCGCCACTTTATCTGGTTCGCTTTGCTCTTCTGGATAGAAAATCGCCCCGCGGACCTCTCGGGCCGGCGGGGCTGCGGGTCACTTAGCGCCGCTCGGGCGAGTCTTCAAGGTTGCGCAGCCGGTTGGGCGTAGCTAACGCGCGGTCGGCCTAGGAGTGTAGCTCAGTTGGTAGAGCATCGGTCTCCAAAACCGAGGGCCGGGGGTTCGAATCCCTCCACTCCTGCCATTTTTCAAAAATCGGCTTTGCCTCCGGGACCCGGTGTTCGCCGGGAAACCTAGCGCACCACCGGCAATCCGATCCACGTGCCATCCGCACCCGTGAAAACCCTCTGGGTCGCGGCGCGATAGTCGGACGGCCTGGCGAAGAAGATGTTGGGAACGAATGTCTGCGGATTGCGGTCGTAGAGCGGGAACCAGCTCGACTGGACCTGGACCATCAGCCGGTGACCGGGCTGCACGACATAATCGACCGTCGGGAGGGCGAATTCGTAGGTGACCGGCTGGTTCGCCGGCACCGGCGAGGGATTCGCGGGATCGCTCCGGTAGCGGCCGCGGATCACGTCCATCGCAATGCCAAGCTCATAGCCGCCGAGCTCCGGCTTTTGGGGATATTGGTCAGGGTAGACATCGATGAGCTTCACGACCCAGTCGCTGTCCGTGCCGCTGGTCGAGGCGACGAGATGGACGAGCGGAGTGCCGGCGAGGCGGAGCGGCTTGTCGAGCGGGCCGGTGGAGTAGGAAAGCACGTCCGGCCGGGCCTCGGCGAACCTTTGGTCGTCGACCAGCCAGCTGCGCCAGGTCGAATTGGGCGAATATGGCGGGAGATTGGGCCGGGCGCGGTAGGTGACCGGGCGGGCAGGATCCGAGACATAAGAGTCGAAGGCCTGGGCGGCTGGAGCCTCGAAGCTCAGCCGGTCGCGCGGCGCGAGGTAGATGGGAGTGAGGTTCGCCGGGCAGGCGCGGGCGCATGATTGCGGCCAGTCGGTGAGCCGCTTCCACTGATTGGTGCCGGCCTCGAACGCCGTGACCCTGGCAATGTCCGCCGCCGGGCCGTCCTTCAGATGCTCGTCGAGGAAAGGAATGAGCACATTCTGGCGGAACCAGCGTGCCGTATCCGAACCCCAGTCGATCGGGCCCAGCGATGCGCCGGCGATGTTGGCCTGGCCATGGTGCCAGGGGCCGATGACGAGATGGGCGTTGCCGTTGTCCGCCGCCTTCACCGCATTGAAGACCGCGGGCGCGCCGTAGATGTCTTCCTGGTCCCAGAGGCTGTCGACGAAGAGGGTGGGGACGGTAAGGGGCTTCTGGGCAAGGATCCGGTCGACCGCCTGGTCCTGCCAATATTCGTCATAGGCCGGGTGCTGGCTCAGCCGCAGCCAGAAGGGCAGCTGCTCCATTCCCATCGCCCGGCCATAGTCGCCCGCCGAGCCGTGGCGCAGGAAAGTCGCATAATCGTCGTAGGCGCTGGAGAACCAGTCCTCCTCGGACTTCTTGTTCGCGGTCTGGCCATAGACATAGCCGATCATTTCCTGCCGGAAGGCGCCGTTGTGGAACCAGTCGTCGCCCTTCCAGACGTCGACCATCGGGTTGATCGGTACGCTGGCTTTCAACGCCGGGTGTGGGTTCACCAACGTCATGAGTGCGGTGAATCCGTCGTAGCTGGTTCCGAACGAGCCGACGCGCCCGTTGGATTCGGGGACGTTCTTTACCAGCCAGTCGATGGTGTCCCAGGCGTCTGTCGAATGATCCACCGCGGTCGGGTTGAGCGGCCCCTTCAAGGGCCGGTTCATGACGTAATCGCCCTCCGACTTGTACTTGCCGCGCACGTCCTCGACCGCGACGATATAGCCGGCACGGACCAGCTCGGCGTTGAGCGGAGAAAGGATGTTCTCGGGCCAGGGGCCGAGACCGCCGCGGGCCGTCGCCTTGTCGGCCGAATAAGGCGTGCGATCGAGCATGATCGGATATTTGCCCGGCTGCCTCGGGATGATCAGGACCGCATACAGCCTGGCGCCGTCGCGCATCGGGATCTTCAGCTCGCGGCGGACATATTGGAATTCGGCGCGGGGCGGTGCGAAGGTGCCCGGAATGTCTCCGCCCTTGGGTATCGGCGGGACAGTCGGATGGAACGTCTTGGGGATGTCGCCGCCCGGCTGGACGGCAGGTTGAACATGGCTTTCAGCGGACAGGGCCGAAGCAAGTACGAGCGCCACCCACGCGAACATCCTGAAGCTCATGCGATTCTTTCTCCCCGCGCGCTCATGGCACGGCGCGTCGCAGGGGAGCAAGCATACGCCCGGGGCCTAGAAGTTCATCCCGAGCGCCGCATAGAAGTGATAGGCGGTCTGATGGTCGGCCCAGGTCGGCCCACCCGAAAACAGCAATGCATAATGATCGCTGAGCTTGACGATCGAGCCGATGCCAGCGCGCGTCTGCATAGTCCCGACATCGGTGTCGGGACCCTGACGCGTGATTTCCGCGCCAAGCGAGACCGTGTTGTTCAAATCCTGGGTGACCGCGAGGCCCGCCTGCCAGAAGTCGCGGTTCCCGTCGCCGGGATTGAACACGTACCCGCCGCCGCCGAACAGGCTGGTGCCGCCGGCGAAGTCCTTCCCGATCCACAAAGGCAGCAGGAAGCGCGCCTTCTCGCCATGTTCGAGGCTTGACGTCGGAAGGATCGCGCGGGGGAAGACTGCGGCGGAGAAGCCGCTGCGTTCGTCGTGGAAGAAACGGTATTTCGCTGCGAGCTCCAGGTCTCCAGTGCCGGAATGCCAGCCATCGTCCGGTTCATGCGTGAACGAGAGCGGCACCGTCGCCGTCAGCTGAAGATCCTTCGCGCCGCCATAGTTGATGTCGATGCCGGCGTCGGCGTCCAACGCGGAGTGACCTCCCTCGCCGGATCCAAAAACGTAGAATTCCCAATGGCCGGTGTCGGTTGGGACCGGGTCGTCGGTCAGATAGGGCGGGCCGGCAGCAGCAGCGGACGCCACGCAGGCGAGCGCGAGCGCGGCGCAGACGCGAGGCAGATTCACGCGGGGACTTCCGCCTTTCCCGGATGCTGGCCGGGCCGTTGGGGAAGAATGACGATCAGGATGAGGATCACGGCAGCAAGGGCCGTGGAAGCCAGCGGCCGGCTGAGCTCGAGCCCACCCTTGCCGAGCGGCTTGTCGAGCCAGTCACCGACGGTCGCTCCAAGCGGGCGGGTAAGGATGAACGCCGCCCAGAAGAGGATGACGCGCGAAACGCGTGTGCTGAAATAAAGCACTGCAAGGACCGCAAGGCCGGCCCCGAACACGAGCGCGCCGCCCGAATAGCCGAGACCCCAGCCACCCTCGCTCAACGGATCGGCGCTCCAGTCACCGAGCGCGGTTCCAAGCGTCTGCGAAAATGTGATCGTGATCCAATAGAATGTCTCCTCGCGCGGTCCGGCAACCGAGTTGACGTCGACCGTCCCGAGCACCCTGCGCCAGGCAAAGAGCGAGAGCAAAACGCATGCCAAAAGCAATAGCGAACCGCCGGGATAGCCGATGCCGAGCGAGCGGTCGGCAAAGTCGGCCAGCGTCGTACCGCAGGTCGTCGAGGCAACGATGGTCGCCCAGTAGAGCCAGGGGTTGAAGCTTCGCGCGCGGATCTGCGCAAGCACGAAACCGACGAGAAGGATCCCGAAGATCGCGGTGCCGATCAAATAACCGTAAGGCACCGCATGGTCGGTCGTCTCGCCGAGCCAGGTCATGGTGACGGCATCGCCGCCCGTCTCGCCAAGCGTGGTTGCAAGGATCTTGATGATCCAGAAACCCAGCGTGACTGCCGGGACCTTGCTGAGGATTTCATGCGTTGGCCGGGTGTCTGTCATCTCACCTTTAATAGAGCCCATGACGATCAGTTCCACTCGTTCGAGGACATGCTTCTTGCGAATCGCTTGCGATAAGAAATGTGGTCGCTAGGCAAGCCGCCATGAGTGACCGAAACAATTTAGAGACAGCTACCAGGATCGTCGCGGGTGACGATGGGACGAACTACGACAATGTCGCGATCGCCCTTCATTGGACGACCGCATTGCTCGTCTTCGCGAACTTCATCCTCTCGCAGGTATGGGACTGGTTCGCCAAGCCGACGCGCGGGCTTTTGGAAAGCACGCACATGTCATTCGGCGTGCTGTTGACCATTGTGATCGTAGCCAGGCTTGTCTGGCGGCTGATCCCGGGCCACCAGGTTTCAGCGATCGAGGCGGGGTGGGCGCGCCTGGCCTCGAAAGCGACGCACTATCTCCTTTACGCAATGCTCGTGGCCGAGGCGGCGCTCGGCTTTGCGTTCCGTTGGGGAGCAGGGCGCCCGATGGCCTTCTTCGGGACCGGGATTCCTCCGCTGATCGGAGAAATGGCGCAGCCGTTGCGCCGCGAGCTGCGCGACTTCCATGAATGGATCGGATGGGCGATCATCATCCTCGCGCTGCTGCATGCGCTCGCAGCGCTCTATCACCATTATGTGCTGAAGGACCGCGTGCTTCGGCGAATGCTTCCCGGCAGCGGCTAGAAATCCGTCTCGACTACAAACTTCGCGCCGGCGCTGTCCGGGAGCGCCCAGCGCACCTGCGCCCTCACATGGCCCATGCGGGGGATTGCGATCCGCAGCCGCTCACCGATACGGAAATCATTATCCGCCTTGATGCAGCAACCATCGTCGGAAAAGTCCGTCAGCGTGGCCGGAATCTTGCTTCCATCGAGGCGGTGCACGACCGCATCGACGATGACCGGATAACGGTCCTTTCGTTTGGTCCACTGGTGCTCGCTGTGCATTGACGCAACTCCCAACCGGCACATGTTACATGGTGGAGACGGAGCGTAAACATAGATTTAATGCGCGGATCTAAGGGTTTATCCCGAGGGACTTAACACAGGTCAATCTGAGCGCTTATCTTTCGTCAGCGCGAGCCAAGCTGGACATTGGTCAGGGGCGAAGCGAGGTGCAGCCGCGCAATCGCTGCGCTGCACTCGGCGGCTCAAGCCGCTACGGCGTAGGGCTGAATCTCACCGGAAAGATAGAGATTGCGGGCCTTGGTGCGCGACAGCTTGCCCGAGCTGGTCCGGGGAAGCGTCCGCGGCGGGACAAGCTCGACCACTGGAGTGATGCCGGTGATCGCCCGAACGCGCTCGCGGATCTGGTCGCGAAGACGGCCGCGCTCCTCATTGTCCGACACGCGGCAGTGGACCAGGACAGCCGGCGTTTCCTCGCCGCTGTGCCCCGTGATGGCGAAGGCTGCGATATCGCCGGACTTGAAGCCGGGCAGCTGCTCGACCGCCCACTCAATGTCCTGCGGCCAGTGATTGCGCCCGTTGATGATGATCATGTCCTTGGCGCGGCCGACGATGAAAATGTAGCCGGATGACATGTAACCCATGTCGCCGGTGTCGAGCCAACCGTCATCGCTAAGGCAGGCGAGGGTCGATTCCTCGTCGCGGAAATAGCTGTGCATGACGCTGGCGCCGCGCACATAGACCTTGCCGATGCCGCGGTCGGGCAGGATTTCGCCGGCGGGCCCCCTAATCTCGATCTCCATTCCGGTGATCGGCTTTCCGCAATTGACGACGGCGCGGTAGCGGCGCGGACGATCTTCGTCATCCGGAGCGCCGCCCGAAAGCTCATTTTCTTCAACGAGTTCGAGCCGGATTCCCTCGCCCGGCGGCATCAGTGACACGGCGAGCGTCGCCTCGGCGAGGCCGTAGCTGGGACAGAAGGCGCTGGCCTTGAATCCCGCAGCCTCAAAGCTGTCGACAAAGGCCTGCATGACATCCGGGCGGATCATGTCCGCTCCGTTCCCGGCGATTCTCCAGCGCGAAAGGTCGAACCGGTCCTCGGCGCGGGTCTGCGAGCTCATCCGGCGCGAACAGATGTCGTAGCCGAATGTCGGTGAGTAGCTGAGGCTCGTACCGGGATTGCGCGTGATCATGTCGAGCCAGGCGAGCGGCCGGCGCGCGAAATCCTCGGTCTTGAGATAGTCGACGGAAATCTGCAGCGCGACCGGCGAAAGGAAGCAGCCGACAAGGCCCATGTCGTGGTACCACGGCAGCCAGGAGATCACGCGATCGGTATCGGCTACGTGCAGGCCGATGCCGTGCGATCGCAGATTGTCGAGGAGCGCGTGGTGCGTGACTGCGACGCCGTGCGGGAAGCGTGTCGAACCGCTTGAATATTGGAGATAGGCGATATCGTCGGGCTTGGCGGTCGGAAACTCGCCCGAAGCCTGCTCGATTTCGTCCATCGTATCCCACGAGCGCGAAATCGCGCCTGCATGATCGCCTGCGGCCTTGCCGAAGTCAGCAAGCTCGGGCGGGTAAAGGAACAGCACCGGATCGCAGCTTTTCAACTGTACGGCGAGCTGGTCGACATAAGCCTCGCGTCCGCCAAAGCTGGTCGGCAGCGGGAGGGGCACGGGCCAGGCGCCTGCATAAACGGCCCCGAAAAAGCATGCAGCGAATTCTGGTCCGGTCTCGGCGACGAGAGCAACGCGGTCGCCGGGCTTGATCCCAAGCGCCATGAAACGGCGTGCGTCGCGAAGGGCTTCCTCGCGAAGCTCGGCAAAAGAATAAGCGCGGGTCAGCGTTCCACGCGCATCATGGAAGTTGAGACCCCTCTTTCCCGCCGCCGCATAATCAAGCGCTTCGCCGATCGTGCCGAAATCGGCGAGGCGGCGTTGCAGCTTGTCTAGCGTCGGCGTTGCGCCCGCAGGCGCGAGTTCGGTCGTAACTGACGGGTTGCGATCAAGCACGCCGTCCCTTCCTTGGCTGTTTAAATTCGTTCGTTGGGCCGCTGTCGCTTGCAGCCGCTTTCCCCTTGGCGAGCGACTGTGGCACAAAAACGGCGTGAATTCACGCGCCAAGACCGGACGCCCTCGTCCAACGCTAAATGCCGCCTCGCTGGGCGAGCTCGCGCTGCGATATGTCGGCAAATATGCGACCACGCGCGCAAAGCTGCGCACCTACCTTGCTCGCAAGGTCACTGAGCGCGGCTGGGACGGCGAACGAAGCCCCGACCTCGAGGCGCTCGTGAACCGCATGGCCGAGCTCGGATACATCGACGATGCGGCATATGCGCTCAGCAAATCGCGATCGCTCAGCAGCAGGGGCTACGGCGAGCGGCGGCTTGCGCAAAAGCTTCGGGATGCCGGCGTGGAGAACGACGACCGGGTTGCGGCCTACGCACATGCGCTGAGCGAAGCGGTTGCCGCGGCGCTTCGCTTCGCGGAGAGGCGACGGCTCGGCCCATTTGCGACGTGCGCGGGAGCGGATCGCGCACAGCGGGAGAAATGGATTGCTGCATTGGTTCGCGCAGGACACAATTTCGCGCTTTCCCGAGCCATAGCCTATCTGGAACCAGGCGCCGAAATTGATCTCGATCAACTTCGCGAGCGCGCGCGCCTGGTCGACGCATAAAGTCGGTTTGCCGACACTTCCACCCATGTTAATGGGGACGGATTATGGTGCGTACAGCTTTGCAACTAGTCGAAGGAGGCGATGGCGCCGCAATGGAGTCGGACAAGGGCTCGGGTCCGGCCGAGATGGAGGCGATTACCGGCCGCGTAAAATGGTTCGATGCCACGCGCGGTTTCGGCTTCCTTGTCAGCGAACAAGTCGAGGGCGATGTCCTGCTGCACTTCAGCGTGCTTCGGGAACATGGCCGTCGAAGCGTCCCCGAAGGGGCGATCATCGAATGCGTTCCGGTAAGGCTCGAAAGGGGACTGCAGGCCAAGAGGGTCCTGTCGATCGATACGTCCTCGGCCTTGCCGCAGCAGCCGCGCTCGTCCATGCCCATCGGCGAACGGTCGGACCGCAAGGCGCTTGCGGATACGGCCGGCGAGTTCGAGCCGGTGGAGGTTAAATGGTTCAACCGCGTACGCGGCTATGGTTTCGTCAAGCGGCCCGACGAATCGGGCGGCGAGGACGTGTTCGTGCATATGGAAACCGTTCGCATGGCGCACCTCCCGGAACTTCAGCCCGGCCAGCATCTCGAAGCGCGGATCGCTCCAAGCGGCAAAGGCCTCACGGCGATCGAGCTTCGCGAATTCGGCGAATCGGGCCAGTAGCGGCGGCGATCGTCGCGCTGATCGCCTGCAGCCCTCCAGCTCCCGCGCAAAACGCTCCTGCCGAGGTCGCCGACCCGCGCGCGCAGACGGGCCTTCGCGAAGTGCCTTTGACGATCAAGTCGAAGAACGGCGTTCACCGCCTCACCGTCGAGGTTGCTGCGACTCCGGAGCAGCAGGAACGCGGACTCATGTTCCGAAACTCAATTGCCGCCGACCGGGGCATGATCTTCCCCTATGAGCCGGCCCAGGAAGTCGCCTTCTGGATGAAGAACACGCTCATCCCGCTCGACATCCTCTATATTCGCAGCGACGGGACCATCGTCCGGATCGTCAATGCCCAGCCGATGGACCTGACGCCCTTGCCCTCGGGCGAGCCCATTGTGGGCGTCCTGGAAATCGGCGGCGGTCGAGCAGCCGAGATGGGAATCAAGGAAGGCGATATTGCCAGCTGGACGCACTAGCTTGCTTCCCGGCGAACGAGGGGGCTAAGGCGCTGCGCGATGGGTTTCTGGTCAAAGACATTCACTTGGTGGAACGGCGCCACATGGGGCACGTCGCTCTGGACTCGCCGTTTCGGCAATGAGGTCGGCCGCGACGACGCCGGCAACATCTATTACCAGGACAAGAAGCAGCCGAACCGGCGATGGGTGATCTATTCCGGCGCCAATGATGGAAGCCGGGTACCGCCGAGCTGGCAGCTGTGGCTGCGGGGAACGATCGACGAGCTTCCGGAAGAAGCGCTTCCGCCGGTACGCAAGTTCCAGCAGCCGCCGACGCCGAACCTGACGGGCACGATGCAGGCCTTCCGCCCCGATGGTGCGCTAGGATCCGGCAAGCTGCGCCCGGCCTCGACCGGGGATTACGAACCCTGGATCCCAGAATAAGCGTGAAACGGAACGCGGCACCGCTGCTCGTTGCGCTGGCGCTCGCCTCTTGCGGCAAGGGCGCGCAGCAGCAGCAGGGCACGCCCGTTCCTGCGGCCCGCACCGGGCCTGCCGTGGCGGGGCAAGACGGCGTCACGCCGATGGCACAGCGTGTCGCGGTTCTCGGGATTCTCAACAAGCGCAACGGCATCGTCCAGAATATCGCGCTTCATCCAGGTCAGTCGGCGCGATGGAAGGATGTCATCGTTCGCCTTCGCGCCTGCGAGACCACGGCCCCCTGGGAGCAGGAGAAGCTGACCGGCGCATTCGTGCAGGTCGATGTGCAGCGGAGCGACAAGCGTTGGGGACGAATCTTCTCGGGTTGGCTGTACAAGGAATCGCCGTCGCTCAACGTCGTCGAGCATCCGGTCTATGACGTTTGGCCCAAGAGCTGCGAGATGACGTATCCCTCCGGTCCTCCGGCGCCGGCCGCTCCGGCAAGCTCGAGCAACCTGTCGAGCGCGGCGAAGTCGGGGGCGGCGTCCGGCGCCCGGCCGAGCGCTTCCACCAGCGCTCCGGTAGCGGAGACTCCGACTGCCGCGCCGCCGCCGCCGAGCGCCGCTGACAATAACGCCACGTAGGTTTCGCGCGGGACGCTGATCGCGCCCAGCGAAGCGAGATGCTCGGTCATGAACTGGCAGTCGAGGAGCGTGAAGCTGCCGACTTTCAACCGGGCGACCAGCCAGGCAAGCGCGACCTTCGATGCATCGCGCATTCGGCTGAACATGCTCTCCCCGAAAAAGGCGCGGCCGAGCTTCACTCCGTAAAGACCGCCAACGAGCTCGTCTCCGCTCCACACTTCGACCGAATGGGCGTGGCCCGAGGAGTGAAGGGCGAGCATGGCGCGCTCAAGATCGGCGTTGATCCAGGTTTCCTCGCGGTCGGCACAGGCGGTGATCACGGCTGAGAAATCCGCGTCCCGAGTGACCGCGAAGCGCCCCGAGCGAAGAGTCCTTCTCAGCGAGCGCGAAAGATGGAACCGGTCGAGCGGCATGATCGCGCGATTGCGGGGTTCGACCCAGAATAGGTCGGCGGCATCCCGGCTGTCGGCCATCGGGAAGATGCCGGTGGCATAACCCTGCAATAACAGGCGAGGGTCAAGGCGACTCATGGTGTCATTATGAACTACGCTGCGCGGCGCATCACCAAAATCGTTTGGGCTGGTCAAAAAGGCCAGCCGCTAGAGGATTTCGCGAACCTTATCCTGCGGTCGGCAGAGGCGCACTCCATTCGGAGTCTCCACGATCGGTCGCTCGATGAGAATCGGATGCTCAACCATGGCGTCCAGGACCTGATCGTCGGTGACGTCCGGGCGGTTGAGGCCGAGCTCTTCGGCCAGCGGCTCCTTCGAACGGAGCCCGTCGCGGGGGCTGATCCCAGCCCGATCGTAAAGCCGCCTGAGCTCATCGCGAGTGGGGGGATCCTTCAGATATTCGTGGACCCACACGTCGCAACCGGAATCGCGCAGGATGTCCAAGGTTTTTCGCGACGTGCCGCACATCGGATTGTGAAAAATTGTTGCCTTCATTGCCTCATCGGTTCCGAAATGGATTCAGTAAGTTAAACAAAGATTTAACACAAATGATAGCAATTATCCCAGTTGCATTGTCGCGGTTGCGGAACGATGAGCCGACCTCGTCGTTCCAGCGCTTGTAACATGCACCGTCGCCGGCGGAAGGGCGGCAGCGCGCGCGTGTTCGGCAGCTCAATAGAACGGGAGCAATCAGCAATGCATAAATCCATTTTAGTCCTGACACTTGCAGGCACGGTCAGTCTGGGAGCCTGTGCGACCAATCCGCAGGTGGCGCAGGACGCGGCCATCGGCGGAGTCGGCGGCGCCGCAGTTGGCGCAGTTGTTCCTGGTGTCAGCGTGATCGAGGGCGCCGCTGTCGGCGCCGCAATCGGCGGCCTGGCCGGCGCGGTCTGGTCCGACAACAACAATGACGGCTATGTCGACGGCTACAGCTACAACGGCCAATATTATGCCGGCACCCCGCAGGGCTATGACCCCGCGACTCACAGCGTCCTGGCAAGCGCGGCAACCGGCGCACTCGGCGGCGCGGCGCTCGGCGCAGCGGCCGGCGCAGTCATCCCCGGCGTCAGCGTCCTTCAGGGCGCGGTGATCGGCGCTGCGGTGGGCGGTCTCGCCGGCGCGGTGTGGGCCGATCGCGACAACGACGGCCGGGTGGACGGCTACGTCTACAATGGGCAATATTATGCCGGTGCGCCGTCCTCGACCGCTCCGGCTCCGGCTCCAATGCCGGCTCCTGCCCCTGCACGCAGCGGAGAGCGCGGCTAAGTCGGGTCCCGTTGAGGACTCCAGGTCTTTGACGGGAAGTCTGATTGGAAAACGCGTGATCGATTTGCGTAATGAGTGCACCGGCCGCTGGCCGGTGCACTTTTTTAAGAAGTGTGCAGCCGCTGCGGCCCTGGCCCTGGCGGCCATTCCATCTGCCGCATCTGCCGCTGGGCAGGACCCCGTCCAGGCGCAGCAAGTGCCGACGGCGGGTCAAAGCGTCGCAGATTTCTATCGCGCGCGCCGCGACTATCCGTTGTGGCTTTCACCGGCCGCCGGAGACGCGGCCAACCAGCTGATCGCGCTTCTTTCCAGCGCGAACCTCGATGGGCTGTATCCGGACAAATATCACGTCGCGGCCCTGCAGCAGGCGCTGGATGAGGCGCGAAAAGACAACAAGAATCCCAAGGTCAGAGCGATGCTCGCCAGCGAGGCCGAGCACCAACTGTCGGACGCCTTCGTCGCCTATGTCAGCGACCTGATGCGCGATCCCAACATCGGCATCATTTATGTCGACCCGCAGCTTCGGCCGAAACCGCCATCGCCGCTGGTTGCACTGTTGACCGCAGCGGCCGCGCCATCGCTCGGCGATTACGTCCGCAACATGGGCTGGATGCATCCCTTTTACGGGGAGTTGCGGCAGGCGCTCGCCAACCATCAATATTCGAGCGAGCATGAGCGGCAGCTGCTTGCGCTGAACCTCGAGCGAGCTCGAGCCTTGCCGTCCGGCAAGCAGCGTTACATCCTGGTCAATGCTGCCCAGCAGCGTCTCTACATGTACGACAAGGGACAGCTGGCGGATTCCATGGTCGTCGTCGTCGGCAAGCCCAAATATCCGACGCCGATGATCACGGCCTATGTGCGCTTCGCGAGCCTCAACCCCTATTGGTTCGTCCCGCCTGACCTCGCCGCCGAGCGGATCGCCCCCAACGTCGTGCGGCGCGGCCTCAAATATCTCGACGATCTTGGCTATCAGGTGATGTCGGACTGGAACGACAATCCGACGATCATCGACCCCAAGACGATCGACTGGAAAGCCGTCGCCTCGGGC
>Ga0105248_10006779_pt1 | contig 12560 bp, 10 predicted proteins | sample KBSS34metaG_FD_81524 | JGI IMG/M metagenome (GOLD analysis project Ga0105248, IMG submission 81524) | Switchgrass rhizosphere microbial communities from Kellogg Biological Station, Michigan, USA - KBS S3-4 metaG | ecosystem: Host-associated > Plants > Roots > Rhizosphere > Soil | place... | reverse complement strand
TCCCCGCGCTCATCGTATTCGATCCGCAGAGCCCGCATTACGCCAGCTACAAGGGCCTGCACTGGTTCCCGCCGGACATGAAGTACCGCTACGTCCTTCCGCTCACCGCGAATCCGAATCCCGACACGATCGTGATCATGTCGACGCGCGGGAATCAGCGGCGCGCCGTACGCGTGGGCTGGTTCGACTTCATGGTCGGCGGCACGGCATGCCGGCTCGAGGCGACGCGCCTGCTCGAGCCCGGCGTCGGTGAGAACGACTTCGGCATCTTCTTCCGGGACGCGACGAGCGGGAAGGAATCCTACGGGCTCGGCCGCTACGTCGACGCCGAGGCGCTGCCCGACGGCCGCTTCGCGCTCGACTTCAACAATGCGTACAACCCCGCGTGCGCGGTGTCCGAGCACTACAACTGCCCGATCCCACCGAAGGCGAACACGCTCAAGGTCGCGATCCGCGCCGGCGAGATGGACTCGCACTACCACTGAGACTTAGCGGAATCCGTTGTGCTTGCGGCCAGATCCCTGCGGGCACCGGACCGAACGCTGACGCGGCGGGTTACGCTGCTGTAGCCTCTCTCGACAAGCGAGTTGATGCCGCCGGCTCCGGGGGAGCCGATCGCACGCAACCACAACGAAAGCCTCGGCCATGCCGAAAGAGTCCGAACGCCACGGGGCGCGCGAATCACCCCAACGCCCACGGAGTACTCCCGCCAAGGGCCGGTCTCCGGAGCCGAGAGGCACACAGCCGGGCGTCACGACCGCGGTTCTGATCGAGCGCGCAAAGTCGGGCGATTCGTCCGCTGTCGACGCCTTGTTCGAGCGCCACCGCATCGTCCTGTCCCATTGGGCGCACGGGCGGCTACCGCGGGCCATGCGCGATCTCAAGGACACCGACGATCTGGTTCAGGAGGCGATGCATCGTGCGCTCAAGCGGGTGGATCATATCGAGCCGCGGCAGCAGGGTTCGTTTCTCGCCTACCTATGCCAGATCGTCACGAACCTGATCCGCGACGAAATGCGCAGGCACAAGCGTCTTCCCCAGCGCGAGGAGCTTGCGGACGAGATCCGAGACCGCAGACCCACGCCAGTCGACGACGCAATCGGCAGTGACACCTATCGCCTGTACCATCGTGCTCTCGAGCGGCTGCCCGAGAGTCAGAAGAAGGCCGTGCTCATGCGTGTCGAGCTCGGGCTCAGCTACCGGGAGATCGGTGAAGAGCTCGGCCGTCCGACCGCCGAGGCCGCCCGGGTCCTCGTGTCACGAGGCCTCGAGCGCCTGTCGCGCGAGATGAATCAGACCGATCAATAGCGTCGGCGCCTCCTACCCGCGCCCCGGCTGATCGGTTCTCCGCGACGCTCTCGCGCCCGGTAATTGCCGGCGCTGTGCTCCCCCTTCATTCCCAAACTCACCGCCTAACCACCGCGACGCACGTCGGCGGCTTCGTACGGTTGGGGCCCGGCGTCCGTTTCTTCAGGTACAGGCCGCATTAGTCCTCGCCCCAGGCTAGGCCGCGACCTGTGGTCAGTTCGCGCAAACCGTCTGCGCGGGCGCTCGAGGCGAGCGCTCGCGCTTCGCTCCGCGAGGTCACCGAGATGGCCGGAACGCCCGTTCGCATCGCGACGTCATTGGAAATGCCCGGCCCACCATGCGTGTGCATCCGCAGGAGTCCAGGCGTCGCCATCGATGCTTTCGCCGAGCTCCGCGAGGAAACAGTCGGCATCCTGTGGGCGATCCGCCGGGTCCTTGGCGAGGCAGCGCATCACGAGTTGCTCCAGACGCGCGGGGATCGGCTGGCGCGCGCGCACGGACAACGAAGCCGGCGGTGACTGCGCATGCATCCGCATCACTTCGCCCGCACTCCCGTCGAACGGCATGACTCCGGTCAGCAACCAGTAGGCGACGCACCCGAGCGCATAGAGGTCGGTGGCGGCCGTGATCGGCAGTCCGTAGATCTGTTCCGGCGCCATGTAACCTGGCGTCCCCGGGTGCATCCCGGGCGCCGTGAGAGTCGTCTGGTCTCCGAGAACCGCGGCCCTGGCGAGGCCGAAGTCCAGCACCTTGATGTAGTCGACTTCGCGGCCGTAGCGGCACACGAACAGGTTCGATGGCTTGATGTCGCGATGAACCAGTCCACGGGCGTGCGCCTCGCCCAGCGAATCGCACGTCTGGCGCAACCAGTGCACCGCGCGCCGTGGCTCGATCGCACCATAGCGATACACGAAGTGCTGGAGGTTCATGCCTTCCAGCAGCTCCATGACGATGTAGAGCGAACCTGCCGACGTCGAGCCGAAGTCATAGAGCTGAACCGTGTGCGGGGATCGGAGGTCGGAGACGATCTGCGCTTCCTGCGTGAAGCGGGCGAGCGCGGTGTCGAGCCGTTCGCTCGAACCAACCAGCGCCTCCGGCAAGATGAGCTTGACGGCGGCCGCGCGCGCGAGTAGCAGATGCTTGCCCTTCCACACCTCGCCGCCGCCGCCGCGCCCGATTTCCTCGGTCAGCTCGTAGCCACCGAGCTCACGCGCGGCGGCCACCTGGCGACCCGCGTCGTAGATGGCGCGCGCGCCGGCCGTTGCGATCGCGAGTGCGATCAGTCCCGCGACGCTCGCCCTCCAGTAGTCGCCGGCGTTCGCATCGATCCGGCCGGCGAGGTCGAGCGCCAAGATTCCAAGGGGCATGGTGAGGGCGCAGAGCGACGACACTACAAACGACGTCGCGGGGCGCACGGGGACGAGCAGCGCGAACACGATGATTACCGACACGACCCAGGTGTGGCCCTGCAGGTGTGCGCTGTGGAGAAAGCTCGCCCACTGCGCGGCCACGGAGATCACGGCGCACAGCACCACCTCCACGCCGAGCGCGGCGGCGAGCAATGCCCGATCGCCGATCCGGCGTACTCCCGAGGCAAGCGCCAGCGAGCTGCACAGCGCTACGCCGGCCAGGTCGTGCGCGAGATTGATCCGATGCTCGAGCGCCGAGGCGGAAATCGCGCCGCTCAGCTCGAGGACGAACAGCGCGGCATATGCGGTGGCCCCCAGCACCACGGCCACACGAACGCGCCCGCGCGCGGCCCGCACCAGATCGTCGGGCAGGTCCCGCGGCTCCGCGACCTCGCGCCGGAGCGCCGCAAGCAACCGGGCCGGCAGCAGCCGCTTCATCGTGCACCCCCTCGTGCATGGCGTGGGCGAAAGGGCGACGGCGGGCCGCCACCAGCGTTCGCGCGGTACGTCCTGGCGTATACTGGGTTCGCGATTTCCCTTGCCGTGGAGCGAGGCCGCGTGCAGATCGACGACCCTTCCGGACCCACCCAGTCCGATCCGTCGAGCCTGGTCGGCAAGACCCTGCTCGGGCGTTACCGCGTCGAAAAGATACTCGGTCACGGCGGCATGGGCGAGGTGCTGCTCGCTCATGACACGTTGCTCCGCCGCAACGTCGCCCTGAAACGCATGCATGCTGATGGGGCCGAGAGCGCGGAGCGACGCGCCTCGATGTTGCGTGAGGCGCGTCGGGCGACCCAAGTCAACGACCCCCGCATTGCGGCGATCTACGACGTCCTCGATCTCGAAAGCGACGTGCTCATCGTGATGGAGTACGTCGACGGCGTAACCCTGCGCCAGCGAATGTGGCACCCCCTTCCGCTCCCAGACTTCTGGAACATCGCCTCCCAGTGCGTGGGCGCGCTGGCGGCCGCGCACGAGCACGGCGTCGTCCATCGCGATATAAAACCCGAGAACCTGATGATGACGCGCGAGGGCCGGATCAAGATCCTCGACTTCGGCATCGCCCGGCGCGCCGAAGGCGAGACGGGCGCAGCGATCACCGGTGCCACGACGATGACCGCGGAGGGACGCGCTCCGATCATCGCGGGGACGCCTCAGTACATGGCGCCCGAGGCACACTACGGCGGGCGAATCGACGCGCGTACCGACATCTTCTCGCTCGGCACCGTGTTCTACGAGATGGTCACCGCGCGCAATCCGTTCACCGGTCCGTCCTACGCCGCCGTGCTCGAGCGCGTGATGAATGCGGAACCGGAGCCGGCGAGCCATGTGAACCCCGCCGTGGGGCCGGGACTCTCGGCCGTGATCGCGCGCATGATGGAGAAGGATCCGGCGAAGCGTTACCCGACCTGCTCCGACGTGGCGCGTCACATGACCGCGGTGCAGAAGCCGGGCGTCGACACGCGCGTTCGCGAGATCAACCGAGCGGCCGCGTCGTCGGCGCGCCGGACGATTCCGGTGCCCGCCGTTGCGGCAGTCGTGGCCGTGGTCGCGATGACCGGAACGGCATGGGGAGTGTGGCGCGGCTTCGGTGCGGCGCTCCCGGCGGAGCGCAACCTGGCAGTGCTGGCGCCCCGCACGCCGGGCGCGAAAGAGGATTTTTCCGCGCTCGCGCTCGGGGCAACCGATCTGCTCGCGGCGCGGCTGCAGAAGCACCAGGACCGGGCCGGATTCCAGCTCGCGTCGTTCACAGAGGGCCTGAGCGAGAACGTGGCGTCGGCGGAGGACGCTCGCAAGATCCAGGGCGTGAACCTCGCGCTGCTCACGACCCTGGAGCAGCGCACGGATTCCTATCGCGCCCGGCTCGAGCTGTGGGACACCAAGAAGAACCGGGTGATCGCCTCCCGCGTCGTGGAGAGCCCGACGTCGCAGCCATTCGCCTTCCTCGACCTCATCTACCGCGACACTGCGCGCATGCTGCGGCTTTCGCCCCGGCGCGGTGACACTTCCTCCGAGATCGGCGTCCGTGGGGCGGGCACGTTGCGATTCCTGTTGCAGGGCGTGGGTGGCTTGCGCACCGCGGCCAACGAAGAACAGGCGCGCAAGGCCGTCGACGACATCGAGCTGGCATGCCGGTCCGAACCGGAGGCCGTCGGCGCGCGCAGCTGGCGATCCGCTGCGGAGCTTCGCTGTTTCGCTCTGGGTGGAGACTCCACGTGGCGCGAGCGGGCCGAGGCGTCGGCGCGCGAGGCGGTCGCCGGGGACAGCGCGCGGGCGGACGCTCACCGCGCGCTCGCCGCCGTGCTGGAGAGCAGGAGGGACTGGCGCGGTGCGCTGACCGAGTACGGACGCACCGTCGAACTCGACCCGACGGACGACGTGTCGGCCCTACGCGTGGCGCGCAGCCATACTCACCTCGGGCAGGAGGAGCTCGAGAAGAACGCCTACCTGGCGACCATCTTCCGCCGCCCGCACTGCTGGCAGCCACACTGGTGGCTGGCCACCTGGTACTTCCGCCATGGACGCTTCGACGAATCGGCCGCCTCCTATCGAACCATGATCCGCTGCGCACCCGATCTGTACCGTGGATATGAAAGCCTCGGCGCCATCCTGGTGCTCACCGCCGCGTACGATTCGGCGATCGACACGCTGAAGCGCTCCATCGCGCTGCGTCCCGACGGCGTCGCCTTCGACAACCTCGGCACGGCGTACTTCAACGCCCGCCGACTCGACGATGCGGTCGCCGCATACAACCAAGCGTTTCAATTCGGGTTCGCCAATTGGCTGTTATGGATGAACCTGGGTGACGCTTACTACTACCTGCGCGGTCGCCGGGATCAAGCGGCAGAGGCGTACGCGCAGGCCATACGGCTCGGGCGCGAGCAAACGGCCGGGCTCGAAACGAAGGGGAGCGAATTCGACGCCCTGATCCCGGCCTCGCTTGCCAGCGTTTTCCCCAAGCTCGAGCAGCCGGACAGCGCGCGCGTGTACATCGCGCGTGCACTGCGAGCCGACAGCGCGAACGCCTGGGTGCAGGAGCGGGCGGCAGTCACGTTCTGGCAGCTGGGCGACCGGCGTCGAGCCATCTCGTGGCTCGAAAAGGCGGTGCACAACGGGTATCCCGCGACCTGGCTCCGGGACTCGCCGGTCTTCGAGGATTGGCGCGCGGACAGCACGTTCCGCGCGCTGGCAGCGGGCGCAGGCCCGCAGACGCAACAGGCACCATCCCCCGCGAAGGGAGGCCGCACATGAGTACGTTCAGTATTTCTGTCACGGTGGGTACCAGCGGCATCACGGTCCAGCCCGACACCCAGGTCATGACCACCAATGACGACGTGCAATGGACGAGCGCCAACGGACGCAGGTTCTCGATCGAGTTCGACGGCCCGGGGCCGTTCGCGACCGCCCGCCTCGACCACTCCGCCGCGACCTCCAAACAGCGGCCGCGATCGCTCGGCCGGTTCAAATACTCGGTCGTGTCGGAGGAAAATCCTGCTCTGAAGCTGGATCCCTTGGTCATCATCGATCCGCCGCCGACGGTGCCGTAGTCCCGATCCGGCGTGGCGGGACGGCGGTCGGATGACCTCCATGGCTGCCCTTCTCGCAGAGACCAGCCTGGATCTTCCAACCGCCGCCCGCTGCCGGATCTACACACTTGGCGGGAATCCGTTGCGGACACTCGCCCGCAGCGGACTAGCCTGCCTGGACCGGCCATCCTGGTCGGGCCGTAACCATGGAGGACCGCGCCATGTTGCACGCACGTCCGTTCCACCGTATCGCAATCGCACTCGTCGTTTGTGCGCTCGCCATTCCCACCTCACTTCGCGCCGACACGCGTCACCACATCACGCTGGGTCTCGGATACACGAAGCTGTTGAACGACGACCTCAAGGACGAGGCGACCGGCGTCGACTTCACCAATGCCTTTAGCGGCCAGCTCGGCTATCGCTACTCGCTCAATTCGAGTTTCGATCTGTGCCTCGAATCGCGGGGGATGATCAGCACCGACGAGTACGCCGGCATCGATCTCACGCTGACGAACACCTACTTCGGACCCGGGCTGCGCTGGAACGCGAGCGGCATGGGCCCGCGGCTGTTCGTGCAGGGCAACGTCATGTACGTGAACGAAGAGATCGAGCTCGACGGCGGCGGGGCGACGCTGAGCCAATCCGAGAGCGGCGCGGGCTTCGGCATCTTCGGTGGCGTCGACATCCCGCTATCGAAGCTGCTGTCGATGCCCATCGAGGTGCATTACCTCTACGCCAAGCCCGAGGACGACGTCTCGGGAGTGGGCGGCAACGTCGGCATCACGTTCAACTGGAGCGCGATGTAACGCCTTGTTCGCTCGGCGCGCGTCACTCCCCCGGCGCGCGCTCCTCCTCCCACTGCGCGGGCGCGATCGCGGGGCCGCCCTCGCGGCGCGCGAGCAGCACGCGCGGCCGGCCCGACAGGTCGTCGCGCAGCTCGACGTCGCGCCAGTCGTGCGCGCCCTCGAGCCAGCTCGCGACCTCGCGCGCGCGCGACTCGTCCAGCTCGAGCGCCAGCACGCCGCCCGCGACGAGATGCCGCGGCGCCTCGTCGACGATCTCGCGCAGCGCCTCCAGCCCGCTCGTGCCGGAGTAGAGCGCCAGCGCGGGCTCGTGGTCGCGCACGTCGCTCGGCAACCGCTCGGCCTCGCCCTCGGCGACGTACGGCGGGTTCGACACGATCACCTCGAAGCGCTCGTCGGCGCCGACGGCATCGAACCAATCCCCCTCGCGCAGCTCGAGCGCGGTGAGCCCCGTCGCTTCGGCGTTGCGGCGCGCCACCGCGATGGCGGCGTCGCTCGCGTCGGTCGCAACGACGCTCGCAGCCGGATGCTCGTGCAGGATCGCGAGCGCGATCGCGCCCGAGCCCGTGCCGAGATCGAGCACGCGTGGTCGCGTCCAGCGCGGCGATTCCCGACGCAGCGCCTCGAGCACCGCCTCGACGAGGCCCTCGGTCTCGGGCCGCGGCACGAGCACGGCGGGCGACACCTCGAGATCGAGATCGCGGAACGCGGCGCGGCCGGTGATGTACTGCACGGGCTCGCCCTGGAGCCGCCGCGTGATCCAGCGCTCGAGCGTGGCAACCGTGGCGGCATCGAGCGGCTCGCCACCTCGTGCGCGCGTGCCGGCACGCGTGTCACCGAGCGCGCGGCTCACGAGCTCGAGTGCGTCGCTCGCAGCGGAGTCCCAGCGCGGCCCGAGGGCGCGCTCGGCATCGCGCAGCGCATCCCGAATCGTCGTCGCCACGGCCGGCACCGGCGCCGCTAGCTCGCGGCGGCGCCCAGCGCGGCCAACCGCTCGGCGGCGTCCGCGGAGGCGAGCGCCTCGCCCAGCTCGTCCAAGTCGCCTTCCATCACCGCGGGCAAGTTGTGCGAGGTGAAGTTGATGCGGTGGTCGGTGACGCGGCTCTGCGGGAAGTTGTAGGTGCGGATCTTCGCGCTGCGGTCTCCGCTCGACACCTGCGACTTCCGTTGGGCGGCCTGCTTGGCCTGCTGCTCCTGCAGCTTCATGTCGTAGAGCCGCGCGCGCAGCACGCGCATCGCCTTTGCGCGGTTCTTGATCTGCGAGCGCTCGTCCTGACACGTCACGACGAGCCCCGACGGGATGTGCGTGATGCGCACCGCGGAGTCCGTCGTGTTGACGCCTTGCCCGCCCGGGCCGCCCGCGCGGTAGACGTCGACGCGCAGGTCTTTCTCGGCGATGTCGACGTCGACGTCCTCGACCTCGGGCAGCACGGCGACGGTCGCGGCCGAGGTGTGGATGCGGCCCTGCGCCTCGGTCTCGGGCACGCGCTGCACGCGGTGGACGCCGCTCTCGAACTTCATCGTGCGATACACGTCCTCGCCCGACAGCTGGAAGATGATCTCCTTGATGCCGCCGACTTCCGATTCGCTGCGGCTCAGCTCCTCGAGCTTCCAGCCGCGCCGCTCCGCGAACTTGGTGTACATGCGATGGAGATCGGCGGCGAACAGCGACGCCTCGCCGCCGCCGGTGCCGGCGCGCACTTCCACGATGACGTTCTTGTCGTCGTCGGGATCGCGCGGCAGCAACAGCCGGCGCAGCTCGGCCTCGAGCGCCTCGCGCCTCGGCTCGAGCTCGGCCAGCTCCGCGCGCGCCATCTCGGCCAGCTCCGCATCGCCCGAGGCGATCGCGGCCTGGTCATCGGCGATCGTGCGTTCGACCTTGCGGTGCTCGGCGAGCGTTCGCATCGTCAGCTCGAGCGCGCGGCGCTCCTTGGACAGATCGCGGAGCTTGCGCGGATCGCCCGTGACGGTTGGATCGCTGAGCAGGCGGTCGATCTCGGCGTGCCGATCCTCGACGCGCTTGAGCGCGTCCCACATGCTCATCGGCCGGCCCTCACTGGATGAACGCGATGACGTTGGAGTCGCGGGCTCCGGCCGCGACGTCGCTGTCCGCCGACACGCGCTCGAGCGCCGCGATCGCCGTGGCGCACATGGCGAGGTCGGGCTCGCGCGTGGTCAGGTACTGGAACTGCATGCCCGGCCACGTCAGCGCACGGACCCACGGCAGGTGCTGGTACTTGCCCGACAGCCGGATGAACTCGAACGCCACGCCCGCGATCAGCGGCATGCACGCGATGCGCAGCAGGTGCCCGCCGATGCCGTGCGGCTTCCCGATGAACGAGAACACGACGATGCTGATGAGCACGACGATGAACAGGAACGTCGTGCCGCAGCGCGGATGCAGCCGCGGGAACGTCTGCACGGACTCGGGCGTCAGCGGCGCGCCGTTCTCGAGCGCGTGGATCGCCTTGTGCTCGGCGCCGTGGAACCCGAGCACGCGCGCCATGTCGCGCCACTGGCTGATGAGCAGCAGGTAGAGCAGGAACGCCAGCAACCGGAACACGCCGTCGACCAGCCCGAAGCCGATCTTGCTGTTGAAGCCGAGCCAGCCCGTCAGCCGCGCCGGCAGCACGACGAACAGCAGCACCCCGAGCGCGAGCGAGATCACGACGGTGAGCCCCTGCGCGATCTGCCACCCCGCCGACGGCTTGGGCTTCGTGTCCTGGTCCTCGCGTCCCACTGCGTCGGCGCTGAAGTTGAGCGCCGTGACACCGAGGTACATCGTCTCGAACAGCGACACGGCGCCACGCACGACCGGCAGGCCGAGCAGCTTGATCCGCCGTGTGATCGACGTGAACGGCTTATCGAGGAACGCGAACGTCCCGTCCGGACGGCGCACGGCGACCGCGATCCGCGATGGCGAGCGCATCATCACGCCCTCGAGCACCGCCTGGCCGCCGATCGGGAGAAACGGCATCGCGCCTCCATTGGCGAGCGCTCGAAACGCGCGGATCGCCCGCGCCGCCCTGCGCTCGGAAAACACGACCGGCTCCCGCGGCGCGGCCCAACGAGCCGCGTGCGGGAGCCGGTGACGGTGCGCTAGGAGCTCGCGGCCTCGGCCTTCTCGGCCTCGCCCTTCGTCGCGCCCTTCTTGTCGTCCTTGGCGTAGCGACGGCGGAAGCGCTCCACACGGCCCGCCTTGTCCAGCAGCTTCTGCTTGCCGGTGAAGAACGGGTGGCAGCTCGCGCAGATCTCGACGTGCAGCTCGTCCTTCTCGAACGTCGAGCGCGTCTCGATCACGTTGCCGCACACGCAGACGATGCGCGTGGGCTTGTACTGGGGATGGATGCCAGCCTTCATCGGAGTTTCCTTGGTCTGGGGTCGCGCCGCGAATGCCGCCGGGACCGTCCGGCGTGCCCGCGGAGCCCGGAGCGCCGGCGCCGGGTTCGTCCCGGAGAGAGGCGCTCGCGGAAAGCGGCCGAGCAGTATGGCACAGGGGTCGAACCCCGGCCAAACGCGGACCCTTTGGATGCCACATGCAACCGCGCGGTCCCGCGGGCCGCTCCGCCGTTCCGCTGCATGATGTTACGCTGCGCGGCCCATGGACCGACTGCGCCTGCTGGCCGTGCTCGCCCATCCCGACGACGAGTCGCTCGGCTTCGGCGGCGTGCTCGCGCGTTACGCCGCCGAGGGCGTCGAGACGCAGCTCGTGACGGCGACGCTGGGCCAGAAGGGCCGCCTGCGCGGCACGCCGCCCGGCGGCCCGGGCCATCCGGGCCCCGACCGGATGGCCGAGATGCGCGAGGCGGAATTGCGGGCGGCCGCCCAGGTGCTCGGCATCCGCGAGCTGGTGCTGCTGCGCTACATGGACGGCGAGCTCGATCGCGTCGACCCGCGCGAGGCGGTCACGCGCATCGCCGCGGAGATCCGGCGGCTGAAGCCGCATGTCGTGATCACGTTCGACCCGCTCGGCGCCTATGGCCACCCCGATCACATCGCCATCTGCCAGTTCACGACCGCCGCGGCGGTTGCCGCGGCGGATCCCGCGCTCGCGCTCTCGGCCGCGCCGCACGCGATCGCCAAGCTCTACTATCGCGCGGCCGAGGCAGCGTTCCTCGGTGCGTATCAGGAGGCGTTCAAGCGCCTCACGTCGTTGGTCGACGGCGTCGAGCGGGAAGCGACGCCCTGGCCGCGCTGGGCGCTCACGACCTTCGTCGAGACCCGCGAGCAGTGGCCGACCGTGTGGAAGGCGGTGACGTGCCATGATTCGCAAATCGCCGCCTACGAGAAGCTCAAGCACCTCTCGCCCGAAGCTCACGAAGGGTTGTGGGGGCATCAAGGCTTCTATCGCGCGTTCAGCACCGTGAACGGTGGCCGCGCGATCGAGACCGATCTATTCGAAGGTTTGCGACCATCTCCGCACGCGCATGCCGCGCCGCGCGCGGGCACCGAGGAGGCATGACGTGAAGGCACCTGCACCGAGCCGTCCGCCGGTCGCGTCCAGGCCGGACGAGAGCCGCGACGTTCCACTCGCCATGGACGCGGCCACCTTTCGCACGCTCGGCCGCGCGCTCGTCGACCAGGTCGCCGACCTCGTCGCCTCCGTGCCGTCGCGCCCCGTGACGCGCGGCGAGACGCCATCCCAGGTGCGTGCCGCGCTCGGGCTCGGCGTGCCGCTGCCCGAGACGGGCACGGCGCCGGGCCCGATGCTCGCGGATGTCGCGCAGCGCTTGTTCGATCACTCCCTGTTCAACGGCCATCCGCGCTTCCTCGGCTACATCACGTCGTCACCCGCGCCGATCGGCATGCTCGCCGAGCTGCTCGCGGCGGCGATCAATCCGAACTGCGGCGGCTGGACGCTGTCGCCCGCCGGCACCGAGGTCGAGACCGAAACGCTGCGCTGGATCGCGCAGCTGATCGGCTACCCGACCGACACGGCCGGCCTGCTCGTCAGCGGCGGCAACATGGCGAATATGGTGGGCTTCTTCGCGGCACGCGCCGCGAAGTGCGGCTGGGACGTGCGCGCGAAGGGCGTCGCGGGCGGTCCACCGCTCCGCGCGTACACGTCGGCCGAGACGCACACGTGGATCCAGAAGGCCGCGGATCTGTCGGGCATCGGCACCGACGCGGTGCGCTGGATTCCGACGGACGATTCGCTGCGCATGGATGTCGCGGCGCTGAAGCGCGCCGTCGCGGAGGATCGCGCGGCCGGCGCGAAGCCGTTCCTCGTCATCGGCACGGGCGGCTCGGTGAGCACGGGTGCGGTCGATCCACTGCCGCAGCTCGCCGCGTACTGTCGCGAGGAGGGCCTGTGGTTCCACGTCGACGGCGCCTACGGCGGCTTCGCGGCCGCAGTGGCCGATGCGCCGGCCGACCTCCGCGGCCTCAGCGAGGCGGATTCGGTCGCGATCGATCCGCACAAGTGGCTGTACGCGCCGATCGAGGCGGGCTGCGCACTCGTGCGCGACGAAGCGGCGCTGCGCGCTGCGTTCTCGTACCACCCGCCCTACTAC
>Ga0105248_10006777_pt1 | contig 12562 bp, 10 predicted proteins | sample KBSS34metaG_FD_81524 | JGI IMG/M metagenome (GOLD analysis project Ga0105248, IMG submission 81524) | Switchgrass rhizosphere microbial communities from Kellogg Biological Station, Michigan, USA - KBS S3-4 metaG | ecosystem: Host-associated > Plants > Roots > Rhizosphere > Soil | place... | reverse complement strand
GTCTTTCAGGATTTCGATCTCGTGGCGGAGCCCGGCACCCGTTATAACTACTCGAGCTACGGTTACAACCTGCTCGCCGCTATCGTTGAAGCTGCTTCCGGAATGCCGTTCGGCGATTACATGAAGCAGAACGTTTGGGGACCAGCCGGCATGACCGACACGCGCATGGACGATCCGGTGGACGTTATTCCCAATCGCGTTCGCGGCTATCGCCTGGTAAACGGGCAGGTGAAGAACTCGGAGTTCGTGGACATCAGTAGCCGATTGGGCGGCGGCGGAACTCGTTCGACCGTGCCGGACTTGCTGAAGTATGCGCGCAGCCTCATGAACGGCAAGCTCCTCAACAACGAGTCGATGATCGCGGTCACGACTTCGATGGCGACGCGCGACGGCCGGCTCACGAATTACGCGATGGGTTGGGACACGACGCCCTTCGCCGGCCGCTACATGATCACGCACTCCGGCGGGCAACAGGAAACCTCGACACTCCTTTACATTCTGCCGGCGCGCAAGCTGGCTTTCGCGGCCGCCTTGAACTTCGAAAGCGGCGATCCCGGTGTCTACCTCGATCGGCTCTTCCAGCTCGTGACCGGCACGCCAGTGACGCGGCCGTTCTACTCAGCCGATAACGCAAAACGTTCGGTGGCGGACGCCATCAACAACACGTTCAACTATGGCCTCGCTTACTTCGAACACTTCGGCAAACCGATGACCGCGGACGCAGCCGAGCTCGCAAAAGCGTTTGCCTACTTCAACGAGTCAGTCGATCTCGCGAAGATCACCGCAAATCCACAGGAAGCAACGAAGAAGATTCGTGAGGGCGCGCATCCCGTCGCGCAACAAGCGTTCACGAAGGTCGGGTCGTACATGGCGGCGAAGATCGCCGAGAAACACGGCGCCGCAAAACTCGATTCGTACGCAGCGTTGGGTGGACTTGCTTTCGTGGAAGAATATCTCGCGATCGCGAAGACCGACTCGTCGATTGCCAAAGATCTTGCCGTCAACGCCGGGCTCAATCCCGTTTTAGCCGAGCTCGCGGGCGATTGGCGCAAGACCAACACTGACTATGTGCGCAAGCTTTCGATTTCCACCGCCAGCGATCTGGATCAGATAGCAACGAACCTGCGCGACACGTTCAAAAGCGCCAGCATCTATCCCAATGTTGTCGATCAGTTATTCGCGGTGGTGCGACAGTCGATTCTCAGCGGCGATCAGGCGCGCGCGATGAAAGCATCGCGGCTCGCGTTTGATCTCTATCCGGAAACCCACGCGGGCATCTTCATTTACGGTCTTTCCCTCGTGTTGAGCGGTGACGCGGCCGGCGGTCAGGAGAAGCTGCGCAAGGCCGCTTCACTCAATCCAAACGGTCCTGCAAGCCCCAGTGGAATGAACAACGTCGCGTATCAACTGGCAGGCGCGGGTATGGTCGATCAGGCACTGGCGGTGTTGCAGACGGCGATCGTGCTTTATCCGAAAGAAGCCAACCTCTACGACAGTCTCGGCGAGTTTCAATTGCGAAAAGGGGAGAAGCTGAAGGCGCTTCAGTCGTACCAGAAGGCTTTGGAGATCGATCCAAACTTCCCCAACGCACCCGCGGCGCGCGAGGTGGTGAAAAAGTTGACTGAGGAAGTAACGCAGAAACAGTAGCTCTTATTTGCGCTTCTCTTCGCCGGGATGGTACGCGGCTTCGAGGTTCGCGCGAATCTCTTCGAGCGTGAGCCACGACGGTTTGAACTCTCCGCGAACGTAGAGCTCCGACTGGTCCATGAAGTGTTTGCTCTTCGGATCTCCGCTGGCGCCGAAGGTGTGAACCGAGAGCGCGCGGACTTTTGGTCCAAACTCGACCACGCTGATGTAAGTGCCACCCGCAACGCCGTAGCGTCGTTTTTGTCCACGCTCAGGCGTGGCGTAGAACGTGAAGACCGCGCCGTCGTTACCGTTCACACCGCTGACCGCCAGACTCGGTTTCGAGTCCTGGAAGTCTTCATCGTTGCTCTCGTCGATTCGTTGCAGTCGCGTGAGCTCGCCCCACGCGACTTTCCACGTGCCAAAATCCTTTTCGAGCGCACTGATAACTTCGCTGAGCAGGACAAACTGCCTTTCGGCCGGAACCGAATCCGGATCTTTCTCTCGTAACATACGGTCGTGCCACAGACTGAAGAGCGTCATCGCCACGGAGTCGTTCGAGCTTCGCTGGTTCCATTCACTAAGAACGGTGTAAACCTCACCTCGCCCTGCAGTCTTTGTTATCAGGATCGCGAGCAACGCCGGCAAGCGCTTGCCCGCGCTTATCACCCGCGTGTCAAACGCGACGCGAGTCCACTCGTCAAACGTGAACTTCGCTTTACTCGCAAGGATCTCGCGTGAGATCGCGCCGCGCGGGTTGTCGCCCTCCTGGACCATGTACTTCGGAAACTGTTTCGGATCGGGATTACCTTCGCTCGTCAACAGAAACGGAGTCGTGTTGCAGTTTTGCATCCAACCGGTTTTTGGATTCGTCATCTGCGGCAGCTCGTCAATCGTGTGATAGCCCTGCCACTCCGTCGCCGGATCGCTGCCGTCAACCGGCTGGGTCCAGTCAAAACGCGGATCGCGCTTCGGCACCGCGCCGTTGTAGAGATACCAGGTGTTTCCCTGGCGATCGGCATACATCATGTTGCCGAACAGCATATTCAACGGCGCCATCGCGCGTTTGAGTGCGGCGAGCGAGTTCGCGCGCGTCATCTCGTACCACTCGCGCAGCCAACCGTCCGATTCAAACTTCGCCATGCGCACCGCCAGAAACTTGCCGTCGCGAGCGGCAACGATTGGGCCATGATGCGTCTTGCGCATCGTGAACTTGCGCGTCTCGAGACCTTTGTCAGTCTTGACGCGAATTTCTTCAACGTGCTCGGTGGCCAGGCGGTATTCCTTGCCGTACTTGTAAGCGAGTGGACGAGCCGGATCGTCAAACGTTTCGAGGTAAACGTCGGTTAAATCCGCGGCGTTGTCGGTGCTCACCCAGCCGCCGTTTTCGTTGTGACCGACGTAAGGCAGCGGAAAACCAAAACGCGTGTAGCCGGTGAAATTCCAGCCTTCGTCGCTGTGAACGTGGCCCTCGTAAACCTGTCCGGGACCAAAGAACGGCAGGTGCGGGTTGACGAAAAGCATCGCGTGGCCGGACGCGCTTCTGGATGGACCAACCACCCAACCGTTCGACCCGGTGTGCGGTGTTAAATCGATGTCGAGCCCGGCAGTTTGCAACGGAGCTCGCCGCAGGCTTCGATCGCGCGCGAAACCATTCTGGAAGTAGTTGTAACGTATGAAAGCGAGCGTGTACCACGGTTCGATTCTCGTCAGCAGTCGCAGACGCACTTCGGGATGACGCACGAGATAGTAGTTGAAACCAGATGCGAAGGCGTCGCACAACGAACGTGTGTGTTTGTCGAGTCGCGCATATTCTTCGCGCGCCAGGCGCGGGATCTCGAGTGCGTGGTTGAGTCGATCTTCATCAAGCATTTTCTCGCCATACAACTCGGAAGCTCGGCCGAGCGCGAGAATGAAGTTTTCCTCAACGCGCCAAAAGTTGTCTTCCGCCTGCGCGTAGGCAAAGCCAAACACCGTGCTTTCATCCGTACGGCCGAAGACGTGCGGCACGCCGTAAGTGTCGCGATAGATCGTGACGCTGCGGGCGAGTCGCGCGAGTGATTCTTCGTCCTGGTTTGCCACAGCGTTTGACACACACACAAACAAGATTCCGAGCAGCGTGATTAACAGGCGGTTTCGCGTTAACAACATTGCGCGCATATTACGCAAAAATCTTGCTATTTCCCATTGCGACGGGTATCGTTTTCGCACCCGTCAAAATCTCTCTCTCCCTAACAAAACAATTTACGCTGCCCAGAGTCAGGCCTCCCGCAAGTATTAACTCGTAGTCCATCACTACAACAAGGAGGTAGCATGTTCAAAACTCTGTTCCTTAGCTTCGTACTGGTCGCAGCTCAGGTTGGGCCAGTCGTGTTCCTTACTGTCTCCACGCCGCTTCGGCTGATGCGGCCGTATCCGGCACTCCTGACGGCGTTGGGTGTCGCGCCGGTGCCAACAGACTTCACGCCCGCGGACTCCTCTGCGTTCGCGACGGCAATCACCAACTCCGCCGGCGGCGACACGATCACGCTCACCGCAGGCACAACTTACACCGGACCATTCACACTCAAGAGTGGACTCACCTCCACGGTAACCATTCGTTCCTCCAATCACGCCTCACTACCAGCCGACGGAAAGCGCGTAACGAGCAGCGATCGCTCAAACATGGCGATAATCGTGTGCGGCCCGACCAACAACGACCCGTGCTTCTCAACCACCGGCAACGATGCCGACAACTGGCGACTCACCGGCCTCGACATGCGCCAGGCGAACAACATCACCAACACCGGCGCAATGGTGAAGATCGGAGCCGAGTTGGAGACCACGAGTGCCAACACTCCGAACAACATCGAGATCGATCATAACTGGATCGAAGCAACACAGAAGGGCACCGTCCGCGGCATCTTCATCAACGGCCGCAACATCGATATTCACGATAACCATGTCAGTGGATTTCGTCGTGACGGACAGGAGTGCCAGTCGATCCTGTTGGGTGGCGGTCCTGGACCATTCACGATCGACAACAATTACATGTCGTCCCTCGGCGAGGTGTTCATGAGCGGCGGCCTCATCGTCGGCATTCTTCCAGGCGACCTGACTTTCACGCGCAACTACCTCGAAGCACCGCAGAAGTACAACCCCTGGAATCCCTCGGTCTTCGACACTAACGACGTGCAGGCGACGACTAATCTCGGTTGCTCGCTCACGTCCAGCGGTACGACAGTCACTTGTTCAGGTCACAATCTACCTCTCGAGCCCGAGTTGGCCCCGCGTGTGTTGAAACTCACGTCCGGACCACAGTCTGGCGAGGTTCGTACGGTCCGCAGTGCTCCAACTTCGAGCACGATAACCCTCGAACAGGCGTTCAGCGCCAATCAGACCGGGGTGTCAGCCACGCTCTACACGCCATTTACCGGTCACAAAAACAACTTCGAACTGAAGTTTCTGGCGGGTACGACAAACCTCATCGAGGGCAACATCTTCGATGGGTCGTGGGTCATGGGCCAGGACGGCACCGCCCTCGTGCTGACGATTCGTACTGAAAGTAACGTGGTCTCGACTTCCACTATCAAGAACACGACCTTTCAGTACAACTACTTCAAGCGCATTAACAACTGGGTGGATTTCCTTTCTCCCGACGACGGTAACCTCGGCGTCGCGATGGATGATGTGGCGGTGAAGCACAACCTCGTCGAGCCGCTCTATCAATTTTCGGGGCCGGGACTGCAAACAGGGAACTCAACCGGTTCTCCGAAAATCGCCAACTTCCTGGGAAATTCATCCACGACACACGGCACGGACATCACGTTTAGTCACAACACGGTCTACTCAACCAAAACTATCTCGGCGGTGATCATCTTCGCCGGTGTCTCCAGCGGCGACTGGGTGAATTACAAATCCGAAAACAGTTTGTACGCGCTCGACAGTTTCTTTGGCGGTTTCAGAGCGGACGGAGGCGGGCAGGGAAGTTCGGCACTGGACACATGGTGCAACGGCTCGGGAAACTACAGCGCCGTCAACAACACTTTTCAGAACCAGTCCACGACCGGTTATCCGACCGGGACTTTTTCCGAAACCAGCGCGTCCGGTTTTGGTTTCAACGACGTCGCGAACCTCGACTTCAATCTGACGAGCGGGCTGTATCGCGCCGGACAATCACGCCAGGCATCTGACGGAACCGATCGCGGCGCTGACATCGACACGCTGTCGACGAAGATCGGCGCCAGCAGTAATGCCTATGCTACTGCGACGTTCAAGGCTGTCACCGGAGACTGGAGCGGCGGTGGTGGCGGCGGCGCGACACTGCTTTCAAAGGCAGGCTCGTTTAGTGGTAATAACGCCACCGGAAACCAGTCGGTGACTGGTGTTGGATTCCAACCCAAGGTGGTGTTGTTCCGTTACAACATGCAGGGAGCTGATGGGTCGATGGGTGATGCATCGATCGGTTTTGGCGTCGGTGTGTCGTCGAGCGATCGGCGGGTCGGCGGTAATTATTCGAACACCGGTCTCACGACTTCATCGCAGGCAGCGTGGAACCAGAGTTCGTATGTTATCTACACTCCCGGCGGCGGTTATCGAGCCGATTTCGTTTCCATGGACTCGGACGGTTTCACGATCAACTGGGCCACCGCGGCGGACATGACCGTCACCTACCTCGCACTTGGCGGAGATGCGATCACAAACGTCAAAACCGGTGCGGCGTCTGCAAAGACAAGTACCGGAACACAGGCGTATACGGGCGTCGGGTTTCAGCCGACTGCTCTGATTGTCTGGGCCGGCAAGTTCGCGCAGGATCCGGCGGATACAGCTACAAACGGCAATGGATTGTTTGGCGTTGCGACCAGTTCCAGCGCCCGCGGCATGGTCGCCTGGCGCAACTTGAATAACAGTAATCCGCAAGTGGCTAAACGCCGGCAATCGACGCAGCGTATCGTGAGCACGACGACGACGTTTACCGAAGCGGATTTCGTTTCGTTTGACTCGGATGGGTTTACGTTGAACTACACGACCGCGGGAGGCGCTGCCGACGTCTTCTACTACCTTGCGATCCGCGGACCGCAAGTGAAAGTGAGTTCGTTCAATCAGGCGACGTCGACCGGCAATCAGTCGATCACCGGCGCGGGCTTCACGCCCAAGGCGGCGATCATGATGTCGGCCAATGACGTTTCTTCAAACAACGACGCGGCGCAGGCGCATGCGCGTATCAGCTTTGGTTGGGCCACGGGAACGAGTGAGCGTGCGAGCTGGTGGCTGGGAGAGACGGACAATGTCAGTCCGACGGTTGCGTCTCGAAATCTCGATCGCACGAAGTTGATAAAGATGATGACGGAGGGCGCTTCACCGAGCGTGCTGGCGGCCGCCGATCACGTCAGTTTCGATTCGGATGGACAAACGATCAACTGGACCACGGCTGATGCGACGGCCCGGCAGATCATCGTCCTCTGGTTCGGTAACGGTTCCTGAAGCTGACTCAGGCTCTCAAACAAAACGCGGTGCGCGCCTGGTTGGGCGCGCACCGCGTTTCTTTACCCACAAATCGCCGCGACTACGGGCGGTTCGAGTTGCCGTTACTGTTGCCGTTCATGTTGCGGTTGGTGCTGCGCGTGCCACCGCCGCTGCTGTTATTGTTACTGCCACCACCTTCGGCGCCGGGAAGGGTCTTCGCCATTTGTAGGTGTTCCTGAAGCGTCGGCAGGTTCTTCGCGGCGAAGGCTTTCAGATCCGGATCGCCCGCGTGAGTGCTCTGCTTCTCAAACTCCTTCACGTCCTTGTTGTGATCGCTGAGCATCATTTTCCCGTAAGCGCGATCAAACTCCGCCCCGGACATAGCTGACAGCTTCGCCACTTCCTTTTGATGTTTTTCGTCGAGCGCTGTCGGCAGAGTCATTCCTTTGCTCGTCGCGAGGGTCATGAGTTCGGCGTTAACTTTCGAATGATCGTCCACCATTCGTTGGCCAAACTGCTTCACCGCGTCACTCGCGCCCTTTTGCGCCGCCACGCGGCCGAGCTCGACTTCCATCAGGCCGCCCATCGCAGCTTCCATGACGAACTTGTGATCCTGCTGGTTCATGGCGGCGGTCATGCCGCCGCCGGTGTTGTCGTTGCGATTCTGGCTTTTGCTCGCATTCATATTGCGGGAGTTACTGTTGGCGTTCTGGTGGTTGGAATTCTGGCCCTGGTTGATTCTGATTCCCGCCTTGCCGGCGATGACCCACAGCCCGCAGGCTATCACTGCGGTTAGCACCCAAATGTAGATCGGTTTAGTCAGTTGCTGGCGTGTCATTGCATCCCTCCTTGTTGATTGAAACTAGCTAGCCCACCGAGTTACGACCCCGTCCGCGGACTTGTAGACCCATGAGTCTGGCGGGAAACGTTCCGAAGTCTTCGACTTCCCACGTGCTGCCGCCGCGCAAACGAACACGCGCTGCTGGTATCAACATGCCTTCGTTCTCTCCCCGGCCCACGTAGAGCTCTGCGTAGCCGAAGCGGTAATCGCTCCGGCGCGTGCCATAACGCAGTTCGCCAAACCGTATGTCGCGTTGGTAAAGGACCGTCAGCTTCGTGCGGCCTTCGCCTTCGTCGGTACGCATGATGAAGTTAGCCGGAACGCCGACACCGGTGCCGATCTCGATCCGTCCAGCGTCCATTTTTTCCAGGCGGCGCATGAGTTCTTCTTCGCCACCGGATTGGAGAGCGGAGTTGAGTTGATTGACCTCGTCCGTTGTCGAGATGCGGTTGACGATCAGCCGGAAAGGCAGTGACCGCGCGGGTCGCCGGCCGCCCAGGAAATAAGCCGTGCCCGTGATGGTGCGTCCGACGTACGGATCTTGCGCGAACGTGTCGGTTTGTGGAAAGAGAGCCGCAGTGCCAAGAAACACAATCGCGACCAGTATCAGCAGCGTTTTTCTGTTCATACAGTTCCTCGGAATATTAAGTTGTACAGGGGAACGAGCGTGTAAAGCGTAACAGTGTGAGGACGTGAGATCGGTGCGCTGGCGTACCTTCAGTGATACGTGAATCTCACGTGTACGTGGCGATTACGTGTGGCTGATGATCAGCAGGTAACCGTCGGGGTCGACGAGCTGAAACTCGCCGCGCGGGGAGTAAAACGGCGTTGTAATCTCGCCGGGGTTCAGGCCGGCTGCGGCGAGTGACTTCCAGGCGGAAGCGACGTCGTCCGTGTATATATAAAAGAGCACGGAGTGCTGCTGACCGGGGTGCTGTTGATCCGGGTGCTGTTGATCGGGGTCCTGTTGGTTGGGCCTCCCTTTCGCTGCCGGCAACGCGGTCGATACCATCAACTGCGCGTCGCCTGACTGAAGCCACGCCCATGAGAGCTTCATTGCGCCCGGCGGTGCGAACGTGTTTCCCACCTCAAACCCCAGATGGCCATAGAACTCGATCGACCGCTCGACGTCCGCCACAGACGCCATCGGCACGAGCTGTCGAGCTGTCATCGTCACGACCACAGTGTAAACGCTTGAATCATGATGAACCAATCGATCTTATGGCGTTGGGTTGCTAACTTCGTTATCATCAGCCAGGAACGGAGGAATGATGTCCACCGCTAAAGACCATATCGCTGAAATCATAAAACGACAGCCGGACGATAGCTCTTATGACGACATCGTTCGGGAGCTTGCATTTGATCTAATGGTGCAGCGCGGTCTGAAAGACTCGGACGAGCGCCGCACGATTTCCAACGAAGAAATGGAACGCCGGATAAAGACTTGGCAGCAATAAACTGGACCCGCGAGTCCGAGATCTGGCTCAGAGACATCTACAACTACATCTCGATCGACGATGCTGACGCTGCTGCGCGAACGATCAGTCGCATCTACGAAAAGGCTCAATTACTCAGAAACCATCCACGCCTTGGACATAGGTATGACCTCGAACAGACGCGCGAGGTCCGGATTCTTCTTCACGAGCATTACCGCATAACCTACCTCGTAAAACCAGACGGCGACATCGACATTCTCGGCGTCTTTCATGGCGCTTTAGACATTGAACGATATCTGTTATAGCCGCGAGCCCCTCGATTCTCGTGCGGTGCAGCTAGCCATCCGGGCTGGCTCCGGAGAGGGGTTTACTCGCCGATGATCTTCACGAGCACGCGCTTTTTGCGGCCGCCGTCGAACTCGCCGTAAAAGATCTGTTCCCACGGGCCGAAGTCCAACTGGCCGCGCGTGATTGCGACGACGACCTCGCGGCCCATGACCTGGCGCTTGATGTGGGCGTCCGCGTTGTCCTCGCCCGTCTGGTTGTGATGGTAGCGGCTGGTCGGCTCGTGCGGCGCGAGTTGCTCGAGCCACGTTTCATAGTCTTGATGCAGCCCACTCTCGTCGTCGTTAATAAACACAGAGGCGGTGATGTGCATCGCATTGACTAAGGCCAATCCCTCAGCCACACCACTCTCACGAAGGCACTCTTCAACATCGAACGTGATGTTGATAAACGCCCGGCGAGTCGGAACATTGAACCACAGTTCTTTACGATAACTTTTCATTGTCAACCTACCCGTTGTTACCGAAGACCTCAGCCACGATCTCGTACGAGCGCACGCGGGCGGGGTGGTCGTAGATGCTCGTGACGATCATCAGCTCGTCCGCTGATGTTAAAGCAATGAAGTCCTGCAGACCCGTGCGGACCGTTTCAGCGGAGCCCACGATCGAATACTTCAGCATGTGCGACGCGTGGAGCTTTTCGGTGGGTGTCCAGTATTCGTCGATGTTATCGATCGGCGCTTGCAACTTTCCCCCCGCGCCGCGGACGAGGTTTGTGAAGGATTGCTGAATAGTCGTAAAAAGACGGCGCGCCTCTTCATCCGTGTCAGCGGCGACGACGTTCACGCCCGCCATCGCGTACGGACGGTCCAACTGTTTCGATGGTTTGAACTTTGCGCGATAAATGTCCAGCGCCGGCAACAGCGCCTCCGGCGCGAAGTGCGAGGCGAACGCGTAAGGCAACCCGAGCTGCGCCGCAAGCTCCGCTCCAAACGTACTCGATCCCAAAATCCAAAGCGGAACTTCAGTCCCCGCGCCAGGCACCGCACGCACGGCTTGTCCCGGCTCCGCCGGCGCGAGCAGCCGCTGCAACTCGACTACATCTTCAGGAAAATCATCCGCACGCGAGGGTGGCCGGCGCAGTGCACGCAACGTTCGCGCATCGGTTCCCGGCGCACGCCCCAGACCAAGATCAATCCGTCCGGGATACAGCGACTCGAGCGTGCCAAACTGTTCCGCGATCACGAGCGGCGAGTGGTTCGGCAACATGATGCCGCCCGAGCCGACGCGGATGGTCGACGTGCCGCCAGCGAGATATCCGATCACAACGGAAGTCGCAGCGCTCGCAATCCCGGTCATGTTGTGATGTTCGGCGACCCAGTAGCGCCGGTAGCCAAACTTTTCCGCGTGCTGCGCGAGGTCGAGGCTCTTGCGCAACGCCTCGCGCGGTGTTTCACCGAGGATGACCGGAACCAGATCGAGTATCGAAAGGGGCGCCATGCGTGTTCATTACTAAAGCTCTATTCGGTCGATATTGAGTCGAGGAACTCATCTAACTCGATTTCGAGCTGATTCAGTGTTTGCTCTGCCTTCAGGACTAAGTCAGCCATCTTGGACCATTCAAAATGGAATGAATACGTCTGCCGAAAGAAGTGTCTGAAAGCCAGGTATTCACCCACGGTTTCATGCAGAGTCTTTGATAACACTGGAGGTCGTCGGTCACTGACATTCGCCATGCTCGTGAGAAGTTGACGATGCCACGCGTCTCCGGAAGGTAAACCGCCGTCAATTTCAACAGCAATTTGTTTGAGAGTATTTTCGATTCCGGAATAGAAGGAATGGAGGAAAGTCGCAAGGGCGGATAATTCGATTGGGGTGGGTTCGTTAGACGCGCAACTGTCGAGCAGCGGTCTGTGTGTATCAAACAACTTAGTCAACTGCTGCCGTTCTATATCGATCCGCTTACGAAGCTTAGCCGACACGTTGCAGCTCGCCTTCTTCTATCAGGTATTGAGTAAAGGGTGTGGCTTCGTCCAGATCAATCAAGTGAATCGGTCTGTCGATAATGTTACTCGCAGTGCTTAAAGCTTTAAAAAAGTTTTCAGGCGGTAGTCCGGAGACCGCGAAATCTACATCAGACTCATTTCGCATGGTTCCTTTCGCAGCAGAGCCAAAGATATAAACACTCTTCGCCCCGGAGTTCCTGAATACAGCAACGAGTCGAATAATGGAGTTGGTTAACAGGCTGTTCGTTTTTGGATCCATTAGCGCGGCCATCCGGACAAACACTCAATTCACTTCGCCAGCATATCGGCGTCGGTCACAGTTATACACAGTATGACTTCACACTGACAAGAATGGGAGTGGCGTAGCCACAAAGTGGAAACAAGAAAAGCACGTCGGTGAGGCAAGTGAGAGGAGCCAAACAAAACGGCCGGCTGGATCTCCCCAAGACCAGCCGGCCCCCAGTGTTCAACCTCCCCGGAATCGTGCAAGAACTCAGCTCAGTGAGACGACAACGGCGGCATCTGCAACCCAAACACCTGCGGGTTCTCGCCAATGATCGCCGCGGCAAAGAAGCGCGGAACGTAATACACACTCTCCGTACCAAACGTCTCGTCGCGTTTGCTGCGATCCGCAGTCAGCGCACATATACTGCACTGTTTGTTCTGTTCGTTAACAAGAAGCTTCAATTCGCGCGAGGTCTTTTGCGCGCCGCGGTTGTACGCGAGCACCGCCAGGGCTTCCTTCATCGGATCGCCTTCAAAGACCTTCACACTGTCCGTGATATACCGAGCGGCGGCGTCAGCGGATTTAGCGACATCTAATAGGTCGTTGACGGCGAGTCCGTAGCGCTCTCCAGTCGACGGCAGGAACTGAAACATTCCCAACGAACCCGCCGGACCCGGCGATTCGAGGTTGTTGTATTC
>Ga0105248_10006773_pt1 | contig 12564 bp, 18 predicted proteins | sample KBSS34metaG_FD_81524 | JGI IMG/M metagenome (GOLD analysis project Ga0105248, IMG submission 81524) | Switchgrass rhizosphere microbial communities from Kellogg Biological Station, Michigan, USA - KBS S3-4 metaG | ecosystem: Host-associated > Plants > Roots > Rhizosphere > Soil | place... | reverse complement strand
TCTGCGCGTTAATGCCAACCATCCGGGGAGTTGGCGCCGCCCGGACGACCAGTGACTCCGAATGCCCTCGAAATAGTTGCGTGGTGCGTGATGCGCAACATGCTACACTTACGACGTGATCAAGTCCTTCCGACACAAGGGCTTGCGCACACTGTTCGAGTCGGGCAGCGCCGCGGGCGTGCAGCCGCATCACGCGAAACGGCTGCGCATGCAACTGGCGGCGCTCGATACGGCGCAGACGATTGATGACATGGATATCCCCGGCTTCCGGCTGCATCCGCTGAAGGGCGAGTTGGTCGGGCGCTGGTCGGTGTCCGTGAATGGCAACTGGAGGGTGACGTTCGAGTTCCGCGAAGGAAACGCGTACGTCTTGGACTACGAGGACTACCACTGATGGATGAGCTGAAGCCGATGCATAACCCGCCGCACCCCGGCGAGTTCATCTCCGAGGTGTACCTCGAGCCGTTCGGGGTGAGTGGGCGCGACCTGGCGCAGCGGCTGGCCGTGTCTCCCTCGACGCTCAGCCGAGTGCTCAGCGGCGCCAGCCGTGTGACGCCGGAGATGGCACTTCGCCTCTCGAAGGCACTCGGCCGAAGCGCCGAGAGCTGGCTCGCCATGCAGGATGCTCACGACCTCTGGAATGCGCGACAGACCCTCGATCTCGTTGCTGTCAGCCCCCTGGAACTCGCCTCCTGATCTGCGCCCGGCGCGCTACGCGTGCAGCTGCGGATTGAGCTCCACCGCGCCGCCCGAGCGCGGCACCGCCTCGACCGCGCCGGTGAGCGAGTTGCGCCGGAACAGCAGGCCGGCCACGCCGCTCAGCTCGACGGCCTTCACGGTGCGGGGTTCGGCACCCGGAACCAGCAGGGTCACTTTGGTGCCCGCCGTCACGTACAGGCCCGCTTCGATCACCGAGTCGTCGCCGATCGAGATGCCGACGCCCGAGTTGGCGCCGAGCAGAGCCCGAGCGCCGATGGCGACGCGCTGCGTGCCGCCGCCCGAGAGCGTGCCCATGATGGAGGCTCCGCCCCCCACATCCGACCCGTCGCCCACCACGACGCCCTGCGAGATGCGGCCCTCGACCATGGAGGTGCCGAGGGTGCCCGCGTTGTAGTTGACGAAGCCCTCGTGCATGACGGTGGTCCCGGGCGAGAGGTGCGCGCCGAGTCGCACGCGGGAGGCGTCGGCGATGCGCACCCGGTCGGGCACGACGTAGTCGAGCAGGCGGGGGAACTTGTCGATCCCGTGCGCGGAGATGCCCGCCCTCTGCAGGGTTTGCCGCAATCGGGCGAAGACCTCGGGGAGCATCGGGCCGGCGCTGGTCCAGGCGACGATCGGCAGGTGGGCGAAGATCCCGTCGAGGTTGATCGTGTTGGGCGCCATCAGCAGGTGGCTCAGCAGGTGCAGTCGGAGGTAGGCGTCGGGGGTCGAAGCGGGCGCGGCATCCGTGTCGATGACGACGTTCAGGTAGTCGACACTGACCTCGCGGCGCGCGTCGTCGCCGACCCAGGACTCGAAGTCAGCGGGCGCGATGTGCGGGTCGACCCCGGCAGGCAGCGCGCCGAGCCGAGGCGCAGGAAACCAGGTGTCGAGCACCGTTCCGGCGCCCACGCCGGACGTGGCGGTGGTGGCGAGCCCGTGGCCCCAGGCGGCGGTCATGCTTCCCAGGGTATCGGGCCGGCGGGAGACCGTAGGCTGACACAGTGCCCGCGCTCGACCTCACCGCCTCCACCGTCGAGTTGACGCGCACTCTGGTCGATATCGAGTCCGTTTCCGGAAACGAAGGGCCGATCGCGGATGCCGTCGAGGCCGCTCTGCGCGCCCTGCCCCACCTCGAGGTGCTGCGCGACGGCGATGCCGTGGTGGCTCGCACCGCCCTCGGACGCGATCGCCGCGTCGTGATCGCCGGGCACCTCGACACCGTGCCCGTCAACGGCAACCTGCCGTCGCGCACCGAAGACGGCATCCTGTGGGGCCGCGGCACGGTCGACATGAAGGGGGGCTGCGCCGTGATGCTCGCGCTCGCCGCCTCGGTCACCGAGCCGGTCGTCGACGTCACCTGGGTGTTCTACGACCACGAAGAGGTCGACTCGAGCCTGAACGGTCTGGGGCGCCTCGCGCGCAACCACCCCGAACTGCTGGCGGCCGACTTCGCGATCCTGGGCGAGCCGACCGGGGGAGAGGTCGAGGGGGGCTGCAACGGCACCCTGCGCGCCAACATCCGCGCGACCGGCAGGCGTGCGCATTCGGCACGCGCCTGGATGGGGTCCAACGCGATCCATGCGCTCGCCCCGGTGCTCGCCACCCTCGCTGCGTACGAGCCCGAGTCGATCGAGGTCGACGGACTGGTGTATCGCGAAGGGCTCAACGCGGTGGGCATCAGCGGCGGGGTCGCCGGCAACGTGATCCCCGATGAGGGCGTGGTGAGCGTCAACTACCGCTTCGCGCCGAGCCGCGATGCGGCGCAGGCCGAGGCGGTGGTCCGCAAGCTGTTCCCGGACTTCGAGGTCGACATCACCGACATCGCAGAGGGCGCCCGACCGGGCCTCGACGATCCGCTCGCACAGGCCTTCGTGACGGCGGTCGGCGGCGAGGCCAAGCCCAAGTACGGCTGGACGGATGTCGCCCGGTTCGCGGCCCTGGGCATTCCGGCCGTCAACTACGGGCCCGGCGACCCGTCGCTGGCGCACGCCGACGATGAGCGCGTGCCGGTCGAGCAGATCGAGCGGTGCGAGCGGGGCTTGCGGGCGTGGCTGAGCGGCTCGTAGCCCTCTGGGGGATGTGGTGGGCGAAGGTCATCGTGATCTTCGCGGCCTCTCGAATCGTCACGACGGCGATCATCCTGGTCTTCGCCAACATGCAGGGCGCCACCTATTGGACCGGCCCGAAGCCCGACTATTTCGCGTTCGCCGGATTCTGGGACTCCGAGTGGTACCGCACCGTCTCGCTCGCCGGATACCCGGCTCAGCTTCCGATCGGTGCCGACGGCCACGTCGCTCAAAATGCGTGGGCGTTCCTGCCGGGCTACCCCGCGGTGGTGCGCGGATTCCTGTTGATCGGCATCCCGTTCGAGTACGCCAGCGTGATCGTGTCCGTGGCGTTCGCGCTCGGCGCGACGCTCCTGTTCTACAAGCTGATGGCACGCGTGCTGCCGCACGGCACGGCCCTGTTCGCGGTGGTCCTGTTCTGCACGGCACCGCTCTCGCCGATCCTGCAGGTCGGCTACGCCGAGTCGATGCAGCTGTTCTTCCTGTTCCTCGCCCTGCTGCTCGTTCAGGACCGTCGCTACTACCTGATGATCCCGGTGATCGGGATCGCGGCGCTCACGCGCCCCAGCGGCCTCGCATTCGCCGTCATGCTGCTGCTGCACCTGGTGGTGCGCTTCGTGACTCGGGCGCGCGATCCATTCCCGTGGCGTGAGCGGATCGCCGTCATCGTGGTCGGCCTGGCGAGCGCCTTCCTCGGCGTGCTGTGGTCGCTGGTGGCGTGGATCGGCACCGGCGTGCCCTCGGCATACACCGACACCGAGCTCGCCTGGCGGGTCGGCTACATCGGCTATCAGGACCTGCTGCCGTTCGCCCCGTGGGTGCAGGGCTCGCAGTGGTGGCTCAACTGGATCCACTTTCCCGCAGGAGACATCGTCGGACCGATCGTGCTGGTGATCGTGGTGGCGCTGTTCGCGCTCCTGCTCTTCACCCCGCCGGTGCGGCGGCTCGGTGTCGACCTGCGGCTCTGGCTGGCCGGGTACGCGGTGTACCTGCTTGCGGTGTTCTTCCCGCAGTCCAGCACCTTCCGGCTCTTCATGCCGTTCGCCCCAGCCTTGGGGGTGGTCGCGATCCCGCGCTCGACGGTCTACCGCGTGACCATGGTGGTCCTGGGCATCGCGGGCCAGGTGGGCTGGATGCTGATCTGCTGGTACGTGGTCAATCCCGACTGGTCTCCGCCGTAGCGGGCAGGGCCGTGATCAGCCCTTCGCGATGATGTGGTTCGCCAACGCCGAGAACTTGGCCGACGAGATCACCGAGGTCACCACGATGTGGAAGCTCACCGCGCCGCTCAGCACCACGAGGTAGGAACTCGTGCCGCCGGCGATCGGCGGGGTGTCGTAATACGCGGCGTCTCCGACGCCGGACACCGGACCGAATGCCGAGGTGGTAGCCTCCTCCGACTTCAGCTTGGCGAGCGCGGCATCCGGTGTCAGACCCGGAGTCAGGGCGAAGTTGATCGAGACGATCGGGGGCGTATGCCCAGCCGAGTAGTAGACGCAGCCGGACGAGGCGTCATCGCCCCCGCCGGTCAGGCTGAGACCCAGGTCGCTCGAGACCTCGGCCTGGTCGGGGCAGGCGGCGGGAACCGCGGTCATGCCGGCTGTCGAAGCACCCGCACCGGAGCTCGCCGCGGCCGAAGGACCGTTGGGGGCCCCGCCGGATGATCCTGCCGAGGGCGTGCCGCCGGCGAGAGAGCAGCCGGACAGGGCAGCGAGCATGACCGCCGAACCGAGCAGGACGACGAGCTGACGAGAGGGGGACATGAGGCTCCAATCCGCGGATGATCTACCTCCGACGCTAGGAGCGGCGCGTAATGCCTCCGTAATGGCTGGCAGACCGGTCGTGGTTCCCGGACCCCCCGCGGATGCGGGATAATGGTCGAGTATCCATCGAAAGGGGACACCACATGGCAGCCATGAAGCCGAGGACCGGTGACGGACCGATGGAGGCTGTTAAAGAGGGTCGCCTGATCATCGTGCGAGTTCCGCTCGAGGGTGGCGGCCGCCTCGTCGTGTCGGTCAACGACGCCGAAGCCTCCGAGCTGCGCGACGCCCTGGTCGGCGTCGTGGGTGCTGCCTGACTCGTCGGCGACTCGTGATCGCGCCCGGCGCGATCAGTCTGCGACTTTGACGAGCTGGAGCAACCCGTCGCCCGCCGTGCTCACCGCTGAGATCACGGCGGTCGATTCGGCGATGGTGGTCAGCAGCGCGCGGAAGTCCTCCGCCGTGTCGTCCCGGCGAGCGGGGTCGGCGACGCGTCCGCGCCACAGCGCGTGCGCGACCAGCACGAGTCCGCCGCGGCGGGCGATCCGCAGGGCGTGCTCCATGTAGTCCAGCACCGATGCCTCATCGGCGTCGACGAACACCAGGTCGTATGCCCCGTCGTTCATGCGCGGCAGTACCTCGGCCGCGCGTCCGGTGATGAGCCGGATGCGGTTGGCCGGCACCCCGCCCGATGCGAAGGCGGTGCGCGCGTGCTGCTGATGATCCAGTTCGATGTCGATGGAGGTGAGGACGGCATCCGGAGCACCCGCCAGCAGCCACAGCCCGCTCACGCCCGCGCCGGTGCCGACCTCGAGGATCGAGTGGGTCGAGCTGGCCGCGGCAAGCACGGCGAGCTGCGCGCCGGTGGCCGCAGAGACCGGGTCGATGCCCAGCTCGAGCGAGTGCTGCCGCGCCGTGAGGATCGCGGGGGACTCGACGACGAAGTCCTCCGCGAACTTCCAGCTCAGTTCCTTGTCGGCCACAGTTGCACTCTAGGGCGGCCCCTCGTCTCAGCGAGTATCCTTGCCGGGTGTCCTTCGGGTTGACTCCAGACAAGCTGATCATCATCGCCGTGATCGCTGTCTTTCTGATCGGCCCTGATCGGCTGCCGGGCTATGCGGCTCAACTCGCCCGGCTGGTGCGTTCGTTGCGCGGCCTCGCCGACGGCGCCAAAGACCGGATGCGCGAAGAGATGGGCTCGGAGTTCGACGAGGTCGACTGGAAGAAGCTCGATCCGCGCCAGTACGATCCGCGGCGCATCATCCGCGAGGCTCTGCTCGAAGACCCCGCCACGGGAGCAGCGACCGCCCCCGCAGCGACAGCCGCCGCGGGAGCGGACTTCGCGGGGTCGGACTTCGCGGGACCGGATGTCGCGGGGCCGAACCCCGCTGGGGGTGACCCTGAGAAGGCGACGCCTGACGTGGCTCCGAACCGGCGCAACGTCGAGTCGGCCTACGAGAAGCGTCAACGCCGCCTTGGCAAGGGCCGACCCGCTCCCTACGACATGGAGTCGACCTGACCCCCACGAGAACTCGTCATGACTAGCATGATGATGTCTACGTTGGAGTAGCCGAGCGAGGATCCCGAAATGTCGAACGTCACCGAGTCATTGCAAGGCCTTGTCGAGCTCGCCGGAGCGCGATCCGCGGCTCTGGTCGACAGCGCGACCGGGATGGTGCTCGGTCACGCCGGGTCGGACTCCGACCTCGAGATCACCGCGGCGGCCAACACCGAGGTGGTGCGCGCCCAGCTGAAGTCGCTGGGTGACCTGAAGTCGGCGGACGCGATCGACGACATCATCATCACGATGAGCACGCAGTACGACATCATTCGCCCGCTCGCCTCGAACCCCTCGATCTTCCTCTTTCTCGCGATGGACAAGAACAAGTCGAACATGGCGCTGGCGCGCTACAAGGTCGCGGAGTGCGATCAGCAGCTCGAGTTGTAACCCGGTGACACTCGTGTCCTCCTAAACGCCCACAAGTGGGGGTTTCTGACGTCGCCGTGGCTCGACACCATGGAGTATCCGGCCCGCGTCAGACAAGGAAGTCCTTCCATGAGTGTTGATTCACGATCTCCGCTGCGTGCACTCCGTCGCAAGAAGGAAGATGAACGTCCGGACTACTCCGAGCCCGATTTCTCGGGATGGTCGGCGAAGCTCGACGACTTCATCCCGGCTGCCAAGGCCGCACCGGCCAAAGCCGCAGCCGCGCCGAGCGCTGCCGCTCCCGCCGCCGCGCCTGCCGCGGTCGTCGAGCCGGCGCCCGCCGTCGAAGCGGTCGACAACCGCCCCAGCCTCGAGAAGGTGCTCGAAACGCTCCTGAGTTTCGACGGCGCGCTGTGTGTTGCCGTCGTCGACAGCGACAGCGGGATGATACTGGGCAAGGCCGGATCCGGGCTTGAGATGGATCTGGCGGCCGCGAACGCATCCGTGATCCTCCGTGCGCGACTTGCGAGCACGAGGGCGCTGGGGACAAAGGAAAAGATCGATGACATGCTGATCTCGCTTTCGAGCCAGGTGCAGATCATCCATCCGCTTCCCAACAACCCGTCGATCTTCACGTATCTCATCGGAGACAAGTCCAAGTCGAGTCTCGCGATGGCGCGGTTCAAGGCAACCGAAGCGGATCAGCTGATCCGCCTATAGCCTCCCTGAGGCCGCGAAGGTGCGCACTATGACAATGGACGGGACCCACGTCGCCCCGGAGCCGGCGCCGCAGCCTGGCAAGTTTCCCGTCTCGGTCGGGTGGACCCAGGCGGCGATCGCCATCAGTTCGGTGATGGTGTTGAAGACGCCGATGAATCTCAAGATGAACATCGAGATGCACGGACCGCTGGTCATCGACTTCGAGAACCGCGCGTTCTCGTGGTCGACACCGCTCGAGCACTTTCCGATCGACGCGGTGCACACCGGACTGGAGACCATCGCAGGCGGCCCGGGTGCTCCTCCGTTGTTCGAGCTTCCGGGGAAGGATCTCGACGGCCTTCTCTGGCAGATCGGCCTCAACTCCTTCGACGGCAAGCCCGCGTTCTGGCTCTCGCCGGGTGAACGGTACCGGCTCACCCGCTGGCCGAACCTCACGCAGCATTCGCACGACATGAGCCAGGTCAAGATGATCGCCGTGCTCGGCAACGCCTACGTGAGCACGGAGGAGCTGGCGAAGTACACCGCTGTCCCGCTGACGGAGGCCCAGCGGCTGATCAACGCACTCAGCTTGATGCGCATCCTGTCGCGTTCGGCAGAGGCTCCGGCCGCCGTGGTGGTCCCCGAGACCGCCGCCGCCAAGCGTCAGAGCCTGTTCGGGCGGTTGCGCAAACGTCTCGGACGCGCTGATGGCTGAGCACGTCATCCTCTTCACCGGGCCGATGGGCGCCGGAAAGACCACGTCGATTCAGAGCCTGAGCGAGATCGAGGTCGTTCGCACCGAGGCGAACAACTCCGAACGCCACGTGGTCGACAAGGAGACGACGACGGTCGCGCTCGACTACGGCGAGATCCTGGTCGACCGCGACGAGAAGGTGCGCCTGTACGGCATTCCGGGGCAGCAGCGATTCAACTTCATGTGGGCGATCCTGAAGAAGCGCGCCAAGGGGATGATCCTGCTCGTCAACAGTGATGCCCCCGACCCCATCGCCGAGATGATCTTCTTCCTCGACGAGTTCCGCGAGCTCTACGACCGCGGTGGCGTGGTGATCGGCATCACCCGGGCCGATGTCGTCTCCGGTCCGAGCCTGGACGACTTCGCAGAAGCACTGGAACGGACGAATCCGGGACTTCTGATCCCGGTGTTCACCGTCGACCCCCGTGACCGTGATCAAATGGTGAATGTACTGCTCGCGCTGATCGCAAATATCGAGATGCGGGCGATGTTCGGCATGATCACGGAAGCGGAGACAGCGTGAGTCCAGGACTGCACACCAAGCCGGCAGTGGTGAAGGCAGCATCCGGGTTGCTCACCGACATGCAGGGAGCGTCGGCCTCGCTGACTTACGCAGCCCTGCTCACCGACGATGGATTCGACGTCGCGCGACTGCCGGGCGAGACCGACGGCACGCGTTTCGCCGGCATGGCGAGCTCGATGCAGGCGCTCGGTGACGCCGTCACGCACGAACTCAAGATCGGCGCCAGCGAGTACATCATCATCGCCTCGGGCAAGGGTCACGTCGTGCAGTTGCGCGTGCCCGGCCAAGAGCTCGTGCTCTCCGCGCTGTTCGACAACGATGCGACGGTCGGGCACGCCCTCGCTGTGACGCGCACCTTCGCGCAGAAGATGGCTGAACTGCTGGCTTAGCTCGCGTGGGCGGCCAGGAAGGCGGCCGCCTCGTCTTGGAGCGCGCCGACGACGAGACGGACCGATGGCCGCACGGCGCGGTCGGGGCGCATGATCGCCCAGATCCCGCGTTCGGAGCGGACGCCCGCCAACGGGCGAGTAACCAGCCCGTTCTCGCGGTCGCGCGTCGTGAACCGGGGGAGGATGGCGATGCCGTGGCCGGCCGCGACCAGCACCTCGACGATGCTGTTGTCGATGAAGCGCTGAACGATGTGCAGTTCGTGTCCGGTCAGCACCCCGATGCGCTGCAGGATGCGGTCGAAGGGGTACCCCTCGGTCGTCCCGATCCAATTCTCGTCGACCACGTCAGCGGGGGTGAGCTCGGCCTTCGCTGCCAGCGGATGACCCTCCGGCAGCACGATGTCCAGCGGCTCGCGCATGAGTTCGACGGTCACCAGGTGCCGCTCCCGCCACGCGGGCAGGATGCCGGGCGCGTCGGCGACGACGATGTCGTGGTCGGCGGTGAGGTCCGCGAAGTCGGGCAGCAGCGGATCCTGATCGGTGCAGACGACCTTCAGCCCCTGAACGTCGGCGACCCGGGTCAGAAACCCGGGTAGCAGCTTTTTGTCTTCGGTGGAGAAGAAGGTCACCGAGACCTCTCCGCGCGGCTGCTCGACGAACTCGGACCACGAGGCCTCGGCGCGCTGCAGGGCCACCGCCACGTCCTGCGCGGTCTGGGCCAGGGCGTGGCCCGCAGTGGTGAGGGTCAGCCCCCGCCCCACGCGTTCGGTCAATGCCACGCCGGCCTCGCGCTCCAGCGTCTTGAGTTGCTGCGAGACCGCAGAAGGGGTCAGGTGCAGCGCCTTCGCAACGGCGGTGACGCTGCCGCGCTCGGCCAGTTCGCGCAGCAGGCCGAGGCGTCGGACATCCATGTGCTCATCGTACGTCAGTTAAGTCTGTCTACATCGGTGATGCAGAAAGGTTCGATTGTGCTAAATAGTTGAAGCGACTGTAATGAACTCATGGCCTTCTTGATCGTTCTCGCCGCCGGCTCTGCCGCGGCCATCGCCGGAACCGGTGTCGTCGCCGCGCGCGACAACTACCGCCGCGTTCCCACCCGTCGCGTCTAGTCCTCTCAGACCGCGCTCTCGGGCTCACCGACCCGCGTAGATCCGCTCAGGATCACGCGGGTCGATCCATATCGGGATCTCGCGCCCCGGCCGCCAGCGTCGCGCTGTCGCCGGGCCGAAGATGTGCTCGTAGACCAGGATGCGTGCCGAATCCGGTTCGTCCGGATCTTGGATCTCGAGCTCGACCACGATGATCTGCGCGCCGTTGAAACGCCGGTCGCTGGTCTCGCGCGCCAGGACGATCGCGGTCGCCTCCCGGCCGTGCTCGACGAGCTCGACCGCCTCCTCGACGCGCGACAGATAGGCGCGCTTCTCTTCGGGCGATCCCACGCCCTCCAGACTCGGGCGCGGAGCGTCGTAGACGTGCTGCCGCTCCATGTCCAGAGACTACTGCGAGGTCGTGAAGGGGAGGTGCCGCTGAGAGAGCCCCCGTTCGCGTGTCGCGAGAGCGTCGGCAAGCCTCAGGATGGCGCGTGCCGCCGGGTCATCGGCGTCGCTCAGCACGATCGGCTCACCGGCGTCACCGCCGACGCGCAGGGCGACGCTCAGCGGGATCCGCGCCAGCACCGGCACGCCCAGGCGCGCCGCGAGCTCGTCCCCACCGCCGCTGCCGAACAATTCAAGAACGCTGCCATCTGCCTGCACCAGGCTCGCCATGTTCTCGACCACCCCGATCACGGTCTGCCCCGTCTGCCGTGCCACCAGGCCGCTGCGCTCGGCCACCTCGGCCGCCGCCGGCTGCGGAGTCGTGACCACCACCACCTCGGCCTGCGGCAGCAGCTGCCCCAGCGAGATCGCGATGTCGCCCGTTCCGGGCGGCAGGTCGACCAGCAGCACATCGAGATCGCCGAACCAGACATCGGTGAGGAACTGCTGGAGCGTGCGATGCAGCAGCGGCCCCCGCCAGCTCACCGCGGCTTGCCCGTCGACGAACATCCCGATCGAGACGACCTTCACCCCGTGCGCGATCGGCGGCAGGATCATGTCGCCGACCTGGGTCGGCTTCGTCCCGGCGATCCCGAGGATGCCCGGGATCGAGAACCCGAACACGTCGGCGTCCACGAGCCCCACGCGCAGCCCGCGCGCCGCCAGCGCCACCGCGAGGTTCGCGGTGACGGTGGACTTGCCGACCCCGCCCTTCCCGCTCGAGATCGCGAAGATCTTGGTCAGCGAGTCGGGTCCGAACTGCTGCGACTTCGTGCCCCGCAGACGCGTGGTGAGGGCTTCACGTTCGGCCACGGTCATGACTCCGATGTCGAGCTCGACCCGGTCGACCCCCTCGACAGCCGCGGCGGCTGCCCGCACGTCGGCCTCGATGCGGTCGGCGGCCGGGCATCCCACGATCGTCAGCTTCAACTCGATCGACGCGACCCCGTCGACGACCGTCGCGGTGCGCACCATGTCGAGCTCGGTGATCGGGCGACGGATCTCGGGGTCCTGCACCCGGGCGAGCGCGGCGAGCAGTGCCTGAGAACTCATCTGGCCGAGCTCATCTGGCCGACCTCATTTGGCCCTGGCGGTCGTCTTGGGTGCCGCCTTCGCGTCTGCTTTCGAGGGCGCATCCAATTCTTCGAGCAGGGCGCGCAGCTCGGCCCGGATGAAGTCCTTGGTCGCGACATCCTTCATCGCCAGGCGCAACGACACGACCTCGCGCGCGAGGTACTCGGTATCGGCCAGGTTGCGCTCGGCGCGTTGCCTGTCCTGCTCGATCTGCACGCGGTCGCGGTCGTCTTGACGGTTCTGCGCCAACAGGATCAGCGGCGCCGCATACGAGGCCTGCAGCGACAGGATCAGCGTGAGCAAGGTGAAGTTCGTCAGGTGAGAGTCGAACTGCAGGTGCCGGGGCGCGATCGAGTTCCAGATCAGCCAGATGATCACGATGACGGTCAGCGCGAACAGGAACCAGGTGGTCCCCATGGCGCGGGCGAACGACTCCGAGAAGCGGCCGAACCGGTCACTGCTGTTCGCCGAGCCGCCGCCGAAACGCGACGCGAAGTTGGTGCGCAGGCCCTTGGGGTTGTCGAGGCGGATGTCGCGGCGGTTACTGGTTGAGCGTGCCATGCGATGCCCTCCTCCTGGTCGGAATGGCTGCGGTCGAAGTGCTTACGGGTTCTGGTTCGTCGCCGGGATGGTCGGCGCTCGAACTTCGCCAGTCGTCGGGCAGCAGATAGTCGAGGACATCGTCAATGGTCACCACCCCGACGAGTCGGTGGTTCTCATCCACGACCGGCAGCTGGACCAGGTTGTAGCTGGCCAGGATGCGCGACACCTCGGCCGCGCTCGTGTCGGCTCGCACGGGCTCGAGGCTGGGGTCGAGCAGGGTGCCGAGTCGTTCATTGGGCGGGTAGCGCAGCATCCGCTGGAAGTGCACGACCCCGAGAAAGCGCCCAGTGGGCGGCTCATAGGGCGGCAGCGTCACGCAGACCGCGGCGCCGAGCGCCGGGGCGAGCTCGTGGCGACGGATGAGGGCGAGCCCCTCGGCCACGGTGGCGTCGGCCGACACGATGATCGGCTCGGTCGTCATGAGGCCGCCGGCCGTGTCCGGAGCGTAGGAGAGCAGGAAGCGCACGTCGTCGGCCTCCTCCGGATCCATCAGGCCGAGCAGGGCCTCGCCGCGCTCCTCGCTGAGCTG
>Ga0105248_10006772_pt1 | contig 12566 bp, 30 predicted proteins | sample KBSS34metaG_FD_81524 | JGI IMG/M metagenome (GOLD analysis project Ga0105248, IMG submission 81524) | Switchgrass rhizosphere microbial communities from Kellogg Biological Station, Michigan, USA - KBS S3-4 metaG | ecosystem: Host-associated > Plants > Roots > Rhizosphere > Soil | place... | reverse complement strand
TGGTTATTCCTAGTCGGTCGAGCGGCGGGATCGCGAAGCCCCCGGGTCGTTGATCACGCGCCGCCGTTGGTCTTGACCTGATGGCACGCCGCGCACAGCCCCTGCAGGTTCTCGCGTGACCAGAACAGATCCGCCGAGCCGTGATGCGGCGTTACGTGGTCAGCAATCGTGGCCCGTTTCAGCCGTCCAGCTGCCCGACACGCGACGCACCAGGGGTCAGTGGCGAGCACCCAGGCCCGCAGGGCACGCCAGCGTGGCGTGTGATACCACCGCCGGGTCGCGGCGTTGGGCCGCTGCTGGTCCCGCGTGCCGTGTTCCGGGCACACCTGGCCGCGATGCGGACACCAGCTGACGCGGCACGCCGGCAGCGCGGCCCACGGCATCAGAAGACGGCGCGCGTCGCGTCATCCAGGTAGGCATCGCAGGCGGCCCGCACGTCCGCGATGGCGGCGCGCGTCTTCCCGGCAAAGCCACCTAGGCCACCAGGCCACACGCCTCCCTCGTGGACGTTCAGCGCGTTGACGACGTAGCCGAACGCCTCATCCGGCAGCGTGGCCAACAGCGCCAGCAGATGCGCACGCGGGGTCGGCGGCGGGGGTTTGTGTTTGGTCATCAGTCGTTGTCCCTTTGGTAACTCGGCTTCGCCTGGTGCTGGACGCGCAGCCGTTCCTGCGCGCGGGCGTTCAGTTCCTCGCGCGTCGTGCCTTCCCACCAGGAGCGGGTATCCGTCACGGTGAGTCGCTCGTAGGGGCCGGACCCAACGCCTTCGGCATCCGGCTGGTGCTGTAGGACTCCGCAATCAGGGGCCGCACGATCTGCGCCACCGTCTGGTCGTTGGGCATCACGATGTTCGCCAGGAACGATTCTTCGAAGGTCTCGATCTGGTTCTCCACCGATTCGACTTTCGCTTTGATGACCAGCAGCAACGCCCGCCACTTCTGCCGTTCCGCCTGTTCGTAGCGCACGCCCTGGCCGACCTTCTTCGGGTCCGGCAGCGCGATCACAAACCGGACGACGCGGTCGTGCAGCTTGAATTGCACCCGCGCTTGCGCCAGGTCGTAGTCGACCGCCGTCCCGAACTGCTTGGCCTTCGCCCGTTCCAGGATGCGTTCGATCTCCATCCGCGACTGCGTCACTGGCACCCGCGTGTCCTTCGCGTACATCGTCGGCCGCCTTTTCCCAAAATCCGTAGTGGTAGGTCTGCGCGGTCTGCGTGCCGTCCCGCAGGACGCGCACGCAGTGGTCGTACTGGCCGAAGCCGACGACCACGCCGGTCAGGCGCAAGCCGGCCTGCGGCTTGTTGTGGCGCGGGTACTGATCCGACTCGCGGACGTGATCGCCCTTCCGGAAGACGGCACGCGCGCTCATGTATGCCTTATCGGTTCGGTGGTCGCTCTGATCGCGGCGCGTCGCCACCGCAGCAGGTCGTGCATCCGCTGCGCCAGGGCTTCCGGACAGATCCCCCGTTCCAGCGACTCGACCGTTGCGACGTCCAGGTCAATCGTGAACGTGGTTTCGCCTTTCGGAATCTTGATCGCCGTGTCGCGCACGACGTCGGTCGCCTGGTCCGGCATCCGTCGACGGCGTGCGCGCCTGCCCTTCACGCATGCGCCTCAGCGGCCGGCGCGTCGACATCCGCTGCTGCTTTCGCCACACGGCGCGGTCCCTTGCTCGTGGCCGGTTCCGGCGCGCCCGCGAAATCGAGCGCCGGTTCCTGCGGCTGGAAGGTCACGAACCGCTGCGTCGTGTGCCAGCCGACGACATACTCGAGATCACGCGCCGACACCGGGCCGAAACTCGCGTCGAAGATGAGCGCATAGCCGTCCACGCCCTTTTCCGTGCGCGCCCGCACGCCGCTGATGTCGACGTCGGGAATGTGCAGCGCGCCGGACACCTCGCCTTCGGGGAGCGCGTAGACGGTCAGCGCCTGGCGCGGGACCGGCAGGTTGAAGTGGATCGCCTTGATCTTGCCCTTCGGCATCGCGTCGGTCATCGTGAACAGCAGCGCGCGGATGTCGGCATCGAGCGCGCCGGCCAGTTCCGCCGTCAGCGGCTGCAGCCGCAGCGTCAGATCCACCATGCGCAGTTCCTTGCCGTCCTTGGTTTTCTCGACGCGGTGGCCGATGTCGTCCAGGTAGAGGCCGACTTTGTCGTCATCAAACAGTCGCATATTGATTCTCCTTGGGTGAACGGAACAGAAGCACGGCGCGCGGCGCATGCAGGCGTCGCAGCGGATCGCGTTGACACCGTCGACGTAGTGCCCGACCGGCGGAGTCGGGCGGATGACTTTCATCGGACGCACCACACGCGATGCGGGACGCCGTGGGTCTCCGGTCGGTCAGACCGTTGCCACTCGCCGGTCGGTTCGATCCGCCCGGCCGCGCGCAGCGTCCGCATCAGCGGGCCGGCAACCGAGCGTTGCGTAATGCTGGCCATCACCGGCCGGCCGACCCAATTCCAGATGTCGTCTACCGTGATGCGTTCGCCGCGCTGCCGGCTGTCGAGCATCGCGTGCGCCGAGTCCAACAACGGCCGCAGGTCGGCGTCACGGGCGTGGCGGACCTGGCCGATAGCCTTCTCCGTCACGCGCGTCGTTTCGTCAGGGTCGAGGACAGGGAGCGGCGGGGGCACCGGTTCGAGGGCGTCCCGCCGGCCTTGCCGGCCGTCACAGTTCGTCCGATGCAGCAACGGCAGGCCGCCGTCGTCCTGGCCGCAGAACCGGCAGATCATCGCGTCCTCTCGTGCTCGTAGGCCGCGCTGCAGTCTTCACACAGGCAACCGACCGCGTGCGTCGTCGGGAACGGGAACAAGCCGAGGGGCGCAGCCGGCACGACGGCCAGCTGCAGGCCGGCGGTCGGTTCCACGGTGACGTCGACATGCGGCACGCCGTCCGCCTCCGCGTAAAACTTGCCGATGACGGCTTCGACAATTTGCTTGTCGTCCCGGTAGACGACTTGCGAGAGCGCGTCGCTGATGCCGCGCGCCAGCTTGTCCCAATCGGGCGCGGTCAAATGCGCGGCCGGGACGCCGCGCTTGAATTTCTTCGGACGCGGCATGTAGAACGCGACGGTCAGCCGCACCGCGCCATCGAGCACGACGCGATCCGCCGGCGGCAGGTCCGCGATGGCGCGGCTGGCCCCTTCTGCCACCAGCTGCGCCCACGACTTCGCGGACCGGTTCGAGTCCGTCACGATGGGAAATTTCATGCCCTTGAGATGAATCGCGCGCATGTTGCCCTTGGCCTGCGCGACGCCGTAGACGGTGAACCGCAGCGTCATCGGCGTCGCCAGTCCTTCGCGTCGGGACAGGTGGCGAAGTGCGAGACCGTGATCGGGTCGACGTCTTCCACGACGCGCCCGGTCAGGATCACGCCCGGGTCGAACGCCGGCACGGTCACGATGGGCGGATTGAACGGCATCCGCTTGCCGGTCGTCGTCTCGGCCCACTCAACGGGCGCGCCGCACGAGCGACACGCGGACAGGTTGCGGGAGTCTTGAAAAATTTTCATCGCGTCCACGGCATGCGCGGCGGCGGCGCGCCGATGAGAATTGCGCCGCCTTCGTATTTCACGTCGGCCAGGTCCACGCCTGACGGGCGCAGCACTGTCGCGCTGCCGGCTGCCGGGCACGCGCGTTTGATTTCTTCCAGCCGCGCGATCAGGTCATCGAGCGTCATCAGCGCAGTTCCCTCCCGGCGTAGCGAGTAAATCGCCACGCTTCGAGTTGTTGCTCCATCGCGCGTTCCGCGTAGAAGAATGCCTCGGCCTGAGTCAGCAGCGCCCGGCTTTGCGCGCGGCGGTGCACGGCCATGTTGAAGTTTCGGATCGCGGTAGCGACTCTCGTCCTTCGGTGCTGCTCACACCGAGGCCATCGGTCGGCGTCCGTGACGGCGATGCGATAACAGCCGTGGCCGCTGCCGTCAACGTAGCGACAGTGCGGGCGAGGATCGGCGAGCAACAGCGCCGCGACGTGTGGCGGGATGTCGTACCGCCGCCAGTGCTGCTCGCTCAACTGCTCGCGCACGGCATCGATTTGCTGAGGCAGCATCAGCCGTCCTCGCCTGGTTCACGGTCGCCGGCTGCCATCGCCTTGAAGTCCGCCAGCGGCGTGCCCAGCGGCAGCAGCGGCGCGAACCGTTTCGGCCGGGTCGTGATCGTGTTGTCCTTGACGATGAGCGCCGGCAGGTCCGGCGGCGCGGGACCTGCGCAGCCTGCACAGCGGACAAAGCGCAGCGGCTTCGCGGTGCCGCGCTCGCGCGTCATCACCAGCACCGGATCGCCGACGTCCAGGCCGGCCCCGCAGCCGCCGCACAACGTCGCGACAGCAACGCGCTCCCACGTCCTCATGCGTTGACCTGTTCCACGTGGAACGACGTCACAGCGCGATTCCTAGCCGCTGCAGGATGGCCGCTGCGTCTTCCCGCGTGATCGCCCGATGCGCGTCGTCCAACCGTGCGTCAATGACCCGCTGGCGCGCCGGCCGGCCGCGCCGGGTGTTGACGGTCAGCGGCGCGTTCGACGCGACCAGACGGAACGCCGCGTTGATGTCGTCCGGAGTCCAGCCGATCCGGAGATTGGCGCAGCGGAATTTCACCGCGTCCGTCAGGTCAGCCAGGCTGTCGAAGGACTCCGTGGCCAGGACACTGCGAACGATCTTGGCGACGAGGCGGCTTTTGTCGGCGTATTCGTGCATTGTGGAAAACTCGCGGCTTTTGCGCGAGGTTCTAATTGGTTGTACTAAGGCGGACCGTACAAGTGCTGCGACGTGCGACGGCGACAGATCCGGAGACAGAGACGGAGACGGAGACGGAGACGGAGGCCATAACCCATGCACGACGTCAGGCATCAGCGTGAGCACGAGCGCAGGCTGATGCGTGTGCTTATCCGTGGCCATTGATTCCCCATCGCGCCCGCGCACCCTTCAACGCCTTTTCGGTCGCCTTCGATGACCGCAGCTGTGCTTCGGCGTAGACTTCCAGCTGCGTGTCGTTGACCAGGAAGCCGTCGCTCGTGGCGCGCCAGTACGTGCAGATGAATGGCCACGCCCGCGCCCACTCGCCTTCCGTGGCCCCGACCGCGCGCCGGATCATTTCGTGGTCAGCCGGCAGCCGCGCGCCGCGTCGCCACGCCTGCGTCAACATCTCGCGATAGAGGCCGCGCGCCTCCATGTTCAGCAGGAACGCCGACGAGCCTTGCCACCGATCCGTCCAGAACCATTCGGCCAGCAATTTCTCGTTCACCCGCCGACCTTGCCGCTGCTGCCGCCGAGGTCCATATCTGTGAACGGCGGCCGAGGCGCGGCCGGTTGTGCCGCCGGCTGTTGCGCGACGAGCCGCGCCCGCGCCGACTGCAGGACCGCGATCTCGCTGTCGATGGTTGCGATTGCCTTGTCGATTGCCGTCTGCCGCTTCGCCATTGATCACCCTGTGGAAAAACGTGGAGCGCCGGCCCCGCCTGCCAGGAAAGGTCGACGCTCCACACCCGTCGTCGTGCTAGCCGGGACGACTAGTTGACGGGCGGGATCACGACCGGCGCGGGCTGGTCCGGCACCGGTTCGGCAGGGTCCGCCGCGATGCCGTTCAGCGCGGTCGCCACGGTGTCGAGGCCGGTGACCGCCGCATCGAGGACAGCCGTGTTGGCGTCGATGGCGGCGTGCGCGGCGGCCACTTGCTCGGCCGTCATACTCGTCGTGATCTTCGCCTTGAGCGCGTCGACGCGAATCGACACGCCGTCGACCGCGCTGCTGACGTTGGTGACGCTGCCACCGAGCTTGGTGGTCGCGGCGTCGAGGGCCGATAGAGACGTGTTCAGGTCTGCCATTGGTGTCGTTCTCCTACGAGGCGGCAGCGTCCGGCGAGATGCTGCGCAGGTGGGTCGCCACTTCGCCGAGTGTCGTCGCGGCCTGGTTCACAAGGGCGGTGCTGGCGTCGAGGCGCGCGATGGTCGCGGCGTCCGGCGCGGTGTTGACCTTGTTCACCCAATCGCGAAAGATGCCGACGACCTGGTCGCCGGAGAAGGCGTCGCCGTCAATCGACAGCGTGTTGTTCGGGTCGATCTGCGCTAGAAGTTTCATCACGGATGTTCACCTCGGTTGCGGCTGCAGGTTCATCGGACCGGATCATCGACGTAGTAAATTTCGATGCCCGGAATCTGGCCGGTCGCTTTCATGGCGCGCACGTACGCCCCGATTTTTTTCTCATCGAGACAGAGATACTCGCGCGGCACCAGCGGCGGCGGCGGCTGCGCGCTGGCAGGGATCACGCGCCACAACCACCGCCGGGTAAACTTCAGGCCGTCGACGGCCTTCTTCGCATCCGGCAGCACGACGACGGGCGCGGGCGCGGCGATGGCTTCTTCGACAACGGCGGCGGCCAGGGCGTGCTCGCCGGCTTGTTCCAGGTCCGCCGCTTCGCGCGCTGCCGCCGTTTCCCGGTCGCGGCGTTGCTGCTCGGCCTGGTCGGCCTCCCGCTGCCTGCGGGCCTTGTCGTCCGCGATCTTGTAATCGGTGATGTGGCCGCGCAGCAGCGCGTCAGCCCGTAAGAGTGGCGCGAGGATTTCGTTTTTGCGGTCGCACAGCATCCGGTGCAATTTGAAGGCCGACGAGATGAAGGGGTCGAAAAACGCTTCGACCTTCTTCGCCGCCGCCGCGATGTCCTGGCGGTCGATGACGCACTGCGACAACGTGGGCACATCCGTGATCGGCCCGGTCCCGACGCGCCGCGCCAGCGCGTTGACGTCGCCGGCCAGTTCACCGCCGACTGCGCGCGCCGTGTCGGGCTGATTGAAATCGAGCACGTTTTTCATCGAAGACCCTTGAGTGCTGCCCGACCGATAAGCGTGATCGGCCCGGCAGGCACCGCCGTAAACTTGAGGGCCACGAGTCCTGACCGGTACGACTGGATCGTTGGCTCCATCCACCAGCGGCCCGACACGCCGCGCCATCGCAGGCTGACCGGACGATGCTTGATGCTCGTCCAGTCGAACGTCGATGGCGGAAACACGCGCGCCCGCATGACGATGTCCGGCAGAGGCGGGATAACGCGACGACGGCCGACACGCACGATTGACAATCGCAGCGATCCCACGGCGCAGCGCACGCCATCAACGTACAGGGCCGCCCGCGTCATGCCACCACCGGAACATCACGCCGCCGCGCCACGATCTGCTGTGCGGCGACGAGCGTGAGGAAATCACGGAAGTCGCGCGGGTCGGCGTACGTCTCCACGCGGAAGGTGCCATCGGCCCGCAGCTGCACGGCGTGCCGGCGGACGACCTTGTGCTGACTGAAAAACAATTCGAGCGCCGGGTCTTCGTCGCACTCGCTGGCCCACTCCATCGCGAGCGCCACGTACGCCGCCAGCTGCAGGTCGGCCGCGACGTCCTTCGGGTGACCGGTCTTGAAGTCCACGACGACGCCGACGCCGTCAAGCACGCCGAGGCAGTCGACCGTGCCGGCCACCAGGTGCCGGCGCGACGCGACGCGGTGCTCGTTCAGGACCGGCACGAAGTGGCGCTGCTCGGTGAAGTTGATCCACGCCTGCAGGTAGCCGATGTATTCCGGGAACGTCGCGCGAAAGGCCGCGACGTCCAGGTCGTGCTCGTTGTAGAAGTGGACCGCGCGATGCACCTGCGTGCCGCGTTCCAACGCCGCGCCGAGGATCGACGGCGGGATGTGCGAGAAGTCCGTCAGGCCGGCCCGCTGCAGCACGCCGGTCACGGACGGGACGCGCAGGCCGTCCAGTTCGTAGACGTGCGCGTCGGCGTAGAAGATGAGACTCACGCGGGACCTATGGCCTTCTCGCGCTTGTCGAGCGCGGTCCGGCACGCGAGGCACGTCGGCTCGTTGCGATGCGCGCGCCGCTGAATGAGCACGCCGCAGAGCGTGCGCACCAGCTGCCCGCCGGGCGCGTCCCATTCGCAGTAGTGCGTCCGCAGGGGCTGATGCGCCTGCGGGTCGTCGTGGCCGGCCAGGTCCTTCGCCATCACCGGCCCCCGAACGGAATGTCGCGTGCCGTCAGCGGGGGCAACACCTCGCCCGTTGCCTCGTCCACGCGGTCAGGCTCGGGCGGGCGCGTCGTAGCCGGCGGCGTGTGGCTGTCCGGCTTCGTCTCCGACACGCGCTGCACCTGGCGCACCACAGGCGGCGGCGTGTCCAGGATGTCGCCGACGTCGATGGCTTCCTCGGCCGTCCGCACGCCGCGCAGCAGGTCCGGGAAGGCATCGCGGCCGGCCCACGACCGCGCCCGCATGGCCAGCATCCGGGCGGGATAGGTCCGCCACGGTCCTTCCTTGTTCCCGGCCATCGTGCCGCCCATCAGGCCGGCCAGCCGCGCCTCGGCCACGGTGAAGCGGCGCGTGACGGGCGTGCCCTTGTTGCGCCGCCAGAAGGTGCAGACCGCCGTCGTCGTCTCGGCCTTCAGGTCCTCGACGGTCAGGCCGTCGCGGCGCGTACCGCCCACCTCGTAGTACTCGTCGTGATCCTGATAGAGCGGCGACGCCATCAGGAGCGCGAGAAAGCCGTCGCCCCAAATTGAGGGACGGCCGTTGATCACCGCAATCGACTGCAGCGCCTGCATCGGCGCGAGGCCGACTTCCGCGCCCATCTGAATCGCGACGAGTACGTCTTCCGGCTTGTTCTGGAAGTGCTTCGGCACCAGGGCCGTCTTCGCGATCATGCCGGCCAGTCGCCACGCCTCATCGAGCGTGGCCGGCACGATGCCGAGCGGCACGGTAACTTTCGACGGCACAGCGGCCGGCGCTACAGCAGGCGGTACGGGCGCGAGCGCATCGGCAGCAGGAACGGCGGCAGCATCGGGGGCAGGCAACATGCGAGAGTCCTTTCTTCAGCGGAGACGACGACGGACGGGCGCGACGCGGGCAGGTTGGCCCAGCCGGGCCGCACCTTCGGACAACACGCGCAGCGCAGGAACACGCGGCCCGGTACGACTTGCAATATCCAGAGATGACCGCGCAGCCGGCACCGCGTCGGCGTCGCCCATCGCCACATCCAGCGCATGCGCCCCCCGCAGGAAACTCGCCACCACGATCCCGACCGCCAGCACTACGCCGCCGATGGCGATGAGCGCCACGATCACGCGCGCCTCACGCCGAACTGATTGGCCAGGTAGCGGTCGACCAGGTCCGCGCGATAGCGTTTGTGCCGACCGTAGGGCGGTTTGATTTCTTCCACGAACGGCAGCTGGCCGGTGCGCCGCAGCTTGCGGAAGGTGCTCGGGGCCAGCTGCAGCATGTCGAGCAGCTGCGCCGTCAGGTAGCAGCGTTTGGTGGTGGGTATCGGCGTGACCTTCATGCGTCCGCTCCGCTGCTGGCGGTCGGCGCGGTACTGGCCGCGCGCCGCCGCCGCCGCTGCTTGTTGCTGCGCTCGTGCTTCAGGAACATGCGGATCTTGAACAGCGTGCGGTCACGCGGCCGCACCACGCCCGGTGCCCGTTCCAGCAGGAAGTACAGCGTGTAGAGCGAGACCGGGAACTTCGCGCGCCGCATCGCGGCAGTCAGCTGCGGAAACGTCCAGTCGTGCGCCAGGCGGACGCGGTGCAGGGCCGCCAGTTCCGGCAGCAGCGCGCGCAGCATCGTGATCGCAGGTTGCATGTGTCTGTTACCGGTAGAAGTTACAAGTGGCAAAGCGACGCCGATGTTAGGTCCCTGACCGACCGGTGTCAACACAGCCACGACCGCCGCGCTATGAAGAAACTTGTATTCTCTTGCAACAGTTACCGGTCTCGGTATATGTTGTCCGCCGCACTATTCGGTTGAGACTGGACCGGCGGCGTCAGCGTTCGTCCTACACACGCGGGAGGGGGGGCCGAAAGGGACCATGCATTCATTCCGACGACTTCTAGATCACGCCAGCGCGCGCTTCGGCGGTACGTTCGTGGACCTGGCGCGCGCGCTGAATATTTCCAAGCAGCGCCTGAGCGCGCTGCGCACGTCCGACGCGCCGGAAGTCAGCGCGGTCTTCTGCCTGCGCCTGGCGTTGGTCGCGCGGCTGCCGCCGACGAAGGTCTTGCGCGCCGCCGGCAAAGGCGATGTCGCGCAATTACTGGATGACCTGTACGCCCACGAGCCGCTTGAAATGCCCGGGCTGCTGTCCGAGTACACGCCGGCCGAGCGGCACGCGGTGGAGTCGCTGCGTCGGCTGTCCTCGCGCGAACGTACCGTGATGTGCGGCCTGCTGCGGAAGATGGCCGACGCGAACCAGCTGATGACACTGCCCGACGCGGTCGCGGCCCGCTTCGGCATTCCGGACGATGCGCCCGTCTCCAAGCGGGCGATACGCGCACGACGACGAACACCCGGCCACGCATTCGCGTCGGCTGGCACGGCGGACACTTCGGACATTCGTTGAGAAAGTTGGTTGGTTGTATGCCAGGTCTTCAGTCCCTTTCGATCCGCGACCTCGTCGCACTCGCGATTGCTACGTCGGCCACGCTCGGTGACCATGCCCACGGCACGGTCCGCGCGCCGGCCGACATCATCGCCACCGCCTACGCTGTGGCGGATGAATTCGTAGAGCACAGCGAAGGTAAGTGGGCGGAAGACGCCCACGCCCAACACGTCAAGCGCGCCGAACAACGGCCGGCCAGGAAGCCGCGCACGTGATCTGCTTCTACCATCACCCCGTCGTCATCAACCTTTGCGCGCCCGCAGTCTTCCCCCACTGCCGCCACCGCCGCCCCGACGCGACGCGCCCTTTTCTGTTCGGTCGAGGGAGTCCTGTCGATGGCCAAACGTGCGCTCGCGCCGCTCATCGCCTTCGTGTCCAGTCCGTCACCGTTGTTGACCGACCGTGTCGTGCGCAGTTTGTCTGACCTGCACCGGCCGGTGATGCCGCGCGGCTGGTCCCAGCTGTCCCGTGACGACCAGGCCGCGATCCAGTCGGTCATTCGCACGCTGTTGAAAGGCCAGCGCCGCCGTGGATCTTTCTAATCGCGTGCTCGGCAGCCAGCTGGCGAAGCAGATGGCCGAGAAGGTCAGCGCCGTCCTGCTGACCATCGGGCGGGATCACTTCACCCGCAAGGACCTGGCGCGCATCGAGTGTTTCAACTTCACGGCTGCCGCGAATCTGTCCGCGATTCTCAATCGGGAACTGCAGGTGAAGGACACCAGCGACGTCTTCTACAACATCAGCCCGTTCGACCTGGCGCTGCCGCGTCTCGGCGCGGTGGCGCTGGCCGTCCTCGGCGCGTGCTTCGAGTTGAAACGACTCGGCGGCGAACACCCACTCGAAAATTGGGTCCGCAATCACACGAAGACGCACAAGGTCGAGGACGTCCGGACCTTCGACACGATCAAGCACCAGCGCGACAAGCTGGAACACGCAGCCACCACACGCGGCGGGAAGAAGGCGCGCCGTCCGCGTGTGTCGTCCACCGAGCGCCAGAGCAAAGCGAGTTAACACATGGCGACGCACCCCCACGGTCCCATCAGCAGCACGAACGGCCACGGCAGCAGCGGACTCACGCAGCGCAAATTAGAATCGATGCTCGCGGACTACGAGACGAAAGCGAACGCGATCCGGACGACGCTGCAGCTGCTGACCGGGCACGACCTGACGAAGAAGAAAAACGGGCACACGACCGTCCTCGCTGAGGCGCTGGCGTTGGACGGCGCGCGCACGACGAAGCGATCACATCACGGCCACGCACGCGGGGCGCAATACGCCGCGATGTTGGAGACGCGCCGGGTCAATGCGGCCTTCCTGGCGGGTTTTGATCCGAAGACGCCGCGCACGCCGGCTGAGGTCGCGGCAGCGGTCGGGGTCCGCGCGAAGGGCATCGGCCCGCTGGTCTACAAGGGGTACCTGCGGAAGAAGCGGAAGGGCTACATCCGGACCGCGAAGCCGTACGATCCGCTGCGGAAGGGCGGCGGCGGCAGCAGCGCGAGCGCGTAAGGTTTTCTACCTGTCGCCTTCATCGGCAGGGGGAACGGTCGCGGCGGGCGGGCGGACGGCCACGGGGGTGCGTCCGTTCTACCGTTCGTCGCGGCCGGCGTTTTCCATAGGAGAGGCACCACGCAGATGCCGACCACGAATGACCTTGGTGCAGCCTTCACGCCGCCGGAGGTCCCGGTCGCACGCGAAGAATGGTTCTGCCCCAGCTGCGGCCAGCCGGCACCGGCCTTCGTTGGCCGCCTGCGTGTCGTCATCTGCCGCCCGTGCAGATGGATCTTCGAAGTCAAACTGATGACGCGCGCCGACGACGTGACGGATGAATGGCTCGCGCGCCAAATCGCCAGCTACGACGGCTTGCCATGAAGCGCGGCGACTTCGTGCAGCTGACCGCAGACGGCCGGACCGTGCGTGCGATGGTCACGCTGGCATCCGCGAACGGCCGGTCCTTGTTCCTGATGTTCGACGCGATGCTCGGCCAGTGGGCCGGCGGGATGCCGGTCTCGCTGGACGAGGACGACGTCTATCGCGCGCTCGACGGCATGCCGGTGACCATCGTGACGGAGACACGCCATTGACCATCGACGGCGAGATCGTCGGCCGCTGCGTCGGCGAACAGTGGGTGTCGATTATCCCGCTGACCTTCGGGCGCGTGCGCCT
>Ga0105248_10006771_pt1 | contig 12566 bp, 11 predicted proteins | sample KBSS34metaG_FD_81524 | JGI IMG/M metagenome (GOLD analysis project Ga0105248, IMG submission 81524) | Switchgrass rhizosphere microbial communities from Kellogg Biological Station, Michigan, USA - KBS S3-4 metaG | ecosystem: Host-associated > Plants > Roots > Rhizosphere > Soil | place... | reverse complement strand
GATTCATGCCGCGTTGACGGAATCGATAGCGATCGCCGATCACGATCTGCAGATCACTATCAGTATCGGCGTCAGCATCTTTCCAGACGACGGCGAAGACGCCGACACGCTAATCACGTGTGCGGAAGCGGCGATGTATCACGCCAAAGAGAACGGTCGCAACACCTATCAGTTTTTCGTGCCCGGCATGAAGACTCCTCACCCGGCGCTGCAACCCCCGTAGCGTAGCGGGGGCTTTGCGCTATGTGCTCTGCCGCACAGACGGGCCCGTGACATGGGTCCGACACTCAATTTTATTTGACGCTACAGCGCAGTTCGCGGTGACGAAACACGATGCGGTGAACCGCATGGTTCTGCCCGCTCGCGCACCACCGCTGCCTCGGAAACTCCATCGCGCCAGGCGGTGCGAAATCGTTTGGGAGACTTAATCATGATCGAGAAAAGCTTGTACGAGCGGCTTGGCGGTGTGTTCGCCATAGCAGCGATAGTTGATCACTTCAGCGACGCCGTCGTGAAGAATGCGATTGTTGGAAAGACTTCAAGCAACGAAGCCCTTAGGCAGTGGCACACGAAGAGCCTCGGAAGATTGCCCGGCCTGAAGTTCATGCGCACCCTCTGGGTGTGCGCCGTGGCGGGCGGGCCGCTCCCTTACACGGCAACCAAGCCTGGAAGCAGCAAGCTGGGCCTCGAGGAAGCACATCGCAATCTCAGAATCTCGCCGGACGAGTTCGACGAGGTTGCTGCGGAGCTTGGCCGCACCCTGGATTTCGCCAAAGTGCCTCTGCGCGAGAAGGGTGAAGTCCTTGCTGCCTTCGCAGTACGCAAGAACGAAGTGATTGCGGGCTACATGACCACCATCGAAGCTGAGAACCATGCTTAACGAGAGACAGATCGGTCACATCGATCAGTTCGCCCAGTCGATACCACCATCCTACGAAAGCGCTTGGACGACCCGCGGACTTCGCAAGTCTGGGCAAGACTACGATGAAATTGAGTCTCAACGGGCGATTGCAGGCTTTATGGTCGAGCGCCTCGGTTGGAGCCATCTTGCCGAATAAATAGTGCGGTCCACGCTAGGCCTTTTCCGGACACGGACGAGAGAGGAAGCCGATGTTTCCACTAATCGGGTTGTTGCCGTTGTTTGATGCCAGGGTGCGTTTGGTTCTACACCGCGCGAATCGGCGCGACGATGATCACCCACTCCTCTCACCAGCGGACGGTGAACGACTTGCGAAGCAAATCGCGGCAACCGATGGCTGTACTCTCGGTGGGGCGCGCCACCGGGTAGATCGTTTTACAGCCATGCGCCTTTAAGCCGATTGCTTCGAGTTCGGCACGTCCTTGCTTATAGGGGGCAGGCGCAAACGGCGCCCTATTTCTTGCGACGTCGCGTGAACCGAAATCGGGGACCAGATAGCAGCGCCAACGCTGCTGAGGGAACAACGCCTCGTACGCGAGTTAGCCGCGCGCTCGCTTTAACATGCCGGTCCGCTTTGGCGCGACCATTGCTTCGTCGTCGGGATGCAGCCGAATCCCCAAGCGGGGGTCGCCACCCCTCTCGAGCTAAGTCAAACGAACGAAGCTCTGAACGAGAGCAAACGGCTCATCGAGCGGGCGCACGTCCTCGAATCCTCCGAACGGTGGAGCGGTTTGACGCGTAGGACTTACCGACACATACAGGAAGCGCGAAGAGCTCTCGGCCAACTCGAGGATGCCTTGGACGCGCTCGATACGCAATTGCCGGGCGTACGCCGCGTCAAATAGGGTGCGACCTGTTCTGGAGTTAGTCATAGCCTCGCGCAGCAGTCTGCGCCCGCACCCTGATTTGTGCGTAGTGGGCACCGCCGGGGAGTACATGAAGTATCGCCGCCGGAACAACGTCGTCAGGAGGCACCGGAAAGCGCAACGCGCGGTCGCCACGCCTCCTCCACCCAAGTTAAACGCATCAAGCTCTGAAACGGAGAGCAAACGATTCATTCCGCGGCGCAGGAACAACGTCGCCAGGAAGCACTCAATCCCGTCGATCACCGGCTGTTCTGACATGCGGATTGATGTGCGTCGGGCTGCTTCAAATGTTCAGGGCTTCTGGCGGGCGGCGGGCACGATGCACGTCGCGTTACACACCGCGCTATGCCGTCTGACAGCGGATTGGGTGTCCGGACTACGCTACGACCCGGGCGCACAACGTACAGTGCGTCTCGGTTCATTTTTCCAATATGGGAAGGGAAACACATGGTCGCAAACTCATCGAAGTCGGTCGATTCCAAGGGCCGGAACAAAGAAACGGATGCTATCGCGCTGCTGACCGCCGACCACAAGAACGTGAAAGCGCTGTTCAAGCAATTCGAGCAACTGAAGGAGCAGGACGATACCGACGAGCAAAAGGCACGGCTCGTCGAGCAGATCTGTAACGAGTTGACCGTACACGCTCAAGTCGAGGAAGAGCTCTTCTATCCCGCGGTGCGCGAGGCGATCAGCGATGATGATTTGATGGACGAAGCGGACATCGAGCATGCGAGTGCCAAGGAACTCATCGCACAACTCGAGGAACTTGAGCCGGGCGACGACCACTACGATGCGCGCGTCACCGTGCTGAGCGAGTACATAGAGCACCACACCAAGGAAGAAGAAGGGCAGATGTTCGTTCAGGCGCGGAGAGCGGATGTGAATACGGCGGAGCTCGGGAAGCGGATCGCCGAGCGCAAGGAAGAGCTGAGAGCCGAACTGGGCATCGAGGAAGACGACCGAGCCGCTTTACCGGCCGCGCGCAGCGGGTCGACACCGTTGCCGGAAAGGCGGAAATGAGGAACCCGTGGCTGAAGAAGAATCCGTGGCTCAGCATGTGGATGAGCGGGGCTAACGCGGTACTCGGGTCCGCCCGAGCTCGGGCAACGGCGGAAGCGAAGCGACAGGCAGGCGCCGTGACGTCCAACGCGCTCTCGCAAGGCATGCGCTTCTGGACGTCCGTGGCGGCGCCAAAGCGCAAGAGGTCCAGAAAGTCATAGCGCGAGCCGTCAAGCGACGCCCGGAGAACTCGCTCTCGGCCCTTCGCGCACTTCAGCGCCGACGAAGGGGAAGAATCTTGAGTCGGCGCTCGCGCATGAAGCGAGTGCGCAGAAGCACTTTTGCTGATCGAAGAGTGCGTCCCCGTGTCCAGACGCACCAGTTCTCGCTCGTCAGGGCAAGCAGCAACAAACCGCCATGGTTACTGCGTCGTTTCGTTGAGCGTCATCCACGCCGATGAGCGCTTCTGGGTTCTGTGCGCCACCGAGCAGACCGCGCAACAGAATTGCTACATGCTTGCCGAGTCGCGGTGCGTTAGACCACTTGCACCTTGCGCGTGAGCATGGGAGTCATCCCAATGCCCGAGATGCAATCGGGCAGGCATTGAGCTCCGCAGGCTTCGAGGAGATATCGGTAAACCCCAGGGCAAGCCGATATCTTGGCTCAGCGACGAGGCGCCGCACGTTGCGACGCCATCAACCTCTCAGGATGATAACCATGGACATGTTAGAACCCGGCAAATTCGGCATTGCAGTGCCCTTCAAGAAACGCTACGAGAACTTCATCGGCGGGAAGTGGATCGAGCCGGTGAACAAGCAATATTTCGATAACACAACACCCGTGACAGGTAAGGTCTTCTGCGAGGTTGCGCGGTCCGGCGCCGCCGACGTGGAGTTGGCGCTTGATGCCGCGCACAAGGCGAAGGCTGCCTGGGGCAGGACATCGACTACCGAACGAGCGAATATCCTCAACAAGATCGCCGATCGCATCGAGGCAAACCTGCCCATGCTGGCGGCGGCGGAGACGTGGGACAACGGCAAACCCCTACGCGAAACGATGGCCGCGGATTTGCCTTTGACGGTCGACCATTTCCGCTACTTCGCGGGATGCATTCGCGCGCAGGACAGTGGTGTTAGCGAAATCGACCACGAGACCTATGCCTATCACTACCACGAACCGATTGGCGTCGTCGGACTCATCATCCCGTGGAACTTCCCGATCCTGATGGCGACATGGAAGCTCGCACCAGCTTTAGCCGCCGGTAACTGCGTCGTGTTGAAGCCAGCCGAACAGACGCCGGTGTCGATCCTGATGCTAGTGGAGGTGATCGCCGACTTGCTGCCGCCGGGTGTGCTCAACGTCGTCAATGGTTTTGGCCTGGAAGCTGGAAAACCGCTGGCTTCCAGTAACCGTATCGGCAAGATCGCGTTCACTGGGGAGACGACCACAGGCCGACTGATATCGCAATACGCCAGTCAGAACCTGATTCCGGTGACACTCGAGCTTGGCGGAAAGTCGCCCAACGTCTTTTTCGCCGATGTGATGGAGAAGGACGATGGCTTCTTCGACAAGGCGCTTGAAGGTTTCGCGATGTTCGCGCTGAATCAAGGCGAAGTGTGCACCTGTCCTTCCAGGGCTCTTGTACAAGAGTCGATCTACGAGCGCTTCATGGAGCGCGCGATCAAGCGCGTTGCTGCCATTACCCAGGGCAATCCGCTGGATCCAACAACGATGATCGGTGCCCAGGCGTCGAGCGAGCAATTGGAGAAGATCCTTTCCTACCTCGATATCGGGAGACAGGAAGGTGCGAAATGTCTTATCGGCGGTCAGCGTGCCCGACTTGAGGGCGACCTCAAAGACGGCTATTACGTTCAGCCGACCGTATTCAAGGGACACAACAAGATGCGCATTTTTCAGGAAGAAATCTTTGGTCCCGTGCTTTCGGTGACCACCTTCAAGGATGAGGAGGAGGCGCTGGCGATTGCCAACGACACGCTGTACGGACTAGGTGCAGGCGTGTGGAGTCGCAATATGAACACCGCGTTCCGCATGGGTCGCGGAATCCAGGCGGGGCGTGTGTGGACGAACTGCTACCACCACTACCCGGCGCACGCGTCGTTCGGTGGCTACAAGCAATCGGGCATCGGCCGCGAGAACCACAAGATGATGCTCGATCACTACCAGCAAACCAAGAACGTGCTGGTGAGCTATAGCGAGAACAAGTTAGGCTTCTTCTGATCCTGAGGTTCTTTGTCCTGTACCGTCAGATTCGCGGTACAGGGCGTCGATATTTCACGGTCGTTTAGGAGGCTCCCATGACCGAGCAAGTTTTGCGTGTCACCGCCACTGACTCCGCACGGGCATTGATCGCCACCTTGCGTGCGAAACACGGCGAGTTGATGTTCCATCAGTCCGGAGGATGCTGCGACGGCAGTGCGCCGATGTGCTTTCCGCAGGGCGAATTCATGATCGGTGACTATGACCGATTGCTGGGTCACATCGATGACGTACCGTTTTACATAAGCGGGCCACAGTTTGAGTACTGGAAACACACTCAGCTGATCATCGATGTAGTGCCGGGGGGAGGCGGTATGTTTTCGCTTGATGGCCCCGAGGGCTTGCGGTTTCTTACCCGCTCCCGTCTGTTCACTGAAACCGAATGGGCCAAACTCGCCGCGATCGAGAACCAGCCAGCCCCGATGGGTACTTGAGGTGTGTGAAATAGCGCTGCCCGAGGCACTTCCACCTTGAAGATCCACTCTTGGCGGCATCGCCCATCACGATAGCCCAGATCAGTCGCCTAGTCGCGCAATGGCGTAATGGCGTGGCCGCGCTCCGCTCTTATCCTAGGAACGCAGTCGCATGGCCGAATAAAGTGAGTGGCGTCGCGAGTAGGACGGCTCACTTCGGTGGGCAGGTTCCCTCTCTGCGACGCGTCGCTGCTAACCGCATAAGTCCATGGTTCGACGTCCGCGTGCGCGGCGTCTGTCCAAATTCGGTAGCGCAGCCTTTGATGGAATCTACGCCGGCGATGCATGCGGCCATCGCGAGGTGGCGATTGCCCGATTGCCCGTGCTCCGTCGCGGTCAACTGTCAACGAAGCGATATCCTTTATCGACCGCGGCCTCCCACGTCCCGGCTCGCGAGGACCGGGCACAACCGCAGACGCTCGTCCATTACCGAACACTCCTTCCACGGCATAGGCACCTCGCTCGAAGGAGGAAAGTGTTAACCATGTCTTCGGCGTACGCTATGTCACCTATGTCTCGGGCCGATCAAGGGCTTGCCGCTGTTACGGCAGGCCCTTGCCCTATCGGGATAACGCGGCAACGTCTTCGGACCGCGACTCCGCGCGCCCTCCTTCGCACGTCCTCAGTTGCAGGGATTCGCGGCCGGGGTCGACTCCGCAGCCGGCGGTGCCGCGACGGCCGGTTCGCCACAATCGACGTGGCGTCGATTGCGTCCGTCGTGCGGTGTCGGCAGATACGGGAACACCGTGTAGATGCCGTTCGCCGTTACATTCGCGCCGGGTGCGCCGATGTTGAAGTTGACGCCATCACCGAGACGCGGCGTGCCCGCCGGGTTCAGCAGGAAGCCGGCCACCACGCGCAATGCGACGTCGGTCACGTCGTCGTTCGGCCGCCGGCCGTTCGGCCAACCGGCGTTATCGCCACCGAGCGGGCCCAGGCGGCTGTACCCTGCCGTTCCCGGCATTTTTGGCGCGACGCCGAGATTCAGGCGCAGAAGTTCGGCGCAATCGTCACGGCCGCACGTGCCCGATTGAGGTTGCGACGGGTACTTGAGCAGCGCGTTCACGAGGTCGGTGCGATTGGTCGTCGGGAAATTCGTTCCGAACCGCACGTTCATCGCGAGCGCTAACCGCGAATTGAGATAGAAGTCGAGGAACCGGGCTTCATCGCTCGGATCAACCGAGTTCCATTCATCCTTGCGGTTCGTGCCGATGATCAGCTCGTTCACCAGCGGATTGCCCATCCGGGACAGTTGCACGCCCGGTCCCGCGTTTACGGCGGGCCTGTTCTGCTGACTGCGATCGATGCGCACCTTCTGCCGTTCGGTCGACACGTAGGCGCCGATCACGCTGTTCACGTCTCCGGTGATCGTGGTGATCGGCACCTCGATCGCGATGGTGCTGATGTTGAATCCCGATAGCGTGTCGTTCCCGAACGGATTGACGCTGTCGTCGGCATCTTCCGCCGCGCTGAGGATCGGCGGCGTGCGCCGCAGATTGAGCGTATCGAAGGCTCCGCCGAGATCGATGTAGAACGATTCGTCGCGCTGTCCGGCGAAAACCTTGCCGCCATTCGCCAGCGCGTAGATTCCCTGCGCGGCGAGCGCCTCGTAATTCGGCATCGTCAGCGGACCGACGCGCGAGGGCACCGCGTACATCGTCTGGGTGCCGAGATCGATGCGGCTGTGGCCACGCACCTGCGTGACCTTGTAGCTCTGGCGCAGGAGGATCCCTTCGGAGCCCGGACCTGTCAGCGCCGTAATCGGCGGCAGCGCCACGTACCCCAACGGCAACTGCAGCGGGTCTCGAATCTCGGTGGTGAAGCGGATCTCGTAGGTGAGATCCTCCTTGCCGTCGGCATTCGTATCGACGTTGATCTTGTAGAGAACGTCGTCGCCGAAGTTGAAATAGTTCGGCCCGCCGCTCGGTTCCTGGACCGGGATGACGTTCAGGATGAACACGACGTTCGCCGGATTGACCCAGCTTCTGAACATGTAGAAGTCGGTGTTGTCGGCCGTCGGATCGTTTGCGATGAGCGGCGCTTCGCGATGGCTCGCGGCCATCGTTCCGCCGCTCAGTAGCGCAGCCGTGCAAAGGGCGACGCTGCCGATGATGTGCGTGATGCGTTTCATACAGTCTCCTCGATGTCAACCGCGTGATGCGAGCGCACTGAACAATGCAAGATCGAATGCGCGCTCGACGAGCCAAACCGTGGCGACCGCTGCGATCGCGACCGAACCGCCGGCGAACATCACCCGCCGATACGCCCAGGTCGACCGCAGCGCGAACGCCAGCGGAAGAAAGACGGCGACGATGGCGAGCTGCCCCGCCTCGACGCCGAGGTTGAAGCCGAACAGCGAAAGCGCGAGCGAACCGGTCGGCAGCCCGAGATCCTGCAGCGCCCCGGCGAATCCGAAGCCGTGCAACAGGCCGAAGCCGAAGGCCGCGATCCAGCGACCGTTCGCGACCATCGGAAACAGATTGTTCAGCGCCGCCACCACCACAGACATCGCGATGCCTGATTCGACCAGCCGCGACGGCAGCACGACGATCGACAGCGCCGCGAGCGAGAGCGTGATCGAATGCGCAAGCGTGAATGCCGTGACGACCTTCGCGACGTCGACGAACGAGCAATGGAACGACGGACTCGGACGCCAGGCGAGGCGATCGCGAACGAGCACCGCCGGCAGCAACAACGAAAGCAGGAACAGGATGTGATCGAAGCCGGTCCAGATGTGCCAGACGCCTTCGTTCAGATATGTCGCAAGCTGCGCCCACGGCCCCGCCGCGTCGCCGCCGACGATGCGATGCGGAGTCTCTGTACTGAAAACGACGCTGCGGCTGTCGCCGTGCTCGACGAAATTCAGCAAGCCGCGATGCTGCGGATCGAGGCCTTCGAAGAGTCGGTAATCGATCGCGAGCGTGGGCCCGCTCTGGGGACAGCTGCCTGCGAGCGTCAGCACGGCGTACGCGCCGTCCGTATGCACGTCGATCAGCTGCGAAGTGGACGCGAGCGCACATCGCTCGCCATCGGACGAAATCTGCAAACGGTGCAGCGCGTACCCGGCGATGTCGGAGGCGCGCGCGCGCACCTCGCCCCACGTGATGTCGCCGTCGCCGTTGGCATCGAGATCGAGCGCGTTGTCGAGATCGCGGAGCGCGATGTCCCACTGGCCGCGCAACGCCGTACCGTCGCGCTCCAACGTCAGATACGCGTCGCTTGCCTTGTGCGCCAGCGCCGGCGCCGCCGGCACGAAGAGCAGCAGTGCGAGCAGGAGGCGCCTCATCGCGATGCCTGCATCAGTGCGGCGATTGCTGCATCCTCGAGACGCGTCGCAGCGATCCAATCGGCGGCGATCCGCAGTGCGTCCTGGTCGCCCGCCGCGCGCGCAGCCTCGATCAGGATCCGCAGGTCGGCCGGCTCGCGCTGCACAGCCCAGTTGTCTCGCGCAAGCTTCCGCGCCGCACCGGCGTCGCTCTCTATCGCAAGACGAAAGCGTGCTTCTTCACGGCGATGCGTGCGGTCGCCGCGCCGGCGTGCCGCCTCGAAGCGCTCGGCCAGGTCGGCGCGATGCGCAACGAATGCCTCGTGCGCTTCCGGCAATCGCTGCTCCGCGAGCGCTAGCCGCAACAGCAATCCATCGTTCTTGGTCTCGTCGCGCAGGAGGGAATGGACCTCCGCAGGGCGGCTGCGGTCGAGCAGGAAGTCCGCATAGGCGCCCTTGAGGTACGGGTCGCGTGGATCGAGCGCGAGCGCCGCGAGAAAATGCCGCTCCGCTGCGTCGAAGGTGCCTTGGCGGGCCGCGATTTCGGCGGCCAGGGTGAGCACCCACTCCCGCAGTTCGTCGTTACCCGACCCGTGCGTGAGCTCGACGACAAGCGCAGCGTATGCGTGGTTCGCATCACCCGAGAGGCTTGCCGGTCCCGCGTCGCAGCCCGCAACGACGATCGGTGCGGCGTGACCACGCAGTTCTTCGCAATCGCGACGCGCCTCGCCGTGGCGACCGCGAACGGCCAGCACCGTTGCCCGCGCGAGGCGCGCTTGCGCCGACATCGGATCGCTGGTCAGCAGCCGATCGAGATCGGCGAGCGACCCTTCGAAATCGTGCTGGCTCTGCTTCAGCGACGCGCGAAGCAGCAGCACCGTACGCGGAATGTCGGTGGCATCCCACCAAGGCGAAAGCGCCGCCTGCGCCTGCCCGAGAAAGCGCGGATCGCCGAGCGTTCGCGCGGCTTCGAGCGCCCGCCGGGCGACAGCCACCGCGATTTGGAGGTCGCGCGGGTTCGCGGCCAGTGCCGCGCGCATTCGCTTCAACTGGATGAGCGAAGGGTCGCCCTTCTCCGGAAGGCGCTCCAGGACGACTCCATCGCCGCCAGGCACGTAGGGCTTGGCGCTGCTTTCGCCCGCGAGTAGCACGACCACCGCAATCGTCAATGCGCAAGCCCAGCGCGCCATCTTCAGGTTCCCCAAAGACGGTCTATACGTAAATCCTTGGGTTACGGATGCAGCAGGTGGCTGCAACTGAAAGCGCGATGTGCGTGCGCATCGCGGCGACAAGCTGCTACCAGCCGCCCGTGATGTCTTCGGCGTCAAGCTGCAGCGGCGCGATCGAGCCGCTTGTCAGTGCTGCGGTGACCGCGAGCGAGTGCCGCAGCCGAACCGGGTCAGTACATCCGCTCGACGGTGCCGGAATACAGGACCGGGCCTGTCGGCTGACCCGTCGTCGATCCTCCGGGCGGCTCCAGGCTGACGGCGAGCGAAGGTACGTTGGTCAACGCTTCTCGGGCGGGCAACGACAAGGGGACGGTGACGATGTCGCCAGGAGGAATGACGCCAAGCGAGCGTGGGGGATTGCCCGGAGGAAGCGCCCAGAGCTCGAATACGCGGCCCGGCGCCGGCGCCGTGTTCGAGATCGACTTCAGCGTGATGAAACGCTCGTCGCGGGAAGCGGTTGCAATGAGCGCCGGCTTGGCGTCGGCGCCTGCAAGCACGACGACGATGGGGCCCGCCGCCGGAACCGGCGAACGCGAGCGATCGTAGATGCCAATCGCAACGATCAGCGCTACGCTCGCGAGGGCAATGGAGCGCCACACCGCGAGACGCTCCCACCAGTGCGTCGTGCCGGCCGCGGGCGACGCGTTCGTATCGATGCCGAGGCGCGAGACGATGCGTGCCCAGACGCGGGGCGGCGGCGTGACCGGCGCGACCTGCTCGGCAAGCACCGTGAGGCGCTGCTCCCATGCGCTTAACGCATCCGCAACCGCTCGGTCATGGAGGGCGATGGCCTGCAGTCTCCGCCGGACGCGCGGCGGCGACGTGCCGAGCGCAAACTCGGCAGCCAGGCGAACGAGCCGCTCTTGCCGGTCCGGTCGGGAAAGGTTCATGACGCGGGCGGTGCCGCCTCCAGACAACGCCGCAGCTTGTCGAGGCCTCGTCGGATCCAGGATTTGACGGTGCCGAGGGGAACGCGCAGATGCCCGGCCAATTCTCCGTGCGACAGACCGTGGAAAAACGCAAGCGCAACGGCCTGCTTGGTCGCGGCGTCGAGCGTCTCCACGCAGTCGCGCACTTCCCTCGCATCAGCGGCGGCGATGAGCATCTCCACCGCGGTGGGCGCGTCCATCGGGAACTCGGCGTCGCCGTCGTCGTCTTCGCGCGTCAAGGAGGCCGCATCCACTTCGCGGCGCCGCATCTGGTCGAGTGCACGATTGCGAACGATCGACGTGAGCCACGTGAGGGGCTGGCTCTTGCTCGCGTTGTAGGTCCCTGCGTGATGCCAGACGTTGACGTATGCCTCCTGCAAGATCTCCTCGGCGATGGACGTATTGCGCACGATACGCAGGGCGACGCCGTACAGATGCGACGCCGTGTGCCGGTAAAGCTCCTCGAATGCGCGCTGGTCCGCCAGGGCCACGCGCGCGAGCAGCGTCGCGAGCAGCGCGCTTCGCTCCGCAAGCCTGATGGGCGAAACGTGCGCGCTCATCTCGCGGTGCAGGCGCTCGTCAAGGTTCCGATCGGCCGTGCGCGCGGTTTCGACAGCCGGTGGCCCATGTCACGTCCTATAAGGGGTCCTGCCTGAAGTGCGGCGCCGGCGCGGTCGAGCCCGGGACTGGCGCGTGTCAAGCGACACTAGCGAATCCACCGGGCATCGGCAAGCGGCCCGTGGGTACGACCACCGAGGGTGACAAGCACCGGAAACGGACACGAGCTTACCGTTATTGGCGGTCGCATCGGCCGCCGCCCGCGGGCGATTTGGATTGTGCCGGGGTTGCGCTCAGAATGGACGTTCGCGAGCTCGCATGCACTGAGCCGAAGGCAACCCGTGCGTTCGCTCGATCCCTGCATCGTTGCCGCTGCATGCCCGAGCTTGCTCCGGTGCACTTACGGAGAACCCCTCATGTCACGACGATTCAAGCTGAAGGATTCCAAGGGGCAGATCTACGTTGCGTACAAGGTGTCGGGTCAACCCTATGAAACGTCCGACGCGACTTCGAGCAGCAAGCAGGACACTGTGGATAGCTACGAGCTCGAAGACAAGCGCCGCCTCGAGTATCACGAGGAAACCGAAGAATTCGAGATCGTCGACACGGGCGAACGATTGTCGCGCGCCTGACCGACGTTACGCCGCGCGTCAGCGCATCCTCGCGGCAAACGGGTGGGGACGCATCGGAGGTCGCGCACCGAAGTCGCGCCGGTTGAATCCGTTGTGACGAAACGCGGGCGACCGGTTGACGAACGTACTGGTCACGAATGCCGGACCCCACCACAGCGCACAGCCCGCCCAGGATGGATCGCAGCCGTAGTTCGACGACGGATAAGCCACGCCACCATACGACACGATCACCTGCGCGCTCGCCACCGGCGGCGGAGACGCTTGAAAGATCTGATACACGACGGAAGGCGCCGGAGGCAGCACTGGAGGTTGCTGTCGCGCAGCCTCTGCTTCGTCTTCCAGCTCGCGTACCCGTCGCGCAAGCGCCGCGACCTCCGCCTGGCGCGCGGAATTGCTTGCGGCATCCTTCGGTCGCGGCT
>Ga0105248_10006769_pt1 | contig 12567 bp, 9 predicted proteins | sample KBSS34metaG_FD_81524 | JGI IMG/M metagenome (GOLD analysis project Ga0105248, IMG submission 81524) | Switchgrass rhizosphere microbial communities from Kellogg Biological Station, Michigan, USA - KBS S3-4 metaG | ecosystem: Host-associated > Plants > Roots > Rhizosphere > Soil | place... | reverse complement strand
GGCGCCTTTCTTCCCCCACTCCCGCAGCCACCTGCCGTCCTGGCCGAACAGCGCGACGCGGCTATTGACGTAGCCGTCGGACACATAGAAGGTTCCGTCCGGTCGAATCTGGATGTCGGTGGGTTGATTGAAGTGTGTCGCGTCCCACGCGCCAACGCCTGGCTCGCCGAGCGCGAGCAGCGGCTGGCCGTCATGCGTGAACTTGAACACCTGCTGGAGACCGACGTCGGTGAGGAAGACGTTGTTCGCCGCATCGATCGTGATGCCGTGAGGGACCAGGAACAGGTTGGCGCCCCACGAGTGGATCAGCGCTCCCGAGTCGGCGTCGATTTCGAGGACTGTCGGCTCCGTCAGCTTCGTCGTCGCAGCGGTGTCGAACCCTCGGCCCGGCCGATGAAACACGAAGACATGGCCGTTGACATCGACCGCGACACCGGCCGCTTCGCCGAGTTGCACGGCCGGCGGCAGCCGCGGCCAGTCCTTGACCTCCTGATACCGAACCGCCGGCGCGGCAGCGAGCGGCGGTCGGCTGGAAGCACCGCCAAGCGCGGCGACACACAACAGACACGCCAGGCCGGACTCAGGACGCATTCGCACGCTGCGCTAGTTTACATGGACAGCGAGCCTCTGACAGGGACTGGGGACTGGGGACTGGGGGACTGGCGCGTTACTGGTTCGGAAGTCCCCTAGTCCCTTAGTCCCCTAGTCCCCCGGCCGCCACGTCATCGTCCGCCCTCGATCGCTCGTGCGGCGGCGAGCATGCCGCGAATGACCTCGAAGTTGCCCTCGTGGCACCCGTACTCGAACAGGCGCTCGGCGCTTCGCTTCAGGCGGATGACCGCGGTCCACGGCTTCGTCCAGGTCGTCGGGTCGTCGATGGTGATCGCGTAGTCGATCCGGTCGGGCGCAACACGCGTCAGGCGCTCGACGAGATGCAGGTGGTCTGACGATCCCATGAAGTTGTTGCTCGCCGAGAAATTGGTCGTGTCGATCACGAGCGTCTGGCCGTCCCATCGTCCCCGCGAATCACCCTGCCACTGGCGCACCGCTGCCGGCAAATGCGGGCGCCCGTCCAGCGTGATGATCCGTGCTTCGTGTATCGCCTCGAGGAACAGCACGACGTACCCGGGCGTTTGCACGATCGCGTAGTACCCCAGCGGCCCAGCGCCGGTGTTGCTGCCGCTGAGCCTCGGCACGCCATAGGTCAGGCACCGTTCGATCTGGTTGAGATCTTCAGGACCTTCCGCAGGGTGCCGGCGCGTCGCGTCGGCCAACGCTCGCTTCGCCTGTGCGTCCTTGGTCAATGGCGGGATCCGGCCGTCAGGCGGATCGACAATGAGCGACGTGCGATTGTCGAATTCCCGCTCGATCATCTCGAAAGTGCTGCCAGTCGCGGTCGTGCTCTTGAAGCGATCGATATCGGCGAGCGCGGCGAGGTAGACGGCGTCTCCCGCGGCGAAATCGGCGTTGGTGTTCTTGAAGAGGCGATCGGCTCGCCGTCGCAGTTCGGCGACTTCCTCGTCGGTCAGAGACGCCCGTCCTTCGAGCATTTTCGGACGTTCGAGCGGCGTCGCGCTGTTGTTCAGCCACACGCCCTGGAGGTCGGGATGGCCATCGGGGCCGAGGCCGGGCGGACCAACGTCGGCGGCGCGCATCCTGACCGAAGCGGCGCCGGCCTGTCCCGCAACGGGCGGCGCGCCGCCGACAAGAGCCGCAAGGGCTACCCACAGTGCGAGAGACCGAGTGCTCATGGTCACCTCCGGGTTTACCCAACCGCTTCACGCGCGATCGACCTCGATGAGTCTACGCCACAGCCCGATCGGCCGATCAGAGGTGCGTTCGTCTATCGCCGCGACAGTTGCCGCCGCACCGGCTGGAACGCGGGCGTGCCTTCCTCCCATTGATTGTCGGTGAGCTGCTGCACGTTCGTGCCGTCATAGCGCATGACGAACAGCTCGCCGTACGGCTGCGGCGCGTCGGTGTAGGTCGCCTCGTCCTTGAAGCCGAGCCGCGATGTCACGAACGCGATCTGTTCGCCATCGGGCGACCACGCCATGTGGGCGTCGTTGCCGTGACTGAAGGTCAGGCGCTTCACGCCGGTGCCATCCGGCTTGACAGTGTAGATCTCGTAGTCGCCCTCGGCTTGACGCGAGAAGACAATGAGATCGCCGCGCGGCGACCACAACGGGAAGTTGTCGTAGCCCTTGGTCAATGTCGTAATCGCATGGGTCTCGATGTTCATGATGCGAAGGCCATCGCCTTCGGGGCCAAACGACCGGTAGACGATCCGCTTGCCGTCGGGTGCCATCGACGGAAACCCGTTGTTATTGGGACCGCGCGTCACTTCACGAAACCCGCTCCCATCGGGATTGATGACGGCGATTTGCGCGCCACCTTCGGCTCGATCTTCCGGCTTGAGGAACAGGCCATGGAACCCGTTGAAAAAGGCGTTGAACCCGCCGATGCCGAAAATGATTTTGTCGCCGCTTGCCGACCACTGCGGCGCGAGGACATTGCGCGACTTGTCCTCGTAAATCACCTCGGACTTGTCGCTGCCGGCCGCAGCAACGACGATGCTGGCGCCGAAGACGCTGCCGGGGGCAGTACGACCCGTCATCACGAATCGATCGCCGGCCGGACTGAATGACGGCAGGATGCCGGTCAGCGTCAACTCGTAGCCGGGATTCCGGCTCCAGATCGAGCGCCAGACGGTGGGCGGCGCCGTCTGTCGTTTGTGGAAGACGACACGGCTGCCGTCGGGCGACCACGACGCGTTTCGAATATCACCTTTCGGGCCGCGTTTGCCGCTCGCGTAGAAGATGCCGGCGCCGTCGTCTCCCGCGTCCTTGCGGATGTAGCCGACCTCGCCGTTGCCAAGCGGCGACGGCTGAATCTTCACGCCCGCGCCGGCAGGCACCTCCGATGCGACCGCGGTCGCGATGTCGATCGAGACCAGCCGCGTATCGTTACCCGGCTCGGGTGACGCGCGGCGGTTCGCCAGCGTCTGCTCCGCGGTCATGCAGTACGCCAGCACCCGCCGGCTGTCGGCGAACCACTTCGGGCTGCCGCAGAAATTGCCGGGCGCGGTGATCCGCTTCAGGCCCGATCCGTCCGGACGAATGACGTAGATGTCGACGACGTGCAGGTGCTCCCATCGTCCGTGGGAGAACGGCATCGTGCTGCCGCGATCGGACGAGAACGCGATCCACTTGCCGTCGGGCGACCACGACGGACGAAAGTCGCCCGCCGGCCCCGACGTCAGCGCCTTCGCCCGGCGCGTCTGCAGATCCATCGTCCACAGGTCCGCCGTCCCCCCGGCGCGGGTGGAAACGAATACGAGCTGTTTACCGTCTGGCGAGAACGCCGCCTGATCGTCGTACGCGGGACTGTCCGTGAGACGCTCGAGACCGCGGCCGTCCGGACCGGCGCGATACAAATCGGCCTGGCCTTCGCGATCCGACGTGAAGACGATCGACGAGCCGTCGGGCGACCACACGGCGTCGTAGTCCATGCCCGGCGTATCCAGCAGCGGGCGCTCGCCGGTACCGTCCGCCGCCGCCACGAACAAGCCGATCTGACCGGCGTTCGGGAACACCCGGGCAAGGACGATCTTCTGCGGAGTCGACGGCGCCGCGGACAAAGCGGCAGCCGCCGCGACGACGATCAGCGTTGTTCGCATGCCGCGGATCTTACAGCGGATCATGCCTGGAGGTCCGGCTAAAGCCGGACACGACGTACCGAGGCGCAAGCAGTACGTAGTGTCCGGCTTTAGCCGGACATGCGACGTAGTGTCCGGCTTCAGCCGGACATGCGCCGTGGTGGCTCCGCCTCGAACGGCAGCGACAGCGACCGCGCCAGCGTCACCTGCCGGGGGTCCGAGTAGCCTTCGACGCCGATAGTGACCTTGTTCTGTGGCGTGTCGAGATACAGACTGCCGTGGACGCGATCCCACCAGGACAACAGACTCGAATAGTTGGTGTTCATCTCCTCGCCCTTCGTCGAGTGGTGGATGCCGTGCATCCGCGGCGTCACGAACATGTACTGCAGCGCGCGTTCGGCCTCGATCGGCAGTTCCAGGTTGCTGTGATGAAAGATGATGGACAGGAACAGCGCCTGCTGCCAGGCAGTTAAGGTGCCACGATCCACGCCAAGCAGCAGCATCTGGGCGGCGCGGAAGCCGGCCGCGAGCGCGAGCTCGCCGAAGTGAAACCGCAGTCCCGTGGTGCTGTCCAGATCCAGGTCGACGTGGTGCACCGAGTGGAACCGCCAGAGTCCCGGGACGCGGTGATTCAGCCAGTGCCACAGATACAGCGTGTAGTCGAGCAGCACGAAGCCCAGTAGAACGCGCAGCGCACGTGGCAGTCGGCGAAGCGGCGTCCACCGCAGCAGCCCCAGCCGACGGCGTTCGGCAAGACGCTGCGCCGGCCCGACGATCGGCAGCTCGCTCGCCGCCGTCGTCGCGGCCGCGAGCAGGCCGATGGCGACGTTGCGGCCGACGCGCGCCGGTCCCGGTTCTTTTCTGGTCCGCAGCGGATGCAGCCGCTCGATGACGAACAGGGCGCCCGCCGCGACGCCAAACGCCAGCCATTTGATGCGCACGTCACTACGATACCTGCGCGGCTACAACTTCGGCGACCCCACCCTCGTCTAAGCCATCCAATGGCACATCCCGCTGGCGCCGTCCGTTACGCCCTCCGGCAATTCTGGGCCTCGCGTGTGTTCACCGCTGCCGCCGTCCTCACGCTCGCGCTGGGCATCGGCGGCACCACGGCCATTTTCACGTTGATCCACGCCGTGATGCTGCGGTCGCTGCCGGTTGGCGATCCGGCAAGCCTCTACCGCATCGGCGACGGGGACAACTGCTGCGTGCAGGGCGGACCGCAGGACCGCTGGGGCATGTTCTCCTTCCCGCTGTTCGAGCGACTGAAAGCCGAAACGCCAGAGTTCGAGCAAGTGGCCGCCTTCCAGGCCGCCGGCGCGCGATTGAGCGTCCGGCGTGAAGGCGTCGACGTGGCGGCCAGGCCGATGCGGTCCGAGTACGTCACCGGCAATTACTTTTCGACGCTCGGCGTCGGTGCCTTCGGCGGCCGCGTCTTCACCCCCGACGACGACAAACCATCGGCGACCCCGGCGGCGGTCATCAGCCATCACGTGTGGCAGGGCACCTACGGCGGCGATCCCTCGGTGGTCGGCTCGACATTCGTCATCGAGGGGCATCCGTTCACCGTCATCGGCGTCGCGCCGCCAGGATTCTTCGGCGAAACGCTGCGCAGCGATCCGCCGGATCTCTGGATTCCGCTTCACCAGGAGCCTTTGATCGTCGGCAACGGCTCGCTGCTGAGTCAACCGGTGGCGGCCTGGCTCCGCGCGATCGGCCGCCTGCGGCCCGGAGCTTCGATTGACGGGATGGCGCCACGCCTTACGGCGGTATTGCGCCAGTGGATGCAACACGACTCGGGTTATCCCTCCAACTGGATGGCGGATGTCGTTCGCGTGCTGCCGAAGCAGACCATCGCGGTCGTACCGGCTGGAGCCGGTGTCGGCATCATGAAAGAAGAATACGGACAGAGCCTGCAGATCCTGCTGGGCGTCTGCGGCCTCGTGCTGCTGATCGCGTGCGCCAACGTCGCGAACCTCCTGCTCGCGCGCGCAGTCGCGCGTCGTGGCCAGACGGCGGTGCGCCTCGCGATCGGCGCGTCACGGCGCCAGATTGTCACCCAGGCGCTCGTCGAAAGCGTGCTGCTCGCGCTGGCCGGCGGTATCGCGGGCCTCGTCGTCGCGATCGCCGCGGCACAGCTGCTGCTCAATCTGGCCTTCTCGAACTCCCACTTCCTGCCGATCAGCACATTTCCGTCGCTGCCGGTGCTCGGCTTCGCGTTCCTCCTCGCGCTCGTCACCGGCATCCTGTTCGGCGTCGCGCCGGCCTGGTTCGCGACGCGGACGGATCCGATCGACGCGCTGCGCGGCTCGGGCCGCAGCACCAGCGACCACTCGTCACTCACGCGCAAGGCGCTCCTCGTCGTGCAGGCCACGCTGTCGGTGGTGCTCGTCGCCGGCGCGACGATGCTCGCGCGCAGCCTCAACAAGCTCGAGCACCAGGACTTCGGCTACCAGGTGAAGGGACGGGTTCTGGTGTCGTTGAACCGCCCGCCCTCGACCTACACGCCAGGCAAACTGGCGGCGCTTTACCGGCAGATCGAGCAGCGGCTCAACCGTCTGCCCGGCGTGCAGGGTTCGGGCCTGGCGCTCTACAACCCGCTGACGGACAACTGGAGCGAACTGATTTTCGTGACTGGCCATCCGGCGCCGAAGATGAGCGAGGAATCGGGCGCATCCTGGGACCGTGTGAGCGCCCGCTACCTTCAGAACCTTGGCGTGCCGGTGCTGCGAGGCCGTGCGTTCACCGAGGCGGACAACGAAACCACCGCGCCGGTCGCCGTCGTCAACGAAGCCTTCGTCAAACGCTTCTTCAAGAGCGACGAGAACCCGCTCGACCAGCACTTCGGCCTCGACCTGCCCGAGCTCGCCGGCACCTTCCGCATCGTCGGCGTGATCCGCGACGCGAAGTTCGCCGGCTGGGGCTTGAACCGGCCGGCACAACCGATGTTCTACGTGCCGTTGGCGCAATACATCGACTACGACAACGAGCTCATGAAACGGATCGAGCTCGCGTCGCACTTCATTTCCGGCATGCTGCTCGTCACCGCCACGCCGCCGGGCACACTGGAGCCGCTCGTCACGAAAGCGCTCTCGGAGCTCGATCCCAACCTGACGATCACCAGCGTGCGGACGATGGACCAGCAGGTGGCGATGTCGTTCGATCAGGAGCGCGCCGTCGCGAGCCTCGCCAGTCTGTTCGGGATTGTGGCGCTTGCACTGGCCGCGGTAGGCCTGTATGGCGTGACGGCGTACACCGTCGCACAGCGAACGAACGAGATCGGCATTCGGATGGCGCTTGGCGCCGACCACGGCAACGTGATCGACCTCGTGCTGCGCGGCGCGTTCAAGCGCGTCGTCGTCGGATTGATTCTGGGCTTGCCGCTGGCACTGGGCGCCGGACGCCTGATCGCGGCACAGCTCTACGGGGTGACGTTCTGGGATCCGCTGGCGTTGACGGTCGCGGCCGGTTCGCTCGCGGTGTGCGCGTTCTTCGCCGCGATCATCCCGGCAGCGCGCGCCGCGTCGATTTCACCGATGAAGGCGCTGCGAACGGAGTGAAGCGAGTACGTAGTGTCCGGCTTCAGCCGGACCCTCTCGCGGTCCGCCTAAAGGCGGACACTACGTACTCTCGTGGGCGGACACTAGTACTCTCGTGAGAGCTAGCCCTCGGTACTCCCGTGACAGCTAGCCCTAGCCCCAAGCCCCGACACGTCATTAGAGTCCTGGAACCATCCACGGCACCACGTACGCCTGAAGCATCGCCAGCAGGCCCATCAAGCCAGTAAGAATCAGGCTGTGCGCGAAGACCTTCGCGAAGATCTCCCCTTCGCGGCCCACCGCGCCGACGCCGGCCGCGCCGACGGACAGATTCTGCGGGCTGATCATCTTGCCCATCACGCCGCCCGAGCTGTTCGTCGCGCCCATCAGGATGGGATCGAGACCCGACAGCTTGGCCGTCGTCGCCTGCAAAGGCCCGAACAGCGTGTTGGACGAGGTGTCGCTTCCGGTCAGGAAGACGCCGATCATGCCAAGCCACGCCGAGAAGAACGGAAAGAGCACGCCGGTCTTCGCGAGCGCGAGCGCCATCGACGAGGTCATGCCCGAGTAATTCATCACCGTGGCGATCGAGAGAATGAACGCGATGGTAATAATCGGCAAGCGAAGCTGGCGGAGCGTCTTGACGAACGTCGTCCACACGGCGCCAGGCGCCATCCCCGACACGATCATCGGGATGGAGGCGAACAGCGCGGCCAGGAACACCAGCGTGCCGGCAGCGGCGAGAAAGTCGAGCCTATAGGTCAGAGGATACGCCGTCGACGCGGCGACGACCGGCGCTTCGCGCTGCACGACTGCCGTGGGCTTGCCGTCCTGGATGCGGTACGCGCCAGGCCAGTGGAATTCCCAGACTGGAAAGCGGAAGCCCTGGGGGTTGACCGCCGCGCTCGGGCCGAGCCAGGGATCGGGACACAACCGATTGCCGCCCTGTCCGCATTTCAAGAGGGCCGTCACGTTGGCGGGCGGCTTCAAGGTCGACAGTCCAGCAAAGTTGCCGATCTGGCCGATGAGCACCGTCACAATCAGAATGGCGTAGGTGGCGTAGGCGCGGAACACACGACCGCCCGTATCGACGGTCTGCGTCGGCGGGGCCACGAAATGGCCGCCGCCAACGCCCACCGGCACGGCCGCCACGGCGAACTGCGCACCGGCGGTATAGATTTCCGCCGGCTGCCAGACCCGAAGCAGAAGCGCAACCGAGGTCAACGACAGCAGCGCAGACAGCGCATCGGTCAGCTCCGGCCCGACGAAGTTGGACACGACGAACTGGCCGATGGCGAAACTCCCACCTGCCGTCAGCGCGGCCGGCCAAATCTCGACCATGCGGCGCCACCCTGCGTACAACACCACGAGGTAGGCGGGAATCGCCAGCGAGAAGATCGGCAGCTGACGGCCGACCATCGCCGACAACGCGTGCGTCGTGCTCTGCGTGTCGTGGCCCAGCATCGGCGCGAGCAGGCCGCCGAGCGTCGTCACCGGAATGCCGAGCGATCCGAACGCGACCGGCGCCGTGTTGGCGATGAGCGCGAGGCCGGCCGCCATGATCGGCTCGAACCCGAGTCCGGCGAGCATTGACGCCGTAATCGCCACCGGCGCGCCGAATCCCGCGATGCCTTCAATGAGGGCACCGAAGCAGAAGGCGACGAGCAGCAGCTGCACGCGGCGGTCGCCGGTCAGGCGCGAGAGCGATCGCCGAATCACGTCGAAGTCGCCGCTTTCGACCGACAGGTTGTAAAAGAAGACAGCGCTGAGCACGATCCAGCTGATCGGCCAGAGACCGAACGCCATCCCATGAGTTGCCGCGGCCACGGTCAGCGGAAGCGGCATGCCCCAGACGAGCCACGCAAGAGCGAAGGCTGCCCCCGCCGCTGCGATCGCCGCCCGCCACGGTGCCACGCGGATGCCGGCCAGTAGTACCGCAAGCAGCAGGGGCGGCAGCGCCGCGACGAGCGCCGAGAAGAGAACGCTGCCACCGACGGGGCTATACACTTGATGGAAGGCTTCAGCCATGGGGGGGCATTATGCCCGAAGTAGAGCTGAGCGACGAGATCACGTACACGAATGAGTGAGGACCTGCCGGCGCCTGATGGCGTCCGCCTGGACGTCTGGCTCGACGTCGCCTGCCTGTATCGGACGCGTTCCGAGGCGCAGCAGGCGTGTCAGAACGGAAATGTTGAGGTCAACGGGCAGGCGGCCAAGCCGAAACGACGCCTCCACGTTGGAGACGAACTGCAGATCAAGCGTCCGTTCGGGCGCCAGCAGCGCGTGACCGTGCGAGCGCTGGCTGACAGCCACATCCGAAAGACGGACGCGAAACAGCTGTATGAGGACCTGACGCCTCCGCCCACTCCGCAAGAAATTGAATTGCGCCGGACAGAACGCGTCTATCGAGCCGCCATGAACGCGACCGGCTCGCCTGACAAGCGGCAGCGGCGCGCGCTGAGAAAAATGAAGGGGCGCGACTGAACCGCTATTTCTTGTTGTTCGCCTCGATCTCGGTCGCTGCCATCTTGTAAGCGATCGTGACGCGATCGCCGATCTTCGGTGTGACGCCCTTGGTGTCCTTCGTGAGCTCGAACTGCCAGGTTTCCTTGGCGCTCTTCTCAACCGTTAGGTTGTTCGAGTCGACCGCCTTGACGACGCCGGTGAACTGATACGACTTGGCGGAAGCATATCCGCCGGCCGCGAGCGCGAGCACGAAGAGAATCACGATCGCGACACCGGCGAACATGCGTTTCATTACTGCTCCGTCGTTCTCAGTTCTCAGTTCTTAGTTCAGGTTGCTGGTTCTTTTCAGCAACCTGCACCCTACTCGGGTCTGTTGCCGATATCGCCGCCCGTGGCGCCTGTGCCCTGGCGGAAATTCCGAGTGCCGCCGACTTCCGTACCCAGCCCACCCGTAACACCTTCGGTGACGTCCCGGGAGCCGGAGTGATGGCTCTGATCGTGCCCGGATCCACCTTCCATCGACTCGTCGTTTTCGAGGCTATCGGCGTCGCCGCGCCCAGCCGATCCGCTGATGTGATCCCGCGTGCCCGGCGCAGGGTTGATATCGCCGAGGATGCCGCTCAGAATCCGATCCTTCTCTTTGGCCATTCCACTCTCCTCGGCCAGATCCGACTCGCAAGCGTTGTGCCGACTAGACGGCGACGACGTCAGAGCTCGACGGCGCGGGCTGCTGAGCACGCTGGGCGAGCTTCACCCAGACGCGCAACACTTCGGCGACGCTCCACGCCTGGGCAATACAGCCGCGCGGCGTGTACGGGGGTTCAGCGTCGAACACCTCGCTGATCGACCCGATGCAGGCTTCGTTGAGATGCGGCACGAAGCCGTCGAGCACGCGCTGCGCGCCGGCCCAGTCGTCCGGATAGACCTTCAGCCAGGCATCGATGTACGGCCCGGCGAGCCACGCCCAGACGGTTCCCTGGTGATAGGCGGCATCGCGCGCGCGCAGATCGCCGAAGTACCTCGACTTGTATTCCACGTCTCCCGGCGCCAGCGATCGCAAGCCGACGGGCGTCGCCAGTCGATCGCGGACTACGCGCATCACCGGTTCCCATCGATGCTCCAGCAGCACCGGATGCGGCAATGCGATTGCGAAAATCTGGTTGGGCCGGCACTTCGAATCGGTGGGGCCGACCTCGCCGTCGACGACGTCATAGAGATAGCCGCCTTCGGCGTACCAGAAGCGCTCGTTGAACGAGCGGCGCACCAGGTCGGCACGGTCCCGGTACGCCTCCGCGCGATCGTCGTGATCCTTCGCCCATTCCTCCATCAACTTCAGGGCGTTGAACCAGAGCGCGTTGATCTCGACGGCCTTGCCGCGGCGCGGCGTGACCACCCAGTCGTCGACCTTCGCGTCCATCCACGTGAGCTGGTACCCCGGTGCTCCCTGCGCGACGAGGCCATCGACGGGATCGACATGAATGCCAAACGCCGTGCCCTGCACGTGGCGAGCGATGATCTCCTTGAGGGTCGGATACAGACGCGCGAGCGTCAGCCGATCGCCGGACGACTCGACGTAACGGTTGACGGCGTGAAAGAACCACAGCGTGGCATCCGCGGTGTGGTACAGCCCTTCGCGTTCCCCTTCCGGAAACATGTTCGGGATGAGGCCATCACGCACATAGTGCGCGAAGGTTCGCAGAATATAACCGGCCTCGGCGTGGCGACCGGTGGTGAGCGTCAGACCTTCGAGGCTGATCATCGTGTCGCGGCCCCAGTCGGTGAACCAGTGATAGCCGGCGATCACCGTTCGCACTTCGTCGCCGTAGGCATGGGCGCGGGCGATTTCCCCGGTGCGGCCGGCGGGCGCGATGACGAACTGATCGGCAGCAATCACGAGCTCGGCGGCCGGCCCCTCGCGCGCCTCGGCGACGGCCTGTCCCAGCAGCCGCTCGCGGCGGATCCGCTCGGCGCCCAGCGCGACGGTGGGCTCCAGCACATTCATCGTCTCGGGCGCTTCAGTCGACGCCACCAGCGTGGCGCACGTCCCCTCGGCCAGCGGCAGGCGGAAAGCGCCGGGACTCCAGAGATCGCCGCGCGCCTGATAGCCGCGGCTTTCCTCGACCGGATAGAGCACGTTGTCGATGCGTTTCGGGTCCAGCGTGAACATCGCCTCGGCGCCTCGCCACTGCAGGCGAAGCGGCGGCAGCTTGCTGCCTGGGAGCAAAATCTCCGAACGGTCCGCGATCGCGCGGAACTCGTACGGCAACGCCAGCGGCTCGCTGACCGGCAGTTCCTGCGCGCGGAAATTGACCGCCGGGCGCAGCAGCAACTCCGCCGGCTCGGAGCCGGAAAGCCGCTCGTACATCACGTACACGGTGTTCTGCATGTACGACAGAAACACGCGCTTTTCGATCACGATGCCTTCCACGTCGAAGCGCCAGACCGGGAGGCCCGCCTCGAGTCTGAACTCGATGAGATGCCCTGTGCCGTGCGCATCCGGTGCGGCTCCAGTCCGCTCGCGTCCACCGAACTCGTAGCATCGCCCGTCCGGGAAGCGCAGCTCTTCGGCGACGCGACTCAGCATGACGATGCGGCCGAACGGCGCGGGCAGCGCCGCGATGAGGACGCCGTGATAGCGGCGCGTGATCACACCCGCGACAGTCCCGGATGCGTACCCCCCCAGACCATTCGTGACGAGCCATTCGGGCGTCACGAGCGCGTCCGGGTCCGCGGCACCCGGCGGCGGCCATGGGATTCGACGAATCGGCTCTTTGATCTGCATCGGTTCTCTCACGCACCACGATTGAGCTTGACCAGGTTCGGACGCACGCGACGAAGCGGCCCCGGTGCCAGCACCACGGCCGATTCCGCCGGAAAGAACCACTGGCTGTCCGGCTGAATATC
>Ga0105248_10006768_pt1 | contig 12569 bp, 22 predicted proteins | sample KBSS34metaG_FD_81524 | JGI IMG/M metagenome (GOLD analysis project Ga0105248, IMG submission 81524) | Switchgrass rhizosphere microbial communities from Kellogg Biological Station, Michigan, USA - KBS S3-4 metaG | ecosystem: Host-associated > Plants > Roots > Rhizosphere > Soil | place... | reverse complement strand
CTGATCGCCGACTCGATTACCCAACAGCTCGAGAAGCGCATCATGTTCCGCCGCGCCATGAAGCGCGCCATGCAGAACGCGATGCGCCTGGGCGCGCAGGGCATCAAGATCATGTCGTCGGGCCGCCTGAACGGCATCGAAATCGCCCGCACCGAGTGGTATCGCGAAGGTCGCGTTCCGCTGCACACGCTGCGCGCCGACATCGACTACGGCTTCTCCGAAGCCAAGACGACGTATGGCGTGATCGGTGTGAAGTGCTGGGTCTATCGCGGTGACCGCCTCGCTAACGGCGAAGCGCCGGTCATCAAGACTGACGAGCGCGAAGAAGAGCGCCGCGGCCGTCGTGGCCCGCGCGGTGACCGCCCGAGCGGCGACCGCCGTCCGCCGAGCCGTGGCCCGCGTGGCCCGCGTTCCGACGCCACCACCAGCGCCGCGCCGTCCGATGGCAGTGACAAGCCGGCCGAGGCTGGCGCTGCGGCCCCGGCCGACGCGCCGAAGACCGCCGTCAAGCGCGTGCGCAAGGCCGCCGCGCCTGGCGAGGCGAAAGGAGAGTAATTCATGCTTCAACCCGCTCGTCGCAAGTTCCGCAAGGAACAGAAGGGCCGCAACACCGGCATCGCCACCCGCGGCACCAACGTGTCGTTTGGCGATTTCGGCCTGAAGGCCACGGAACGCGGTCGCATCACGGCTCGCCAGATCGAAGCTGCTCGTCGCGCCATCTCGCGCCACGTGAAGCGCGGCGGTCGCATCTGGATCCGTATCTTTCCGGACAAGCCGATTTCGCAAAAGCCGGCCGAAGTCCGTATGGGTAACGGTAAGGGCAACCCCGAGTACTACGTCGCCGAGATCCAGCCCGGCAAGGTGCTCTACGAGATCAACGGCGTTCCCGAAGCGCTCGCTCGCGAAGCGTTCCAGCTGGCATCGGCCAAGCTTCCGCTGCGCTGCGTCTTCGTGTCGCGCCAGGTCGGCGCCTGATTGCCGCGGAGAACGACATGAAAGCATCTGAACTGCGCAACAAGGACGTTGCGGCCCTGGAGACCGAGGTCAAGGACCTCCTCAAGGCCCACTTCGGCCTGCGCATGCAAAAGGGCACCCAACAGCTCAACAACACGTCGAGCCTGGGCAAGACCCGTCGGGACATCGCTCGTGCCAAGACCATCCTGGCCGAGAAGAAGAAGGGGGCCGCCAAATGACGGACGCTCGCACTGAAACCAACACCCGCACGCTCGTCGGTCGTGTGGTCAGCGACAAGCGCGCGAAGACGGTCACTGTGCTCGTCGAGCGTCGTGCAAAGCACGAGCTCTACGGCAAGATCGTTGCGCGCTCGCGCAAGTACCACGCTCACGACGAAAAGGGTGAGTACAAGATGGGTGACATGGTCGAGATCGCCGAAGGGCGTCCGATCTCCAAGACCAAGTCTTGGGTTGTGACCCGTCTGGTCGAGAAGGCGCGCACCGTCTAATCGACTCGCGCTCCAGGGCCAATCAGCCTTGGGCGACGGACGACCGGCACGCTGGCTCAGACTGGCGCCCGGTCGTTTTGCATTTCTGGTCGTCGTTTCTTGCCGTCGTTAGTGCCAACTATTCGTTCAACCCACCACCAGGAGAGATCCATGTTGAAGGTCGGAGACAAGCTGCCCGCAGGCAAGCTGCAGGAATACATCGAAGTCGAAGGCGAAGGCTGCTCGATCGGCCCCAACGCCTTTGACATCGAGCAGGCCACCGCCAACAAGAAGATCGCCATCTTCGCGCTGCCCGGTGCCTTCACGCCGACCTGTTCAGCACAGCACGTTCCCGGCTTCGTGAAACTCGCCGACGATTTCAAGAAGGCCGGCGTGGCGGAGATCTGGTGCGTGTCCGTGAACGACGCCTTCGTGATGGGCGCCTGGGGTCGCGACCAGAAGACTGCCGGCAAGGTGCGGATGATGGCGGATGGAAGTGCTGACTTCGCGAAGGCCACCGGTCTGACCCTCGACCTCACCGGCCGCGGCATGGGCGTGCGCTCGCAGCGCTATTCCATGCTCGTCGAGAACGGTGTCGTGAAGACGCTCAACGTCGAGGCGCCGGGGAAGTTCGAAGTGAGCGACGCCCAAACCTTGCTTGCTCAGGCCCAGGGCAAGTGAGGCACTGAGCACTCATCGCCACCGCGAAGTCGTCGAGGCCGAGAGCTTCTTGGCCCTTGACAGGGCATTCCCTTCGACGGATACTTCGCGGCTTCGCCGAAGAAGCGCCTCCCATTGCGCGCCGGGCTCCCCGGGTGCGGTGCAGGTAGGTGGTCTTCGGATCCGCCCCAAGCAATCGGGGTCGGGGTTCGAACAGGGTTCGGGCCCGGCAACGATTGACGGGCCCAAGACTGACCGATGTCGCCCGCGGTGGGTGGTTTTCGGGACAAGTTGGGGACAGACATGATCCAAATGCAATCGCGACTCGACGTCGCGGACAACACTGGCGCCAAGAGCGTCATGTGCATCAAGGTGCTTGGCGGCTCCAAGCGTCGCTACGCCGGCATCGGCGACATCATCAAGGTCTCCATCAAGGAGGCTGCGCCGCGTGGTCGCGTCAAGAAAGGCGAGGTCTACAGCGCCGTGGTCGTTCGCACCGCCAAGGGCGTGCGCCGCCAGGATGGCTCGCTCGTGAAGTTCGACGGCAATGCCGCCGTGCTGCTGAACAACAAGCTGGAGCCTATCGGCACCCGCATCTTCGGGCCGGTCACGCGCGAACTGCGTACCGAGCGATTCATGAAGATCGTGTCGCTGGCGCCGGAAGTGCTCTGAGCCCCACGTCGGCAAAGGACAGGTCATGAACAAGATTCGCAAGGGCGACCAGGTCATCGTGCTGACTGGCCGCGACAAGGGCAAGCGCGGCGTCGTGTCGTCGCGCGTGGACGTCGATCACCTCCTCGTCGAGGGCGTGAACGTGGTCAAGAAGCACGTCAAGCCGAACCCGCTTAAAGGCACGACCGGCGGCATCGTCGACAAGACCATGCCCATCCACCAGTCCAACGTGGCGATCTACAACCCCGCCTCGGCCAAGGCCGACCGCGTGGGCATCAAGCTCCTGGCTGACGGCAAGAAGGTTCGCGTCTTCAAGTCCTCCGGCGAAGAGATCAAGGCTTAAGAGGTCGACATGGCGAAGCAACAAGCGGCCGCAGCGAAGGCCAGCCAAACGAGCGCAGGCGCCCAGGCGCGTCTGCAGGCGATCTATCGCGAGAAGATCGTTCCCGAACTGGTCAAGAAGTTCGGCTACAAGTCCGTGATGGAGGTGCCGCGCCTCTCCAAGATCACCCTGAACATGGGTGTGAGCGAAGCGGTCTCCGACAAGAAGGTCATGGACCACGCCGTGGGCGACCTCACCAAGATCGCCGGCCAGAAGCCCGTGGTCACGAAGTCGAAGAAGGCCATCGCCGGTTTCAAGATCCGCGACGGCGTGCCCATCGGCTGCATGGTGACTCTGCGCGGCGTGCGCATGTATGAATTCCTCGATCGCTTTGTCACGATCTCGCTGCCCCGTGTGCGCGACTTCCGTGGCATCTCCGGTCGCTCGTTCGATGGCCGTGGCAACTACAACATCGGCGTCAAAGAGCAGATCATTTTTCCCGAGATCGAGTACGACAAGATCGACGCGCTGCGTGGCATGAACATCAGCTTCACCACCACCGCCAAGACCGACGAAGAATGCAAGGCGCTGCTGGCTGCATTCAAGTTCCCGTTCAAGAACTGAGGTGAGCCGTGGCAAAACTGTCTATCAAGCAGCGTGAAGTAAAGCGCGAGCAGCTGGTCGCCAAGTTCGCGAAGAAGTACGCGGAGCTGAAGGCGATCATCGACGACGCGAACAAGTCTGACGAGGAGCGCTACGCGGCTCGCCTGCAGCTGCAGAAGCTGCCGCGCAACGCGAACCCGACCCGCCTGCGCAACCGTTGCGAACTCACGGGCCGTCCCCGTGGCACGTTCCGCAAGTTCGGTCTCGCGCGCAACAAGATTCGTGAGCTGGCCTTCAAGGGCGACATCCCCGGTGTCGTCAAGGCCAGCTGGTAAGCCGGCGCCTCGGGCACGTACAGGAGAAATCCAATGAGCATGAGTGATCCCATCGCCGACATGCTGACTCGCATCCGCAACGCACAAATGGTCGAGAAGGCCAGCGTTGTGATGCCGTCGTCGAAGCTGAAAGTCGCGATCGCCCAGGTCCTGAAGGACGAGGGCTACATCGATGCCTACGCCATCAAGGGCGATGCAGGCAAACCTGAACTCGAGATCGGTTTGAAGTACTACGCCGGCCGTCCGGTGATTGAACGCCTGGAGCGCGTCAGCCGGCCGGGTCTCCGTATCTACAAGGGCCGCCACGACATTCCGCAGGTCATGAATGGCCTGGGCGTGGCAATCGTGACCACGCCCCGCGGCGTGATGACGGACCGCAAGGCGCGCGCTGCCGGTATCGGTGGCGAAGTGCTGTGCTACGTCGCCTGACGCGAAGGAGCTGAACAATGTCCCGCGTTGGAAAAATGCCGATCCCCGTCCCGAAGGGTGTGGACGTGTCGGTCACCGCTGATCAGATCAGCGTCAAGGGTGCGCTCGGCACGCTGGTGCGGCCGCAGCATCCGCTCGCGTCGATCAAGAACGACAACGGCACGCTGAACGTGGTGCCGGCCGATGAGTCGACCGCCGCGAACGCGATGTCGGGCACCGTGCGCGCGCTGGTCGCCAACATGGTCACCGGCGTCAGCAAGGGTTTCGAGCGCAAGTTGACCCTGGTGGGCGTGGGCTTCCGCGCTCAGGCCCAGGGCACGAAGCTGAATCTTCAGATCGGTTTCTCGCACCCCGTCGTCAAGGAAATGCCGGCTGGCATCAAGGTCGAGTGCCCGACCCAGACCGAGATCCTGATCAAGGGGTCCGATCGCCAGGTCGTGGGCCAGATCGCCGCTGAGGTGCGTGCGATCCGTCCGCCCGAGCCCTACAAAGGCAAGGGCATCCGCTACGCAGACGAAAAGGTTTCCCTCAAGGAAACCAAGAAGAAGTAAGGAGCCGCACGATGTTGAACAAAAAGGATCAGCGCCTGCGTCGCTCCCGTCAGACCCGCGCGCGCATTGCTCTGCAGAACGTTGCGCGCCTCACGGTGTTCCGCTCGAACCTGCACATCTACGCCAGCGTCATCTCCGAGGACGGCGCGCGCGTGATTGCCAGCGCGTCGACGGCCGAGAAGGAAGTGCGCACCCAGCTCGGCGCGGCCGGCAAGGGTGGCAACGCCGAGGCCGCTGCGCTGATCGGCAAGCGTATTGCCGAGCGCGCCAAGGCCGCCGGCATCGAGAAGGTGGCGTTCGATCGCGCCGGTTTCGCCTATCACGGTCGCGTGAAGGCGCTGGCCGAGGCTGCGCGTGAAGCCGGCCTGCAGTTCTGAGCGTCAGACCGAAGGACACACAAATGGCTAAGTTTCAACCGAAGGTGGCGGACGAAGGTCGCGACGACGGTCTGCGCGAAAAGATGATCCAGGTGAACCGCGTGACCAAGGTGGTCAAGGGCGGCCGGATCATGGGTTTCGCAGCGCTGACCGTGGTGGGTGACGGCGACGGTCGCGTTGGCATGGGTAAGGGCAAGGCGCGTGAAGTGCCGGTCGCCGTGCAGAAGGCGATGGAGCAGGCTCGCCGCAACATGGTCAAGGTCAGCCTGAAGAACGGCACGGTGCACCACAACGTGCGCGGTGAGCACGGCGCTGCGAAGGTGCTGCTGGCTCCGGCTCCCGCCGGTACCGGCATCATCGCGGGCGGTCCGATGCGCGCGATCTTCGAAGTGATGGGCGTCACCGACGTCGTGGCCAAGAGCCTTGGCTCGACCAATCCCTACAACATGGTGCGCGCCACGTTCGACGCGCTGTCGCGCTCGACGACCCCCGCCGAAGTGGCGGCAAAGCGTGGCAAGTCAGTTGAAGAGATCTTCAGCTGACCCGCCGCCCGGAGCAAATCATGGCTGACAAGAAGACTGTCAAAGTGAAGCTGGTTCGCAGCCCGATCGGCACGCGCGAATCCCACCGCGCCACGGTGCGCGGTCTGGGTCTGCGCAAGCTCGGTAGCGAATCCGTGCTGGAAGACACCCCCGCGGTGCGCGGGATGATCAACAAGGTGAGCTACCTGGTTCAGGTGCTGTGACCGCGTTGGGGAACACGATGCAACTCAACACCATCAAGCCCGCGTCGGGCGCCAAGCATGCCAAGCGCCGCGTCGGTCGCGGCATCGGCTCGGGCCTCGGCAAGACCGCAGGCCGTGGCCACAAGGGTCAGAAGTCCCGCTCCGGTGGCTATCACAAGGTCGGTTTCGAAGGCGGTCAGATGCCGCTGCAGCGCCGCCTGCCCAAGCGCGGCTTCAAGTCCCAGACGCTGAAGTTCAACGCCGAAGTGACGCTGGCCGATCTGCAAGCCCTTGGCGCTGCCGAAGTGGATCTGCTCACGCTCAAGCAAGCGGGTCTCGTGTCCGAGCGCGCGAAGGTCGTGAAGATCATCAAGTCTGGCGAACTGAAGACGAAGGTCGCCCTCAAGGGCATCGGGGCGACGGCGGGCGCAAAGGCCGTCATCGAGGCCGCCGGCGGTTCGGTCGCCGAGTGATCACCCAGAGACTTCAGGCTTAAGGATCAAGCTGCGTGGCAACCAACGCGACTCAACTGGCCAAGAGCGGCAAGTTCGGCGACCTGCGTCGCCGGCTTGTCTTCTTGCTGCTGGCGCTCGTGGTCTATCGCATCGGGGCGCACATCCCGGTGCCCGGCATCGACCCTGCGCAGCTGCAGCAGCTCTTCAAGGGCCAGCAAGGCGGGATCCTGAGCCTGTTCAACATGTTCTCGGGCGGCGCGCTCTCGCGCTTCACCGTCTTCGCGCTCGGCATCATGCCGTACATCTCCGCGTCGATCATCATGCAGCTCATGAGCTACGTGGTGCCGAGCCTGGAGTCGCTGAAGAAGGAAGGCGAGTCGGGTCGTCGCAAGATCACCCAGTACACCCGCTACGGCACGCTCGGTCTGGCCGTTTTCCAGGCGCTCGGCATTGCGCTGGCGCTCGAAGGCTCACCGGGTCTGGTGATTTCCCCCGGCTTCGCCTTCCGCATGACGGCCGTTGTGAGCCTGGTTGCCGGCACGATGTTCCTGATGTGGCTGGGTGAGCAGATCACCGAGCGCGGTCTCGGCAACGGCATCTCGATCCTCATCTTCAGCGGCATCGCGGCCGGTCTGCCGAATGCCATCGGCGGCCTGTTCGAGCTCGTTCGCACCGGCGCCATGAGCATCCCGGTGGTGCTGCTGATCCTGGCGATCGTGGCGGGTGTGACCTACGTGGTTGTGTTCGTCGAGCGCGGTCAGCGGAAGATCCTGGTGAACTACGCGAAGCGTCAGGTGGGCAACCGCGTGTACGGTGGTCAATCGTCGCACCTGCCCCTCAAGATCAACATGTCGGGCGTGATTCCGCCGATCTTCGCGTCGTCGATCATTCTTCTGCCGACCACGATCGTGAGCTGGTTCGCCACCGGCGACAGCCTGCGCTGGCTCAAGAACATCGCGAGCGCGCTGAGCCCCGGCCAGCCGATCTACGTGCTCTTGTACGCAGCTGCCATCGTGTTCTTCTGCTTCTTCTACACGGCGCTTGTGTTCAACAGCCGCGAGACGGCAGACAACCTGAAGAAGAGCGGCGCGTTCATTCCGGGCATTCGCCCGGGGGATCAGACGGCGCGTCACATCGACAAGATCCTTTCGCGACTGACTCTCGGCGGCGCGGTCTACATCACGCTGGTGTGCCTCCTGCCGGAGTTCCTGGTCCTCAAGTACAACGTGCCGTTCTACTTCGGTGGCACGTCGTTGCTGATCATCGTGGTGGTGACGATGGATTTCTGGGCGCAGGTGCAGTCGTACGTGATGTCCCAGCAGTACGAGTCGCTGCTGAAGAAGGCCAACTTCAAGGCCGGCTGAACACGGAACGGTGACGCACAACTATGGCGAAAGATGACGTCATCCAGATGCAGGGCGAGATCCTCGAGAACTTGCCCAACGCGACGTTCCGCGTGAAGTTGGAGAACGGGCACGTGGTGCTCGGTCACATCTCAGGAAAGATGCGCATGCACTACATCCGCATCCTTCCGGGGGACAAGGTGACCGTGGAGCTCACGCCCTACGATTTGAGTCGTGCTCGCATCGTCTTCCGGGCGAAGTGAGCGAAGAGCTAAAACAGACCCGGAAGAGCGTAAGAGGTCAAGGAGAAGATCATGAAGGTCGCAGCATCCGTCAAAAAGATGTGCCGCAATTGCAAAGTCATCCGTCGCAAGGGCGTGGTGCGCGTGATTTGCACTGACCCGCGCCACAAGCAGCGCCAGGGCTGACCCGCGCCGCTTCAGCAGATTAGAGGACGAACATGGCACGTATCGCTGGCATCAACATTCCGCCGCAGAAGCACTCCGAGATCGGTCTGACCGCGATCTACGGTATCGGTCGCACGACCGCGCAGAAGATCTGCGACAGCTGCGGCATCGATCGCACGAAGAAGATCAAGGACCTGACCGACGCCGATCTCGAGAAGATCCGCGAAGAGGTGGGCAAGCTCACCATCGAAGGTGACCTGCGTCGCGAAACGACGATCAACATCAAGCGCCTGATGGACCTGGGTTGCTATCGTGGCTTCCGCCACCGTCGCGGCCTGCCGCTGCGTGGTCAGCGCACCCGCACGAATGCACGCACCCGCAAGGGTCCGCGCAAGTCGGCCGCTGCGCTGAAGAAGTAAGCAGACCGCCCGTCGTCGCACCCAGTTTGAAAGAGAAACAGCATGGCTAAAGCACCTGCCAATACGGCCGCGCAGCGCGTGCGCAAGAAGGTCCGCAAGAATGTTGCGGACGGTATTGCTCACGTTCACGCGTCGTTCAACAACACGATCATCACGATCACCGACCGCCAGGGCAATGCACTGTCGTGGGCATCGAGTGGTGGCCAGGGCTTCAAGGGTTCGCGCAAGTCCACCCCGTTCGCCGCGCAGGTCGCCGCCGAAGTGGCAGGCCGCGCCGCTCAGGACCAGGGCATCAAGAACCTCGAAGTCCAGATCAAGGGTCCGGGCCCCGGTCGTGAATCTTCCGTGCGTGCTCTCGCCGCGCTGGGTATCCGCATCGTCACGATTTCAGACGTGACCCCGGTGCCCCACAACGGCTGCCGGCCGCAAAAGCGTCGTCGCATCTAAGTCAGGTATTGGCCCGCCGCAAGAGGATTCTTGCGGCGTGGTTACAATCGACGGTTTTCCGTTTGCCGGCGGGGCGTCAAGTGCCGCCGGCAGTTTCATTGAAGCCCACCGTCTGAGCGTCAAGAACAACACCCGCCAGACTCGCGCGACCGGCCGGCTTCCCGGCTTCGCGTCAGACACAGAGGAATCAAAGTGGCACGTTATCTCGGACCCAAGGCCAAGCTGGCCCGCCGCGAAGGCACCGATCTCTACCTGAAGAGCGCCCGTCGCGCCATCAGCGACAAGGCGAAGTTCGAATCCAAGCCTGGCCAGCACGGCCGCACGTCGGGTTCGCGCACCTCCGATTTCGGTCTTCAGCTCCGTGAGAAGCAGAAGGTCAAGCGCATGTACGGCGTGCTGGAACGCCAGTTCCGCCGCTATTTCGCCGAGGCCGAGCGCCGCAAGGGCAATACCGGCGCGAACCTGCTGTTCATCCTGGAATCCCGCCTGGACAACGTCGTCTACCGCATGGGTTTCGGTTCCACCCGTGCCGAAGCGCGCCAGCTGGTGTCCCACAAGGGCATCACCGTGAACGGCGAGGTCGTGAACATCCCGTCGTACCTGGTGAAGTCCGGCGACGTGGTCGCCGTGCGCGACAAGGCGAAGAAGCAGCTGCGCATCACCGACTCCATGAAGCTGGCTGAAGGCATTGGCCTGCCAGGCTGGGTGCAGGTTGACGCCGGCAAGCTCGAGGGCGTGTTCAAGAAGTCGCCCGACCGTGATGAGTTCGGTGCCGACATCAACGAGTCGCTGATCGTCGAACTGTATTCGCGCTGATCTCCATACGAAGCGCGCACTCGCAGTGGCGTGGTGCGCGCTTCGAAGTATTTCCGGTCCCGTCGCGGCAAATCTGCCGCCGTGCGGGTGGTCCATCAGCCTTATCGGTGTAACGAGCCGAGGGTATTGACAGGAAGACCTGATGCAAACGAATCTGCTGAAGCCCAAAGCCATCAACGTGGAACCGCTGAGCGCGGCGAAGGGCGCACACCGTGCCAAGGTGACGCTGGAGCCCTTCGAGCGCGGCTATGGCCACACGTTGGGCAACGCGCTTCGCCGCGTGCTGCTGTCCTCGATGGTCGGCTACGCGCCCACGGAAGTCACCATCGCCGGCGTGCTGCACGAGTACTCGGCGATCGACGGCGTCCAGGAAGACGTCGTCCACGTGATGCTCAACCTCAAGGGCGTCGTCTTCAAGCTCCACAACCGCGACGAGGTCACCCTCGTGCTGCGCAAGGAGGGTGAAGGCCCCGTCACCGCCGGCGACATCCAGACGCCGCACGACGTCGAGATCGTGAACCCCGAGCATGTCATTGCCAACCTGTCGCAAGGCGGCAAGCTGGACATGCAGATCAAGGTCGAGAAGGGCCGTGGCTACGTGCCCGGCACGATGCGCCGCTACGGCGACGAGCCGACGAAGGCCATCGGCCGCATCGTCCTCGACGCCTCGTTCTCGCCGGTCAAGCGCGTGAGTTACACGGTGGAAAGCGCCCGCGTCGAGCAGCGCACCGACCTCGACAAGCTCGTGATGGAGATCGAGACCAACGGCGCCACGACGCCGGAGGAAGCCATCCGCGCCTCGGCCAAGATCCTGGTGGAGCAGCTCGCGGTGTTCGCGCAGCTCGAGGGCAGCGAGCTGGCCGTGTTCGATCAGCCGGCCGCCACCCGCAGCCAGCAGTTCGACCCGATCCTGCTGCGTCCGGTGGACGAGCTCGAGCTCACCGTGCGTTCGGCCAACTGCCTGAAGGCCGAGAACATCTACTACATCGGCGACCTCATCCAGCGCACGGAAACCGAGCTGCTGAAGACGCCGAACCTGGGCCGCAAGTCGCTCAACGAAATCAAGGAAGTGCTGGCTTCGCGTGGTCTCACGCTCGGCGCTCGCCTTGAGAACTGGCCGCCCCAGGGCCTGGACAAGCGCTGATCGGTCATGACCGGCCGCCGCTCTTTGAGGCGGCCGGTGTTCGAAAGGCGGCCTCGGGTCGCCTGATGTTGAAACTGGCGGCGCGAGCCGCCTGATCCAAAGGGCGGCCCAAGCCGCCCGGTGCACCCAGCGGTACCTGATCCGGCCGCTGGCGATCGATAAGGAAAGGAAAGCACCATGCGTCACCGTCACGGACTTCGCAAGCTCAACCGCACCTCCGAGCACCGCCTCGCGATGCTGCGCAACATGAGCGTCTCGCTGCTTACTCACGAGGCCATCAAGACCACGCTGCCGAAGGCGAAGGAACTGCGCCGCGTCGTCGAGCCGCTCATCACGCTGGCCAAGGAGCCCACGCTCGCCAACAAGCGCCTCGCGTTCTCGCGACTGCGTGACCGCGACGCGGTGGTGAAGCTCTTCGACGAACTCGGCCCGCGCTACAAGGCTCGTCCGGGCGGCTACACCCGCGTGCTCAAGATGGGCTTCCGCGTTGGCGACAACGCACCGATGGCCTTCGTCGAACTCGTCGACCGTCCGGAGCCGACCGAAGCCGAGACACCTGCTGAGCAAGCGGCGTAAGCACCGCTTCAGTGCTCGCCCAGCCGCTTGACGGCCCGCGAGCACAAGAAGCCGAAAGGGCCAACGCATCGTTGGCCCTTTTTCTTTTCCGCGCCGAAAGCGCCCCTCGCGGGCGACCCGTATTCCGCGGGCATTCATGCGTCGGCACACTGCCGGGATGCCCGAAACGACCCTCTTCAGCGCAGAACATCTCGTCAAGCGCTTTGGCAGCAACACCGTCGTCAATGACCTGAGCTTCGAGATCCGCGCCGGCGAATGCCTCGGGATCATCGGGCCCAATGGCGCCGGCAAGACGACCACCATCCGCATGTGCCTCGGGCTCGCCGCGCCCGACGACGGTCGCATCACTGCCTTCGGCCTGCCGATCCCCCAGCGCGCACGTGAAGCCAAGCAGCGCATCGGCGTCGTCACCCAGTTCGACAGCCTCGACCCTGACTTCACCTGCGCCGAGAACCTGATGGTGTATGGGCGCTACTTCGGAATGCGCGCCTCGCTCATCGCGCCGCGCGTGCCCAAGCTGCTCGAGTTCGCCGCCCTGCAGGCGCGCGCGAATTCCAAGCCGGGCGAGCTCTCCGGTGGCATGAAGCGGCGCCTCAGCCTGGCGCGCGCCCTCGTCAACGACCCCGACCTCCTCCTGCTCGACGAGCCCACCACCGGCCTGGACCCGCAGGCGCGACACGTGATGTGGGAGCGGCTGAAGCTGCTGCTTCAGCAAGGCAAGTCCATCCTGCTCACCACCCATTTCATGGACGAGGCCGAGCGCCTGTGCGACCGGCTCATCGTGCTCGACCATGGTCGCAAGATCGCCGAGGGCACGCCGCGCGGCTTGATCCGGGAGCATCTCGAGT
>Ga0105248_10006766_pt1 | contig 12571 bp, 13 predicted proteins | sample KBSS34metaG_FD_81524 | JGI IMG/M metagenome (GOLD analysis project Ga0105248, IMG submission 81524) | Switchgrass rhizosphere microbial communities from Kellogg Biological Station, Michigan, USA - KBS S3-4 metaG | ecosystem: Host-associated > Plants > Roots > Rhizosphere > Soil | place... | reverse complement strand
CCCTGGCCGCGGCGGGGCTGGTGACCGCGGCCACCGCGCTCTGCGCCCTCGCCGCCGATCGGTCGGGCGAAGCGCGCTATCGGGCGTTGATGCAGACCGCCGCCGTCCGGGCCGGCGAGCCGCCGCCCTTCGCCAGCGTGGTCAACGCCCTGCCGGATCCGATCCTGGTGATCACCGCAACCGAGCCCGACGATCTGACCAGCCGGCGCTACGTCTTCGCCAACACCGCCGCGCGCGAGCTGTTGAGAATCGAACGCGCCGAAGGGCTGCTGGTGAACGCCACTCGCGATCCGGACGTGCTGGACGCCGCCGACCGGGCGCTGTTCGCCGGCGGCGACGCCGAGTGCGTCTACGAGGCCGGGGGCGCCCAGGCCCGCACGCTGCGCACCTACGCTCGCCCCCTGGCGGAGGCGCGTGACGGCCGTCGGATGGCGGTGCTGATGTTCCGCGACGAGACTGAGATGAGGCGGGTCGAGCAGACCCGCGCGGACTTCCTGGCCAACGCCAGCCACGAGCTGCGCACCCCGCTGGCCTCGCTCTCCGGCTTCATCGAGACCCTGCGCGGCCACGCCAAGGACGACGCCGTCGCCCGCGACCGCTTCCTCTCGATCATGCAGGCCCAGGCGGCGCGGATGTCGCGGCTGGTCGACGACCTGATGTCATTGTCGCGTATCGAGCTTGGCGAGCACATCGCCCCGGCCGACCAGGTGGATCTGGCCGCCTGCGTCAGCGACGTGCTGGACGCCTCCGCCCCGATCGCCGAGCGTAGCGGGGTCAGGCTGAAGGCCAAGCTGCCGCGCAAGGGCGCGGCGAGGGCGCTGGGCGACCGGGACCAGATTCTGCAGGTGATCCAGAACCTGGTCGACAACGCGGTGAAATACTCCCCCGACGGCGGGGTGGTGGAGGTGGCGCTGCAGGCCAGCCTGTCGCCGGAGGCGGCCAGCGCGCCCTATCGGCCGGGCGCGGCGCGCCTGTCCCTGCTGGCGCCCGACGTGCTCGGTCCGGCCTACGCGGCGCTGCGGGTCAGCGATCGCGGTCCCGGCATTCCGCGCGAGCACCTGCCCCGGCTCACCGAACGCTTCTACCGCGTCGAGGGCCAGAAGAGCGGCGAGCGCGCCGGGTCGGGCCTGGGGCTGGCGATCGTCAAGCACATCGTCAACCGCCACCGCGGCGGACTGGCGGTCGAAAGCGCCGTCGGCGAGGGCACGACATTCACCGTCTATCTGCCGATGAAGGTCCTTCCCGTCTCGGCTGCTGTCGTCGCGAAAGTGTCATGACATTGTTGCATACGCCTGACGCGCCAGGGGCTTGAGGCGCTGGAGATCGTCCCGCCATGACTGAGCACACCGTCAAATCCTTCGAGGAAGAGCTGAACACGCTCTCGGCGGAGTGCGCCCGCATGGGCGGGCTGACCGAGTCCCAGGTGGCCGACGCCATCACCGCGGTGGTCAAGCGCAACCAGGAACTCGCCACCGCAGTGGTCGGCCGCGACGACCGCCTCGACGTCGCCGAGCGCGAGATCGAGCGCCGGGCGATCAAGCTGATCGCGCTGCGCCAGCCGCTGGCCGACGACCTTCGCCGCACCGTCGCGGCGATGAAGATCGCCAACAATCTGGAACGCTGCGGCGACCTGGCCAAGAACATCGCCAAGCGCACCCTGGTGATCATCGAATCCGATCCGATGACGCCGCTGACCCGCTCCATCGACCGGATGGGCAAGCTGGTGGTGCAGCGGCTGACGGCCGTGCTCGACGCCTACGGCCGTTCGGACCTGGAGCGCGCGCTGGCGGTCTGGTCCCAGGACGACGACGTCGACGAGCACTACAACAGCCTGTTCCGCGAGCTCTTGACCTACATGATGGCCGACCCGCGGACGATCACCGCCTGCGCCCATCTGCTGTTCGTGGCCAAGAACCTCGAGCGGATCGGCGACCACGCGACCAACATCGCCGAGATCATCCACTATCAGATCACCGGCGAGGACATGATCGCGTCGGTGCGTCCGAAAACCGACGCCTTCTCCGTTTGACCGGAGCCTGACCGCCGTGCGGCCCACCATCCTGGTCGTCGAGGACGAAGACGCGCTTGCGACTCTCCTCCAGTACAATCTCGAGAAGGAGGGCTACGCCGTCGTCGTCGCCGAAGACGGCGACGAGGCGATGGTCTCGGTCGACGAGAAGCTGCCGGACCTGATCGTCCTCGATTGGATGCTGCCGAAGGTCTCCGGCATCGAGGTCTGCCGCCGGCTGCGCCAGCGCCCCGAGACGCGCAACGTGCCGATCATCATGCTCACCGCCCGCGGCGAGGAGAGCGACCGCATCCGCGGCCTGGACACCGGCGCCGACGACTATGTGGTCAAGCCGGTCTCGATGAGCGAGCTGGCGGCGCGCGTCCGCGCCGTGCTGCGCCGGCTGCGGCCGGGGCTGGCGGAGGACGAGGTCCGCTGCGGCGACATCGTCATCGACCGCGTCGGCCACCGGGTGAAGCGCGCCGGCAAAGAGGTGCACCTTGGTCCTACCGAGTTCCGCCTGCTGGACTATCTGATGCGCCATCCTGGCCGGGTGTTGTCGCGCGAGCAGCTGCTCGACGCGGTCTGGGGCTCCGACGTCTATGTCGAAGCGCGCACCGTCGATGTGCACATCGGCCGCCTGCGCAAGGCGCTGAACCTGCCGCAGACCGAAGACCCGATCCGCACCGTACGCGCCGCCGGCTATTCGCTGGACGTGGCGCGGCCTTAGGCCCTCGTTGGGGAACAGGGCTGCGCGGAACGCCCCCTCAGTCAGCTTTGCTGACAGCTCCCCCGCACGGGGGAGCAGCTGGGCCTCGCTCCTCCACCGCGAAGCGGGGGAGGTGGCTCGCGCAGCGAGACGGAGGGGGCGGCGCGGCCTGTGTGACATCTCCGCGGTGGGTTGCATCTCGCGCCTTGACCCCGTCCCGCCCGCGCGCCAAAGCCCGGCGGCATGAACATCCTTCTCGTCGGCTCCGGCGGCCGTGAGCACGCTCTGGCCTGGAAGATCGCCCAGTCGCCGCTTCTCACCCGCCTGGTGGCCGCGCCCGGCAATCCGGGCATGGCCGCGCTCTGCGAGACCCGTGGGGTCGCCGCGACCGACGTGGACGGGCTGGTGGCGCTCGCCCGGGAGATCGCCGCCGAGCTGGTGGTGATCGGTCCGGAGGTGGCGGTGGCCGCGGGACTGGCCGATGCGCTTGCGGCCGCCCAGATCCCCTGCTTCGGTCCGACCGCCCAGGCCGGCCAGCTGGAATCCTCCAAGGCCTTCACCAAGGCCTTCACCGACCGCTACGGCCTGCCGACCGCAGCCTATGCGATCTGCGAGGACGCCGCCGCCGCCCGCGCGGCGCTCGACCGCTTCGATCCGCCCTATGTGGTCAAGGCCGACGGCCTGGCCGCCGGCAAGGGAGTGGTGATCGCCTCGACCCGCAGCGAGGCGGAGGCGGCGATCGACGACGCGCTTGGCGGGCGGTTCGGCGCCGCCGGCGCGCGGGTGGTGATCGAGGAGTTCCTCGAGGGCGAGATCGGCTCGTTGTTCGCCCTCTGCGACGGCGAGACCTCGATGCTGTTCGGCTGGGCCCAGGACCACAAGCGCGCCTTCGACGGCGAGCAGGGGCCGAACACCGGCGGCATGGGGACCTATTCGCCGGCGCCGGTGTTCACGCCCGAGCTGGTGGAGCAGGTGCGCCAGCGCCTGGTCGAGCCGGCCTTCGCCGGCATCGCCGCCGACGGCGCGCCCTATCGCGGGGTGCTGTTCGTCGAACTGATGGCGACCCGGCACGGGCCCAAGCTGGTGGAGTTCAACGTCCGCTTCGGCGATCCCGAATGCCAGGTGCTGATGCTGCGGCTGGAGAGCGACCTCGTCCCCTATCTGCTGGCCTGCGCGACCGGGACGCTGAAGGCGCTACCCGAGCCGACCTGGCGCGACGAGGCGGCGGCCTGTGTCGTCGTCGCCGCCCACGGCTATCCCGAGAGCCCGCGGTCCGGCGGCGAAATCCGCGGCCTGGAGCAGGACTTCGGGCCCGACGGGGTGGTCTTCCACGCGGGCACGACGCGCGATGCGGCCGGCGTGCTGCGGGCCTCGGGCGGGCGGGTGTTGAACGTCTGCGCCAGGGGCGCGGACCTGCCGGCGGCGCTGGCGCGGGCCTATGGGGCTATCGCTGCGATCGACTATGCCGATGGCTTCTTCCGGCGCGACATCGGCTGGCGCGCGCTCGCGCGCTGAGGTCGTTTTCGCCCTCATCGACGGTGGCCGCGCGCCAAGGCGGCGGCCCGTTCGTCAAGCGGTCTGACGAACGCACTCACTCAAAACGGGTATTGGCCCCCCAAAACGGGTAATGCCCAGCTTCAATATGTCAAAAAAATGTCGCTCTGCTCAACCTTGGGGCGTCGCGGGGAGCCATCGGGCTTGCCCGTTCCTGCGCCTACGAGTTGGGGTTGGAGCATATGAGTACTCGCTGTGGGAGCGCGCCCGTTGATCGGGAAACCGAGGCGTATGGCGGGCCGCATCCGGTGGACCGGCACGTGGGGCTGCGGATACGCATGCGTCGCAAGGAGCTCGGCATAAGCCAGGAACGGCTGGCCGACGCGCTGGGGCTGACCTTTCAGCAGGTCCAGAAATATGAGCGCGCCGCCAATCGGGTGAGCGCCTCCAAGCTCTACGAGATCGCCCGCGCGTTGAACGCCAGCGTCGGCTACTTCTACGAAGGCCTGGCGACGGCCGAGACGATCGACGCGCCCGCCCCGCCGAACCTCGAGGCCCACGCCTTCCTGCTGACGGCGGAGGGCTCGGAGCTGGCGGCCCTCTTCCCGCGGCTCGCCCGCAGCCGCATCCGCCGCAAGGTGATCGAACTGGTGCGCGCGATCGCCACCGACGAGGGCGAGTCAGCCGCCGAGCCGAGTCGCGGCGGGGTCAGCGTCCAGCAGGCGCACTAGCAGGGCGTCGAGGGCTTCCGGCGCGTCGAACACCGCCCGGACCGGCCAGGCGGCGACGCGTTCCCGCCAGGCCGGCGGCAGCCGCACCCAATCCTTCTCGGTGGTGACCAGGCCGGCGGCGAACTGTTCGGCGCGCGCCGCCAGCGCCCGCAGGGTGGCGTCGTCGTAGGCGAAATGGTCGGAGAAGGGGGCGAAGTCGGCCAGGTCGCAGCCGGCCGCCCGGAGGGCGCGCTCGACCTTCCAGGGCTTGCCGACGCCGGCGAAGCCGAGCTGCGGACCAGAGGGCGGGGGCGCGGCGGCCTGCAGCCGCGCGACCCACAGCGGCCTGGCCGCCAGCTGTGCGGCGAGCTCGGCGTCGACGCCGGCGAGATCCGCGGGCAGCAGGACGATGCTGGCGTCGGCGCGCGCCAACCCGACGGCCAGCGGCTCGCGCATCGGGCCGGCCGGAAACACCCGGCCGTCGCCGAATGGCCATTCGCCGCCGCGGGTCTCGCCGTCGACCACCACCAGCGACAACGTCTTGGCCACAGAGGGATTCTGGTGGCCGTCGTCCATGACGATCACCTGGGCGCCCGCCGCGGCTGCGGCGCGGGCGCCGGCGGCCCGGTCTCGGGCGACCCAGACCGGAAAGTCTCGCGCCAGCATCAGCGGCTCGTCGCCGACGTCGGCGCCGGCGTGGCGCTGGGGATCCACCTGCACCGGACCCTCCAGCCGGCCGCCGTAGCCGCGCGAGAGCAGGTGGACTTCGACGCCCTGCGCCGCCAGCCGCTCGGCCAGGGCGCGGACGATCGGCGTCTTGCCGACCCCACCGACGGTGAGGTTGCCGACGCAGATCACCGGTACGCCGGGATCGGCCGCCGCGGTCCTGGCGATCCGGCGCGCGGTCGCCGCCGCCCAGATCCAGGCGGCGGGCGTCAGCAGGGCGCGGGTCACCGGCATCACCCGCCTGTCGCGGCTGTACCACCAGCGCGGCGTCGTCGGCCTCACGCCGCCACCAAGGACGGGGGCGCCGCCAGGGCTTCGATCAGCGGCAGCGCCTGGTCGAGCGCCGCGCTCTGCCGGTCGGCGTAGTCGAGCGCCGCCTCGCCGATGCGCCGGGCGATCGGCGGATGGTCGAGCAGGCCGCGGATGTGCCGCGCCAGCGCCTCGCCTGCGTCCGCCTGGATCACGGCCGCCTCGGCCAGCATCTCGTCGTAGAGCTCCTGGGCGTTGGCGACGTGCGGGCCGGTGACGATGGCGGCGCCGACGCGGGCGGCCTCCAGCGGATTGTGCCCGCCGACGCCATCGATGAAGCTGCCGCCCATCACCACCGCGTCGGCCAGCCGCAGCAGCAGGCCCATCTCGCCGAGGGTGTCGGCGACATAGGCTCTCGTCTGCGGGCCGGGCGGCTGGCCCTGGCTGCGGCGCACGGCCGACAGGCCCTGGGCGGTGAGTTCGTCGGCCACCGCCGCCCCCCGATCGGGATGCCGCGGCGCGACGATCAGCAAGGGTTCCGGCAGCAAGGCGTCCGGCCGCTCCGTGGTCGCCGCACGGAAGGCCTCGGCGATCAGCCCCTCTTCGCCCGGGTGGGTGCTGGCGGCCAGCACCACCGGGCGCTCGCCGATCTGCGCGGCCAGCCGCGCCAGCTCGGCGGCGTCGAACGGCGGGGCCGCGCCGGTGCGCTTGAGGTTGAGCCGCGGGCCGATGCGGCCGCCAAGGCGCGCCAGCCGCTCGGCGGTGGCCGCGTCCTGCGGCAGGATCAGCTCGAAGGCGCCCAGCAGCGCCTGGGCCGAGGCTGGGGCCCGCGCCCAGCCGGCGGCGCTGGCGGCGGTGATCCGCGCCGAGAGCAGTCCCAGCCGCACGCCGCGGGCGCGGGCGGCCAGGATCAGGTTCGGCCACAGCTCGCTCTCGACCAGCAGGCCGGCCTCCGGCCGCCAGTGGTCGAGGAAGCGGCGCACGGCGCCCGGCGCATCCACCGGGGCGAACTGGTGAATGACCCCGGCGGGCAGCCGCCGGGCCATCAGCTCGGCCGAGGTGACCGTGCCGGAAGTGACCAGCAGCGACAGGCCCGGCCGCCGCGACAAGGCCTCGACCAGCGGCAGCAGCGAGAGGCTTTCGCCGACGCTGACCCCATGCAGCCAGACGAGCCGGCCGTCGGGGCGGGGCTGGCCGGGGCGTCCGAGCCGCTCGCCCAGGCGCTCAGGCGTCTCCTTGCCGGCGCGGGCGCGGGCGGCCAGCAGCCGCGGCGCGAGCGGTTCGAGCAGCCGCGTCGCCGCGCCGTAGAGCGCCAGCGGCAGAGGCCGGGGCGCGCGCCTCACACCACGTGGGCCGGCGCCAGGCGGCAGGCGTGCGCCGGATCCTGTTCCACCTGCACCGTGGCGTGGCCGATGTTGAAGCGCTTGGACAGGCCCTCGCAGGTCTGGTGCAGGAAGCTGTCGCCGTCCTCGTCGGCCCGGCCGCTGGCCGGGCGGATCAGGTGGACGGTCAGGGCGATCTCGGTGGTGCTCATGGCCCAGATGTGCAGGTCGTGCACCTCGACCACGCCGGGGCGGGCGGCCAGCCAGTCGCGCACCTTGGCGACGTCGATCTCCTTGGGCACGGCGTCCAGCGACAGGTCGATGGATTCCTTCAGCAGGCCCCAGGTGGCGAACAGGATGAAGGCGGCGATGCCCAGGCCCAGCGCCGGGTCGACCCAGGTCAGCCCGGTGCGGGCGATGACGAAGGCGCCGATCACCACCGCCAGCGAGACGGCGGCGTCGCCGGCCATGTGCAGGAAGGCGCCGCGCACGTTGAGGTCGCTGTGGCTGCCGCGGAAGAACAGCAGGGCGGTGGCGGTGTTGATCACCACCCCCAGCCCCGCGGTGAGCATCACCAGACCGGTCTGGATCGAGGCGGGCTCGGCCAGCCGGCGGACGGATTCGGAGATGATCGCCCCGACCGCCACCATCAGCAGCACCGCGTTGGTGAGCGAGGCCAGGATGGTGCTCTTGCGCAGGCCGTAGGTGCGCCGCGCGGTCGGCGCGCGCTTGGCCAGGGTCGCCGCCCCCCAGGCCAGGATCAGCGCCAGGACGTCGGACAGGTTGTGGCCGGCGTCGGCCAGCAGCGCCAGCGATCCGGCCCACAGGCCTGCGCCCACCTCGGCGGCCACGAACAGCGAGTTCAGGACGATGCCGATGGCGAAGGCCCGGCTCATCCCGTCCGGCGGCGCATGGTGATGATGGTGGTGATGGCCATGCCGGCCGTGATCGTGCGCATGATCGGCGGCGTGATGATCGTGGTCGTGATGACCGTGGCCCTGATGATCGTGCCGATGATCATCGCCATGGTCGTGCGGAGGGTGGGCGTGCGCCATGGGGCCTATGTCTCACCCCGTCGCGCGGGGATCAACCGGCGGCCGGCCGACCAGCGCCTCGGCCCGTCGGGTGGCGGTGGAGAGGCGCGCGGACCAGGCCTCGACCAGGGCCTTGATCTGGGCGTCGTCGGCGTCGGGCGGCACATGCAGCGGCCCCTCCCAGACCACCGCGCCGCGGCCGAACGGGGCGGCGAACATCACCCGGTCCCAGGTGCTCTGCAGCTGCAGGGCAGGGTTGGCGGCGATGCCGACCAGGAAGATCGGCTGACCGGAGCGGCGGGCGATCTGCAAGGCCCCCGGCGCAATCACCTCGTTCGGCCCGCGCGGTCCGTCCGGGGTGACGATCAGAGCGCCGCCGCCGGCCACCCAGGTCACCGCTTCGCGGATCGCCGCCACCGCCTGACGCGCCTTGGCCGCGTGACCCTTCTTGGCCGAGGAGACCCGGATCGCCGGGAAGCCGGACATCGCCAGGGCCTGGGCGATGAACTCGCCGTCGGCCGAGGGCGAGACGAAGGCCCGCGTGCGCTTGCGCCACCACTGCGGCGCCATCGCCAGGCAAAGCGGCACCCGGCCGTGCCAGAACAGGCCGATCGCGCCGCTCTCGCCCGCCAGCACCGGCTCGACGCAGGCCAGGTTCTCGTGACGCCAGCGCACGGTCCGCAGGATGATGCGGAAATAGGTCCCGAGCACCCAGCCCAGGATGGCCTGGGCGGCGTTGCTGCGCAGAATCGCTTTCAAACCGCCTCCAGATCCTGGGTGCGGGCGAGCCGGGCGTAGAGGCCGCCGGCGCGGACCAGGCTGTCATGGTCGCCATGCTCGACGACCCGGCCCTTGTCGATGACGTAGATGCGGTCGGCGTTGCGGACGGTGGAGAGCCGGTGGGCGATGAGCAGGGTGGTGCGCCCGGCCATCAGCCGTTTCAGCGCCGCCTGCACCTGGGCCTCGCTCTCGGTGTCGAGCGCGCTGGTGGCCTCGTCGAGCAGCAGGATCGGGGCGTCCTTCAGAAAGGCGCGGGCGATGGCGATCCGCTGGCGCTGGCCGCCGGAGAGCCGGGCGCCCGCCTCGCCGACGCTGGTCTCGTAGCCGGCGGGCAGGCTGGTGACGAAGTCGTGCGCCGCCGCGGCCCGGGCGGCGGCCTCGATCTGGGCCTGGCTGGCGTCCGGCCGGGCGTAGGCGATGTTGGCGCGGATCGTGTCGTCGAACAGGAACGGGTCCTGGGTGACCAGGGCGATCTGCCGCCGCAGCGAGCTCAACGTCACCTCGCGCACGTCGTGGCCGTCGAGCCGCACCCGGCCTTCGGTCACGTCGTAGAAGCGCGGGATCAGGTTCAGCAGGGTGGTCTTGCCGCCGCCGGAAGGGCCGACGAAGGCCACCGTCTCGCCGGCCCGCACCTGCAGGCTGACCTCGCGCAGCGCCGGCGGTCCCTCGGTCCCGTAGGCGAAGCCGACGTGCTCGAAGGCGATCTCGCCGGCGACGCGGTCGAGCGGTTTGGCGCCCTCGGCGTCGCCGATCTCAGGCTCGACGTCGAGGGCGGCGAACAGCCGGCGGGCCGCCGACATCCCCTCGGCGAACACCGTCTGCAGGTTGGCGAGCTGGCGCAGCGACTGCGAGCCCATCGCCAGGGCGCCGATGAAGGAGATGAAGGCCCCGGCGCTCATCCCGCCGTGCTGCGAGCGCCAGCCGGCGTAGGTGAAGACCACCGCGGTGATCAGGGTCATCAAGAGCTCGGTCGCCGGCGCGGCGCGGGCGCGGGCGTTGGCGCCCTTGACCAGATGCTTCTCGCGTCGGCGGACCACCTCGGCGACGCGGGCCTCCTCGAAGGCCTCGCGGTTTTCCATCTTCACCACCCGGACGCCGTCGAGGCTTTCCATGATCGCCGTCGACAGCGCCGAGGTCTCGACCATGGCGCCCTTGGCGGCCTTGGTTGTCTGATTGGAGAACCGCCGCATGATGCCGCTGGCGATCGGCGCGGCCACCAGCAGCACCAGCGACAGGATCCAGTCGTTGTAGAACATCACCGCCACCGCGCCGGCGGTGGTCAGGAAGTTCTGGATGTAGTTGACCACGCCCGAGGTCGCCGCCTCGCGCATCAGGCCGGCGTCATAGAGCACCGAGGAGACGAAGGCGCCCGAATGCTGGGCGCGCAGGTGGGCGAGGTCGGCGCGCACCAGCTTGCCGAACAGCTGCAGCTGGATGTCGCCCACCAGGCCGTTGCCGATGCGGTTCATCAGCGTCGCCTGGGTCATTTGGCCGATCGTCCGGCAGAGCGCCAGGACCGCGATGGTCACCGGCAGCACCACCAGCGCGCGCGGGACGTGATGCACCAAGAGCTGGTCGGTCGCCGGCTTGAGGATCTGCACCAGCCAGGCCGACGTCCCGGCGACGGTGATCGCCGCCAGCATGGCGAGGCTCCAGCCCTTCCAGCGCGGCGCCAGATAGACCCCGGCCACCCGCGCGATCAGGGCGCGGGCGGAAAGCTCGGGCGGGGCAGGCGCGCTCATGTGCCTGGGGTCGTCCGTTGCGCGCCGTAAGTCAAGCCGGGGGCCTGCGACAGCCACCCCGCTTCCGTAATCGCCGCCGACCCCCTAGTTAGGCGCGATGAGCTCCGAGTCCGCCCCGAACGCGTTCGACCTGTCCACCCTCGGCGGGCGGACCAAGGCCTACCTGGACTATCTGTGGAAGGACCACGCCTATCTGCGCCTGGGCTTCCAGAACGCCCACTGGATCTCCGACGAGCTGGTGCGCACCAACCAGCCCTGGCCGCATCAGCTGGCCGCCTGGAAGGCGCGCGGGGTCAAGACCATCATCAACCTGCGCGGCGGGTTCGACGCCAGCTTCCACGCCCTGGAGAAGGACGCCTGCGAGCGCCATGGGCTCACCATGGTCGACTTCACCATCACCTCGCGCGAAGTGCCGAGCCGCGAGCGGGTGCTGGGCGCCCAGCGGCTGTTCGAGACCATCGCCTATCCGGCGCTGATGCACTGCAAGTCGGGCGCGGACCGCGCCGGCATCATGAGCGTCTTCTACATGCACTTCCGCAAGGGCCGGACCATCCGCGAGGCCCTGGAGCAGCTGCACCTGCGCTATCTGCACGTAAAGCAGGGCAAGACCGGCGTGCTGGACTACACCTTCGAGCGCTACCTGGCCGAAGGCGAGCCCGCGGGCATGTCCTTCCTCGAGTGGGTGGGCAGCCCGATGTACGATCCGGCAGGCATTAAGGCGCAGTTTCGCAGTGAGATGTGGGGCCGGCTGCTGACCGAGGGCCTGCTCCGGCGGGAATGATCGGAGGGCGCGAAATCATCCGCGCCAATGTCGGGCGCCAGACGGACGCGGCTCGGCGGCCTGTGCGACATCTTGTCCGTGAACAACCTCGCCTACGACACCCCGGAGGAATTCTACACCCTGCTGGGCGTTCGCCCTGATGGCGTGGCCTCCGTCGTCGACCTGGTCGCGGCGGAAAATCTGCTGCTGGCGCGGCGCTGCGCGACCGCCCTGCTGCGTGAACACCAGAGCTGCCACCTCGTCGAGGTCTGGCGCGACGGCGCCATGGTCGACCGGCTGACCCGCTGAGGGTGTCCCTCTCCCCCAGGGAGAAAGGGCGCGATCCTTAGTGCTCGTGGTCTTCGTCGCCGTCCATATGCGGGTCGAGCAGGCGGTGGGCGTGGATGACGAAATAGCGCATCAGGGCGTTGTCCACCGTCGCCTGCGCCTTGCTGCGCCAGGCCAGGACGGCGTCCCGATAGGTCGGATAGGCGCCCACAAAATCGACCTTCGACGGGTCCTTGAACTCCGGCGTCCCCTGAAGAGATTTCAACTCGCCGCCAATCACCAGGTGCAGGAGCTGTTTGTCGGGCATGGGGTCGCCTTCATGTGCGTGAGGAGCCGGATTCAAAGGGCGATATGCCGGACGCGGTCCAGGATCAATGGGGCGAGCGCCGGGGCGGCGCAAACCAGGCTGGGCTGCATCGGAATGGTCTGGTTGTAATGGAAGGGGCGGCCGGTGTGGTCGCCGACAAAGGCGCCGGCCTCTGCGGCGATCAGGTCGGCCGCGGCCAGGTCCCAGTCGTGCTTCGGCGCAAAGGTGACGGTGGCGTCGGCCTCGCCCGAGGCCACCAGGCAGAGGCGGTAGGCGGTGGAGTTGCGTCGGGCGATGCGCATCTGGGGCCAGGGTTTGGGCCAGTCCTCGTGCCGGAACATCCTGGGGTGGGCGATCATCCCGCAGTCCTCGAGCGCGCCGGCGGCGCTGGCGTGGATCGCACGGCCGTTCAGCGTCGCCCCGGCGCCGGCCGCGGCGGCGT
>Ga0105248_10006765_pt1 | contig 12572 bp, 18 predicted proteins | sample KBSS34metaG_FD_81524 | JGI IMG/M metagenome (GOLD analysis project Ga0105248, IMG submission 81524) | Switchgrass rhizosphere microbial communities from Kellogg Biological Station, Michigan, USA - KBS S3-4 metaG | ecosystem: Host-associated > Plants > Roots > Rhizosphere > Soil | place... | reverse complement strand
GGCCAGGGGTGCAAGGAAGAGCCGCACCTTGAGCCAATCGTGCTCCCAGCGGTGGTAGAGCCAGAAGAGAGCCGCTGCCACAGCACCGGTCAGCGCGGTGATCGCGTATGACAGGTAGTGAGGGAACGTCTCTTTCAAATACGGATTGTAGTCCGTCGAAGTCAGGACCCAGGCCAGTCCGGCGAAGACCAGACCGAAGGCCAGCGACCCGAGAATGCTTTTGGTCAAAGTACTCATAGCTGCTCCTTGGATGAGGCGTGGTCGCCTTGGGTGTTGTCCGGCGTGATGTAGGCGGACGCGAAATAAATCGTCTCCGGCTCTGCCATCAGCGTTGCATAGGGATGCAAGCGCCAGTTTTCCACCGCTTTGTTGACCGACTCCACATAACGAGCAACGTTATTGCCGTCACTGGATGGGGCGTAAACAGGAAGAATCTGCTCGACTGTGAGACAGGGCTTTTTGCGCGAACAGGTGAACCCTTCCGGGTTGGTGAAGTTAAGCCCACCGTCGACATAGCTGCGCTTGATCAAGCGAAACCAGGCCTCCAGGCCGTCGTCCCAGTTATCGAAGTAGGTCCAGCCGCCGCGACCCGAGCCCCGGATGTTGCCCGGATTTCTGGTCGTCTTGGCCCAACCCAGTGTGCCGAAACCGCTCTCGTGCAGCCAGAAGGCCATGGCGTAAGCTGGATCTATTCCATGCTTGAGCCCGAGTGCGTAAATGGCCTTTCCATGCCCAGCGAAAGGCGAATGATGCTTTTCCAGAATGCGGTCGATTTGCTCCGCATTCATGGTAGGACGTCCCGCAACCGCGTGACTGCCCTTGATTGGTTCAGTCGTAGTTGGACCGACGGGAAAGTACGACCAGGTGAGCACGGCCTTCAAACCGCTCGTCACCAGATACGATACCACCGCCGCCAGCACCAGACTGACGAAGACAAGTCGCTTCATAAACGTTGTCCGGTAAGATTATGAAAACCGCCATGCGAGCGCTTTTGCACGCGTCGCCGACGGCGCCTTACTAACAGACTTGCAGGAGTTCGCTCAGGGAAGTAACCTGGCGCAGCGACACCGTCGATGTGGGCAGTACGATTTCCTTGCCCGTGCGGTTAATTAAAACCGCCGGCATAAGTACGCCTGAGGCACCACCGATGTCGGAGCTGAGACTGTCGCCAACCATGAGACAACGGTCGGCGGCAACGGCGAATCGCTCCATAGCCGATTGAAAAATTCTGCGATCCGGCTTGGCTACTCCTTCGGCAAAGGAATAGACAAGGTGCTCAAAGTGAGCGCCCAGACCCAGTTTCTTGAAGATGTGATCGACCGGGAAGGGCCAGAGATTGGAGATCAACCCCAACCTCTTGCCGCGCCTTTTGAGCTCCGTCAGGACCTGCAGCGTGTCGGGATAGAGCCTGACTCCATCACGTTCGGCAGCGGTCAGCGCGGCAAAGCCGGCGCCAATTTTTCGCCACTTAGCAGGCCCGAATTTCAAGCCTTGCTTCGCGGCGAGATCCCTCAGGAAAGCCTTCTCGTCGCCGATGTCGGTGGTCAGACAGGCGGCGGCGATTTTGGGGTCGAGAACGGAGCCGCTCAGGCCCAGCAGAACTTGCAAATCCAGGATCGGATCGCGGGGAAGGGAGTAGATCAAAGTCATCCACAAGTCAAACAGTACGACCTCAGCCGTCTTTGACATTTAGTCTCCTATTCTTTATATGTTTTTTTGAACCTCGTTTTGAACTTCTCTTGATTCAGGCCCGACCGTGCCCGTCTTTTTCTGACAGTCATCGGTCGGGCCAGCTCAGCTCAGCTCAGCGAAACCACTCGCTGTCGCGAATGGCCATGTGCATGTCGGCGAAGCCGGAGTTCATGCGCCTGTCGAGTGAACGCCTGGAGAAGTCCGTGTCACGCCGCGCGCCTTCGAACTCGGGCGAACGGTAGATGACGTGGATGATGTCGAGCTGGTTGTTGCGCTCGTCTTCACGAGCTTTCACCGAACGTGCTTTGACACCCTTTTCGCGACGAGCGCGGCACAGCTCCACACGCAGGTTGTGCTTTTCCAGCGCGCGCTGGACGTGACGCACCGAGCGCGAGGCGTACTGAATGTCTTGCTGGCGCACCAGGACCTCGTCCATCGTCTTGGGCTCGGGCCCAATCGGACTGAAGAGGGTGGGCATGAAGACACGCTTGTCGCAGTGCGGGTTGTTCTCCAGCACCACGTCGATGACGGTGTTGCTGCAGCAGCCGCCGTCCCAGTAGAGGTCGCCATCGATGCGCACCGCCGGGAAAGCCGGTGGCAGTGCGCCGCTGGCCATGACATGATCGACCGTGATGCGCGTCTTGGCGCTGTCGAAGAAGACCATGTCGCCGGTCGTCACTTTGACGGCGCCGAGGAAGAGACGCGTCTGCCCGGAGTTGAGCAGGTCGAAGTCGATCAACTCTTCCAGCAGCACCTTGAGCGGCGATGTGTCGTAGAAGCTCGTCGCTTCCGCTGAGCCGGGGGTGGACAGCCAGGGGTTGGAGAAACGCGGCTTGAAGAAGTTGGGCTGCCCCAGCATGAAGGCCTGCCAGACACCCATGTAGTGCTGCCAGGAGTCGAAGTAGGGGTTGCCCGAAAGCATGGGGGAGGTGGGATGCCCGACACGCTCCCAGAAGGCCAGCAGGCGCTTCAGGCGATTGGCCGGGGTGTTGCCGGCGATGATGGCACCGTTGATGGCGCCGATGGAAATGCCGGCCACGACATTGGGTTCCTGGCCCAGTTCGGTCATGGCCTTATAGGTCCCCACCTGGTAGGCACCAAGGGCGCCACCACCTTGCAGGACCAGAGCCACCTCCGGCGACTTGCAGTTTGCTTTTACCATATCAAATACTCCGTTTAGAGTTAATCAGGAGACAAAGACAACGTCACGCTCTGGGGGCTTGCGCCGCCTGAGCGTGACGGGCGATTGTGAAGGGCAGCGGCGCATGACGAGGGCATCTTCGCCGTCGTCATAATGCGCCGCCTTGAGTTCGCACACCTGGAAGTCGAGCCGGGCGTACAGCTCCTGCGCGCGCAAATTGGAGAGGCGCACATTGAGCGTCACCGGCAGGCCATCGGCACAGGCCGCCTTGATCAGCGACCGACCGATGCCCAGACCCTGTTGTGTCGGATGCACAGCCACATGGGCCACGTGCACTCTGTCGTCACGGCACTCGCAGAGAATGAAGCCGACGACTGCTCCATTCACTAGGGCAACGACGCCCTGGCCATCGTCACGGCTGCTGAAACGGAAGAACTTCTCCCAATCCCAGGGCCGGGCGAAGCCGGCGCGTTCGATGTTCATCATCGCCGTCAGGTCACTCTGCCATCGCACGGGACGAAGGCTCAAGCGTGCCGCAGTCTGAGCCGGCGCAGGTGCTCTTTTCTTATCCAAAACTTTTTCCATAGCACCTCGTTGGAAGTCAGGTTAAACAGCAGTTACACAGAAGTTCGGGCCCCACGCACAAGGCGGATGTTCTCCCCCATGGGGAAGCTGAACCAGTCGTAGGGGTCCGGTGGCGTAGCCATTTCGTCATAGGCCGCGCACGCTTTGACCACAACCTCCACCAGACACTGGCGAAAATTGAGGGACAGATCGCGCACCGTGGCCTGCACGCACTGGTCGCTGTAGGCGCCGCAGACCTGGAAGAGGTCGGTGCCGAAGCCCTGCTCGCGGCAAGTCTTCGACACTTCACCAACACCGCTCCACTGGCCCTTGTACACACGCACGGCGCGTTCATAGCCCTCGACGAGCTTGAGCAAACGCTCGACGGTGTCACCAAACTCGCCTTCGAACTCCAGAAAGATAATCGGCCACCCCCGGCGCCGCGCACGCAGCACCAGAGCTTCCAGCTCAAGGAACATATCCTCGCTGGCCCCGGCGACGAACTGGGTCTGCACATCGACCACCACCAGTGTACGTTCGCGGGAATCATCCACGAGGTGTTTGAGTCGGTCGAAGCGCGGGTCTGCACTTGAGCCTGACGCAGCCGAAGTGGAATTACGAATGTATTCGAGCTGCTCCTCACGGGCCGCAAACAAACGGCGCAGTATACCCGGGGTTTCTTCCAGACACTCCGGAGTGCGGCCGTGTCTGTCTTTGAGCCTGCGCCTGAGCGCACGCTCCTTGCGTTCCTTACGGTCGGCTAGCCAGCTTCCTGCCAGCCCGACCAGACCAATAACTTTGCTCATTGGTCTCTCCTTTCTCGGGTGACGAGGTGGAGCGCGCCTCTGAGGCGTTAGCGCTCCACCTCGCCGAAGGCAGATTGGTAGCGCGCCTGGCCCTTCTGGAAGGGTGGCGGCACCGACGGGTTGTCCAGCGAGTCGGCCAGGAGGTTGAAGAGAATGGCACCAGCGCGTCCGTTGCCGTCGGCGCAAGGATGAATCTCTTCGTAAGCCTGGTAAAACTCCGCCGGGGTGGCGCAGTCCTGCACCGCCAGTAGTGCCTCGAGCTGAGACGGAATCTGCTGGTGATTGGTCAGCACAGTGCCGTCGCTGAAGCGCACCGGGGTAATGCGGAAGCCGCGGGCGTTAACCTCGGGCTCGATCATGGTGACGAGCACCAGGACATGGCTGAGATCAATCTTGCCGCCGCCGGCCCGGAGCGCTGCCAGTGTCTCGGCCGCGTAGTTATAGGCGTTCACCATCCAGCTGACCGATGTCGGTCCGCTGTTCTGGCGCTCGCACTCTTCGGCGCAGAAGCGCACGATGGCGAGCTGCTTTTCTGTAAACATAGCTCGTCTCCTTTTGAAAACGATTACCGGGTTAGTAGCGCCGACCTCGCCCCAGCAAAAGGACCAGCAGCACCACGATCAGGATCGAAGTGCCGGTGACATGCACCGCCAGGGCCCCAAGAAGCATGAGGACGAGGATGATGATGACGAAGACGCGAATCAGTTCGAACAGCAGTCCGAAACCGCCCACGAGCAGAATCAGGAGAATGATCAGTAGTTCCATGGGTTACCTCTCGAAACAAGGGTTAGTCGAAAGCCCCGAGGCAAGCGCGCCTCAGAGCATAGAAACGAGACTGCAGATGGCCGCGGTGACGACGAAGCCGCCGGCGACAATCCAGATGCCCTCAGCTGCACGGATGCGCACAAGCCAAACGGCGAATGACACAGCCAGAATCAGACAGAGGATTTTGCTCAACGCGTAGATGCCGAAAAGCGCGGCACCGGCGAGCAGAAGTACAGCGACGAGAAACTCGACGATGTAGAGCATTGGCTACTCCCTTAGCTTTTAGTTTTTGAAAACTACAGGCAAGTCACGCCAGACGCAGTCAGATCACTCCGGGCCCTTGAGGTCTGGTGCCTCTCACGGCGACACAACGACCCATGCGGTAGTGACAGATCAGGTAGCTGCCATCGGCAGACTGCATGTAGACGGTGCCGTTCCAGATGTGCAGCGGCCTGCCGCCATAGATGTCGGCACCCTCCACAAAGTGCTGCATGCGGTGGCGTGTGCCGTCGGCGAAAGAACTCCAGACGAAGCCGTTGAAGACTACGGGCTGGTTGGTCGTCTGACCGAGGAAGTAGAGCGGCTCGGCAACGATGTTCCACGGGGCGGGCAGGGGCTTTTCGGGCTCCAGCGCCGGCGAGATGTAGACCACCTGATGCAGAGCAGCAATCAGCTTCTTGTTACGGAAATCCTCGGCATGTTGGCGCACCCTGGCGCAGAAAAGCTCGTCGCTCTCCTGTGAAAAGGCACGGCTGGGAAGGGTCAGGATGTGGCGTTTGCCAATACTTTCAGACATGGCATAAAACCTCCTCTCTGGAGTAAAGAGTGTTGTCTCGGGTGCGCGTGCGCACTGGAGAGTTTGGGGGTGAGATGAGTTTGGCTTGGGAACGAAGCGTGTTTACTCAAAGAAAAAATGGGTGATAGAAGTTCCTTTTGCTAACAAAGAAGGAGCTATACAGACACGACAAGAATTGTTGAGAGGAGGCTCTTTACAACTCGAAACAATTCTGAGCTTTGTTCAAACTGAGAGAGCAGAGAGAGGCACAAACTTTCAACTCGACAGATAATGTCCGGCTTTTAAGGCTTTCTATGAGGCAGATTGGAGTAAATGCGAGCAAACAGCGAGCCAAAGATTAAGCGGCTATCATTAACATTCACTCAGCTAGCGCTATCGGTCCGATTTTAATCTCGACCGCCCCAATAGCCCCTGATTTTTCCTCCAAAAGTCCAACTCTAGCCCAAGAATGGGGCCTTATCAGAGCCGCGCCAGGTAAATTAACCGTCGCTAATGCCGCAACAAAAAAGCGGCCAAAAAAATTTCCAGTTAAGTCACTTAGACCCTTGCGTTAGTGGCGCCAGATCACTATCGCGCTCTAACGCGTATAAACCGCATCAGATCAAGGTCTTTATCAAGACCTGATATAGACCTAAAAGAGAGAAAAATATTCTTTTCAATACCCCGAAAAGGGGCTGCGCTGGAGCTTTTGATAGTCGCGGGCGGCGGCACATGCCCCGGGCGAGGGCGGACACTTACGGGGGACCACCCCTTGTCTACCTGAGCGCGGTTTCATTAGTATCAACTCATACCTAAAAACCCAATTCACCCAAAGAGCTTTCCCACCAACCCGTAACCAATCCCAGCAGTCCCTTCATTCATTTCACCCAGTGCGCACAGCGCACAGAAAGGAGCCATTTATGGCTACCAGCATGTTTCACGGTTCGGAGGGTCGGTCCAATGTCGTTTCCGTCATCCTGGCGGATCCGGAGAGTTCGCTTCGCAGCACCATCTTCGCCTCGCGCGAGGGTCTTGCCGTCGCCCACAAAGTGGACGATGCATTTCCCCAGCAAGCGGTCAAAGTGGTGATCAACACCGAAGCAATTCAACCCGGCGACTTCGTCGTTCGTTCTGTCATCGCAGGTTCGCTGCGCAAGCTCGAAATCCTGGCAATGGACAGTACGGCGGAAGGACTCAAGCGTCTTCTGACGCTGGTCGCTCACGAAGCGAAGATGTACGTCGACTTGACGCGCATCGAGTTTCGCAACGGCGACACCATGATTGTTCCCGCGGACGCGGTCGTCGTGGCCACGTTCAAAGGCAACTAGTTCTTCACTTCTAAAGCAATCCTCTATCCACAGCCATCTGTGGTGGGGCCTGGTCGCGTGTAACCGCTAATCAAAGTGGATCTTTCTCAGATCCTCTTCGGTTAGCGGCCAAATTCGGTCAGGTGCTGGTCATGCGGAAAGGCGCATGACTGGGGAAATCGAGTTTCCCGTAAACACGTTTGTAAACATTCAAAACTGAGAGGAAAAAACTATGTCACGTAATCACAAACAGAGGCCGCTCCGATACCGGATGCTGAACCTCAACGGCACTGTCAGTGCATTGTGTGGTCCCTGGGATCGCACCGTCTCGTTCTCCGATATCCGCAAATGGATGCAATGCCCCGGCATGTATCTGATGTGGAAAGAAGGAGACCAAATCATCCGTCGCTCGCTTTCGCAAGAAATCGGCGACCTCGTCCATCAGGAAACCGCCAAGCCGGTACAGGACAGACTGCAGGACACGGCCGCAATCGCCGCGCGTCTGAAGAATGTCCCCCCGGATCAACTGCAGGCGGTTGCTCTCGAAGTCAAAGAACTGCTCAGCAAGGCAGTTCGCGTCAGCGACAAAGAGAGCATCGATGCCATCGCCACGCAGCATGAAATGCTGATGGTCTGGTACGACTCCTACACCAACACCTTCTGGTACGCGCAAGCGGACAAGATGGACGTGCTCAACAACGACCGTGGTCCCTACCTCAACGTCGTCGACCAGAAGTCCGGCACCTATCGCAAGAAGCTCGACGTGAGCGGTGCTTTCTTCTTCGGCTACGTGGCGAAAATGACCAAAGCTCTCGGCTTCATCGGTCCGATCAAGACCATCGTGAGGTATCTCAAAGACTGGCAGGGCAACGTCCTCGCCATTCCTTTCGAGAAGTGGGAGTGGATCGGCCGGGTGCTCAAGCCTGAACAGAAGGACATGCTCTGGAGCATTCAGGAAACGGTCCGGCGCATGGACGCTGATTGGCAGACCGGCGAATTCGGCCTGACCAAGGGCAACCACTGCAAGGGCTGCCAGTTTCGTCATACCTGTCCGGTGTACAAGGCGGAATACGCCGAGGAACTGGTCAGGAACGCGGAGCGGGACGCCCAGCGCAAGCTGAAGGCCGAAGGCGGCGACACGGCGAACGGCAACATCGTGGCACTGCCCACGGTGCCTGCCGCCGCCGCGATCGCCAGTGCATCAACCGTCAACGGAGCCGGCAGCAGCAATGTTGCCGCGTACGCATGATGGCTTTCTATCTTTCATTAACACTCAAAAACAAAGGAGGACATTATGGACGGACACGGAGGTGATCATGGAGGTCATGGCCACGACGGTCACGGCTTCGGGTTCGGACACGACAAGGGCTTTGCCCACGGCGTGTACGACCTCAACTTCGGCCACGGCGGACACGCCGGAGCCACAACGTTCGACGCCATCGTCGTAGGCCACGCCTTCGGCGGCTTCGACAGCCACGGCCACAGCCCGCACATTGACAGTCATGTCAGTGGGCACGGCGTCGGTCACGCTGCGGAGGGCACCATGGAGGGCAATGGCCCTTCATTCGACGGCCCGATTGACACCAATCGGACCAACCTCGCTGTCCTGGTCGTCGGCCTCGGCCGACTCGACTGGGAGACGGCGATTCGCAAGAAGCTGGTCGAGCTTGGCGCGGTGGAGGTCTTCAACCTTCAGCCGCCGAATCCTCGGGTCAGCCCTGCGCGTCGCTTTGACGAGCTGCTGCCCGTCAACTTCAAGGCTCCGGCCTTGAAGGTCATCACGCCGGAGATGGCCAAGGGCTTCTATCCGGGAGCCACTGGTTCGACAACTCTCTGGCGCAGCAACTGGCAGACTGGCCAGCGGACCAAGATCGGGGCCTGGCTCGGTCAACCGGCAACCAGACTCGTGGGTGTTCGCACCTACCTGGAAGTCGAAGTGACCTGCTGGTCCTACGTCGAGGCCGGCGACTACGAGATTCGTCTCGTGGTCCGCATCATCGGGGGCAAGGAGCGCGGAGAGCTCGTCAACCACCTCAAGGTGGGACGCGAGCTTTGCAAGCACATGTTCACGATGTTCAAGGCGTCGGCCCCGAGCCAGCTGGCCCGGGACTTTCGCACTCGCACCACCGCCTGACAAAGGAGGCGCCACCAGCAACGGTGGCGCCTCTTGAGGCGGTCCTTTGTTCAACAATACCTTAGCAAAGAGGTATCACCATGAAACAGCTCGAACTCTACATCAACGGCGAAGCCGGTGGCTTCCACAACTTCATCGTTGTGGACGGCACTCACCGGCTGCAACTCGAAAGCAACTTCTCCGTGCAGAACGTGGACGACATGCTCCTGCACGCGAAGCAGCTGATCGAAGCCGGTGGCTACGAAGAGCGGCTGCGCGTCTACGACCCGCACCACAAGATGGTCAAGGGCGGCGACGGCATGGCCTGGGTGACGCTGAAGCAGCTCAAGCTGTGGACGCTGCCCAAGGGCATGCGCGAGCCGCAGGTGAACGAGTCGGTGCTCGGTCGAGCACTGAACACGGTCGAACGGGCCCTCGGTCCGGTCGTCCAGACCGCGCGCTCCTAGAGCGTGACTGACAGGGAGTCGGCTTTCCTCACGGAGAGCCGGCTCTCAAACGCAGCAGGGTAACACCTAGCATGCGGCCGCGTAGGACTGAGAAGTCCTTTCAGCCGACGGTAAGAAATCGGCGAGAACTATCGACCTGGGCAAATGCTTTGTCCAGGCCGTTTTATGCATCTAAAACCGCGTGCCGCTCCTGATGACGGCCCGCACAAAATGGAGTGTACAACTATGCCAGCATTACAGAGAAAATCTCCGGAGGCCCCAGAGGCACCGAGAGACAAGACGACAACGCCAACAGGCACAGGCAACCATCCTTTCCGCACAGCGGCGGAGATGGAACAGCTCATGCCCATCAAGCTGCAGCATGCTGCTGCCGCTTTCGTCATCCAGTACCTCGCCCAGCTCGACAACGGCTACTACGGCGAGGAGACCGAGGTGGGCTCTGACGATGACCTGCGGGGCATCGACTTCCACCTCAAACACAAGACCATGGCCATCGACATCCCGGTCGATTTCTCCATGGGCAGCAAGGGCGGCTTCGCAGTGAAGCTCTACCTCGACTGGTTCGATGCACTGCCCGACGGCAGCTACGCCTTCCGCAAATGCTGTGCGGGAGCGCTTTTCCGTGCATTCCTGCCGGCGATGGATCCCAACAACAAGTGGAATCTGCTCGGCTGGAAGCTGGACCAGAAAGCCTAGAAGCCACAAGCCGTCAGGCCTGTGGATAACCACCAACAGGTCTGATGTTCCGAAAGGAGACACTAATCATGAAACAAGAAACTGCAAGCGCGCCGGTCCGCAAGGTCGTCCGCGTAGTGTCCTGTGGCTTCAAGCATGGCGCACCCCCTGCGGATGCCGCTCTTCTGATCGACTGTCGGGGTTTCAAAAACCCCCACTACAATCCGAAGCTGCGTCCGAAGACGGGAGCGTCCAAGGCTGTCGCCGACTTCCTCACTGCGGAGGACGATGTGCGGGCCATGCTCGCCTCGCTGCCGCACATCCTCAAACCGCTGCTCACGGGACTCCTCACCAGGAGCGCCTACCACAAGGAAGTGAAGCTGGTCTTTGCCTGCACTGGAGGCAAGCACCGCTCTCGCTTCTTTGCCCTGGCCGCCGCGCAAATCGCTCGGCAGCTCATCGACCAGCATCCCGACTGGGATTGCCGTGTCGTCGTCAACCACCGCGACGCCGCTCGCGAGTAGAAAGGAGAAAAAGCCATGCAAATGATGTACTTCATCTCGCAGATGAAACTGACCGCCGCCATCATCAGCGGTCAAACCGAAAGCGCGGTGCCGCTGCTCAACGAGACGCTGCGTCCGCACCTCGAACACCCCGACGACCGGGAAGGCGACCTCGTGCACGCCGACCTGGAAGAGGCCAAACGCCTGGCCAAGGACATCGTCTACGACCTGGGCGACAAGGGCATCGACGTGCTGGCCATCAGCATCGACGATGACGTCTACCAGCAACTCGTCAGCGCAGGCGACATCCGTGACAGCGTTCGCAGCGACCCCTTCGGCGGGCGCATGCTTAAGCTGTCGCAGAGGGCCTGCATTACCATCAACCGGGCCTGCACCGTGATGCCGCTGCGTCACATGCTGCCGCCCAACCACGTTATCTCCAACATGGAGACCGTGCACTAAACAAAAAAACTCTGAGAGGAGACGCCATGCAAAGGCAGATACAGCAAACGGGCTTGCCCGTAGGCTGGGTCGACGCGCCTGCGCAGTTCAACCTGCGTGCGTATTCGCCGACCCAGCAGTTACTCGTCATCACTGACATGCAGAGTGGCTTCAAGGCGGCGTCTAATGGGCGTCTCCTTGAAAGAGTGTGTCGCTTGATCGACTTCGCAATCAGCCACAACTGGTCGATTGCGGTGCTCGAATTCGAGGGATACGGCGACACGCTGGCGTCCATTGCCGAAAGGCTCAAGGGCTACGGCAACTGCTTCACGGTGAAGAAAAGCATCAATGACGGCTCACATCCGCTACTCGAGCGATGCAATGCGCTCGGGCTGCGGGTCAAGCGCTATGTCGTCTGCGGTGTCAACATCAACGCCTGTGTTCTCGAGACGGTATGCGGACTGGCATACAGTGTCGAGCATCCCTCGGTCAGCGTCATCATCGAAGCTTGTGGAGACCACTATCCGCCGCGCTGGGACATGTACCCGGAAGCGTCGAACGTGACTCTCTTGCCTTCGCTGGAACACTGACCACCAGTCCATTGTTTGTAAGTCTGAATCCCAAACCCTGTTAAACGAGAGGAAACTACTATGAACACGCACATCGAAAACAGCAGCAACGAAGAGGGCATTGACGGCGGCACGGTCAAGCACTGGCTGCGCGACGTTCGCATCGACCGCGTCCTGGCCACCGGCAACCGTCGCACCCGCAAGGCTCGCGGCAGCTCCCGCCCGCACAACATGACCACCTCGGTCGTGCGCAGCACCGTCGAGGCTCAGGCATCGACGGTCACGTCGCGGGCGACGGGCGAGTCGGGTGACTTCGAGCCCTACATCCCCGAGGGCTGCAAGCCCGAGGACGTCATCCCCGGCACCGGCGGCTGGACCTGGGGCGAAGCCCTGGAAGCGTCGCTGGAAGCTCGTTCGCGTCGCTAGTCGGACTTCACAAGTCCAGGTAGTTAGTTAAACAGTCAGCCACCGCCGCCGGTGCCCAGGTGCGACAAGCACTTGAGCCTGGTAGCGGTGGCCCTTCTGTTTGAGCCCCGGAGACCGGCTACTTGTTAGCTCGTTCGCCGAGGCTCAAACAGACGGGTCAATCCCGGCACGTCTGTTTGGTGTTAACCAAAGTCCTAAACCCAATGAAAGAGGTAATCACTATGAACACGCAAATCGCGAACAGCAGCAACAACATCGGCAACAACGGCAGCGACGACAACATGGAACTTGACGGCGCCACCATCAAGTTCTGGCAGCGTGAGATGCG
>Ga0105248_10006763_pt1 | contig 12573 bp, 14 predicted proteins | sample KBSS34metaG_FD_81524 | JGI IMG/M metagenome (GOLD analysis project Ga0105248, IMG submission 81524) | Switchgrass rhizosphere microbial communities from Kellogg Biological Station, Michigan, USA - KBS S3-4 metaG | ecosystem: Host-associated > Plants > Roots > Rhizosphere > Soil | place... | reverse complement strand
GCCGAGAGCACTCTTCCTCCTGCGCAGCCGAGCTGCAAATCGCGGCGTGCGAATGGGGCTGGTTTGACCAGCGTATTGGTTAAGTCCTGTGCGCAGACCGCCGACAAGCGCGCAGCCTGCGGAGTCACGCGTCAAACAGTCTACGAGACTAACAGTTGAGGGTCTCCTGCCCCGCATCCGTTTGCGGGAAAGCCGTCCAAGCTTGCAGTCAGAATCGAAGCGTACAGTCGGCGGCGGGTCGTTACATCACCTAAGTAACGGCTCTGTACTACGTCGATAGGGGTCGAGGGATGGCACGGACGGACAACGACACATGGGATCTGGCATCGAGCGTCGGAGCGACGGCCACAATGGTGGCGGCGGCCCGCGCGATGGCCACGACTGCCGACAACGCGTTGATCAACGATCCGTTCGCCGAGCCACTGGTGCGCGCGGTCGGCGTGGATTTCTTCACGCGCCTCGTCACCGGTGAGCTCCGACCCGAGGACCTCGACACCGACCGCGAGTCGGTCGGGATGCACCGGATGACCGACAACATGGCGGTGCGGACCAAGTTCTTCGACGACTTCTTCCTCGCCGCCACCGGAGGTGGCAATTCAGCAGAAGCCACCGGAGGTGGCGTCCGCCAAGCGGTGATCCTGGCGTCGGGCCTCGATGCGCGCGCCTACCGGCTCGCCTGGCCCGCGGGAACGACGGTCTACGAGATCGACCAGCCCGAGGTCATCGAGGTCAAGACCAGGACGCTGGCCGCACTTGGCGCAGAACCGACCGCCAAGCGCCGCACGGTCGCGATGGACCTGCGCTACGACTGGCCGTCGGCACTGATCGAAGAGGGCTTCGATCCCAACCAGCCGACAGCGTGGAGCGCCGAAGGCCTGCTCGGCTACCTGCCGCCCGCGGCACAGGACCGCCTCCTCGACACCATCACCGAGCTCAGCGCGCCCGGCAGCCGGATCGCGCTGGAAAGCGTGCCGAACGTCAACCCTGCGGATCATGAGAAGGCGATCGAGCGCATGCGCGACGCCTCCGAGCGCTGGCGCGACCACGGCTTCGACCTCGACTTCGCCGAACTGGTTTACCTCGGCGACCGCAACGAAGCCGCCGCCTATCTGGGCGACCACGGCTGGGAACTGACGCGAAACAGCGTCAAGGAACTGTTCGCAGCCAACGGCCTGCCGCCGATGGACGAGAAGGCAGAAGAGGTCGGCAACTTCGGCGAGCTGCAGTACGTCAGCGGCGTGCTCAAGGGGGGCCGACGATGAGCCGGACGGATGCCGACAGCTGGGACCTGGCGTCCAGTGTCGGGGCGACGGCCACGATGGTCGCCGCAGCCCGGGCACTGGTCAGCCGGGAGCCGGACGCGCTGATCGACGACCCGTTCGCGGCACCTCTGGTGCGGGCGGTAGGCCTCGACTTCTTCACCCGTCTCGTCGACGGCGACATCCCGCTGGCGAATCTGGAGGGCGACGGCCCGCGATTCATGGCGAACTGGATCGCGGTGCGCACAAGGTTCTTCGACGACTTCTTCGTCAACGCAGGCGCGGTGGGCATCCGGCAGGCGGTGATCCTCGCCGCCGGCCTGGACTCGCGCGCCTACCGATTGCCGTGGGCCGCGGGCACTACCGTCTTCGAGCTCGACCAACCGAAAGTCATCGAGTTCAAGACCACGACGATGACGGCGATCGGTGCGACACCGAAAGCGGATCGCCGTACGGTCAGCGTCGATCTGCGCGAGGATTGGCCTGCCGCGTTGCGGCATAGCGGATTCGACGAGTCGCAGCCGACGGCGTGGAGCGCTGAGGGGCTGCTGGCCTATCTGCCGCCGGAGGCGCAGGACCGGTTGTTCGACAACATCACCGCGCTCAGCATGCCGGGCAGCCAATTGGCCACGGAATACCACCTCGATGGTGGTGCCGCCATGGGTGAACGCGGGAAGGCAATGGGTGACCATTGGCGCGCGCACGGATTCGACGTCGACCTCTCGGAGCTGTTCTATCCCGGAGAACGCAGCCACGTCGTGGAATACCTCAGCGGGCACGGCTGGACGGTGTCCGCCCGCAATCGTCCAGAAGTGTTCGCAGACTACGGCCGCGCCTACCCGAACATCGAAGCACTGTCACCGATGCGCAATTCGCTTGCCGTCATCGCGACACGAAAGTAGGAGAACCCATGGCCCGAACTGAGGGTGACACGTGGGATCTGGCGTCCAGCGTGGGAGCGACCGCCACGGGTGTGGCCGCATCCCGCGCGTTGGCGACCAAACAGCCGATTCCGCACATCCGCGACCCGTACGCCGATGCGCTGGTCAAGGCCGTCGGCCTCGAACACTGCAACAAGATCGCCGACGGCGAGTTGGATTACGGCGACGATCCGCTCTTCAACCTCCAACAGATGTGTGAGCAGATCGCCGTGCGCACACGGTTTTTCGACGACTTCTTCATCGGCGCGGCGTCGGCGGGAATTCAGCAGGCGGTCATTCTGGCCTCGGGCCTCGACACTCGGGCCTACCGGCTGCCGTGGCCACAGGAGGCGGTCGTGTTCGAGATCGACCAGCCACAAGTGATCGAGTTCAAGTCCGGTTTGTTGGAGAGTCTTGGCGCCCATCCCGCGGCCCATCGCAGGGCGGTGCCGATCGATCTTCGCGATGACTGGCCGGAGGCGTTGCGCGACAACGGATTTGATCCCACCAAGCCCACAGCCTGGATCGCCGAAGGACTCCTGATCTACCTGCCGCCCGACGCGCAGGACCGCTTGTTCGACAACATCACCGCGCTCAGTGCGCCGGGCAGCCGGCTGGCGACCGAGCACATGGATATCAAGGGTTCGGCCGACGAGTGGACCGAAAAGCTCAGTGAGCGGTCACGCCGCATGGGATCGAGTATCAACCTCACTGAGTTGTTCTATATGGGCGACCGCAACACCGCCGGCGAGTACCTGACCTCGAAGGGCTGGGAGGTCACGATCCGTCCGGCCCGAAAAGCGTATGCACTAAATGGTTTCAAATTCCCGGAGGACGAGTTGACAGCTCTCGCCGGCGACTCCGGATACCTCACGGCAATTCTCAAATAGGAGACGTCATGGCACGAACCGACAACGACACCTGGGACCTGGCGTCCAGCGTGGGCGCGACCGCCACGATGGTGGCGGCGCAACGGGCGCTCTCGAACCGGGAAGGCCTGATCGACGACCCGTTCGCCGAGCCGCTGGTGCGCTCCGTTGGACTGGACTTCTTCGTCCGGGCGCTCGACGGCGAGATCCAGATGGAGGACGTCGACCCCGTGTTCAACATGAGGCGGGCGGCTGAGGGCATGACCGTGCGCACCCGCTGGTTCGACAAGCTGTTCACCGACGCCGCCGCCGCGGGTGTGCGCCAAGCGGTGATCCTCGCCGCCGGCCTGGACGCACGGGCCTATCGGCTGCCGTGGCCTGACGGAACGACGGTGTACGAGCTCGACCAGCCCGAGGTTATCGAGTTCAAATCCAAGACCCTGAGCGCCCTCGGCGCGCGGCCGAAGGCCACGCGACACACGATCGCCATCGATCTGCGCAACGACTGGCCGAAAGCGCTGCTGGACGGCGGGTTCGATCCCACACAGCCCACCGAGGGATCGCCGAGGGCCTGCTGATCTACCTACCGCCCCAGGCCCAGGACTTGCTGTTCGACCGGATCAACGAGCTCAGCGCTCCCGGGAGTCGCGTAGCTACCGAGCACATCCCGGACACCGCGATGTTCTCGGACGAGCGGTCGGAGCGCATCAGCGAACGACTGAAGAAGTACGGACACGATTTCGAGATGTCCGACCTGATCTATCACGGCGAGCGCAGCCACGTGATCGAGTACCTGACCGCGCACGGCTGGGACGTGACCTCGCAGAGCATGCGTGACGCATACGCCGCCAACGGTTTCGCGTTCCCCGAGAGCGAGACAATCGCGTTCTTCTCCAATCTCAGCTACGTGAGCGCGGTGAAACCCAGCAAACAATGTGACCTGCGTCACATGTGCCTGTGATCCCGCCGAGGGGCGGCCACAGCAAAGTTAGAGTGCATCATGACGCAGCCTGAGGTACCCATCCCCTACACCGCGGTTGTGCCCGCGGCCGGGCTGGGGACGCGATTTCTTCCCGCGACCAAGACGGTCCCGAAAGAGCTGCTGCCGGTCGTCGACACCCCCGGCATCGAGCTGGTGGCCGCAGAGGCTGCCGAGGCGGGCGCCGGCCGGCTGATCATCGTCACGTCGAAGGGCAAGGATGGCGTGGTCGCGCACTTCGTCGAAGACCTCGTTCTGGAGGGCACGCTCGAGGCCAGCGGCAAGCACGTGATGCTCGAGAAGGTCCGCCGGACGTCGGCGTTGATCAAGGTCGAGTCGGTGGTACAGGCGGAACCGCGCGGCCTCGGTCACGCGGTCAGTTGTGTGGAACAGGCCCTGTTGCCCGACGAGGACGCGATCGCAGTGCTGTTGCCCGACGACCTCGTGTTGCCGACCGGCGTCCTGAAAACCATGTCGAAGGTGCGCGCCAAGCGCGGGGGCTCGGTGCTGTGCGCCATCGAGGTGCATCCGACGGAGATCAGCGCCTACGGCGTTTTCGATGTGGAGACCGTGCCCGACGCAGCCAATCCCAATGTGCTGCGTGTCAAGGGCATGGTGGAAAAGCCCAAGGCGGCGGACGCGCCGTCGCCGTATGCCGCTGCCGGCCGGTATGTGTTGGACCGCGCCATCTTTGACGCATTGCGTCGCGTCACCCCCGGGGCGGGAGGCGAGATCCAGCTGACGGACGCGATCGCGCTGTTGATCGACGAAGGTCACCCCGTGCACGTGGTGATCCATCGCGGCCCGCGCCACGACCTCGGCAACCCGGGCGGCTACCTGAAGGCCGCGCTGGACTTCGCCCTCGAGCGCGACGACTACGGGCCCGACCTACGACGGTGGCTGATCGGGCGTCTCGGCTTGACCGCACCCGAGTGACTCACAGCGGCCCGCTCAGCTCCAGGAATCGGGCGTAGCGGCCCTGCATCGCGTCGGCCCACAAAGGATCGGGCTCCACGACACGCTCCGTCGATGCCCAGCGGGCGGCGTCGCCCATTGACGTTTCGAGCCCCGCAGCGATCCGGCCGAGGAACGCCGCACCCAGCGCCGCGCCCTCCGGCACCGCAGACACCTCGACCGGGAGACCCGTGGCATCGGCCATCGCCTGCATCCACGGCTGCACGCGGGTCCCGCCACCCGTTGCCACGATGCGAGCGGCGGGGGCACCGCTGAGCTCGATGAGCCGACGCACCACAAACCCCGACGCTTCGTAGCCGGCCCGCCGTAACGCGGCCCCGCCATGGGTGAGGTCCAGCCCGTCGAGAATCGCCCGGCGATCCGGGTCGTGGTACGGCGTCCGCTCGCCGCGCACATACGGCGACCACACCGGCACCCGCCCAGGCGTTACTGTCGAATTGTCCTCGACCACAATGCGACTGACCCAGCCGAGGAACAGCCCACCGGCGTTGCTCGGCCCGCCGATCTGAAACCTACCTGCCCTGGTGTGCGGCAGCGTCCACAGCCCTGGCGCCTCGCGGTAGTCGGGAATGGTGGTCCACACGATCAGCGTCGTACCGCAGAGCACGACCACGTCGCCGTCCCGATCGGCGCCCGCGACAAGCTGCTCGCAGAGCGCATCGACGGAGCCGGCCGCCAGCACGGCGTCGGAATCGCGCAATCGGCCCGTCGCGGCGCCACTCGGCTCGACCCTGGGCATGCGGTCGGTGGTGACGCCGCAATCGCCACACCGGTCCTCGCTCCAACCGGTGCCGTCGAACAACGGATACGTCGTGCTCGCGCTCGCAGTGTCGAGAACAGCCTCGCCCGCCAGCGCGTAGTTGGCCACCGCCGTCGCGGGCCAGTAGCCCTTGGCGTCCGGTGCCGCCCGCGCCGTCCAGCGCAGGAATTCGACCGCCTCACCGGATAGGAAGGTGGTTTCGACGCCCCCCTCTCCCCTGCCCCGGCTGTCGCCGTACAGCAGGCCCGGCGTCAGCGGCCTGCCAACGTCGTCGACGGCGGTCAGCGACGGCACCATCGCCGTCACGGCCACGGCCTTGGCGTCGGGCCTGGCGAGCTCGGCCAGTGCCGCCAGCGGGCCGCGTCGCCACGCTGCGTCGGCGTCGTGCTCGAGCCGGTCGGGGGCAGGCACGCACAGCTGATGCGGAATTCGTGTCCTCGCCACCACATGGCCGTCCTCGTCGGCGGCCACCGCTTTGACGGCGGTCGTGCCGATGTCGATGCCGATTGTCACCTCTTTGGCTGACACGCGCGTCACCGTACGCCAGCATGAGCTATCGTGACCCGACTTCGAGCGCTCGTGACGGCGCCATTGCGCGGTGATGGTTTCGCGAAACTCCGACTGCTGGCAGACGTGGTCTACGACCCGTGGATCGATCAGACGCCGCTACGGATCTACACCGCCGAGCAGCTGGCCGAACGGGCGTCGGCCGAAAATGCGGATGTGCTTGTCGTCGAGAGTGATTCGGTCGGCGGCCCGGTGTTCGACTTGCCGCTGCGAGCCGTCGCGTCGACGCGCGGCGACCCGAACAACGTCGACATCGCAGGTGCCACCAATGCGGGCATCCCGGTGCTGTACACGCCCGGCCGGAATGCCGACGCCGTCGCCGAGATGACGGTCGCCCTGCTCTTGGCGACCACCCGGCACCTGCTCACCGCCGACGCGGATGTGCGGGCGGGCCAGGCATTTCGCGATGGCACGATCCCCTACCAGCGCTTCCGGGCGTGGGAGGTGGCCGGCCAAACCGCCGGACTGGTCGGGCTCGGCGCCGTCGCGAGGGCACTGAAGTGGCGCCTCGAAGGACTCGGCGTCAACGTTATCGCGCACGACCCGTATAACGTCGAGGCCCGACACAGCCTCGACGGGCTACTCGCCGCCGCCGACATCGTCTCGCTGCATGCGCCGGTCACCGACGAGACGACCGGAATGATCGGCGCCGCGCAGTTCGCAGCGATGCGCGACGGCGCGGTCTTCCTCAACACCGCACGGGCCCAGCTGCATGACACTGACGCCCTTGTCAACGCGCTGCGCAGCGGCAAGGTGGCGGCAGCCGGTCTCGATCATTTCGCCGGCGAATGGCTGCCAACCGATCACCCACTGGCGAGCATGCCCAACGTCGTGCTGACACCGCACATCGGCGGAGCCACGTGGAACACTGAGGCCCGGCAGGCGCACATCGTCGCCGACGGCCTCGAGGCGCTGCTGTCCGGACGCACGCCCCCGCACATCGTCAACCCGGAGGTGCTCTCCCGATGAGATTCGTCGACAACGCGGAAGATGCCGTGCTGGCCGCCGCCAAGGACATGTTGCGGCGGGGTCTGGTCGAGGGCACCGCGGGCAACATCTCGGCCCGCCGTGAGGACGGCAACCTCGTCATCACGCCGTCGTCGGTGGACTACGCGGAGATGGCGCTGGATGACCTGGTGGTGGTCGAGCCCGACGGCGCAGTGGTGGCGGCCAAGGACGGCCGCTCGCCGTCGTCGGAGATGAAGCTGCACCTGGCGTGTTACCACGCGTTCGACGACATCGGTAGCGTTATCCACAGCCATCCCGTGTGGGCGACCATGTTCGCTGTCGCCCACCAACCCATTCCGGCCGCGGTCGACGAGTTCGCGGTCTACTGCGGCGGGGAGATTCGCTGCGCTGAGTACGCGGCGTCGGGCACACCCGATGTCGGCACCAACGCGGTCAAGGCGTTGGAGGGCCGGGCGGCCGCGTTGATCGCAAACCACGGCCTGGTGGCGGTGGGCCCGCGACCCGACAAGGTGCTGCACGTGACGGCCCTGGTCGAGCGGACCGCCCAGATCGTCTGGGGCGCAAGAGCTCTCGGCGGGCCGGTACCCATCCCCGACGAGGTCAACCAGAACTTCGGCGCGGTGTACGGCTACCTGCGCCAGAACCCGATGTAGCTCTAGTCAGGGCGGTCGGCCCGATAGAAGGTCAGCTGCCCGATGAAACGGCTCCGCCGCGAGGCGACCTCGGCGCACTCGAACCCGGCGTTCGTGAGCAGTCGCGGTATCGCATCGCCGAGATTGCCTGCGGCGTGGGGATTGTCTTTCATCCACCGCGCCGCCAAACCATGGTGGGCGGTCGCGTGGCCGCCGATGTCGACGATGTGCAGGCTGCCGCCGGGACGCAGGACCCGGTGAATCTCCGCAGCCGCGCCGGCCTTCACGTCTTCGCCCAGATGGTGCAGCATCATCGACGACAACACCCGATCGAATTCACCATCCGCGAAAGGCAGCAGCTTCTGCGCGTATGCGCGCTCGAACCGAATCCCAGAAAGCCCCCGTACTTTTCGTTGCGCCCGGGTCAACGCCAGCGGGTCCGGATCGGAACCGACCACGTCTGCGCCCGGCGCAGCTCGCTTGGCGCGGACGGTGACGTTGCCCGTGCCGCAGCCGATCTCCAGGACACGCAGCCCGTCGCTGAGTTCGGCCTGCGCAACCAGCGCGTCGTAGACCCTGCCCATACCCAGCGCGCGGGTCAGCAGGTCATAGAACGGCAGCAGCGCGTCCCTACCGAACGCAGGGATGTAGTCATGCTTGTGGGCAGTATGTGGACGATGTTCGATCATAGAGTCCATGGTTGCTCACTGAATTGCAATGATGTTGGGTGATCATCGGTAAGAATTGGATTATCTTTGGCCACATGGCGCAGATATCTCGGTTGGTCCGCCACCGCGACGGCGTGCCTGTTTATCAGTACCGAGCCGATTCCGATAACCCTCCGGTTTCGGTGATCAGGGTCGACGGCATCGTCGAACATCGCGTGCACATTCACGACTTCCCGGTCTTGTGGTACGCGCCCGCGGCTGGGCAGGTCTACGTGGTCGCGCCGGGTGCCGCAGTCGACCCGCGACAGGTGCCTCACCGAGACGCCGGCGTCGGCGTGTTCTTCGACCCTGCCGCGCTCGATGGTGACGCGCGATCGCCGTGGCCCTCGTGGTGTCGCCACCCGCTGTTGTTCCCGTTCGTCCATGGACATTCCGGCGGACTGCTGCAACTTACCGTTCCGCCGGAACGGCAGTCGATGTGGGCCAACGTGATCGGCTCGATCGAAACCGAATTGGCGGAACGGAAGGAGGGTTATCGGCAGGCGGCACTGGCGCATCTGACCGTGCTGCTCATCGACGTCGCACGCCTGGCCAACGATGTAGTGAGCGATCTCCGGCGAAGCGGCGAATCCCTGCTGGCCGAGGTGTTCACGGTGATCGACCGCCACCGCAGCGAGCCGCTATCGCTGCGCGATGTGGCCTCCGAGCTCGGGATGACGCCGGGCCATCTCACCACCGTCGTGCGCCGTCGCACCGGGCGCACCGTCCAGGAATGGATCATCGAACGTCGCATGACCGAGGCCCGGAACTTGTTGTCTGACACCGAGTTACCCGTCGCAGAGATTGCGCGGCGGGTCGGCATGTCCGATCCGGGATACTTCAGCAGGCTGTTCCGCCGCACCCATGGCACATCGCCACGCGAATGGCGCTGTCGTCCTTAGCTTTTCTGCTGTTCCGCGGTCAGGGGTGTGCGGCGAGGAATGTCTCGTTGACCAGGTCGGCGGTGAGCTCCTCGACATCGAAGGGCCGATCAAGGCGGGCGTGAAGTCTCTCCGGATCGGTGAGAAGACTGATCTCGTACGTCTGCCGCGCGAACAGACGTCCAATGCGCGGGTAGAGCCGACGCATCAGCGCCCGCTCCCCGGCGGTGCAGCGCGCAGCGCAGTAGCCGACGTGGCCCACTTCGTCGGTGAGGATCTCGCTGTAGAGGCGTTCGATGCGGGCAGCCACGACTGGTTCGTCGGCGAACAATGCGACACCGACGCGGCGTAGCTCGTCGAACATTAGGGTCGGCAACCGTACACAATTTCATTGGCACCCGTCAATGACAGACGTCAACGAAAGTCGATCGCCACCTTCACAGCCCCGCTCTCACCCTGATTCGCGATCGCCAGAAACGCATCGCGCCACTGCTCCAGCCGGAACGTATGAGTCAGCATGGGGCGCAGGCCCACTCGGCCGTCGACAACCAGGTCTAGGTAGTGCGCGATGGCATGTTTGCGCTGTCCGTCGACCTCCTCGAGCCCGAATGCATTGGAGCCAACCCAGTTGATCTCCTTGAAGTACAGCGGGCTCCACTCCCACCGCCCTGGTGCGTGCACACCGGCCTTCACCAGCGTTCCCCGCGCCTTGAGCACGCGGACACCGACCTCGAACGTCTCCGGCTTGCCGACGGTGTCGTAGACGACGTCGACCGCACCGGGATACGCCATCGGAAGGCCCTGCAGCGGCTGCCGCAACCGGCCGCCGCCCCACGCGGCGAGTTCCTCGACGACGGCAAGTCGGGGTTCGTGCGGCAGCACCTTGTCCGCGCCCAACCGGCGTGCCAACTGCGCCTGGGCGTCGAAGCGCGCCACGACCGCTACCGCGGCCTGCGGGTACAGCGCCCGCAGCACCGCAAGCGCACACAAGCCGAGGGATCCCGCTCCGTACACGACGACCCGGCCGGACGACGGAGGTGGGTGCCGGGTGATCGCGTGCAGCGTCACCGAGAACGGATCGGCGAACACCGCGACCTCGTCGGGCACCGAATCCGGCACCGCGAACAACATGCTGTCGTGGGCAGGCATCAGCTCGGCGTAGCCGCCTGTCACATCGGACGAGACCCCGGTGTGGATACCCGGCTGAATGTCGCCGTCGGTGAAGCTCCAGCACAGGCTGTAGTCACCGGTTTCGCATGCGGGACAACGAGGTTCGATACCGCGCGGCCCACACGACAGCCACGGGTTGAGCACGACGCGCTGCCCGATCTCGAGTCCCCGCGCCCTTGGGCCCAGCGCGACCACGTCGGCGACGACCTCGTGGCCCATCACTTGGGGAAACGAACAGAACGCGGCCATCGCGTTGTCGGTGTCGCCCTCGCCGAAGTCGAGCAGGATCTGCTTGGAGTCCGAACCGCAGATGCCGGTCAACCGGGGCCGGGTGACCACCCAATCATCGTGCAGCGGTTGCGGATCCGGTATATCCCGAAGGCCGACGGGTGAGTGCACCAGGTTCTGGGTGAGCGTGTTGGCGTCGTCGGGCACCTCGAACGGCTCGGGCGGCACGCCGAAAACGAGTGCCTTCATTGCCGCGCCATGCCTGCCGCTCCGGCGATGTAGGTGTCGATATCGGCGTTCTTGAGGTCGACGACGGCTTCATGTCGGGCACGTAATGCTCGAAGCCGTCGCTGCCCAGCGCGGCGATGATGCCGACAGCCACCTCCGCCGGACTGAACTTGGGACCCGTGTAGGCGGGATCGTCGTTGTCTGGCTGGTCCCAGATCTCGGTGTCGACGGGTCCGGGTTCGATCAGCTTCACGGACACGCCCGTGCCGTGCAGGTCGACGGCCATCGACTCGCTCCATCCGCACAGTGCGAACTTGCTTGCACAGTAAGCGGATTCGTGAATGATTCCGAGCCTGCCGCCCACGCTGGACACGTTGACAATGACCCCCTCGCCGCGCTCCAGCATGCGCGGCAGCACGGCCAGCGTCAGGCGCATCGGAGCGAAGAAGTTCACCCCCATGACTGCTTCGACCTGGGCCGGGTCGAGAGCGGTGATGGCCCGGCGCTTGGGCACTGCGGCGTTGTTGACCAGCACATCGATCGCCCCCAGCGCATCCCACGCCTCGAGCGCCAGCGGCCCGACCGCTGCCGTGTCGGCGAGATCAGCCACATACATCAGAGAGGCGGGCGAGGAAGCCTGGCAGTCCGCCAACACCTCCGCGAGACGGTCGCGCCGACGGGCGATGAGACCCACGATGGGTCCGCCTTCAGCGAGGGCGCGAGCCAGTTCGGCACCCACACCGGACGACGCGCCCGTGATGAGCACCCGTTTGCCCGCCGCCGAGAAGGCCACCACTCCAGGCTGGCCCGAGTGGCCAGTTATGACACGCGTTTCAGAGATATCCGTGTAATAACTGGCCGCTCGACGCTAGAAGCGGTAGTCGCCGAGCAAGAGCGCGCTGACGCCGGTCAACGAGCGCTCGGCCTGGGAGAGCATCCCTGCCACCGAACTGCCGAGCAGCGCGCCCACCGCCTCCGGCAGTGACGCCGCGGCGGGCTGCGACGACGCTCTGGGCCGCAGCAGGTCCATCAGCGACGAGCCCGGATAGCCCACAACACGGACGTGGGCGTCGGGCTCGAGCCCGGCCAGCACCTTGGCGCGGGTGATCGCCGTGCGCAGCCCACCAAGCTCGTCGACCAGGCCGCGCTCCAGCGCGTCGGCACCCGTCCACACCCGGCCTCGGGCGATCGCGTCGACGGCCTCGACGGTCATCTTCCGGCCCTTCGCAACCCGCTCGACGAAATCCGTATAGCACAGGTCGGCCCCGGCCTCGATATGCGCATGCTGCTCATCGGTGAACGGCTGGTTGATCGACCACGCGTCGGCGTTGGGGTTGGTGCGCACCGAATCGGACCCGACGCCGAGGCGGTCCTTGAGCTCACGCGCCACCAGCTTGCCGGTCAACACGCCGATCGAGCCGGTGATCGT
>Ga0105248_10006761_pt1 | contig 12575 bp, 7 predicted proteins | sample KBSS34metaG_FD_81524 | JGI IMG/M metagenome (GOLD analysis project Ga0105248, IMG submission 81524) | Switchgrass rhizosphere microbial communities from Kellogg Biological Station, Michigan, USA - KBS S3-4 metaG | ecosystem: Host-associated > Plants > Roots > Rhizosphere > Soil | place... | reverse complement strand
GCAGGTGGACTATGACTTCCGTGTCGAGCAGGGCCCTGAAGTAAAGGTCATGGTGGAGGGTGCCAAGGTCTCGGGCAGCCGTCTGCATCTGCTTGTGCCAATCTTTGAAGAGGGCACTATCGACAACGACCTCTTGAACGAAGGCATGCACAACATTCGCGACTTCGTGCAGCAGCAGGGCTACTTCGATGCGAAGGTCGATGTGCGTGAGATCGGCGAGGGAACAAACAGCGAGAGCGTTGTCTTCGTAGTCGATCGCGGGACGAAGCACAAGGTCATCTCGGTCACACTGAAGGGAAACAAGTACTTCTCCGAAGACATTCTTCGCGAACGTATGCGCGTTAAGAAAGCTGATGCTTACCAGCGGAGTGGAAGGTACAGCCCCGGACTGGTCGATGCAGACGTCAGTGCGATTCAAGCGCTCTATCGTGCGAACGGCTTTGATCAGGCCGAGGTAAAGACAGAGGTCAAAGACAGCGAGGGAACCGGTAAGGCCGCAACCATCGCCGTGGTCTACAACGTTGTGGAAGGTCCGCAGAAGAAGTTCGGCGCTGTTGACCTGGTGGGAGTCAACGCTTCGCGGATGCAGGATATCAAGGGCCTGATGAATGCTCAGCAGGGCCAGCCCTTCTCGCTGGTAACGCTCGCTGGCGATCGCGACACCGTCCTGTCCTACTACCTTGCACACGGCTTTGACCAGGTCAAGGTAGAGGTGCAGCTTCGCAAGGAGAGCAGCGACGCCACCAAGACGGATGTCTCCCTGACCGTGGATGAGGGGCAGCAGGTATTCGTTGATCGCGTGCTGTTGTCGGGCCTTAGCTTTACGCGGCCGAACGTTGTTGAGAGCAAGATCCTCGTTCATCCCGGCGATCCGCTCGACCAGACGGCATTGCTCGAGACGCAGCGCAACCTGTACAACCTCGCATTGTTCAACGAAGTCATCACCGCGGTACAAAACCCCACCGGAGATGCGCCGAGGAAGAACACGTTGATTCAGATCACCGAGGCGAAGCGCTGGAACGTGACCTACGGATTCGGCTTCGAGGCGCAGACTGGCAATCCCGGTGGAACGACACAGACCAACAACAACAGCAGCTACTCGCCTGAAGGCCGCGCGGGCTTCAGCCCTCGTGTCTCGCTCGATGTGTCACGCATCAATCTGAAGGGAACGGAAGACTCCATCACACTGCATTCGACCTACGGTCTGCTGGAGCAGATCGCAGTATTGACCTTGCAGAACCCGCACCTGTTTGGAGCAAAGAATATTGCGGGGTCGCTGTCAGGCGGATATACCAATATTCAGAACATCACCACGTTTGCCTCTTCCACCTTGCAGGGCGACTTCCGCGTCACACAGAAGTACAAACGCACCGATACATTTATTTATGACATGCTCTATCGCCGCGTGCGTGTCGATCCGAACAGCCTGCGTGTATCGGCAGACCTGATTCCCCTGCTGTCGCAGCCCGTGCGTGTCGCTGGCCCCGGCGTTACCTGGTTCCATGACACGCGTCAGCCCAACCCCCTTGATGCTACGAAGGGCATGTACTACACCATACAAACCTTCCTTGCTTCATCGAAGTTTGGCTCTGAGACTGACTTCTGGAAGGTAGACGGCTCGTTTTCCACGTACTACTCACTCTTCAAACACCGCTATACGCTGGCGCGCAACACGCGCATCGGTTATGAGAAGGCGTGGGGCGTGAACCCAAATGCCGGTAACGCGGCCTGCGCTGGTGTGCTGCTCAACACCAATCCAACCTGCAACACCGTGCCACTGCCGGAGCGTTTGTATGCTGGTGGCGCCACGTCGCATCGTGGCTTCGGCATCAACGGCGCTGGCCCACGCGACTTGCAGACGGGTTATCCAGTCGGCGGCTCCGCAGCGTTCATCAACTCCCTTGAGTTCCGCATGCCTCCGCCCACATTGCCCTATGTCGGCGACAGCGTGAGCTTCGTGCTCTTTCACGATATGGGCAATGTTTTTCAGAACCCGAAAGACATGTTCCCGAGCTTTCTGAACTTCAAGCAGCCTAATCGCAATACCTGCCGCGATGTCTCAGGAACGACCGGAACCTGCAGCTTCAACTACTTTTCGCACGCAATCGGACTCGGTGCGCGATACCGTACGCCTGTCGGCCCTATTCGCGTGGACTTCAGCTATAACCTCAATCCACCTATCTATCCTGTGATCACCGACTATAACGGTGGCCCTCCTTATGTAGGCCAGGGCAACCACTTCAACTTCTTCTTCAGCATCGGACAGAGCTTCTAAGCATGAGGACTGCGACATCCATCTCGGCGGCAACACGAATCATTGGCGGCAATCTGCTGCTGATGCTCTCGTCGCTTCTGGTGGCGCAACAACCGCAGTCCGTACCTGCTCCTGCGGCGCCGTCGCCTGTGATGGCTCCGGCTGCACCTGTGGTCCCAAGCAACGAGGATGCCGGCAGCGTTCTTGATTCGGTGGTTGCGGTTGTCAACGGCGACGTGATCCTGGAGAGCGATGTTGACGAAGAGCGTCGCTTCGAGTCGATTCAGCCTTATCGCGGTTCGGCGGCCGAGTTTTCGCGCGATCGCGCAGTGCAGCGAATCATCGACCGCACGCTCATTCTGCAGCAGGCTGCCATCGAGCCTGAGAGCACTGCGGTTACGGACGACAAGCTCAAACAGCAGATCAAGACGCTCCGCCAGAACATACCGCAGTGCGGCCAGTATCACTGCGATACGGACGCGGGCTGGGCCAGATTTCTTGCAGACAAGGGATTTACGCCGCAGGAATTTGAGCAGCGCTGGCGCAACCGCATGGAGCTGCTGAAGTTGATCGAGGTGCGCTTCCGCAACGGCATTCGCATTGCTCCCGAAGAGATCAGGGAATACTACGAGAAGACGATGCTGCCGGAGTATCAGCGTCAGCATGTCGCTCCGCCGAAGCTTGAGACGATCTCGGACCGTATTGAGGAGGTCCTGTTGCAGCAGCAGGTGAGCACTCTGCTGCGCGACTGGTTGAAGTCGCTGCGCGCTCAGAACAATGTCTGGATCGCGAAGCCGGGGGAGGTGGCGCCATGAGCGATGAACAAAAGACGCCTCCGCCGGACGACAATCGCCGCGGGCTGGAAGAACGAATTGAAGAGAAGCGTCGGCAGATAGAGGAAAAGCTCGAAGAGAAGCGCGAGAAGGTCGAAGAGAAGATTCGAACAGTCAAGCGCTCCATCGCTGCACGCATTACGCGCGGCACGTTGTGGACGCTTGGCGGCATCGCGGCTTTTCTTCTGCTGGTCTTCGGCATCTTCGCCTGGTACACGACCACCGCAGACTTTGAGCGTCGTGTGGGCGATAAGCTGGTCGCCGTTCTTGGCGATGCCACAGGTGGCCGCGTCGAGTTGAAGTCTGTTCACTTCAACCTTTGGCATCTCGCCATTGAAGCAAACGGATTGGTTATACACGGACTTGAACCTGCAGGCGAAGCGCCGTATCTCGTGCTCGATCGAGTCTACCTTCAGGTCCGTGTTTTGAACTTCTTCTCGCACCTGACAGGTAAAGGCGCTGCCTCATATATCTCGCTGAACTATCTGAAGGTCGAGCACCCCCAGTTTCATCTCATCGTCGATAAAGATGGCAAGACGAACCAGCCTGTGCCGAAGCATCCCACCACCAGCGACACGCCGATAGCTGACACCCTCCTCGATCTGCGGGCGCGCAAGGTTGAGCTGGCCAATGGTGTAGCGCTCATCAACAACCAGGCGGTCCCGTTCGATCTTGCAGCGCGTGACCTTGACGCCGAGGTGCACTATATCTTCCATACAGATCGTTATGGTGCGACCGTCGATCTGCGTGATCTGCGCACACGCATGGCAAAAGAACCCGAGGCGCAGTCCACGCTGCACGTTGAAGCAGAATTAGGTCGTGATGTCGCCGTGTTGCAGAAGCTGGATCTGCATACTGGCAAGACATCGGAGTTGAAGGTCAATGGAAATCTTGCGCACTTCGCAAAGCCAGAGTGGTCTGCAAACCTTACGGGAACAGTCGATGTACGGCAGGTTGCGATTCTTACCGGTCTCGACACTCTTCGTGGTGGCTCTGTCGATCTCGATCTGAAGGCTCGCAATTGTCTGGAGAATACGCCGCAGGACCAAAAACATCCGCCGTTCTGGAAGAGAATTCGTCAGCATCTGGCGAGCGGTAAGACTGCGGACAAAGAAGTCCCGGTTGTAGAACCTGGCTGCCCGGCAACGTTCCTTGTCGCCGGTACGGCGAAGGTACATGCAGCAAGCTATCGCGATGAATATGTCGACGTTCGCAATGTTAGTGCGACAACGCAGATAAACCTTTCGCCCAAGGAGTTTGCGCTTAGCGAGATCAAGGCGGTCCTGCCAGAGGGCGGCAATATCACCGGTAACATGCGGATTGAGCACTGGCTCGACGATGTTCCGGTTGAATCGCCAAAGGCTTCGCCGACAGCGAAGGCTGCTGCGACCACTGCGAACAACACTGCAAAGGCAGTAGGCGGTAAAGCTCCAGTTACTACAGTTCCCACGTTTACGCCATCGCACGCCTTCATCGATGCAAAGCTCAACGGTGTTCCGTTGCGAACGATCATGGACATCACTGATGGCACGTATGGTGATCTCGGATTCGATACTGCAATCAGCGGTCCGGTAAAGGTGGAGTGGGGTGGATCGCAGCGCGACGTGGCAGATACGGTTGAAGTCGATGGCGATCTTTCGCTTTCGCCCACGGGAGTTCGCCGCAAGGGCGCGCTCTCGAACATTCCTCTCACCGGGAATGTGCTCGCTCATTACACAGGCAGCAATGAGACGGTGCGCATTCAGCAGCTAACAGCGCAGACTCCGCAATCAAACATCGCTGCATCTGGAATTCTCGGCGTCAACATTGGTGATCCACTGACATCGCTGCAGGTCGATCTCACTGTTCATGACCTTGCTGAGTACAACCAGCTGCTTACGACGTTGGGACTCGAGGCCAACGGCAAGAAGGGCGCAGCCGCTATTCCGGTCAACCTGCACGGCGCGCTGCATTTTGTCGGTACGGCGCATGGCGCGGCACGCAATCTGGATGTAAAGGGACATGTGGAGGCGCAGAACATCGAGTTCGCCATGGGGTCGACCGATGCGTTGATCGACTCGCTTATTGCCGATGCAGAGTATTCGCCCTCGATCGGTATTGCGGTTGCCAGCTCCACAATTCGCCGCGATACGGCGACTCTACACGCTACGGGAACGATGGAGCCGCGCAAGGTTGTCGGTAAGCGCGGAGTCGTCAGCTATGAGTGGGAAAACGGCATGGCGCTCGATGCATCGGTCGATCTGGGCGATGCGCAGGTATCAGACCTGCTGGAGATCGCCGGCCAGCAGAACAAAGTGCCTGTAAGTGGAAACATCACGGCGCACGCGCATGTGGTCGGCACAGTGGAAAATCCCACTGGTACCGGAAGAGTCTCTCTGACCAACGGCGTTGCTTATGGTGAGCCCTTTGAGTCGCTGACCACAGACCTTGCTGTAAATGGGAAAGCGATCGACGCGACGAGTGTTGTGCTCAAGGCGCACGGAATGCAGATCACTGGCAACGGCGGTTACGACATGGCCAGCGAGCATCTGCACGGACACATCGAGGGCCATGATCTGGAGCTGGCAAAGTTCGAGACGGTGAAGAAATCGGCGCCTGCCGTGACCGGTCGCGTCACTCTAACAGCCGACGCAAACGGCACACTGGCTGAGCCGAATCTCAAGGCGAATGCGCGTCTGGATGCGCTCACCTACCAGGGCAAGGCCATCGGTGACGCCACGGCAGATGCGCATAGCCAGGGCAAGACCATGTATCTCAACGCCAATTCGAATGTGGTTGGTGCAAAGGTCAACGTTACCTCGCAGACTCAGCTGACGAACGACTATCAGACACAGGCCAAGCTTTCGTTTACTGACTTCGATATTGATCGGCCGCTTAAGATGTTCGGCCCCGACAGTCTGCAGGCGCAATCGCTCATCTCTGGTACCGCTTCAATCAGCGGTCCTCTCAAGACGCCGAAACAGCTTGGCGGAACGGCGGAGTTGAACAACGTCGATCTAAAGCTGCAGGGCATTGAACTGAAAGCAGCTGAGCCGTTGCGCGTCAGTCTTCGCGATGGCATTGCTACGCTCGAACAGGTCCACATCACCGGGCAGGACACTGACATGCGCTTCAGCGGCACAGCGCAGGTGTTTGGCTCGACGAATCCCAAGGGGGGCAAGCTCGACGTCAAAGGTTCCGGCAATGTAAGCATTACGTTGCTGCATACGTTTGATCCTGACGTAATCTCCAGCGGTCAAGTTACGTTTACAGTTGCTGCCGGCGGTCAGCTGATGAATCCCGTGCTTAGCGGCAAGGTGCAGTTCAACAAGGTGAATCTCGCGCTCGATGGTGTTCCCAACGGTTTGAGTGACATGAACGGTACGCTGATCTTCACCGAGGACCGCCTGCAGGTGCAGACGCTCACGGCGAAGACTGGTGGCGGCGATCTGAAGATTGGTGGCTCACTGCGATTCCGCAATGGTTTCTTTGCTGACCTCACAGCTACGGGAGATGCTGTGCGTGTGCGGCTATACGGCTTGAGCGCGACTGCGACGGCAAATCTGAAGCTGCAGGGCACGGCGACCAGTTCGCTGCTGAGCGGCAACATCCTGGTAACGCGATTCGGAATCGGGCAGGATGTAGACTTTGCTGCGTTCGCGGGCTCGGGCAGCACCGTGAGCGCGCCGCCTGATCCAGATGCTGCGGCTAATAAAGTTCGACTGGATGTGCATGTCACCAGCTCACCGCAGTTGGACTTCCAGAATTCGTATGCGAAGCTGGCTGGTTCGGTCGATCTGAACGTGCGCGGTACGGTGGCTTCACCCGCTATTCTCGGCCGCATTCAGATCACTGATGGCAGCGCCACCTTTGCCAGCACGAAGTACCAGCTGCAGCGCGGTGACATCTACTTCACAAATCCTGTGCGTATTGATCCAACTATTGATATCGATGCGGTTGCGCAGGTGGAGAACTACTCTGTCACGGTTGGCCTGCACGGAACGGCCAGCAACCTGAAACCTACCTATCGTTCGGAGCCGCCACTGAGCGAGGCGGATGTATTCGCTCTGCTGGCGCTGGGCCGCACGCAGGAAGAGGCACAGATTTACCAGACACAACAGGTGCGTGCGGGCACCGATCCTACAACCAGCGCGTTGCTTGGCGGCGCTCTGAATGCTACGGTCAGCTCGCGTGTGGAGAAGCTCTTCGGTGGTGGATCGGTGAAGATCGATCCCGCGTTCGTTGGAACGCTGGGTAACTCATCGGCTCGTATCACGATCCAGGAGCAGATCGGCAAGCAGATCACGGCTACGTTTGCGACGAACGTCAACAGCTCAGCCCAGCAGCTGATCCAGGTGCAGTACGACCTGAACCGCACCTCGTCGATCGTGGTCACGCGTGATGAATCAGGCGTGTTCAGCATCGTCTATAAGTTGCGTCGCCGCTATCGCTAGCTTTCGTCTCTGTTTGTGCATCGAAACAACCGTAGGCTTTGCGTGTCATAGATATGTAGTTTGAAGAGGGGCGATACCCCGGAGGAGTTACATGAACGTTCGTGGCTTTCTAAGGTTGTCTGTTATTGCGGCACTGCTTGTCGGTGTTTCTGCCGCTACGAGATGCCTGGCGCAGGATTCGCAGGACGCGCAGATACAGTCCGACGTCTCCAAAGCGCTCGACAACAAGCGATTCAAAGATGTGAAGATTGCGGTGCAGGGCGGAGTGGTGACTCTGACCGGTACGGTGGACCTGTACTCGGAGAAGGAAGACGCCGATCATAAGGCGCACCATCGCAAGAACGTGAAAGCGGTGCAGAACCTGATCGAGGTAAGCGGCCCGACGGTTGAGGACGTTACGCTGCGGAACAAGCTCTCGGAGAAGCTGACTTATGATCGTGTGGGCTATGGCACCACGGCCTTCAACGCCTTCACTATTGGTGTATTGAACGGTGTCGTCACGCTTGGTGGTGTTGCTTACGGACCATCGGACAAGGATTCGGCGATCAGTCTGGTTGCAAATACGGCGGGTGTGAAGGACATCGTCGACAACATTGAAGTGGCGCCAACCTCGCCGATGGATGACCGCATTCGGCTGGCAACTGCGCGGGCTGTCTACGGTGCGCCGCAGCTGAACAAGTACGCTATCGATCCGGCCAAGCCTATTCGAATCACTGTCATCAACGGAAATGTAACCCTGTCAGGAGTTGTGGACAACGAGGCAGATAAGGACGTCGCCAACATCAAGGCGAACGGCGTTCCGGGTGTCTTCAAGGTGGTCAACAATCTGCAGGTCGCGGCATCTGATAAAGAAAAATAGCTGCAGATACCTATCATTTGGGCCGCCTGGAGATACCGGGCGGCCCTTAGCTTTTAGAATGGAGAGTATGACCTCCATCTGGAAGAACACAGCGGTCACGCTCGAGATGATCAAGTGGGAGCACTCGATCTTTGCACTGCCTTTCGCTCTGACTGCAACTGTATTGGCTGCTGGCACATGGCCGCCGCTGCGCGTGCTGTGCTGGATCATTGTCTGCATGGTGGCGGCGCGATCGGCGGCGATGGCGTTCAATCGGCTGGTGGATGCGAAGCTTGATGCGGCGAATCCGCGCACTGCGATGCGTGCGATCCCTGCGGGCGCGCTGACGAGTGGTTTCGTCGCTGGTTTTGTGCTGGTGTCGTCAGCGGTGTTCTTTCTTGGTGCGGCGATGCTCAATCGGCTTACGCTGCTACTCGCCCCGGTTGCTCTGGGAGTTGTTCTGGCTTACAGCTACATGAAGCGGATAACGCGCTGGTCGCATCTTGTTCTGGGGCTTGCGCTGGGCATCGCTCCTTCTGCGGCGTGGATTGCTGTGCGCGGCTCGCTTGATGCGCGCATCGTGGTGCTAACGCTGGCTGTGCTGCTTTGGGTCGGCGGGTTTGATGTGCTCTACGCGTGCCAGGACTTCGAGCACGATCGCAAGGCCGGGCTGAACAGCGTGCCTCAGGCGTTTGGTCTGGAAGGCGCCTTCTGGATCGCGCGCATCATGCACATCGGAATGCTGGGACTGCTGTGCTGGCTGGTCGTGTTGTTCGGGCTAGGTAAGATCGCGTTTGCTGGTATCGCGGTGGTGGCGATGCTGCTGCTCTACGAGCACATGATCATCTCGCCCAAGGATATGCGGCGCATGAATGCTGCCTTCTTCACGCTGAACGGAATTATCTCGGTGGTCTTCTTCTGCTTTGTTGCGGCCGATGTTCTGCTGCGTCGTTAAAAGAAGAGACCCGCCGATTACGGCGGCGGGCCGTGGGTGGGTACTTCTAAATTCGTCCAAAGGCAGTGGAGCAGTAAAGCAATGATGTTCTAATTTGCGAGATAGCAGCTAGGCGCTGTGCTTCTCGCGGAATGAATCAATCTTATCGTTGAGTGAGTGCTTGATGTTCTGCGCGGTGTTTACTACTTTGTCGCGCGCTTCATCAAACTTTTCTTCGGCTCGTACCTTGAGGTCTTCCTTGTTCGCCTCGGCTTCAGCCTTGCGTGCATCGGTCTGTTCACAGGCAACATCCTTGGCGCGTCCCCAGGTCTCCTTGGCTGCGCCTTTCACCTGCTCGGCGACGCCGGAGTTCGCAAGCTTCTGATTGCCTAGAGCCTCTCCAGCCTTCTGCTTGATGGCGCCTGTTACCTGATCGAGTTTTCCTTCCAGCTGTTCCTTGTTCATTGCCTTCTCCTGATGTTGATGGTTCCTGCTCGTGGTCGGCCTAAAGCCTAAAGCGCTCGGCGTCCAGACAGCAGGTTGAAGATGAGTACGATCAGCGCGAAGACGAGAAGGATATGAATCCAGCCGCCCATGGTGTAGCTGCTGACGAGTCCGAGAACCCAGAGGATGAAGAGGATGATCGTGATGGTCCAGAGCATGTTCGTTCACTCCAAAAGTAAGTTGGTATAAGAGCCGCATGTTGGTTGGCACAATCGTTTTGCTGCGCCTGTTTCACTGCGGCTTCCGTGTATGTAAGTTGCTGCGTTAGTAGTGAAGGTTGCCATTTGTCGGAATAAAATGATTCTTCATACGGAGGCAACTTTTTTGCGTATTGCAATTCAGGGTGAGGCGGGTTCGAACAGTCACATGGCAACGGTAGCGATGCTTGGAGACAAGGTCGCGGGGCTTGAGATCGTTCCTTGCAACGTGTCGGCCGAGGTGATGGCCCGGGTGATGTCGGGCGCGGTTGATGCGGCTGTGCTGCCGATCGAGAACAGCCTGCATGGCTCGGTGGCTGAGCACTACGATCTGCTGCTGGAGCTTGATGTAAGGATCGAGCGCGAGAGCCTGCTGCGCATCCGGCACAACCTGATTACGATGCCGGGCGTTTCGCTGGCTGATGTGAAGCGCGTGATCTCGCACCCGGTGGCGCTCTCGCAGTGCCGGAAGTACCTGGGCTCGCACCCCGAGTTTGAGGTGATGCCGTTCTACGATACGGCTGGTTCGGTGAAGCACGTGATGGCTGAGGGCCTGAAGGATACGGCGGGCGTCGCGCCGGAGCTGGCGGCGAAGCAGTATGGCGGCGAGGTCATCGTCGCGGGCATCGAGGACAACGCGCAGAACTTCACGCGTTTCCACCTGATCCGCCGGACGAGCGATCCGGTGCTGCTGCAGGATGCAGAGCCGGACAACAAGATGAGCCTGGCGTTTGCGATCGACCACAAACCGGGGACGCTGGTGGCTGCGCTGCAGCGGCTGGCTTCAGAGGGAGTCGATCTGACGAAGATCGAGTCGCGGCCGGTGCCGGGCAGTCCGTGGGAGTATGTCTTCTACGTGGATGTGCGGTTCGACGCGCCGGGGCGGGCGGAGAAGGCTGTGGCGTCGCTGACCGAGCATGCGCGGATGGTGAAGGTGCTGGGCAGCTATCGGGCGGCAGAGCGCTGACGGACTGGCTTGGCTCCTACCCCCGACCCCTCCCCCCTATGCTTTTCGTGCAAAATATTCAAAATATTATGGTTAGGTCTGGACCTCTATTGACAGGCATATGTTCTCCGGCAGACGCTTTCTGGCGTTTTGAAGGAGGAGGAGCTCTACTTTTCTTTCATGAATCCAGTATGCAGGATTGTCGATAACTCGTCGGCAAATGTAAGTTGCATCTTTTCAACTAGATATACGGGTTTTGGACTTGACAGGATTTTTTCGGGTAGCAGTCGCCACAAAATAGGCGTGAAGTAGCGCGACCTGCTGGTCAGAAGCGTCTGATGGGGAATACGATCTCTGACGATTTAGCAGGAGACGGGCTGTTGGAGGGGGTTGCGTTGAGGCGGTTTGCGACTTTCTGAAAGTTGCTGCATCCTATAGCTGATAATTTGATAGAAGGACACTCAATGGCAAACGACTTCGTAAGTGTAATCAAACCGACGGCCAACAAGCCTGAGGGCAATGAAGGTGCCAACGACAAGCGGCCGGTTCCGGTTCTGCCTGTACGAGACACAGTCCTGTTTCCGCACGCCGTGCTTCCGTTGACGGTGGGACGGGAGAGCAGCATTCAGCTGATCCAATCGCTTGGCGAGGACAAATCGATCCTGGTGGTGGCGCAGCGTGATGCGCGCCAGGACACGCCGCAGACCAGCGATCTGTATACGGTAGGCACACGTGCGACTGTTCACAAGGTCGTAAAGATGCCGAACCAGAGCCTCTTTGTCTTCACAGAAGGTAACGAGCGCATTCACGTGGGCGAGTTCGCGCAGACGACGCCGTTTATGACGGCGGAGTACGAGCTTGTGCCTGAGATCGAGCCGGAGCAGACACCGGAGAGCGAGGCGCTGCAGCGGAACGTGGTGAGCCAGTTCCAGCAGATTGTGACGTCGTCGCCGACGTTGTCGGACGATCTGCAGACGATTGCGATCAACATTGAGGAGCCGGGCAGGCTGGCGGACTTTATCGCCTCGTCGCTGCCGTTCCTGACGACGACGGACAAGCAGGAGCTGCTGGAGACGCCGGATGTGGCGAAGCGGCTGGAGCGCATCAACAAGCACCTGGCGAAGGAGCTTGAGGTGCAGCAGCTGCGCAACAAGATCCAGACCGAGGTGCAGGACTCGGTACAGTCCTCGCAGCGCGATTACTACTTACGAGAGCAGTTGAAGGCGATCCAGAAAGAGCTGGGCGACCTCGACGACACGCAGAAGGACATTGCAGAGCTGAAGGAGAAGATCGAAGCAGCGGGCATGCCCGAAGAGACGAAGAAGGACGCGCTCAAGGAGCTCGGCCGGCTCAGCCGTATGAACGCGATGGCGGCTGACTACTCGCTGACCCGCAACTACATCGAGTGGCTGGCAGTGCTTCCGTGGTCGAAGTCGTCTGCGGGCGAGGTCGATATCCTCAAGGCCAAGGAAATCCTCGACGAGGATCACTATGGTTTGAAGAAGGTGAAGGACCGCATTCTCGATTACCTCAGCGTGCGCCGGTTGAAGCCGGACATGAAGGGACCGATCCTCTGCTTCGTTGGACCTCCGGGCGTCGGTAAGACCTCTCTCGGAAAGTCCATCGCACGTGCGCT
>Ga0105248_10006760_pt1 | contig 12576 bp, 19 predicted proteins | sample KBSS34metaG_FD_81524 | JGI IMG/M metagenome (GOLD analysis project Ga0105248, IMG submission 81524) | Switchgrass rhizosphere microbial communities from Kellogg Biological Station, Michigan, USA - KBS S3-4 metaG | ecosystem: Host-associated > Plants > Roots > Rhizosphere > Soil | place... | reverse complement strand
GGCGGCAGACGGACACGCGCTAGCAGAGTGTGCTGTGCTGCCGGGCGCTGATTCAGGAGCTGTGCGCGGTCGGCTACGTTCAGCCGCTCCTGCTCAGTCTCAAGAGCACCTTGACTGGCGACTTTCTGGCCACGCTCATTCGCCACTACGAGACATTGGACGCGATCAATCCGATCCGCAAGGCAAAACAGCTGCCGCCGATCGCCGTGCCATTCTACGCCGTGTCGATCGCACTCGCTGCCGGGCAGGAAGTGGCGCGTGGCTCGGGCGGGCAGACGCGTGAGATTGCGCCGATGGTCGAAGTGGGAGCACGCGATCGTGACTACATCGCATCGCACTGGTGTAAGAAGGCGTGGGTCGAGGCGATCGAGAGTATGGCCGATGAGGCGGTGGTCTGGAGTCGCAGCGAGAGCATCAAGATCGCGGCGGGCGAGGGAAACGAGGAGGCAGAGTGAAGCTCACTGACGGCGCAACCTATACGCTCCCTGATGGCACGCTGGTACGGGCGCGCGTACCGCTCCTCGGCAGCGTGCGGCTCCATCTTGCGGACGGCACGCCGGCCTATCTCCTCGACCGTGGCCAGTGGAAGTCGCTCTGCTACGATGCCGTGACCGAGGGCTACCAGGCCGCGCCGTGCGACCTGGTGGACGCGGATCTGGTGCCGGTCTTTTGAAGTACAAGCAGCATGGCCAATCAGAACACACGACGGCTGCAACAGAACGGCTTCCGCTGGTACAGGACGGAAATGCGGAAAGCGCTGTACGCGGCGTGGCTCGCGAGTGAATAGGAGACAAGGAGACAAGACAAGATGACCACCGCTGAAGCGCTCCGCATGGCCGCGCAGCACACCCAGACCGACCTGGCGCGCCTGTGTGCTCTGGTCGAGCAGACGGCGGCGAGTCTTGCTTCCGTCGAAGCCGCGCGCATCTCGGCCGAGTCGGCGCTCGCGCGGGCCAAGCAGCGCCAGGCCAAGCTCAAGACCGCGCCCTCCGACCTGGTAGCAGCTGCCAGAAAGCACCTCGACACGATCGACACGATCACCACGGAACAGTTCCAGTGTGGCGCAGAGCGAGAGGCGCGTGAGGCGCTCAGAGCGGTGCTGGAAGCGATCGAGGATGTGGTGGTAGAATAATTGCATTATTCGTATCCGAGAGCTATGACGCACAGGAGGGAAGACCGGCACGCCGAGTTCAATAACCCGAAAGTGATGTCACCGCGCGGCGGGTCGCAGGACTCGGCCGCGCGGTGGCGTCTTGACCACGTCGCACAGGCGTGCTATCCTAGTGGTGCGGGGCAGACCAGACGCCCCGCTCACTTCAATAATGCGGCCTCATAGGGCCACTGTAGTCAGGGCAGCGCCCCTGAGCGCCGGTACCGCTGACACGGGCCGGCGCGTCGTTTTACCTCGCACGCCGCGCCCATCTGTGCTACACTATGCGCTACCACTCACCCTCCACCGAAGCCCTGAATGGAGCGAACACATTCAGGGCTTCGGTGCGCCAACCAGCGGCTACGGGATCTCGCGCTCGTCACGCGCCACCAGCGCCTGCTCGCAGAGCTTGACCAGGCGTCGCACGTCGCCGCGCATGCTCAGCAAATCGGTGCGCCAACCTTCGCTGATACTCGCGAGCTGCTTGGTCACAAACAGGATATCGTCAAACTGGAATTGCAGCTGATCGCCACTCATGCGGTCATGCAGCCAGGCAACGATCGTGTCGAGCTGCGCGACCTGGATCGGCGTCGACTCGGCCATGGCGGCCTGGTGTTCACTGGCCGAGTCCATCGATGCGCGCACATCACGCGGCGGCACCAGCGCCCCTAACCGTTCCTCGATCACCCCCAGGCGCTGCTCGATCGCCGTGAGGTACTGCGCCAGCTCATCGTTTCGCATGGGTAGCGTCGCTCCTTCACAGCCAGGGCTACGCGGCGAGTTGTCACACCCCTACCGCTTCGCCCTGGCTGTTTATGCGGTATGGTAGCACATATTTGCGATACATTATAGGATTGTAACTTGACCTAACGGCGCGGAATATGCTACCATCCCCTTTGTCACACCTCTACCGCGCGGATACGCGCATGCATAACCTCCAGTTCCTGCCCGTCGAAGTTCAGACCAGCATCGCCGAGCTGCGCGCACTGAACGTGCCTGAGAGCGCGCTCGCGCTGCTCGTCGAGCGCATCACCCGCGCTTCAGAGGCCAAAACCAATAGCCTCCAAATGGATGTCATCCGGATCGAGGAGTCGATCGGCAAACGGGTCGATCGCATCGGCGAGAAGTTGCGCGCCGATCTGCGCACCCAGCACGGCGAGACCAACGGCATGCTCATCGATATTCGCTCCTCAACGCAACAGCAGGAGGCCGCAGTTGAGGCACTACGGGCCGACTTTCAATCGTTCGGCGAGGCTGTGAGCGAGCGCCTGACGGGCGTTGAGCGGCGCATGGACGCGTCGGAGGCCGATCGCAAGGACATCCACGATGTGATCGAGGCGCTGAATACGCGGCACGGCGGCCAGATCACGCAGATCGCTCAGCGGCTGCTGGCGATCGAGCGGCTACTGGAGATTGCTGGCAATCACCATCACGACGAGCCAGGCGGGTGAGGTGGATGAGGAAACACTCCACTACGCGCGCGTCTACAAAGCCAAGCGGGCGCGGCTCAATATCCTCGAAGAGCAGATCGCCGCGATGGGCGAGTACAACGTGCTGCCGCACGTCGCGATGGAGCGGGACAGCCTCACAGAAGAGCTGGACATGTTCGAGGTGGCAATGGAATCACCGGCACGCGCCGAGGCTGGCGACGAGCTAGGCGTGCGCGGGCGCTTTGTCGTAACCTATAAGCAGAATCAGGATATCAAAAAGAGCCTCGCGGCATTATCTGTTAGGTCTGAGGAGTGGCGCGAAATGCAGCGGAATTGGATTATCCTGATCGGCCTGGTCGTCATTTTGATTCTGGTCGCAGTGGTCGCGCTCGTGACCTATTTGTTTACCAAAGGTGCGCTGTGACGACCGATCGCGAGCAGTACCTGCTGGAGCGCTGCCTGCGGCTCGAAGCCGAAGTTGCCAGGCTCAGAGGCTACGCGGTCGCGCCGCTCGAGCCAGAGATCACCCGCCCGGCGGCAAGCCCGCTCGTACCGCGCATACAGCTCAAGCGGCACGTTCAGCGCCGCGCCAGCGCGGCCGACATTGCGCAGATGCACGATCTGCGACGCAGGGGCTTGACGCCAGTGCAGATCGGGCGGCAGCTCGGCTTTAGCGATACGGCGGTGCGTGGGCATACGCGCGATGTGCTCATGGAGCGGGAGATTGGATCGTGACCATCACCGCCAACGACATGCTGCCGGGGCTGCTGGAGTCCGCTATCCGACTGAACATCATGCGGCTCCAGGATATGGATGCGGCGGCGTTTCGCACGACATGGGAGACCTGGACGAACGACACCTTCATTGCGGTTAGCGGACTCTATGACGAAGAGGTGCTCGTGAACGTGTTCCCCGACACAACCAGGCTGGCATTCAATACGCTCGCGAAAGCCTATGCGGCCTTAGCGTTTGTCGAAGGTGGGATCGATGTTTTCAACCAGCACTACGAGGCAACGCGACTATGAGCTTTGCTTGGGAACCGACCTATTACCCATCACGATTAGCCTATCAGGCTGCGCTGCGCCCCTTTGCTGTGCCGAGCTGGATCAAGGGGGTCGTCATCCATCATACCTACACCCCCACACAAGCCGACTGGCGCGGGATGGCGACGATGCGCGCGATGGGCAAGTATTATCAAGGGCTTGGGTGGAGCGCAGGCCCGCACCTCTACCTTGCGCCGGACGGAATCTATGCCGGGACACCACTTGCGCAGCCGGGAGTCCACGCGGGTATCTGCAATGCCTCGAAAATCGGACTGGAGATCGTTGGTCGCTTCGATTCTGTCGGGTGGGATATTGGGCTACGTGAACGAGTGTATGCGCTGCTTGTCGAACTCTTACACTGGGCTGGGCTTGATGAGACGACCGTACAGGGACATAGAGAATGCAAAAGCCCAAAAACCTGCCCAGGAAGCGCGATCGACATGACCAGCGTGCGCACGCAGCTGCGCGACCGCCTGTTCGATCGGCATTTCATTGTCACCGGCACGGGCGCGATCGTGCGCACGGGCAGCTACCCGACCGCGCCGATCGTTCGCGCTGCGCCGCTGGGGCTCGACGTGCCGGGCTATCCTGTGAGGGGCAAGGCGCACAAAGGCAACGCCGTCTGGGCGCGCGTGAAGCTGCCGAGCAGCGCGCTGGGCTATATCTGGAGTGGCATGGGACGGTTCGAGCCCGTGTAAGGAGTGTTTGATGGGCGATCACTATCCATTCCCACCGCCGACCCCGCCGGCCGCGCGCCGCTTCGTCAAGTTCGGCGACAGTATGATCTGCACGATCTGCGACCTGGACGCGCGCTACTGCAAAGGCCACGCTGCGCCCGATCCGCCGAGCGGCGACGGGGCCGAGAGTAGTCTGGAGCGACGGGCAAAAGAATGTATGGGAGGGAAGTAAGGATGAACATTGTCACGTTTCTGCTCTTGCTGGTCATCGCCGCCATCGCGAGTGGCGTGCAGATTCTGATCGGCGGGAATCCACCGGAAGTGCGCGGGCGCTACTTCGCTGCGTTCTTTGTCGCCTACGCGCTACTGCTCGTGCTGCCGGCGCTACTGCCGAAGCTGCTGGGCGGGTAAATGTCAGGTTTTGTTAGGTTCTCATGGCGCTGAGCAAAAAACAATCTGCGTTTGTCGAATTGTACTTAACGCATTGGAATGCGACGAAGGCGGCGATCCTCGCCGGCTACTCCGAACGCTCCGCGCGCTCGATCGGCTCTGAGAACCTAACAAAACCTGACATTCAGGCCGCAATCCAGGCCCGCCTGGCCGAGCTGACGATGAGCGCCGACGAGGTGCTGACGCGACTCACCCAGCATGCGCGCGGATCCATGGCGCCGTTCCTGCGTCGCGACACCGACGGCGATTTGTACGGGTTCGATCTCAGCGATACGCAACCCTTGCAGCTGATTAAAAAAGCATCCATCACGCGCCGCCGGCAAAAAGACGATCGCGACCAGATGGTCACCGTCGAGACGGTCACGATTGAACTGTACGACGCGCAGGACGCGCTCCAGCTCCTCGGACGGCACCATAAGCTGTTTGTGGATCGCACCGAGCTGACCGGCAAGGACGGCGCGCCGATCGAGGTCTCTGATGCTCGCAGTCGACTTTCTAGCCTCCTTGAAAAACGCGCTACCGCAGCTGCCGCCGAGCGAGATCCCGACCCTGATCGCGGCGCTTGACGACGACACGGCTCAAGCGCTGCTGTGCGACTGGGAGCTGTGGGCCAGAGACGAGCAGCTGCCGCCCGAGGGAGACTGGTACGTCTGGCTGATTCTGGCCGGCCGCGGCTGGGGGAAGACCCGCACCGGCGCCGAGTACATTCGCCGCCGGGTCGAGTCGGGCGTGGGCAGGCGCATCGCGCTAATCGGGCAGACCGCTGCCGACGTGCGCGACGTGATTGTCGAGGGCGAGAGTGGCATCCTGGCCGTGTCGCCGAGGTGGGCTCGGCCTATCTATGAGCCGTCCAAGCGGCGTTTGACCTGGCCGAATGGCGCAGTGGCGACCACTTACGCCGGCGACAGTCCCGACCAGCTGCGCGGGCCGCAGCACGATACGGTGTGGTGTGACGAATTGGCCAAGTGGCGCTACGCGCAGGAGTGCTGGGACAATATGGAGATGGGGCTGCGCTTAGGAAACGACCCGCGCGCGATCGTGACCACCACGCCGCGCCCGATCCCGCTCATTTTGACGCTGCGCGACGATGCACAGACGGTGCGCCCGACGACCAATCTCTCGACGCACCGCAACCGCGCGAACGTGAGCGCGCGCTTCGTAACCAGGGTCATCAACAAGTACGCCGGCACGCGGCTGGGGAGGCAGGAGCTTGACGCCGAGATCTTGGACGACACGCCCGGCGCGCTCTGGACACGCTCAGGCATCGAGGCGACCCGGGTGCGCGTGCCGCCCGATCTGGTGCGGATTGTCATCGGCGTGGATCCGTCGAGCGGCGGCGTGAACGGCGAGACCGGCATCGTCGGCGCAGGCAAGGACGCACACGAGCACGGCTACGCGGTGGCCGACTACACTGCGTCAGGCGACCCGGCCGAGTGGGCGCCGGAGGTCATCAAAGCCTACATCGAGCTCAGGGCCGACAAGATTGTGGCCGAGAAGAATCAGGGCGGCGCGATGGTCGAACATGTCATTCGCCAAACCAGCGTGGAGATCGGCGGCGTCACGATTCGCGGGGCAAATCTGCCCATTGAGCTGGTCTGGGCCAGTCGCGGCAAGCAGACCCGCGCCGAGCCGATCAGCATTCTCTGGAGCCAGACGCCGCCGCGCGGGCATTTCGTCGGCGCACTCCCCGAGCTGGAAGATCAGTGCTGCACCTGGGTGCCGGGCGAGGACAGTCCTGACCGCATGGACGCGCTGGTCTGGGCGATGACCGATCTGTTCCCGAACGAGGAAGGCGGCGACGACTTCGCGCCCACCGTCGGCGGCACGCGGCGCATGGACAGCGCGATTTCGCGAGGGATACGCCATTGAAGCACGACACGCCACCGAGCATCCCGCAACTGCGCCTTGGGCTGAAGCAGGCGCTGTCGGCCGAGCGCGACGCCGACCGACGAAAAGAGATCGGGCGCGCGCTGGCAGCGATCGAGCGCTGCTCGGCGAAATCGCTAGACAGCCCGAAACAAAAGTGCTAGGATAGCACGAGACGAATACCCTTACGCGCTCTCAGCTCTTCGCTCACAGCGCACCACGCCCCCTCTGGGGCATGGTGCGCTTTTTGTTTATGACCATTCCTGACACAACCGAGTCCGATCGATCCACCCTAGCGACAGAGTATGTCGCCTCTAGCGCTGGGCTGTGGTCGCCGCTGGCGCTGCGCACCCTGCCGGGCGCAATCGACGACATCACGCAGGACTTTGGCGACGACCTGTACGAGCGCATGCGGCTCGATCCGGTGATTACCGCCAATCTGAACATCCTTCGTGCCTCAATTGTGGAAGAGGGCGTGCAGATGGCGTGCCCTGTGGACGACGAGGCCGCCGATGGGTACGCGCTTGGACAGGAGATCGAGGATTTCTGCGAGAGCGTGCTTTCCGACCTCCAGATCCCGCTCGACGATGTGCTCTGGGATCTTCTCGACGCGATCCTGCTTGGCAGCCGGCTGGCGGAGGAGATCTACCAGGTCACCCCCGCGACGGCCGTTGCGCTGCCTGGTACGAGCCCGGTCGCGCGCACGCAGGATCTGCTCATTCTCTCCGCGCTCAAGCCCAAGCCGCGCGTATCAACCGGCTTTGTGGTCGACGCCTTCATGAACGTGCAGGCGATCTCGACCGCGCGACCGGGCGCGGGCAGCAGTTTGGGCCTGGGCATTGCGACCAAAGGCGGCGCGTGGCCCGCGAGCTGGCTCTCGCGCGACAAGTTCGCCGTGCTGACGTTTCGGCCGAAAGACGCCGACCCGCGCGGGACATCCGCGTTTCGCGCGGCCTACTTTCCCTGGTTTGCCAAACAGGAGATCTGGCAGGAGTTTCTGAAATACCTAGCCCAGTTCGCCAGCCCCAGCATCTACGCGATTGCCAGCGAGGCCTCGACCAAGAGCGGCATTCAGGTCGCCGACGCGGCTGGCGTGCTCACCAACCGCCCGGCCGGCGAGGTGCTGCGCGATACCCTGCTCGACTTTCGCAACGGCACGGCCATGGGATTGCCCTACGGCACGCTGGTCGACACGCTTGAGGTCGCGGGCGATGGCCAGGCGTTCCACAACGCCTTTCTGCACTGCGACCAGCAGATGACGATCGCCGTGTTGCACCAGACGCGCGCCACGATGGAGGCCCAGCACGGCAGCAAGGCCGACAGTGAGACCGGCCAGGACATTCTGGGCACGATCATTCGGCAGGCCAAAAGATCGGTCTGCACGATGCTTCGGCGCGACATCTTAAAACCGCTCATAAGCTACAACTACGGGCCTGATGCGGCGCGGATGCTCACCCCGATGTGCTCACTCGGCAGCGTGGAGCAGCAGGACTGGTCAGCCTACGCAACCGCCGTCGCAAAGCTGGCGACGAGTGGCTATATCGCGCCCGAGCAGTACGCCGCGATCGATACGAAGCTCGGCCTGCCGCCGCGCGCGCTGCCGCAGGGGACGACGCCGGCGGCGGATGATAGCGGTGATGAAGAGGATGCTGATGAGTCTCTTTGACCTTGCCTGTAGTCAGCGCTGGGCGATGCGCGAGACGGAGCTGCGCGATTTGTTCGCGATTATCAGCCGCGAGTCGCTCGACCCCGATCTCGCGCGCCAGATTCGCGACGACCGGCAGGCGCGGATGGACGCGCTGGCCGCGCGCTCTGGCGGCAAGCTCGACGGCACGCGCGGTGTGCAGCTGCGCGACGGCGTGGCCATCCTTGATGTGGTTGGGCCGATTGTCCGGCGGGCCGATATGTTCAGCGAGATCAGCGGTGCGTCCTCTGTGCAGACACTCGCGCACGACTTCCAGACCGCGCTCGCCTCGCCACAGGTGGATGCGGTGCTGCTCATGGTCGACAGCCCCGGCGGCGAAGTGACCGGCATCCACGAGTTCGCGCAGATGCTCTTGGATGCGCGTTCCAACGCAAAGCCAATCTGGGCATATATTGAGGGCAACGGCGCGAGCGCGGCCTACTGGATCGCCAGCGCAGCGGAGCAGATCGTCGCTGCCGAAACAGCCGATGTGGGCTGGATCGGCGTGGTCATGGCCATGCGCGATCCGACCAAGGCCAAGAGCGACACGATCGAGTTTGTCAGCAGCCAGACACCCAAGAAGCGCCCCGATGTTACGACTGAGGCCGGGCGGGCGCAATTGCAAACGATGGTCGACGATACCGCCGATGTGTTTGTGGCGTCGGTCGCGGCGGGGCGCAATGTCTCCACAGAGACGGTGCTGACATCCTTTGGCGGCGGCGGTGGACTGATTGGGAAAGCCTCTGTCGCGGCTGGTATGGCCGATCGGCTGGGCACGTTCGAGTCGACCCTGGCGGATATTCGCCAGGCAGCTATTAAACGCAAGCAGCAGCCGCGTATGGCCGCTGCACAGGAGGACATCAGGATGGCAGACAGTAAACCCGGATTTTGGGCATGGATCAGCGGCAAGGGCGCACCCGACGAAGGCGATCAGCCGCCCTCAATCGAGCCGCGCGCACTCGCACCAAACGAAGCGCTCGCTAGTGCCGATCTGATGGCAGGCAGCACCGCGCGTGTTGTGCCGAATCCGTTCGCCGATCGCTTGTCGGAATTGGAGTCGCAGCTCGCCGAGCAGCAGACCCAGGCACGCCAGGCCCAAGCGGCCGCGTTCGCCGACGGCGCGGTGCGCGCTCGCCAGGCCATGCCCAGCCAGCGCCAGGCGCTCTACGACGCCTACATTCAGGCCAGTGAGGACGATAGCGTGCGCCCAATCGCCGTGTCGCGCGTCAGTCAGATTGAGGCAATGGTGACAAGTCGCACGCCGCACAGCTTGACCGCCGAGCTGATCGCAACCACTGCGGCGGGCGCGCTGCCGAACGATACCGCTCCCAAGCCGCCGACCGACGAGCGCAAGGCGTCACTCCTCGCAATGACGACGCTCGGACGCGCCACCTTAGCGCGCAGGCGCGCGGCCAGATAGCGCGTCTTTCATCATTCGCCCATAAATGACGGTAAAAGGAGCGATGTCTATGCCCACTACAGCAATAACCTCATTCGCCGGCGCGAAGCTGGAGCCGGCCTGGGCTCCCGATCTGGCGCGCACCAATGCGTTCAAGATCGGCGACGGCGCGCATGTCGCGGGTGAAATCCTTGGCTTTGTGGCCGCGTCGGGCGCGGTCGATACCTACGCGACCGGGAACAGTGACGGCACGCAGACGGCGGCGGTGATCGCGCAGTACGACATGTACGCATCGGGCGGGCTGGTCTCACTCACCAGCGACTCAGCGCTGCTGCCAGGCGAGACCGCGACCGACGCGCCGTGCTACATCCAGGGCTATTTCAATTGTAGCGACTTGACCGGCCTCGACAGCGGCGCGATCACCGATATGGCAGCGCGGCTCATTGGCGCGAACACCGTGTCTGGCGTGCTGGCGCTGTTCTAGGCAGCATCCGCGCGGAGTAATAGCAGCGCCGGCGCACCGTCGGCTACACAAGTGAGACGTACATGGCGACAAACTACCAATATCCGACCAATAGCGAGCTGCAGCTGATCGACCGTGAGGTCATGCTGACGCTGACGATGGACGACCCGATCTTCGACATTATGCCGATCGTGGATGTCAACGCCTTCGATCTCATGTGGGACATCCCCGGCAACGTGACCGGCCTCACTAATTTGCGCGGGCTGAACGGCCAGCCGGGCAATGTCGCGGCGCTGGGCGCGAACCGCTTCAAGGTACGACCGGGCGTGTATGGCGAGTTTATGACCATCGACGAAGAGGAGATGACCACGCGCGCGCAGCTGGGCACCTGGAATATCCCGATCGACGTCAGCGACCTGGTGCGCGAGCGCCAAGATCAGCTGATTCAGCGCCGGATCGATCGCATTCGGGTGCAGGGCTGGGCGCTGATTGCGAACGGCACGTTTACCGTGCTGAACACGCACACCGGCATCACCCACACTGACACGTTCGATCTGCAAGACTACAACGCCAGCACCTGGGCGACGGTCGCGAGCGCGACGCCGCTCGGCGACTTTCGCGCCGCCAAGCTCTTGCATCGCGGCCATGGCGTCTCGTTCGGCGCAGGCGCGCGGGCCTACATGAACCAATCGACGTTTAACAGCATGGTTGCCAACACCAACGCCAGCGACTTGTTCGGCAAGCGCACCGCCGGCCTCGCAACCGTGCTGGGTCTGACTGACATCAACAACGTGCTCTTGCAAGAGGACTTGCCGCAGATCGTGATCTACGATGAGGGCTATCTGGACGATACGGGCACCTTCCAGCTCTTTCTCGCCACCGGCAAGGTCGTGATTGTCGGCAAGCGGCCCGGCAGCCAGACGATCGCCGACTACGCCATGGCGCGCAATGCCAACAACGCGAACGTCGCACCCGGCCCGTATGACTTCGTGAAGAACCGTACCGGCGAGACCGTGCCGCCGACGATCGAAGTTCATTCCGGTTTTAATGGTGGCCCAAGGCTGTACTACCCAACGGCGATTATCGACATGGACGTGTCCTGATGTCGGCTCGACGACCGACCAAGCCAGCGCCAGCGCGCCCGGCGGCCAGGCCCGCCGCCCGGCCACCAACGCCAGACGAGGGCGCGCTACGCACTGAGGCACCCGTGCTGCGCTACCGCGTACTGGCCAGCGGCATCAGCACGCCAGCTGGCGCGGTCTATCGCGGCGCGCTGGTGACAGCTAACGAGCTGGGCGACGCCGATCGGGCGACAACGCTGCTTGCTCGGGGCGCGATCGAAGAGGTGGTCGATGACTGAGGAGCAGTACATCACGCTGATCATCGCCAGTATCGGCGGCGACACGGTCGATGGTTTGCTGGCGACCAATCTGCCGATCTTCTGGTCGCTGCACAGCAGCAGTAGCGACGCGAGCCGCGCGATCGAGGTCAAGATCGACGGGATCCGTTTGCTGCTCGGGCAGGCCTGGCGCAAGGTCAGTTTCAAGGCGCTCGACGGGGCGTCGGTCAGCCTCTCGGATATGTTCGATCACCTGCTCAAGCTCTTAGAGCTGGCCCAGGCCGAGCTGGCGACCGCGCAACTGGGCGCGGACGGCAGTGTCGCGATCGGCGAACTGACCACCACCGCGCCGATCGGGCGTGACAGTCCGCGCGGCATTGACCCGAATAGCCGCGCGCTCAGAGGCGATCCGCTGCGCCGGCGTGGAGACAATCGACCATGACCAAGCCGACCTTGCTGATAATTGGCGACTTTGTGAAGATGACCGGCTTTGCCCGGGTCAACGAGGCCTTAGCGGCGCAGCTCAGCGACCGATGGGACATTGCCGTGCTGGCCGTGAACTATAAAGGCGATCATTGCGACCAGCAATCGCGCTACCGCCTGTACCCGGCCTTTTTGGGCGGTGATGTGCATGGGCTCGGGCGGCTCGCCGACATCCTGCGCGTGGAACAGCCGGACGCGTGCCTATTCGTGTGCGACCCGTGGATCGGCGCCGACTACGCCAAGGCGCTGAGCAAGCTTCCATCTGCACCTCCTTGCGTGCTGTACACGCCGGTGGATGCGACCGGTCTGCGTCGCGTGGATATCACGCCGCTGAATCTGTTTGACCAGGTGATTGCCTATACCCAGTTCGGTGCGCGCGAGCTGGCCACGTCTGGACTAAGCAGGCCCATCGCCGTTATTCCGCACGGCATCGACCTCGATCTCTTTCGCCCAATCGATCGGGCCGAGGCCAGGCGGCAGGTGGGGCTGCCCGCTGACACGTTCGCGGTATTGGTGCTCGACCAGAATAACCCGCGCAAGCGGCTCGACATTGCCTTCGACACCTTCGCGGACTTTGCGGCGGATAAGCCCG
>Ga0105248_10006755_pt1 | contig 12586 bp, 7 predicted proteins | sample KBSS34metaG_FD_81524 | JGI IMG/M metagenome (GOLD analysis project Ga0105248, IMG submission 81524) | Switchgrass rhizosphere microbial communities from Kellogg Biological Station, Michigan, USA - KBS S3-4 metaG | ecosystem: Host-associated > Plants > Roots > Rhizosphere > Soil | place... | reverse complement strand
AGCGTGAAACGCCGCCTGCCCGCCACCACGCAGGCCAGGTTGTCCACCGTATCGTAATGGGCGGAGACATGAGACGCATGACCCAACCAAATGCGGGGCGCCGCTGAAGCGGGCACCAATGGCATGGGATTTTCCCCTGCAAACCCGGGCAGGTAATCTTTCGCCGGCAAGGAACCGGCATAGAGCGAAGGTGCACTCAGCCGGTCCAGACTTGCGATCATCTCGTCCAGCGCGGCGCCCAGGCGCATCGTGCGCCGCTCAAAATTGAACGCCTTGAGATCGTCGGTATAATAGTATTTTCCGGCGATCCTGGGTTCGCCGATAAAGGCTTCCATCTCCAAGCCGGCGTCGAAGCGTCCAAGATAGTCGCGAAAGACGGACGGAGATGCCGACGCGTCGACCGCCGGCCAGTGTTTGACCAAGCCACGCAAGACAACGGGACGGCAGGGCAGCACCACGTCACGCGCAAAATCCTCCGCCGTGATTGGGCCGGAGATTTCGGCGATCGCGCTCATGCGCCCTGGAGCGCGGCGGTCGCCTTGAGCAAAGCGCTGTTCTTGCGGCGCGCGAGCACGGGCACCTGTTTCAGCGATGCAATCATCAGGTAGATCAACTGCAGATAGTCGCGCCGGAACAGATCGATCACGCCCGCGTCGGGCAAGGCCCGAAGCGCGGCCTGATTGATGGTGTAAAGTCCCGTCAGAGTGCGCTGGCTACCATCGTCAAAAGCGAGATCCACGTCGATCGGCTCGATCAGCTTCAGGCTGGACAAGGTCTGAACGAAAGTCTTGGTCACCTCCAGGCCCGGCTTGAGATCGCGGAACAGCGCCATGATGCTCTGAAGATATTGTGTGGGCTCGCCGCTCTCTGTGAACAGCGGCTTGCCGGCCTCGTCGATGCGCGGACTGTCGAGATCGATGGCGAGGTCATTGCCCGCGGTGAAAAAAGGTCCGCGCTGCAGGTTGAGCGGGCGATAAGTTTCCATGCCACGCGCATCCAGGAACAGGTTCTCTCCCTCATCGAATCCCAGCATGGCGCCGATGAAGAATTGGCCGGTATCCTGATCCTTGGTCAAAAGGATGGGATAGTGCACTGCCAGATGGGCGAACTCCCCCAGGATTACCGGAACAAAGCGCTGATTGTCGCCGTAGCGCGAAGATGCGCCCGCCTGCACGCAAAGCGTCCGATGTGTTTGGCTGTTCAAAAGAACGATGTTGGGCATGTCAGATGGCCTGGAGCCCATATTCGTGGATCTTCTTCACCAGGTCGCGGTTCTTGGGCAGTTGGGTGCGCAATTTCCTGGTCATGGCGACGTTTTCGTTCATATAGCCACTCGCGGTGGAACGGGTACCGCTATTGTCGCCGGGCATCACTTCGGTTTTGAACCCCATGCCGTACAGCACATATTGATAGCTGGCGGCGGGGAAAACCTCCTCAATACGGTCGAACTCGTCGAAGAACCACGGCGGCTGGTATTTCCATAAATGCAGCAGGTTCTTGAGCCGGTCGGGCACGCTCGCCGGATCGGTATTGTCCTGCCAGAATTTCTCGGGTCGCTTGGTCAGCACATAGTGCAGCTTGAGAAAATCGATGATGCGGCCCCAACGGTAATGGTTCACGTCATTGAAGCGGGCGGCGACAATATCCATCACTTCGCGGTTGGCCGGCATCTGCTCGGAAATCAGCTTGGCGGATAGTTCCACCAGCACAATGGCCGAGGATTCCAACGGCTCCAGGAATCCAGCCGCCAGGCCGATAGCGACGCAGTTGTTCTTCCAAAAGGTCTCGCGATGGCCGGAGCGGATGGGAATCTTGCGCGGGGTCAGGCCATTGGCCTGCGGGCCGATATATCGGCGCAACTCGGCTTCCGCATCCTCATCACTGATGTGATGACTGGAATAGACATAGCCGATGCCTCGACGGGTCGGCAGGCCAATATCCCAGGTCCAGCCCGCGGAATGGGCGGTGGAAATGGTGTGGGAGGCCATCGGCGATTCCGGCGTCTCATAAGGCACCTGCATCGCCATCGCGGTGTCGCAGAACAGGACGTCCTTGCACTCCTTGAAGCCCACGCCCAGCGCCTTGCCCAGCAACAGAGAGCGGAAGCCGGTGCAATCCACGAACAGATCGCCCGCGATCTCGCCGGCCTGTTCGGTGGTCAGGCCTTTGATGTCGCCATTCTCGGCAAGATTCACGGTCTGCACATCCGCCAGAACGTGGCGAACACCCAGTTTCGCGGTGCAATGCTTCTGGATGAAGGGAGCGAACTTGCCGGCATCCAAATGGTAGGCATAGTTCGCCACCGCCTGATATTCCGGCGTGGTGATGGTCTTGGGCGCCAGCCCCTCGTCGCACAACGCGCCCTGCGGGGTCACCGCATCGCAGAAGCTGCGACCCTGTTCGTTCTCCAGCCAATGCGGCACCAGATTCACCTGGGTGAATCCTTGCGGCAGCATCAAGGGATGGTAATAGCCGTCGTCCTCGGCACCGGTGGTCCAGCGGGCAAAGCGCGCGCCCTGTTTGAAGGCGGCATCGCAATGACGGAACAGATCCGTCTCCGACACCCCCATCTTTTCCAAGGTGGTGCGCAAGGTGGGCCAGGTCCCCTCACCCACCCCGATGATCGGGACATTGGGCGATTCAATCAGGGTGACGGAAAAATTGCCTTGCTGAATGCGGCCCTGGTGGCGCGCCGCAATTACCCCGGCGGTCAGCCAGCCGGCCGTGCCGCCGCCGACAATGACGATATTCTGTACGGGCCCAACCATTTACGCGTGCGCTCTCCCTGCGGCCCAGACTTTAGCGCCGACAGGTCAAAAAAAGAAAGGGCCGCCAGGGGGACGGCCCTTTCCCTCTATGTCCCCAGCCTCAGTATTTGAAGTGAAGACCAACCGTGAAGCGACGGCCATAATCCACGATATCCAGCGGCTGGTCGCCGAAGCGGCCATGCGTGCTGTAGGTCGCGTTGTTGAGGTTTTGCGCCGTGAGATAGACGTTGAACTGCTCGGTGATGTCGTAGCTGGTGCTGAAGTCGATCTGGGTGGTGGCATTCACGAAGGTCGGCTCGGTGCCGAACTTCGAGCCATTCTGCCCCTGGCCGAATTGTTGCAGATAGGAATCGCGCCAGTTCGCCGCCACACGCGCCTGGAAGCCATCCTTGTCGTAGAAAGCAACCAGGTTAGCAGAATCCGCCAGACCGGTAACCGCGAAGCCCGAGGTAGACAAGTCAAGCTGGTTGTACGGTTTGTTGGTGCCGACCACCGTAGCATTCAGCTGGAAGCCGAAGCCCGAGTCGTCGAACACATGCTGCACTGCGAACTCCGCGCCGTAGACGTTGGCGGTCGGGCCATTGCTGTAGGCGCCAATGGTGAAGTTGGCCGGCAAAGGGGTCCCAGTAGGAGACAGCGTCGTAGGATCGAGTAACGGCGTGCCAGCCGGCGTATTGATGGTCCCCTGATGTGTGCTCTGAATGGGGAAGTTGGTCACGTTCTTGTTAAACGTCGAAAAGGTCACATACGAATTCGGCTGATAGTACCATTCCGCGCTAAGATCCACCGAGTCCGCCAAATAGGGCATCAAGCCCGGATTGCCACCATTGGCGGTCAATGCACCGACCCGCGGGCTGTTGGGAACGTTCAGCACTGGCGTGATGAAGTTCAATGGCGGCCGTGTCAGCGTCCGCGATGCATCGAAGCGGACCACGAAATCATCCGTCACATTCAGGGCCAAATCCAGATTGGGCAACAGGTATTGGTAGCTGTTGGTGGCCGTGAAATTTGACTGAGGACCGAAGCTGGTGGTGAAAGCGGTGTGATCGGAAGGCTGGACAGCCAAAGTTGTTGGCAATTGGCCGATACCGATCGCGGTCAGGTTGGTGAGTTCCTGCCGGACGCCGGCGTTTATCCTCAGCGGCATGCCTGCCAGATGGGTTTTGGCGGTGATATTGATATAGGCTGAATTCGTGTTCTCGATGACCTGCTGGTAGCTGCCCACGTTCAGGATGGTACGATAAACGCCATCGAAGGCAGGATTGCAGCAGCCCACATTGTAGCCCGGAATGGTGGTGGTCTGCGGATTGCCCAGGCCCTGCAGATAATTCAGCACTGCATAGGGATTGAAGGCCAGGACCTTCGGCGGCAGGGAGCCATTGCCACCCCAGCCACTGATGAAATCATTCCCGGTTGAGAAAGAATTGGTGAAGAGATTCTGCGGCAGAGCAGCGCCATGGGTGCCGTTATTGTTGGAGGCCGGACCATAACCCGCATAGGCCTGCCAGTCATTGTTGGCAAAGTCGTCATAGTTGCGGGCATTGTCATGCTCGCCGACATATTGATAGCCGAAGGTAATCTGGAAATCGTCACTCTCTTTCCACGTGCCCTCCACCCGCACCTGCTGAACCTTGTCGATGCGGTTGTTCTGGCCGATGGGCAAGACGTGGCTGCCGATCAGGCCGTTGTTGATAAAGGCGGCGGCGTTGCCGTTGGGGCCCAGACCTGTCGGGAAGGGAAGCGCATGGCCACCCGGCACGGTGATACCGACACTGGTGCCATTGATACCGCCATTGGTGGACGGGCCGTAGCCAACGTCCACGTCAATGGACGAGAGCTGTCCACCGGGATTCAATTGCGACAACGCCTGGTCGGCGTCGAACATGAAGGAGAGCTTGTCCGTCGCGTCCCATTTGACATTCACGCCATATTCGTTGTTCTGGATCACCGAGCCGTTGATCTGTGACTGGAAGTCGGTCGGCGTGTTGGGCTGAACAAAGCTGGTGATGGTGCCGTTGGGCGAGGTGTTGATATTCCGCAGACTACCGGCGTTGAACCAGACCGAATAACCGTATTGCACGGCATGCTGCGTATCGCGCGAATAATTGTCGTTGACAGTCACCAACACGGATTCCGCCGGGCGCCATTGCAAGGCCAGACGCCCGTCGTAACGCGTTTCTGTGGTGGTTTCCTGATAGAGACCATAGTCCTGGATAAACCACATTGGCTTGGTCGGGTCCGGCGCCAGCGTCGATGGGCAGGCTCCGATCGCACCGGCAAGCTGGCACTTGTCGAAATAAGCGCCTTCCCAGCCCTGGATATTGACGTGATTGGCTTTCACGCGATTGGAAGTATAGGCAGCGTCGAGAAGGATGCCGAAAGTATCATTGTTAAAAGTGTCGCTGATCAGGAAATCCGCGTTCGGCATGGGATTGCCTTGTTCCGGAGAAACTGTGGCGGATACCGCGCCCACCAGCCTGAAACCCGGATTGTCGAGCGGCTTGGGATATTTGATATTGACGGTACCGCCGATCGCGCCCGAGGACAGGGTTGCGTCCGGCGATTTCATCACATCCACCTGGCTGACAAAATCGGCGCCGACAGCGCTGAAGTCGAAGGCGCGGCCGGTGGCGCTGGAGACTTTGCGGCCGTCATATAATGTGTCGACGAATTGCGGACCCAGGCCGCGAATGGTGATTTGGGTCGCGTTGCCGGTTGACGTGGAGACGCCGCCCATGGAGGTAGCACCCCGGCTGATAGTGACGCCCGGCACGTGCTGCAGCGCCGCCGCGATATCCACATCGGGGAACTTGCCGACATCTTCGGAGGAAATCGCATCCACCAGGCCGGTGGCGTCGCGCTTGATGTCCAAATTCTTCTGCAGCGAACTGATCAGGCCGGTGACTGTGACGCTTTCCACGTCGTTCGAAGCGCTCTGTTGCGCGAAAGCAGGGCCACTCGCCATCGCCACCAGGCAGGCGCCACAAAGCAGCGCCGCACGGATTCCGTGGTTGGCGATTACCGGATTGGACATTTCATTACCCCTCTGTTGAGCGCGCCCGCAGGCAGCGCGAAAACTGCAATTTCTTGTTGAGACTGTTGCGTGTACGGACTGCTCGCGCGCCTAGCTCCCCCACCCCCAAAAGGCGTCGCCGAATGCCTTGTTTCCCGGGGCTGGTTGCGCTAACATTTGCCAGCACTTGCCGCCGAAAGACGCAAGAAACCCCGCTCCGAAAAGCCGCTAATTCGGCCTTCGGTTATGACGACGCTTGATCTTTTTGTGCTTGGGGACCGTTGTCCCGGCACTTCCTCCACAATCGGGCCCGCGGCTTGGCGCAGTGCCTTTGTAAAGAGAAGACGACGCCCCCCGAAAAACCCTCCAAAGAATCTTCAGGGGAAGCGATTTTTTTTGCCGGTCCGGCTTTGGCCCCGGGGGAGATGCGGCGGACGGTAGGCGGCATACAGCCGAGCCCCGTTATTGTGCACCTGCACTACACCGGCGCTGCCTGACGGGGACGCGGGAACCCTTGGAAAAAAACCAAATATTTGCGACGCTTTCCCGCCGATCTGGCGTAATGTCGCCGCGTCTGGGGAAATGCCTGTGCAACTAAGTGGTTCGATACCCAATCGCAGCGCGATCAAGGAAGAGCTGGATGCGCGTTTCCGCGCCTCCCTGCTTGCCTATTTCCTGCGCCGCACCGGCAGCCCGCAAGAGGCGGAAGACCTCACCCAGGAGACGTTTGTGAGGTTGATCGGCTCCAACACGTTCGAGAATGCCGAAGAGGCGCGCGCCTTTGTTTTCCGGGTGGCGAGCAATCTTCTGCGCGATCGGGCGCGATCCCAGACCCGCCTGCGGCGGTTCCCTACCCTGCCGATCGATTCTGTCGCAGTCGACGAGCCAAAACTTGTGGAGGGAATTGACCCTGAACGCGTCTTAATAAGCAGGGAAAATCTGACGGAGGTTCTGGCCTGCCTCGACGAGCTGGGTGAACGGACCAAGAATATTTTCATTCTTTTCCGGTTAGAAGGTATGCGGCACAAGGGTATCGCCGCCTTTTATGGCATCAGTGTCTCGACGGTGGAAAAGCACGTCATGACGGCCGTCCTTCATCTTACGAAACGATTTGGCACTCTACGATGAATGAGGTTGGAGACTTGCAGGCAAGGCTGAGCGAGGCAGCGGCATGGCGGATACGCCTGACCGAGGACGGCTTGCGCAGCTTGCCGGAACTCGAAGCCTGGCTGCAGGATGGCGACAACCAGGCTGCCTGGAATCAGGTCTCCCGGGCCTGGAATTATTTTGATGGGGTGGCTGAGGCGCCGGAAATTATCGCGGCGCGCGAGGCGGCCTTGAGCGATGCCAAACGCGCTGCAAGCCGGCTTGGACGCCCCGTGCTGATCCGTCGCCTGACCGGACTGGCCGCCGCCGCGTTGGTGATCTGTTCGCTGGGTGGCGCCGGCTATTGGTGGGCGGCCCGGCCTGACGACTATCGCACCATAGCGGGAGAGCGTCGCGTCGTGACCCTCTCCGACGGCTCGAAACTATCGCTGGATGCCGATAGCGAAGTCACCGTCCGTTACGGCAAAAACGAACGCTTCCTGCGCCTGCTGAAGGGCCAAGCCCGCTTTGACGTGGCTCATGACAAGACGCGGCCTTTCTCCGTCATCGCGGGGCGGCAAAAGGTGATCGCCACCGGCACCGCCTTCAACATCGATATGGGCGGCCCCAAGGTCCTGGTCACCCTGATCGAAGGTCATGTGGTGGTGGTGGACGAATATGGCGAAAACGCCTCGGCCGCCGCCCAGCCCAAGGTCATCGAACTCAAGGCCGGACAGCAATTGTCGTCCGGTCCCCGCGCCGTGCCCGAAATTGCCCAGGCCAATGTCCAGAGAGTGACCGCATGGACGATCGGTCAACTGATGTTCGATGACGAACCACTGTCCTCGGTGGTGGATCGCGTCAATCGCTATGGCGGAACCCAGATCATCATCACCGACCCCAAAGTGGGCGCGATGAAGATCAGCGGCGTGTTCAATGCCGGCGATGTCCTGGGCTTTGTGGAAATCGTCACCCACTACTTGCCCGTGCGGGCGGTATCGGATGAACCCCATACCATCGCACTGGAAAGCCAAGTAAAAAAAGACGGAGCAATATAACGAACCGCGGAGGGTCCGGCGAGGACCGCCCTCCGGCTCAATAACAGGGCGCAACGCCGGGCCTTACGTCCAAAAACAAAAACGGGACGCACCGCCTGCCAAGATGTCCGGATAATAAGCAAGGATTGCATGCGCAGGGGGGTAAGACGGTGTTGGCTGCTGCGGACGGTATCGGTAGGCAGCCTGTGCATAGCGCTATGGAGCGGGGAAGCGCTCGCGCAGCAGTCGAAATATTCCTTTGATCTTCCGGCACAGCCACTCTCCGACTCGCTGAAGGAATATGCGCGCGTTTCCGGCCAGCAGATTATCTTCACCGAAGATCTGGTCCTGGGCTATGTCGCAAAGCCCCTGCACGGAACCCTGACCGCCGGCGACGCCCTCAATCAACTGCTGGATGGCACCGGCCTGTTTGTCGAGCACACGACGACCGGTGCGGTGATGATACGCCGCGTGACCCGTGCGGCCGCCAAACCCGTTACGCCACCGCCAGAGCGGCCCATCCAGGCGGCCAGTGAGCCGCCGGAACAGGTGGTGGTCACCGGCCTGATCTATTCGCTGCAAACCAACCTGGACATCAAGCGCAAGGCGGGTGGGCTGGTCGATGTCATTTCCGCCGAGGATATCGGCAAATTTCCCGACGTCGATCTCGCCGCTGCCATGCAGCGCATTCCCGGCGTCACCATCAGCCGCGGCGTCTCCAGCACTTTTGGCGGCGTCCCGACTTCGATCGGCACTGCCACCCAGGTCACGGTGCGGGGCTTTGGACCGAATTTCAACGAGACGCTTTTCAACAACCGCAAGATCGCATCCGGCATCGGCCGCGCTTTTGATTTCAGTTCGGTCGGCGCGGATTTCGTCAGCGAGATCGATGTCATGAAATCGCCCGACGCCGCGCTGTCATCGGGGGCGATCGGCGCCACCGTCAATATCAAGTTTCCCAAGCCGTTCGATCATCCCGGCTTCAACCTGGTGGGCTCGGCCTCTGGCACGCTTTCGCCGGAAGAAGGCAATGTCACGCCGAACGTCAAAGCGCTAATCAGCGATACGTTCGCCGGCGACCGGTTTGGCATCCTGATCGACGGGGCCTATTCGACCAGCCGCACCCGCGGACATCATGTCAATATCCAGGGCTGGGAAGGCACGCAGATCAATCCATCCCAGCTCGCCAACGCGGGCGCGGCAAGCGGACCCAGCAATGCCTGGTTCATCCAGGATTACGGCATCTATCAGGAAACCACGACAGACACCCGCATCGACGGCCGCGCCGTGCTGCAATGGCGGCCGAGGGAAGACCTGCTTGTCACCATCGATGACAACTACTCCCGCGACACCCTGCATGCCCTGCAATATGGCTATAGCGTCTGGTTCAACGCAGCCAACTTGACCAGGGTGGTGTCGAATGCAAATGGCACCATCACCAACTTCATCCAGCCCAATACCCCCACCGACTTCCAGTCCCAGGTCAATGGCTCGGTGCTGCAGAATAATGACGCCGGGATCAATGTGCGATGGGACGCGAGCGACAGGTTGTCCATTGTCCTGGACTACGACCATTCCCAGGCATGGCTCAATCCGGGTGGGAAGCTGAGCGTCATCGACGCCGATGTCGGCTATGGGCCGTCTACTGACAACGGCATCAACGGCAACAACCTGGGCATCATGGTTCCAGGCGGTCATAACCTGCCTTCTCCCACCGGCTTTGGCCCCAATGGGGATGCCTCGCGGTTCATCAATAACGGCATCATCGGCAGCCATGTCCTGCCGATCATTGCGACACAGCGCTTCGACCGCATTCAGCAATTCCGGGCCGAGGCCGCATGGACGGAAAACGATCACTTCCGGATCGCGCTTGGCTATCAGTTTGTCGGCGATCACGACAACGCACAGGCCCATACGGACTTTCCCAACAATCAGTGGCAAGCCTATGCCGGCTACGGGCCGGCTTCCAACAACAACGGCATGCACGGCGCCGCCCTGCCGCAAAATCTGTTCACCGGGTCCTTTGCCACATCGGATTTCATCAACGGGTTTGGCGGCAGCAGCGCTCTGCCGCCCCGGATTCTGACGTTCGACGCTTATTCCGTGCTGAACTATCTGCAAAGCCTGGGCAACCCGCAAACCATGACGGTTCCCGGATTCAATATCGGCTGCTGCAACCCCGCCTTCAACGGCACCTATGCCCTTACCAATGTGCTGGGCGACTATTCCCAGGTGATCGAAAATACCCATGCGGGCTATGTCACCCTGGTTGCCGACGTGACGGTTGCCGGCATGCCGCTCAAGATCAATGCCGGCCTGCGGGGCGAAAACACCAGCGTCACCACATTTGGCCTGGTGCAGCGCCCAACCTCGCTCACCGTGCAGCCATCCGACCATACCGCTTTCCAAGTGGGCCTCGGCCCAACCTCACCAGCGAGCGGATATAATAACTACCAGTCCCTGCTGCCCAACCTCGATCTGACGCTGGGCGTCACCGATGAACTGCAGTTGCGCTTCGATGTCTCGCGCACCTTGACGCGACCACCGCTCAGCCAGATCACGCCGGTATTGAATGTGCCGCCGGCAGAGCGCGTCGGTTCGCTGGTCGCCGATGGCGGCAATCCGGGGCTCCTGCCCTATCTGTCGGACAATATCGATCTCAGCGCGGAATGGTATTACCAGCACAATTCCTATCTGTCGTTCGATGTCTTTAACAAAACTGTCTCCAACTTTGTCGTGCAAAGCTCCAAGCAGCAGCCCATCGGCGGCGTGATCGACCCCACGACAGGCCAGCCGGCCATCTTCACCATATCGTCCAACGTGAATGGCCCCACCGCCAATGTCTATGGCGCGGAGTTCGCCGTCCAGCATGTGTTTGAAGACACGGGCTTCGGGTTTCAGGTCAACGCCACGCTGGTCGGCACCAACAAGCCTTACAATCCCCTGGACTTGACGGTCAGCGGATTTGCGGTAACCGGGCTCGCAAACTCCGCCAACCTGGTGGCGTTTTACGACAGGGACGGCTTTCAAGCCCGCATCGCCGCCAACTGGCGCGACGACTATCTGGATCATTTCGGCCAGCAGCAGAACAATTCACGCTTCGGCACCGAGCCCACCTTCGCCAACGCCAATACCCAGATCGACTTCAGCACCAGTTACGCGTTCACGCCATCGCTGGACGTCTATTTCTCCGCGCTCAACCTCAATGACGCCACCTTCAGCACCCATGGCCGCTTTTCAGAACAGCTGCTGGATGCGGTGGATTATGGCCGCCGTTTCACCCTGGGCTTTCACTTCCGCTATTAAAGCGCAATCGGGGATGTGCGCAGCGCGTCGCCCGAAAATTGCGCGACAATCAAAGAATCTAGAACATGACCTGAATCAGGTCATGTTCTAGGCAGCGGCCTTCAGCAGCACGTCGCGCAGGCGCCGGCCAACCACAAGCTCCTCGCCCGGCTGCAACATCCAAACGCCGACCACGATGGTGTCTTCACCGCCCGGCAGGCCGGCCGAAGCGGGTTTGCGGCCGGTGGACGGGTTCAGTTCGATGGATGGCGAGCCTTCACGCAATATCTGCGCCACCTCCAAAGGCATTTTGCGCACCCGGCTGGTGTCGTAGCGGATCACCAGATGCGGCACGGCGTTGGCCAACGGAGGCACGAACACCTCGTGCCGCAGAGTCGGGATGTCTTTCAGCAACGCCGCGATGCGATCGGCGCGGCGGCGGAATTCCGCCTGCAGGCCATCATCGGTCTGCGCCAGGAACCAATCCACCGCCGCGACCATGCCGATGATCTGCTCCTTGGCGACCTTCATGCCGCGCCCCACGGTTTCGTCATGGGGACTGTTGCTCCAGCCCGCGGCTTCGATCAGGTCCTTGCGGCCCAGCAGCAGGCCGGCATTCTGCGGGCCCCGCAGACCCTTGCCGCCGGAAAAAGTGACCAGGTCAAAACCCATCCTGGTGTAATTCCACAGGTTGGAAATCGGCGGCACGTCCGCCGCCGCGTCGTTGAAGCACGGCACGCCGTGCCGGTGGGCCACCTCGATCCATTTCTCGCGGCCGATCTGGCCCCCTTCCGCCGCGTTGAAGAAATGGCACATCGCAGTGCGGTCGGTGAAAGCCTTTTCATAATCCTCCAGCGTCTCCACCTCCACAAAGCGGATGCCACAATTCCTGATGGCATGGTCATAGCCATAGCGATGCGTCTTCTGGACGATGACCTCGTTCTTCAATCCTAAGACTTCCAGCGGCAAAAGGCTCACGGCCTTCTGGTTTCCCACCGTCATGCAGGCCGCGGTGCCCAAGGTGAGCGCCGACGCCGCTCCCGAACAGACCATGGCGGCCTCGCACTGAAGGCGGCTGGCGATATATTGGCCAGCCTTCTGCTGCAATTCCGCCAGCCGGACCGGATGCCTGGCGGCCTGTGCCACCGCAGCCTGAACCGGCGGTGGCATGATGGAAGCCGTCAGCGCCGTATACGTGCCGGCCGCATTGATGATCTTGGTCACCCCCAGCTTGGCGTAGTAGTCCTCGCCGCCGGCCGGCATGACGGCCGCCTGGCCGGGCGTGGCTTTCAAGATGCCAGTGGCGGCAAGCGCATTGCGGGTCCAGGAAAAGAAATTGCGGCGTGACGTGGACATGGTTTGCCTCCGCGTGGCCAGTTGGTTCTGGTTATCTTTGT
>Ga0105248_10006754_pt1 | contig 12589 bp, 10 predicted proteins | sample KBSS34metaG_FD_81524 | JGI IMG/M metagenome (GOLD analysis project Ga0105248, IMG submission 81524) | Switchgrass rhizosphere microbial communities from Kellogg Biological Station, Michigan, USA - KBS S3-4 metaG | ecosystem: Host-associated > Plants > Roots > Rhizosphere > Soil | place... | reverse complement strand
GTCAAAGAGGGACGGCTGCCGGGTCAGCGCGTGCTGGTGGTCTCCGATGAAATCGGCGAGGGCGCGTTCGTGACTGAGGTCGCGGTCCTCGCCCTGCGGCCGACGCCCACCATCGTGCGAGGCTCCAAACTGCTGGCCTCAGACGACTGGATGGGACGCGGCTTTGCCCTCAATTTCTCCTCGCCCCCGGCCGTGCTGGCCGAGCTCGAGAGCCTGCACGTGGCGTACGTGCTGGTCGATCGGTCCGGCTCAGCCGGGCTGCCATATCTCGGCCAAATCGAGGCGATTGCGGCGGCAGAACCCGTACGGTTCGAGCGCATTTACAGCAGGCCGGGGAACCATTCGACCGGCCCTCGGCGCTCCATCGAAATCTACAGGGTCACGTCTCCGACAGCCGGGGAGCCCAAGCCCCTGGAATTGAATCTGGGCAACCCGTCGTTTGGCCGGTGGCTGAAGCGCGCACCCTGACCCAACGATAGATCTGGATCAAAGGTGCCAAATAGTGGTTCCAAAGTTCCCAAAGACGTGTAGCATTGCCACGCGTTGATGGCCCCCTCGACGGAAAGGCGACGGCACGCGCGTTTCGCAGTCGCTTCCCAGATGGCTTGCAGCCTTCTGAATACAGATCTGCCATTTCAAATTCGGGACATCAGCGTCGGCGGTTTTTCGATTAGCACGACCACGTCGCTCGAACCGGGAAGCCATCATCGCGCGCGATTTTCAGCCGCCGGAGACTGGTCGACGGTGCTCGACGCGCGCGTCGCGAATTTGCGGCCGATGATCGCGAGTGATGGCGCGCCGACTTTCGTCGTCGGCTTTGCATTTACCCCGCAGATGGCGCGTCCGACGATCGGCCAGAGGCTGCGTCAGTCGTGGCTCACACTTCGGTACATGCCGAGATTGCTGACACAGCCGTGGCAGGCCACGTGGGTCGAGGCGTTGATCGATGATCGTCTCGGCCGGACGAGCACGGCCCGCATGCTCGTCGAGAGAGCGAGACTCGCGCTCTAGGCGTGAGATCGAGGCCGGCGCTCATTTTCTGAGCCGGTCGTTAGAGCGCCTGTACAATCGGCTGAGGAAATCAGCCCGGCCTCGATTCCATATGACGATCTCCATCACGTATTGCGTGCGCTGAAACTATCTGCCTGAGGCCTCCAGGTTGGAGGCTGCGCTACGGCAGGAGCCCGGACTTCCCCTGGACGCGGTCGTGCTCGTCCAGGGCGACCGCGGCATTTTCGAAGTCCATGCGGACGGCGCGCTGCTCTTTTCGAAAAAGTCCGCGGGACGTTTCCCGACGCACGCCGAGATCATCGCGGCGATTCGCGGGATGGTCCGTTAATCGCGAACCGCCAAACCGCATGTTATTCTGCCGCGATGTTCAAGCGGCAGACATCAGGCTCCGTCGTCTGCGTGTCATGCGGCTACCTGGTCGGCGTCAGAGATGACCGCTGCTATCACTGCGGCCGCCGCAATCCCGCGCTCTTTGGGTTTGCGCCGGCGTTGCGCAGCCTCGGCCACGATCTCGGGTTCGTGCCGTTCGTCACGGGCTTCTGCGTCGTGATGTATGCGCTGTCGCTGTTGCACAGCGGCGGCCGGATCTCCATGGGCGGGGGGATTTTCGGCTTGCTCTCGCCCGCGGGTTTCAGCCTCTTTGATCTGGGCGCGTCCGGCGCCGGTCCGGTCTACGACGAGGGTCGCTGGTGGACGCTGCTCAGCGCGTCATGGCTCCACGGCAGTCTGCTCCACATTTTCTTCAATGTGATGTGGATTCGGCAGCTCGCGCCCGGCGTGGGCGAGTTGTACGGGCCGGGGCGGATGGTGATCATCTACACGGCGGCCGGCGTGATTGGCTTTGCCGCGAGCTCGTCGGTGGGGCACTTCCTGCCGTTCCTGCCGTGGCCGCTTGGCGCCGGCACGTTCACCGTCGGGGCGTCCGCGTCGATCTTCGGATTGCTCGGCGCGCTCGTCTATTACGGGCAGCGTACGGGTTCGCGCCATGTGCATGCGCAAGCGGTCAGCTGGGCGCTGCCAAATTTCCTTCTCGGCCTGATGATTCCCGGCATCGACAACTGGGCGCACGCGGGCGGTTTTGTCGGCGGCTATCTGGCGGGACGCGCGCTGGATCCGCTCAAGCAGGAACAGATCAGCCATATCGCGATCGCCGTGGTCTGCCTGGCCGCGGCCGTCATCTCCATCGTCGTGTCGTTCCTGTTGCCGTGGTACCGCTACTCATAAAACTGTGGCTATGCGCAAACCCGTGGTGTTGATCACCGGCGCGTCCGGTGAAATTGGACATGGTCTGATCGATCGTCTCGCCGCTGACGACGCGCGCGGCATCGTGACGCTGGATGTGGCGCCGCTCGAGGCGGCGCAGGCCCGGAAAGTCCAGCGCGAAATCGTCGGATCGATCCTCGATCAGGCGGCCCTCGAACGGATCCTGTCGGAGTTCGAGGTCGATCTCGTCTTCCACCTGGCGGCGCTGCTGTCCACCCGTTCCGAGTTTTCACCGCGGACGGCGCACGAGGTGAACGTCGAGGGCACGTTGAACCTGCTCGAGTTCGCGCAGCACGAGTCGGAATCGCACAATCGGCCGGTGGTCTTTCTGTATCCGTCCTCGATTGCGGCGTTCGGCCTGCCGACGCTCGCCGAGAAGCGCGCGGCCGGCCGGGTGCGGGAAGAGCAGTACAACCTGCCGGCGACCATGTACGGCTGCAACAAGTTGTATTGCGAGCAGCTGGGAAACTACTACTCGCATCATTACAAGCGGCTCGCCGCCGGTCCGCGGCCGGCTGGCATCGACTTCCGCGCCGTGCGTTTTCCGGGGTTGATCTCGGCCGACACGGTGCCGTCGGGCGGCACCTCCGATTACGCGCCAGAGATGATCCACGCGGCGGCGAAAGGGGAGCCCTACGCCTGCTTCGTCCGGCCCGATGCCCGCATTCCGTTCATGGCCATGCCGGACGGCGTCGAGGCGCTGCTCACGCTCGCCGCCGCGCCGCGATCCGCGCTGACACGATCCGCCTACAACCTCGGCGCGTTCGCCCCGACCGCCGACGCGGTTCGCACCGAAGTCATCGCCGCGTTTCCGTCGGCGGTGGTCACGTATGCCGTCGATGACAAACGCCAGGGGATCGTCGACTCCTGGCCGGAGGACGTGGACGACGGCGCCGCCCGCCGCGACTGGGGCTTCGCGCCAAGATACGGCTTCGAGTCGGCGTTTCGGGAGTACCTGATACCGAGGATCAAAGAACGATATCGGGGGTGACACGCCCACGCCCATGGAGAGAGGTGGAGAGCATGGAGTTTTTCACCTTGGAGGATTGGAGGACGTGGAGGGTTGGACCAGGTAGCCCGGCGAAGCCGGGCATAGCGCGGTGTGAACATGTCGCGATCGCAAGAACGGGTAACAAACGAACGGTTCTTGCGATCGCGTCATGTTCACACCGCGCCAGCCGCCTCTGGCGGCTGCCTGGTCCAACTCTTCCCTCTACGCCCTCCATATCTCCAAGGTGAATTGACTCCACGCCCTCCATCCTGCCTCCACGGCCTTCCCGGCGTACCATCGTCACGTGTCCGCCGTGCTCGATCCCGCAGTTGTCGTGCGCGCTTATCGTGAGGGATTGTTCCCGATGGCGATTGAGGGCGGCGAGATCGGCTGGTTCTCACCCGAGCGGCGCGGGATCCTGCCGCTCGAGTCGTTTCATGTGCCGGCGCGGCTGGCTCGCACCCTGCGCAAGCGGCCGTTTGAAATCGTGGTGAATCGTGACTTCGATGCGGTCATCCGTGCCTGCGCCGTGCGCCCGCGGGAGGGTACCTGGATCAGTGACGCCATTATCGACTGCTATGCGGCCCTGCATCGGCTGGGTCTCGCGCATTCGGTGGAGGCCTGGCGGGACGGCCGGCTGGCCGGCGGCTTGTACGGCGTCAGTCTCGGCGGGGCGTTCTTCGGCGAGTCCATGTTCCATCGCGAGACGGACGCGTCGAAAGCCGCACTGGTGGGGCTGATCGAGCGCCTGCGCCGCCGCGCGTTCAGCCTGCTCGACACCCAATGGGTCACCGAGCACCTCGTACAATTTGGCGCGATCGAGATTCCCCGGACCGTGTACCTGAAGCAGTTGAAAGCGGCGCTCGCGAAAGGGTGCGCGTTTGTCTAATGCACGGTATATGGTTCGCTGAGCGTGAACGGCGCGATCACGGCCTCAAAGGCTTCGCCGGACCGCGTCACCATTTGATAGGTGCCTTCCATCTTGCCGTACGGAGTGCCGAGCGGACAGCCTGAGGTATACGTAAACGACTCACCGGGCGCGAGTATCGGCTGCTGGCCGACGACACCGGGCCCTTTGACTTCTTCCACATGGTCGGAGCCGTCGGTGATGATCCAGTGCCGGGAGATGAGCTGGACGGTGTCGCCGCCCTCGTTGGTAATGGTGATCGTGTACAGGAAGAACCACTGTTTCTGCCCCGGACGCGATCGGTCCGGAGCGTACTCGCTCAGTACCGAGACGCGGACACCGCGGGTTGTGGCTTCCGACGAGAACATGGCGTCATCATGAACGATCGTCCCGACCCGCATCAAGAGGCGTCCCGTGTGGGCCTGTGCGCCCGCTGCCAGCATGCCCGCGTGATCGAGAGCGATCGCGGGTCGCGGTTCTGGTTGTGCGAGCGCTCGAAAACCGACCCGTCGTTCCCGCGCTTCCCCCCGCTGCCCGTGACGGCCTGCCGCGGCTTCGACGACGTGAATACGTAGCCGCACTCCCGCACCTCCGCACGCCGTACTTCAACCGAGAGCGTGTCCGGGTCCGGGGGCGAAGCCCCCAGAGTGAACTACGATAGTCCCTTATGCACGCGCTCGAGCCTGCCCGTTTGAAGCCCGGTGTGACGATTGATCAGTTGCCCGACGCGGCGCCCGCCCTGTCGCCGGCGTCTGCGCCGCCGCGGATTCGAGGGCGCGCGCTGATCTTCTGGGATCCGGCCGCCCCCGCAGGCACGAAGAAGCGCGATGCGATCGATACCGACCAGATTACGCCCGCCGCCGATTGCGTGTCCGAGAGCCTCGAGACCCTGGACGAAAAGTGGAAGGCCGGCTCGTTCCGCCATCTCATGCCCGACTTCCGGGCCCGCGTGCATGCGGGCGAGACTTTCCTGATTGCCGGCGATCGCTTCGCCATCGGGTCGTCGCGCGAGATGAGTCCCGCGGGCCTCAAAGGCGTCGCCGAGGAAATCGGCCGCGAGATGGTGATCATCTGCGGCCAGAACATGGGCGACATTTTCCGGCGCAATGCGTTCAATCTCGGCCTGCACGTCGTGCAGTGCCCGGAGGCCGTGGCCGACGCCCGCGACGGTGACGAATTCGAGTTCGACCCGGTATCGCGCGCGATTGCCAACCTGACGCAGGGCAAGACCTACACGCCGGTCCCGCTGTCGCCAAAGGAAGACGAGATCCGCCGGAGCGGCGGCATTTTCGCGGTCGGGCGCCGCGAATTCAAGCCCTCCGTGGTCACGACGCCCGCGATCGAATTCGCCGATCCGCAGCTGGCCGACGGCATGACGTCCACCGAGCAGATTGTCTGGGCGCATCGCGTGGACAAGGGCGTCTCGCGGGCGGACTTCAAGCCCGGCGGCACGTTTCGGGTCTACGCCGACCTGCTGCCGGCCTCCGACGGCACGGCGCCCTTCGCGATTCACACGTTCAATCAGATCACCGGCGGCCACACGATCTTCCCGCGCCAGGCCGCCGTCGCCAACGATCACTTTGTCTTTACCGGCAAGGCCGAGGACGAAAAGCAGACGTCGATTGGCCGGGCGTTCGCCACGATGCACGGCCTGGAGAAGCCGTACTACGCGACCCCCGGCGACGGCATCTTCCATTTTTATTTTCCCGAGCAGGGCCTGGTCATGCCGGGCCAGTTCATTCCAGGCGCGGACTCCCACAGCCGCGCCTACGGCGCGTACGGCGCCGTCGGCATCGGCGTCGGCTCCACGACGCTCGGCTTTGGGTGGTCGACCGGCTACATCTACTTCACGCTCGCCCAGCAGCGTCGCGTCGTCTTTGTCGGCCGGTTGAATCCGTGGGTCGGCGGCAAGGATATCGTGCTCGAGCTGTTGCGGCGCTGGGGCGCGAAGCAGTCACAAGGCATGAGCGTCGAGTTCGTCGATCGCGACCGGCAGCTCCCGATGGTCTCTCGCAACACCATCGCCAACATGATGGCGGAAGCCGAAGCGCTGAACGGAATCTTTGCGCCGGACGAGGTGACGCGCGAGTGGTACCGGAGCAAGGGCCTGACCCAGCTGCCGTACCCGATGGTGGCGCCCGGGAAAAACGCCGTCTATGCCATCGACGAGACGTTCGCGCTCGGTGACGTCGCGCCGATGATCGCCAAGCCCTTCAGTCCCGGCAACGCATTTCCCGCCGAAGAGGTCGCGCGCGAGCGCGTGACCTTTGATAAGGCGATGATCGGGTCCTGCACGAACGGCAGTTACGACGATCTGTTGCAGGGCGCGCTCGTGATCCATGAGGCGGCGCGCCTGGGCCTGACGAAAGTCGCGCGCGAGTTCCGCGTGTTTCCCGGATCGGGTGGAGTGTCGCGCCTGATCGAACGGCCCGATCAACGGTTGGGCGGAGAGTCCATCGCCAACGTGTTCCGCGGCGCCGGCGCGGTGATCCGCCAATCCTGGTGCGGGCCCTGTTTCGGTCAGGGCGAAGACGCGCTCGCGCCTGGGCAGCGCGCGATCACGACGTTCAACCGGAACTGGCAGAATCGCATGGGCTACGGGGGTGAAGGCTACCTGGCGAGCCCGGCGGTCGTGGCCGCCTCCGCGCTCATCGGATACATGGCGCCTCCCAGCGAACTGGGCCTGGAGTGGACGCCCGAAGTGTACGCGGTCTGACCCTGTCCGTGACAAGGACGTGAGAGGCGTGTCCGTGCCATGACTGAGCTGCTGATCGCGTTGGTCACGTTGACGGTGCTCGAGATCATTCTCGGCGTCGACAACGTGATCTTCGTGTCGATCCTGTCGGGGAAGCTCCCGAAAGCCGATCAGAAGCGCGCGCGGCGGATCGGCATGCTGGCGGCCATGGTCATGCGGATTGGGCTGCTGTTCACGATCACCTGGATCGCGCGGCTGACTAAACCGCTGTTCACCGTCCTCTCGCAGGACGTCTCCGGACGCGATCTGATTCTGCTTGGCGGCGGCCTGTTTCTCATCGCCAAGTCCACGTTTGAGATTCACGACAGACTCGAGGGCGCGCCGCACGACGTCAAAGGAAAACCGGCGGCCACGTTCGCCAGCGTGATCGGCCAGGTCATGGTGCTCGACCTCGTGTTCTCGCTCGATTCGGTCATCACGGCCGTGGGCATGGCCAATGACCTGCGCGTGATGGTCGCCGCCGTCGTAATCGCCGTCCTGGTCATGATGATGGCGGCCGAACCGATCAGCCATTTTGTCGAGGAACACCCCACGATCAAGGTCCTGGCGCTGGCGTTTCTGCTCTTGATTGGCATTTCGCTGGTCGCCGAAGGCCTCGAGTTCCACATCCCGAAGGGGTATATCTACTTCGCGATGGCGTTCTCGGTCGGGGTGGAGATGGTGAATATCCGCGTGCGCCGCAAGAGCGATCCCGTCAAGCTGCATCAGCCCTACGTGGAAAAGGGCCAACGAGGATGATCCGCGCGCGTGTCGTGTCCATCGTCGTCGGCTGCACGCTGCTCGCCTCGACGCTGGCGGGGCAGAGCTACGTCCCCAATCGCGTCTACGACACCGCCAAGGGCGCCTTCACTGATTTTGAGACGATGATGGCCAGCCTGGTCTGGTCCGATGTCGTGCTGGTCGGTGAGCAGCATGACGATCCGAACACGCATCGGCTGGAGTTGGCCGTGCTCGAGGGGCTCGCGCGCCGAAACCGGTCGGTGATCGTCTCGATGGAGATGTTCGAACGCGACGTGCAGGAGCCGCTCGATCATTTCCAGATGGGCCACGTCAGCGAGGAGGAATTCCTCAAGGCCTCGCGGCCGTGGCCGCGGTACGCGACCGATTACAAGCCGTTGGTGGATTTCGCGGTCGCTCGCAACTGGCCGGTCGTCGCGGCGAACGTCCCGCGGCCCCTCGCGGCCGAGGTCGCGAAGGGCGGCCTGGACGCCCTTGGGTTGAAGAGCGGCGATGAACGCCGTCTGTTCGCCCGTGACCTGTCATGCGCGACGACGGATCCGTACTTTGCGCGATTCGTCGAGGCCATGGGCGGCCATCCGGCGGCCGGCGCCGGTGCGGACGAAGCGGCTCGCACGAACGAGCGGTACTTTCAGGCGCAGTGCCTGAAGGACGAGACGATGGCCGAGTCGATCGCCCAGGCACTGACGACGGCCGCCAGCACCAATAAGGCCATGGTGGTGCACTACAACGGCGCGTTCCACACCGACTATGGCCAGGGCACCGCTGAACGCGTCAGGCGCCGCCTCCCGGGCAAACGTGTCGTGGCGCTGACCATCGTGCCGATGAACACGGTGGATCGTCTGTCGCCAGACGCCGACACCAGACGGCTGGCCGAGTTCGTCGTCTATACGATCGGACGGTAAGGTCGCTGTCGCACGCTGTCTCTTCTCCGCGTTTTCCGCGATCCCGTCGACTCAGCGCCGATCCACTAGAATCTGTCCCTGTATGAAGCGTGTGCTCCTGCTCGTCTGTGGTGTGTCGATCGGCCTCGTGGCCGTGTCCTGCGGCGGTTCGCCGTCCAAGAGCCCTGAAACTGCTGCTGCTGCGCCGGTTCCGTCACCGGCAGCGACGCCAGACGAGCCATTGCCTGACGTGCCAGGCGCGTACGATTTGCTGCCGCCGGCAACCAGAGGCCTGCTGAAGGATCGTTTCACCGGGGATCTCGACGAGATGATCACGCGCCGGGTGATCCGCGCAGGCGTCGCAATCAACAGGACGCACTATTTCATCGACAAGGGCGTCCAGCGCGGCATTGCCTACGATTCGCTCACGCTGTTCGAGCAGGAGCTCAACAAGAAGCTCAACACCGGCTTGTTGAAGGTCCACGTCGCCTTCATTCCCCTGGCGCGCGACCAGATGGTCACCGCACTCAACGAGGGTCAGGTGGACTTGCTGGCGGCGCAACTCACGGTAACGCCCGAGCGCCAGAAAGCCGTCGATTTCAGCAACGCCACGCGGACCGGGGTGTCGGAGATTCTCGTCACCGGTCCCGATGCGCCGGCCGTGACCACGGTCGAGGGACTTTCGGGCCAGACCGTGTTCGTGCGCAAGACCAGCTCGTATGCCGCCAGTCTCGAGTCGCTGAACGAACGGTTCAAGAGCCAGGGCAAGGCGCCTGTGACGATCAGCGCGGCGCCGGAGACCCTGGAAGACGACGACATTCTGGAGATGGTCAACGCGGGCCTGGTGCCGATGACGATCGTCGATGACTATCTGGCGGGCTTCTGGCAGAAGGTGTTCACGAACATCAAGCCCCAAAAGGCCGTCGCCGTGCGGACTGGCGGAAACATCGCGGTGGCCGTCCGCAAGAACAACCCCAAACTGCTCAAGGCCGCCAATGACTTCATCAAGGCCTACGGTGCCGAGTCGATGTTCGGCAAGACCATCGAGCGCCGCTACCTGCAGAACACGAAATACGCCGTCAATTCGACGAGCCGGGCGGAGCGCGAGCGCTTTCAGTCGATCGTGGACATGTTCAAGAAGTACGGCCAGCAGTACGACATGGACTTCCTGCTGATGGCCGCGCAGGGGTTTCAGGAATCACGGCTCGACCAGAATGCGCGCAGCCAGGTGGGGGCCGTTGGCGTCATGCAGATCATGCCGGCGACAGGCCAGGAACTGGCCGTGGGAGACATTCATGAAATGGAGCCGAACATCAACGGTGGCGTGAAGTACATGCGGCAGTTGATCGACAGAGAATTCAAGAACGACGACATGGACCAGTTGAACAAGGGTCTGATGGCGTTTGCCGCCTACAACTGCGGCCCGGGCCGGATGCGCCAGCTGCGCAAGCTCACCGCCGAGCGCGGCCTCGATCGCAACAAGTGGTTTGGCAACGTCGAACAGATCGCGTCTGAAAAGATCGGCCGGGAAACGGTGACGTACGTGAGCAATATCTACAAGTACTACATCGCGTACAAGCTCGTCATGGAACAGAATCAGCGGACGAAAAACGGCGCTCCGTCAATTCCGGGAAACGGCCGGGACCGTTAGGCGGACAACCGGGCGCCCCTATTTCACGGATACGACGATCTTGATGAGCTTCCCGGTGAACTGATTCCCACGGGCTGGATAGTCCGGCGTGACCGGCGTCTCTTCGTCGTCGCCGATGTTCGCGCCCTCGTCCGGTGAGAACAGGTTGGGCATCGTCTTGTCGATGCGTCCTTCGGCGACCTTCCGGTCATTGACGTAGAGCGTCCCCGTGCCGCCTTTGCCGCGGCCGCCTCCGTCGTAGGCGAACTCGAACCGGATGGTCGCCGGTCCCGCCGCCAGCCGATCGGACGCCACCATCGTGTACAAATCGCGGCCGAGCCAGTTGTACGCGAACGCGGCGTGGCCGTCTTTCGCGTACAGGCTCCACCCTCCAAAGCGCCCGCCCTGCGCGATGATGGCGCCTTTGGCTCCGGCCGCCGGAATCTCCACCGTGGCCGTGACGGTGAACGATCGGTTCTTGATGTTGATGAAGGCGTTCTCGGCCATCGGCACGGCGCCGGGATACAGCGTCAGCGACGTCCGCGAGCCCATCAGGTCCGGCCGGCCGGCAACGGCGGGATCCATGCGTTCCACGTTGCGATCGTCGATCGGCAGCACGTTGTACTTGGCCGCCTCGCTCAGGAAGAGCGCCTGCATTTCCTTGAGCTTCTCCGGATTCGACGCCGCCAGATCTTTCGCCTGACTGAAATCCTCGGCGACGTGGTACAGCTCCCATTTGTCGTTCGCGAGGTCGGCGCGCGGCGTCGGCTCCCACGGGGCGCGATGAACGGTGCCCGCAAACCAACCGTCCGAATAGACGCCCCGGTTGCCGACGATTTCGAAGTACTGCGTCTTGTGGGGCGATGGCGCGGCGGCTTGCGCGAGGGAATACAACAGGCTCACGCCCTCGATCGGTTTCTGCTTGATGCCGTTCACCATCGTCGGCTGCGGAAGCCCAGCGGCTTCGAGCACCGTTGGCGCGATGTCGATCACGTGATGGAACTGCGTACGCAGCCCGCCGGGGTCGGCAATCCGCTTGGGCCAATGGACGACGAGCGGGTTGGTGTTGCCGCCGCCGGAAGAGGCCACCTGTTTGCCGTACTGGAACGGCGTGTTGCCGGCGATCGCCCAGCCGGCGGCGTAGTGCGCGTATGTCTCCGGTCCGCCAAGCTTGTGAGACGCCGCCAGTTGGTCGGAAAGCGTCTCGGGCACGCCGTTGAAGAACGTCATCTCATTCACGACGCCGACCATGCCGCCTTCCGGACTGGCGCCGTTGTCGCCGGCGATGTAGAGGATCAGCGTGTTGTCCATGAGCCCCAGATCGCCCAGGGCAGATGTCAACCGGCCGACTTCGTAGTCGGTCTGCTCGCCGAACGCGGCAAACACTTCCATTTGATGCGCAAAGACTTTGCGCTCGTCCGGTGACAGCGCGGACCAGTCCTTGATGGCGGCCGGTTTCGGGGACAGCACGGTGTCCTGCGGCACGACGCCGAGTTTCTTCTGCCGCGCGAGCGTCTCTTCGCGGTAGGCGTCCCACCCGGCATCGAACCGGCCCTTGTACTTGGCGATGTAGGACTCGGGAACGTGATGGGGCGCATGCGTGGCGCCGGGGGCAAAGTACATGAAGAACGGCCGATCGGGCGTCAGGCCTTGCTGCTGGCGCATCCAGGCGATGGCCTGGTTGGTCATGTCGGTCGTGAAGTGATAGTTCGGGTCGTTCGGCGGCTCGATGCGGGTCACGCCGTCGTAGAGCGTCGGCGCCCACTGGTTGGTTTCGCCGCCGATGAACCCGTAGAACTTGTCGAAGCCTGAGCGCGTCGGCCAGCGATCGGTCGGGCCGGATGGACTCACTTCCCACGGCGGCGCCTCGTGATATTTGCCGAACGCGGCCGTGCTGTAGCCGTTCAGCCGGAGAATCTCCGGCAGTGTCGTGATGCTGTTTGGCCGCGACCCGGTGTTGCCGGGAAATGCGGTGGCGACGTCCATGACGGCGCCGGCATTCGCGGAGTGATGATTGCGGCCGGTCAGCAGCGCCACGCGAGTGGGCGAACAGAGCGCGGTGACGTGAAAATTGTTGTAGCGGAGGCCCTCGGACGCCAATCGATCGAGATTCGGCATGTCGATCCCGCCGCCGAACGTGCTGGACTGGCCAAAGCCGAAGTCGTCGATGAGCACAATCAGGACATTCGGCGCGCCGGCCGGCGCCTTCACCTCGAACCGGGGCGGTGGCGTGCTCTTCCGCGCGTCGAGTTCGGACGCGGCCGGATAGCTTGGATCCGCAATCGGCAGCACCGTTCGATCGATCGCACCTGCGATCGCACCTGGCGCACTGGTCTGGGTCGGCGGGGCGTCGTGGCCGGCGCAGGCCGCGGCGAGGCACACCACCACCAGGGCCAGAGAGAGGCGTCTT
>Ga0105248_10006751_pt1 | contig 12591 bp, 8 predicted proteins | sample KBSS34metaG_FD_81524 | JGI IMG/M metagenome (GOLD analysis project Ga0105248, IMG submission 81524) | Switchgrass rhizosphere microbial communities from Kellogg Biological Station, Michigan, USA - KBS S3-4 metaG | ecosystem: Host-associated > Plants > Roots > Rhizosphere > Soil | place... | reverse complement strand
TGAGAGCATTGCACTTGGACACGGTCAGTACCGTCCGCGGTAGCGGATGGGTCGATGATGAGCGTGTGATATTGCTAATGATTTTGAATCCGCAGCCTCAACCCATCCGCTACCGCGGACGGTACTGACCGTGTCCAACAGGGAATTAGGACTTTTGAGGCAAAGCCATCGTTAACTAAGCACGATGCACCTCGATGCCCATAGCGACGAACGGCGCGATAGCTTCGTCTGATACGCCTTTGTCTGTAATCAGGATATTCACTTCGCTGAGCGGAGAGATCAGAGCAGTACCGACGGCCCCGATTTTTCGATGGTCGGCAACCACGATTTTTTGGCGTGCCTGCCGCATCATGGCGCGATGAATGGTGGCTTGATCCGGGTAGTTTGTAGTTAGACCATGTTCGACGTGGATGCCGTCGACGCCGATGAATACCTTGTCGACGAAGATCTCGCCGACGCTTTCAATGGCGGCTGGACCAACGAGGGCGAACCAGTCTCCACTCAGGAATCCACCGGTAACGATGACCTTCAGATCGTCGCGATGACTCAACTCCATCGCCACATTCACGGCATTCGTCAAAACCGTGATTCCTTTATGTAGGCAAACGCTGCGAGCAACCTGAGTCGCGGTCGTACCGGCGCCGATCGCGAGGATGTCGCCATCGCTGATCAGTTCAGACGCAACGAGACCAATACGACGTTTTTCAGCGCTGCGTTGGCGTTCTTGTTCGTGATAGTAGGAGATGTGACGAAACGGTTCGTAGAGCAATGGTTGAACGGGAACAGCGCCGCCATGACTGCGTCGGAGGAGTCCGCGTTGTTCCAGCTCGGCGAGATCGCGGCGGATGGTTGCCGGCGACACTTTCAGTCGTTTGGCCAGAGAGAGCACCGCGACCTTACCGGCACGCAGCAGTTCCTGCAGAATCATTTGAGCACGTCGCTCGGTAGGAGGGGCTTCTTCCGGCATGTTTTCAATGGATATCATCCACAGATTACATGGATTGGTCCAATAAAATCTGCGTAATCTGTGGACCATGACGAGACTAAGGCTAAGGCTCGTCGATTAATTTGAGAATTATTCGTTCCTGATCATGCTGACGTTTGCGTAGCTCGTCGGCGCGGTCGAACATCTTTTTGGCCGCTTCTTTGTCGCCAAGTTTGGCGTAGACGAGTCCGAGTTGGTAATTCGCGCGCAGGTCGTTGGCGTCGAGCTCAATGGCGCGTTCGAGTTCCACGCGAGCGTCAGCATACCTACCCGCTTCGCGATACGCGGCCCCGAGCGCCGCATGGGCCGCAGCGTGGTTGGGGCGCGATTGAACGACGCGACGAAATATGTTGATAGCTTCGTTACGGTTGCCGGCTTTTTCGAAACTCGCTCCAAGCAAATACTCAGTATCCGGATCAGCTTTGAGACCCAGACTCCGTTGCAGCGCACTCTGCGCCTCCGCTGTCTGTTCCTGGCGCAGCAATGCCGCGCCTAACAGATACCAGCCTGAAGGATCGCTCGGTCGCAGCTCAACGTAGTTGTTCATTAAGCGAGTTGTTTCAGTGACTTCACCCTTGGTCCAATGGGCCGCGGCGAGCCCATAGAGGTATGCAGGCTCGCGCGGGTAGTCTCGGTGCAAGCGCTCAAACACAGGCAAAGCATCGAGCACCAGACCCATTTGTAAAGTCGTCACACCAAAATCATAAAGAACAGCAGGAGAATCAGGAGCAAGGCGGCGCGCCTGTAAAAGATGAGAGAGCGCCTTCTCGAGATTGCCAGTGGCGCGCGCAAGTTTTGCGAGCGCACGTAGTATCGCGACGTCGTCAGGCTTGAGCGCCAACGCCGAAATGAGATACTCCTCCGCTTTATCGTATTGCTTGAGACCGGCGTACAGTGTTGCCAGTTTCAAATTAATCTCAGGACGCTCGGGCGCGAGCTTATGCGCGCGAAGCAGGATCGGTATTGCTTCCGTGGATCGATCGTGAGTCAGCAACAACTCGGCAAGGTTGAGGTGGGCGCTGACGTGTGAAGGCAAACTGGAAAGTGCGCGGCGGAATAGTCGTTCGGCGTCAGCGACGCGATCCTGTTTTGCGCGAACCACCCCCAGCAGATTCAATGCATCTGCATCGTTGCGTGACGTCGTGAGCACGGAATTGAGAAGCTCCTCAGCGCGCGCGAGCTGGTTTTCGTTGATTGCGTTTACGGCTTCGGCGAGGCGGTTGAGGTTGGGGTCGGCGTTCGTAGTTTGAGCGTGTGTGATCGAAGCAATAGCAAGCAGCAGGGCTAGTAAAAGCTTCATTGATCTTAGACTCACTGGGCGTAGTAGCCGGGACGCGTGCGGGCTACGAGATCCGTCCGGTTGACGATTGAAACTTTGACCCAGCGCCACGTATTGTCGTGTGTCGCGTTCGTCGGTGTGTATCCCAGACTGTAGACTTTGCCGAGATCGTTGATCACTTGCTCGTACACGCCGTTGAGGTCCGATAGTTTACGCGCGCGGTAATAAGAACCGCCACTCTCGTCCGCAAGCAGTTTAAGCGCACGACGCGCATTCTCGTACTCTTCCTGGACGAATGAGTTTCCATAGTGCTCCTCAGTATCCAGATAGATCGGCACGATAAGCGTGTCAGTCTGCCGTACCTGCTCGATTAGGTCAGCGAAGGTTATCTTTGAACCACGTAATGGACCAGTACGCGACAAAGATTCATCGTAGCCGTCACTCATCAGTACCACCGCACGGCGTCGTTCCAGCGACTTTGGTCCGATTACGTTGTCCAGGGTGAATTTCACTGCATCCCACACGCGTGTTCCCCCTCCGCCCTCCATGTTTGCGACACTCGCTGCGAGTTGCGCGTGGTCCAGGGTCAACGGTGAGATGACGTTTGCCGTCTCCGAAAACGTGACGATCGCGAGCCTGTCCGACGGACGCGCTGTCTCGATAAACCGCAGCGTCGATTGTTTGATCAGGTCACGTTTGACCATAGTTGACGACGACAAATCAACCAGCAATACCAGATCGAACGGCACGTCAGTCGAAGCAAAGTAAGTCACGGTTTGTGGCTCGTTGTTTTCCAGCACGCGGAAATCGTCCTTCGTCAACGAACCGACAAACGTCTTCAACTTGCTATTGAAGACGCTGACGTTAAGACTCACGAGATTCGTTTCCGTTTTGATAACGTCACCCGGATCGACTTCATTCGGCTTGAGTTGGGTCGCGTCGATCGCTTTGGTCACCGACTCTGTTAGTTGTTTTGAAAGCTGGCTGGTGGGTGGCTGGCGCGCCTTGATGAGCAGTTTGCCATAACTGCGTTCGAGGCTTTTGATATATTCGTCGAGCTCCGGCAGTCCATACTCTGCTCGCCGTGCATTTACTCTTGCCTCATCTTCAATCGGATTAAGAACCAGATAGCCGTTCCTGCTTACGGCTTCCGTACCGAAGACTTGTTTCATCCCGGCGCTCACACGAAGTCGATCTACTAGTGCGGCAAATTCAGGTTTTTGGCTTGGGTCCTTTTTTACGACTGCAAGGATTACCGGCAGTAAGTCGCGCTGGAGTTCGAAAGTGCCGGCATTCTTCAGAATATAGAACGCAGCGAAGACGCCTTCGGGGCCGACGAGAGCGTCTGTGGGCCAACCGCGCGTCTTGAATATCTGGCAGAGTTTGTCGCTGTGATCTGCGTAAAGCTTTTGCAGCTTCTTTCGGTCTGACTCTTTTGCCTGATCCTTATCGACCACTTCCATTAGCAACTCACGTTGCTTAATGGCAATTTTGAGCAGCTCGTCTCTCAGCTTTTGGTCCGGAGTCGTTTGGGATGGAGACTCAATGCGAGCAAGCATCTGCCTCACGTCGTCCTGTGTCAGGCACGACTGCGCTTTAGTGGCAACCGCACCGCAGGTAAGCAGGAGCAGTGCGGATAAAACAAACTTCATTCTCTATTTTTTATCAAGTTCAGGAAGTTTCACGCAAAGGCGCTAAGAAAGGACGCCAAGCCGCAAGAAAGAAAACCGAACCGCGTCTTTGCGTCCTCTTTGCGCCTTTGCGTGAAAATAGATGCGTTAACCAAGCCGGGTGGGAGGAATGAGGCTTGCTTCATTGTGTAAACAGAGATGTTTTTTGGCAGTAAGTTGCATGGTAATGGAACAGTTTACGCGCGAACGGAGGTGAGATCTTATGGGGTTAATCCTGTTGATAATTTTGATTCTCCTTTTAATTGGCGCAGTCCCATCATGGCCCTATAGCAGAAATTGGGGATATTGGCCCAGCGGAGGTATCGGGCTCATTCTTTTGATCGTACTGATTCTCCTGCTTCTCGGCCGTATTTAGAAACGAGTAGGCCACGGATTACACGAATGAACACACGGATCGATCCGTGTTCATCAGTGCAAATCCGTGGCTTTCTTGTTGTTAATAAATAATCTGCCCGCTGGCTACTACGTCGTACTCTCCGTCAGCAACATCGACGGACCAGAAAGTGGTGCCGGTTGCATGTTCAAACCGGCCCGTTCCGCCGGTCCATTGATAAATCAAATCGGCGTGGCCGATATTGCCATTTAAGGTGCCGGTAATAGTAGAGGTGAGCTTCTCACCCGTGGCCGCGGTCAGCGTCGCTTCTCCATTGAAATCAAATATTCCCGGCGTCGCCGTCGCTGTTAGAACAGCCGTACGCTGGACCGTGATCGCACCGAGATGGGTTGCGGTCCCTACCCCGTTTGCAACGACGTCCAACACCGCGCCACTTTGATCGCGCGGAGTTACTGTTAACTGACCGTGTTCCACCAGGTGGAAAGGCCGTGCGCCGGCAAGCACCGTCAGGGATATAACTCCCAATACCGCCAGGGCCATCAGACTACTACTGAACTTGGATAAATAATGCTTCATGAAATTGTCCTCTCTATTGTTACTCAAAACAACGACACAATAGTGAAGCCGTCATTTGCAGTCATAACGTTGTAGTAACGTTTCAGTAAAAGGGTGGGCACACGGAGGATGTCTGATCGTGTGCTAACTGGCGGGATTAAATTTTGCGCCTGCAATTACTAGATAAGCCCGACTTGCTTGTGCAAGTTCATGAAGTCGAAGTTGTTCCAGGCTTCGACAATCTTTCCATTGTAGATCCGAACAATTGTAATGCCGGTAAACTCGACCGGAGCTTGCGTCGCAGCTTTTCCCATGAAGTCTCCTTCGTGCTTAGCACGTACGGAGCAACGCGCGGCGACTTTGTCGGCTTCAGCAACCATGTCCTCGACAACGATCATCATGTTTGGGAAAGCATCGCGAAACACTGTGTGAAACGGTTTGAAGTCTCTCGGACCTTTAATCGGATTCGCAGGATCATCCGATAACCCGTGAGCGATGCCGTTTTCGTCGAACATCTCGTCGATCGCATCGGCACGTCCCTGATTCCAAACTTCCTCAAACCAGCGACGGACTAATTCTTTGTTTTCTTCCGACATGAGGTCTCCTAATTCATAGGAATTTCAATCCAGGTCATCGCACTGCCAGTGCGACCACTCTGACGATCTCTGACGGCAACTGCACCTGATAAAGACCGGTGAAAGCGGCAACGACTGAGTCCACTTGATCAAACGACTGTCAGGCCAATGAAAAGCACGACCAGGGAAAGGTTAAATACTCACATCGTATGACTCGTGCGATTGCTGAAAACTGCCTGCAAAACATATCGAGCGATTCGAGTAAGGTCAAGATGTGGCCATCATCAATGTTACTGCTCGTGGCGCAGTGCGTGGTGCTGACATGTTCGCTCTCCTAAAACGGCCAGCGCCATTCGACTACGTCCGGTCTATCTGTACCGTGTTCGTGCGCGTATTGGCGACAGGCGATCTGCATATTCCTGAATTTCTCCTTGGCGTGCGCCCCCTTAGCCTGGAGCTTCGGCACACGGTCTATTACGTCTACCGCCAGAGTGAAGCGATCTATCTCATTTTCAATTGCGAGCTCCAGAGGGGTATTGATGTTCCCCCGCTCCTTGTAACCGCGCACATGCAGGTTCTTGTGGTTTGTCCTGCTATAGGTAAGCCGGTGAATCAGCCAGGGATAGCCGTGGAAATTAAAGACGATCGGTTTGTCGACGGTGAACAGGCTGTCAAAGTCTCTATCACTCAAGCCGTGCGGGTGCTCCCTGTCCGATTGCAGCTTGAAGAGATCAATGACGTTGATGAAGCGAATCTTCAGGTCGTGGAACTCTTCGCGCAGGATCGCCGTGGCGGCCAGGGCTTCCTGCGTCGGAATATCACCCGCGCAAGCCATCACTACGTCAGGTTCCTCTCCCTGATCATTACTGGCCTGGCCCCAGATGCTGATGCCCTTCGTGCAATGCGTGACGGCTTGGTCCATGTCCATGTATTGAAGGTGGAGTTGCTTATCGCAGACGATGACATTGATATAGTTCTCGCTGCGCAGACAATGGTCGGCCACCGACAATAACGTGTTGACGTCAGGCGGCATGTAAATCCGGGTCACCTCAGCTCGTTTATTCAGGACTACGTCGATGAAGCCAGGATCCTGATGTGTAAAGCCGTTGTGATCCTGTCGCCAAACCGTGGAAGTAATCAGCAAATTGAGCGACGGAACACTCTGACGCCACGATAAGTCATTGCAGATCGATAACCACTTGGCGTGCTGGTTGAACATGGAATCGATGACATGCGCAAATGCTTCATAAGTCGAAAAGAAGCCGTGGCGGCCGGTAAGGACATATCCTTCGAACATCCCTTCCAGGGTGTGTTCACTAAGCATTTCGATAACGCGACCATCAGTAGATAACTCGCCGCCATCGTTGTCCTCGGGAAAGTACTCAGCTATCCAGAATTTCTTGCTGACTTCATAAACGTTGTCCAGCTTGTTGGAAGTGTTCTCATCAGGCCCGAAGACGCGGAAGGTATTCATGTTCAACTTCATCACATCGCGCAGGAACTTACCCAGCGGTCGCGCGTTCTCTGCTTCAAGTTGACCGGGCTTTTCAACCTTGAATTCGTAATTACGAAAATCGGGAAGTTTTAAAGGCTTCTTGAGAAGCCCGCCATTGGCGTGGGGATTGGCCCCCATCCGACGATGGCCAGTAGGTGTCAACTCGCGGAGTTCTGAAACCAGCCCGCCGTTTTTGTCGAACAACTCTTCGGGTTTATAACTGCGCATCCAATTCTCAAGCAGCTTCAGATGTGCAGGGTTCTTTTTGACACCCGCAAGTGGAACCTGGTGCGAGCGCCAGAACCCTTCGAGCTTGTGACCATCAACTTCGCCCGGCGCCGTCCAGCCCTTGGGTGTCCGCAGTACGATCATCGGCCAGCGTGGTCGCGAGGCCACACCGGTGCGGCGCGCTTCCTGCTGCACTGATTTGATGGTTTGCACGCAATGGTCCAGCGTGGCTGCCATCGCCTGGTCCATACTCGCCGCATCCGATCCTTCGACAAAATAGGGTGTGTAGCCATAACCCTTAAACAGGTTTTCAATTTCGTCGTGGCTGATGCGAGCGAGCAGGGTTGGATTATTGATCTTGTAGCCGTTGAGATTGAGAATCGGCAGTACCGCACCATCGCGAATCGGGTTCAGGAATTTGTTGATGTGCCATGAAGTCGCCAACGGTCCGGTTTCTGCCTCGCCATCGCCGACGACGGCAGCCACAATCAAATCAGGATTGTCAAAAACGGCGCCACAGGCATGAGACAACACGTAGCCGAGTTCGCCGCCTTCGTGAATGGAACCTGGTGTTTCAGGAGTGCAATGGCTGCCAATACCGCCTGGGAATGAGAACTGTTTGAAGAAACGTAACAGGCCTTCTTCATCCTGACTCTTATCGGGATATATTTCCGAGTACGCGCCCTCAAGATAAACCGGACCGATGACGCCGGGAGCACCATGTCCGGGCCCCGCCATGAAGACCACGTCGAGATCGAAGTTTTTGATGACCCGATTCAGGTGTGTATATATAAAGGAGAGGGCCGGGCTGGCGCCCCAATGCCCAAGCATGCGGGCCTTAATATGCTCGGGTTTGAGTGGCTCGCGAAGCAGAGGATTGTCCTGCAGGTAAATCATCCCCAACGCCAAATAGTTGCAGGCACGCCAAAAGGCGTGCATCTTGCGCGCCTCTTCGTCGCTTAGCGGCGCACCTTCAATTGTGGAGCGCGCGACTCCATGGCTGCTTAAGTTGCTGACTAAAGATCTTTTCGGAATCATAAAATCCTCCTGCGGTGCTACAACCGCTCAAACATTTAAAAGAGTAGGGGTACTTTATTTTCTTTAAGAATTGGTTACCGAAACAGAATCAAGCCAGCCGCCCTTGAATCCCGCTCGCCGCAATCCGGTGACGATCGCCGGGCAACGACTCATGATGTTCCAGAGTAGGCCTGTCCGGTAGTTCTCGATCATTAGCACGACCGGTCCTTGATCGATTCCGAAGTGATACGGCGTGACCCACCAACCAGTCGGGCTATTCTCAACAACAAACGATTGATTGAACGACGGCTTGAACCCGTATTGTCTAGTCATTCCCAAATCCATTTGCGCAAAATGTCGCACGGTCGGGATGACGATTTCGGGAGCAAACGGCAGCGAGGCGACGACAACCCACGGAGCGACAGTTCCATCGTCCGGACCGAATGGGGCGCCTCGAGCGGTATAGTTGAAAAACTCCCGTTCGACGCCGTTGACCACACGCCTCACCGAACCGGGACCATCGCATGCCGTGAATCCCCAACAGTGTTCGCCGTAACCCACGAAATTCATGGGATTTCGGATCGCATATTCCTGCTGCACAAACGTAGCCTGACGACTATTCTCGAAGTAGTCGCTGCCGTGCTCGCGCATGAATTCGTCGCGAATGTCGCGAAAGTCGATCCACAGGTGCGAAAGTTGATGTGTGAACAACGGTCCGGAGTAAAGAAATTCACGATCGTAGATTTTCTTCCACTGGTAGGTCGCGCAATAGGCGTGATAGCTCTCGGTCGGCAACGGATGTGTTGGCGAACCAAGTCCGAGGATGTACAACAGCAAACCTTCGTCGTAACCGTGATAGCGGTGTGGGATGAAGCCGGTCTCTGGTCGCCAGCCATGGGTTAGACTCGGTCCACCGTCCCGAGCCCAATTCCAGTCGGCCCGATGGTAGAGCGTATTGGCCAGGCTTCTGATCTCGACCTCCTCCGGCGTGTCGCGATCGAAATAGGTGGCTGCTGTCAAAGCGCCGGCGAACAGAAACGCCGAGTCGAGGGTAGAGAGCTCGCACTCCCAAACGCGGCGACCGGTTTCGATGTCCAGGAAATGGTAGAAAAAGCCTCGGTAGCCGGAGGCGTTGTGCTCCGGACCTTGCGGGCATGCAAGCAAGTAGCGGAGTCGCTTTAAGGTGACCTTGGCGGCGAAATTTCGATACATGACTCCACGCTCGACGATGATCGGAACAGTAGCCATGGCCATGCCAACAGCGGCGATACTTACCGGAGCGGTTGGGTCAGTCTTGTCGCGGACCAGACCATTATCCGGGTTGGTCTCGCGCAGATAGTACAGAACAGTTGAGAGCTGTAGCAGGCCGAGATCTTTCTCAGTGAGCGGTCGATTGAAATCGTCGTCAGTGCCTTGAGTGTCGGCCATGGATCACTTGCTTTCTGTCAACCCTTTGTCCTCAAAGAGTCGGTGGGCCACAAAGAGGCAACAAAGCTTTTGCCGGCTTTGCACGAAAGTGTTTTTACAATTATTTGAGTCTTCTCTGCGATCTCTGCGTCTCGGTGATCTCTGCGTTAAATATTTCCGCGATTACAGTTAACGCAGAAATCACCGAGACGCAGAGATCGCAGAGTGAACTTCAAATCCGAACAAGGACTAGCCCAGTTCTACGCGCACCTCGTGAGCTTTGGAGTCGTCTGCTAACGGCACAGTGTCGTTTGGCACTCGCTGCCCGTCCAGTTTCACTGAGCGAACACCGCGACCGGTGCCGGCCGAGTTGTCTACCAGAATTCGGTAAGTCGTGGACCGGTGACGATATTTCAGTTCAAATCGTGGCCAACTCGGCGGGATGCACGGATCAAAACGAAGTGTCTCGCCACGCAATTGGAAACCCAGAATCGTTTCAATGGCTACGCGGTAGAGCCAACTCGCCGAGCCGGTATACCACGTCCAGCCGCCGCGACCTGTATGCGGCTGGGCGCCGTACACGTCAGCACAAGCAACATACGGTTCAACTTTGTAACGCTGAATATCCTCAGGGGTCGTGGCATGGTAGACCGGGTTGATGAGGTTCCAAAGTTCGAGGGCGCGATCGCCGGAACCCTGCAACGCCGTCGCCAACGCAACCCAAACGGCTGCGTGGGTGTACTGGCCACCGTTCTCGCGGATGCCCGGCACATATCCTTTGATGTAGCCTGGCTGTAATGAGCCTTTGTCGAACGGCGGGTCGAACAGTTGGATCAGTTTGTCGTCGATACGCACCAGTCGTTTTTGGACCGCGTCCATTGCTGATTGAGCACGGGTGGGGTTTGCCGCCCCGGAAATGACCGCCCAGGCCTGTGGTATGGCGTCGATTTGGCATTCATCGTTTTGAGCTGATCCCAGTGGAGTGCCGTCGTCGAAATACGCTCGACGGTACCACTCGCCATCCCATGCGTTCGCTTCCAGAGCAACCCGTAACTGCTCGGCTCCCACGCGGCACCAATTGGCATCGCCGGTCTCGCTGCGCTGTTCAGCCAAATCTGCAAACGCGTTCAAAACAGTGACGAAGAACCACCCGTTCCAAACGCTCTCGCCCTTTCCGTGTGCGCCGACCTTATTCATGCCGTCGTTCCAATCGCCGGTACCCATGAGAGGCAATCCGTGGGAACCCAGCCGATAGCCGTGCCTCAATGCGCGAATGCAGTGTTCATAAACAGTGCCGGTCTCGTCGCTCACTGCCGGCAAGTTGAAGTCTTCCTCCTGCTTTTCGGTAAGTACGGGCGAGGCGATGAACGGCACGACCTCATTTAGCAGATCCGTGTCTCCCGTTGTCACAACATAGTGTTGGACCACTAGTGGTAAGAAATAGAGGTCGTCGGTGATCCGAGTGCGAACGCCGATCCCTGACGGGGGATGCCACCAATGCTGCACATCGCCCTCCTCGAATTGCCGCGCTGCTGCTCTCAAGATCTGCGCCCGCGCCTCTGCTGGAACGCTGTAAACCAGGGCCATCACATCCTGCAGTTGGTCTCGAAAGCCGTATGCTCCTCCAGATTGATAACACGCGGAGCGTGCCCAAAGGCGGCAAGCGAGGACCTGATAAACGAGCCAACGGTTGAGCATCAGGTCCATGCCCGGATCGGGCGTAGTCACCTGCAACGCGTTCAAGTTGTGGTCCCACTGCTGCTGCACGTCGGTCAGTGCGGCTCCGCGGGATTGTGTGTATTCGCTAATGAGTCGATGAACCTCCTCCAGACTGTCTGCTTGACCCAATGCAAACACTACTTCTCGCGTCTCGCCAGGAGCCAGCGTTATTTCCGCCGTCATTGCCGCGCACGGATCAAGGGCCGGGCCTGCGCGGCCGGACAGGCTGACCCGCTTAAGAGCGGCGGGCCTTGAAACCGAGCCGTGTTCCCCGAGAAACTCTGTACGATCCGCGGTTACCGATTGCGTCGGGGTACCGGAGGCCACGAAGGCGATCTTCTCAGCGAAGTCGCCCGCCCAGACATTCCGCGCCAATATCGCGCCGCTCTCAGGATCGCGCTCACAAACGACCTGAAGAGGAGCCTTTTCACGGACTGTTCCGAGAACCCATTCTGCGTAGTAGGTCGCTGACAAGCGTCGAGGCCGATCGCCATCATTTCGCACGGTTAGGCACACCAATTTGATCGGGTCGTCGACCGGGACGAAGACCAGGAGATCTTGATGCAGATTACGACTGGCATGTGTGTAACGAGTGTAGCCCTGGCCGTGACGAACGGTTACCGTTGCGGTTGGTCCAAGCGGCAACGGCGTGGGTGTCCAGAAGTCACCCGTTTCATCGTCACGCAAATAGATCACTTCACTCGGCGAGTCCGAAGTCGGGTCATTCGACCACGGAGTGAGGCGGTTCATCTGACTATTACCGGCCCAACTGTAGCCCAGACCAGACTCTGTCACTAAACATCCAAACTGCGAATTGGCCAGCACGTTTGTCCACGGCGCAGGCGGCAAGCCTGGTCCTCCTGATGACGTGGCGTCGACGACAATCACATATTCGCGGCCATCAGGCGTGAAACCTCCGAAGCCGTTCCAGAAACGTAATTCTTTGGTCGCGCAGGCAGGCTGCGCGACATGCTTTGTCTCTGTCGGAGTAGGAATGAACGGCGGCGCGGGAGCAAGCTTTGGGGTTGCCAGATGATCAATCTGCTCGGTCAGCGAACCGCGATTACCGCCGAGTACAGCACGCGCGGCCGCCGCGAGCAGCACCACATCATCAGCCGGCAATTTGTCCGCCGTCAAAAAGAACACACCGTTCGGCTTGCCGAGCGTGTTGCCAACAGGTCCCGTCTGAAGTTCCTTTAACAATTGATCGGCGGGCTCGCCGGCACGCTCGTCCAGAATCACTAGATCTAACTTCAATCCGCGGCGCTGGGTGTACATACGCCACTGAACAAGTTGACGAACGACC
>Ga0105248_10006750_pt1 | contig 12591 bp, 10 predicted proteins | sample KBSS34metaG_FD_81524 | JGI IMG/M metagenome (GOLD analysis project Ga0105248, IMG submission 81524) | Switchgrass rhizosphere microbial communities from Kellogg Biological Station, Michigan, USA - KBS S3-4 metaG | ecosystem: Host-associated > Plants > Roots > Rhizosphere > Soil | place... | reverse complement strand
CGCTGGTCGCGATCCTAATTCACGCCTGGTACGATCGCCATCCATCCGACCTGCCGACCCCCACCGAACCGCAGCGACGCTCACCGCAGATCAACTTCTCCTCGACCGAAGTCGCCGGCAACATGGGCGGGCTCATCTTCGTGGTCGGCAGCGTCTTCATCGTCTCCATCGGCCTGCCGTCGGTGATCTTGTTCCTGATCGCCGCGACAGTCGCCGGCTGTGTGTTCGCGTGGGCGCTGGTCGCCTGGCATACGAGCCATCCGACGCGCGGCCTGCCGGAGAATCGGATCGTTTTGCGCTGACTCGATCAACTCTCAACCGCGGTGGGAGCGCAGTGACGGCCGGCGCTACGAGAGCAGTTGTTCGGGACTGAATTCGACGAGTTCCGGCGGATTGACGGTGTAGTCGCTGTACCGAATCCACGTCGGCCGCACTCGCACATATATCAGACCCGGCCAACTCAGGCGGCTGGGACCATCGGGATACGCGCCGTAGTACACCTGCTTGAGAGGTTCGAGCTCGGCCCCTGAAGGCTCGTCGGCGATCCCCTCATATTGCACCGTCCGCTCGTCGCCAGCGAGCCAGCCTCCGATCACCAGCGCCAGCCGTCGGTTGTGCCGCAGGTTCGTCGCTTTACGGGTCGAATCAATCGTGTCGAAGACGATTTCGAATCGGTCGGTAATCGCATATCCGACGATGGCGGCCTGTGGAGCACCAGCGGCGGAGACCGAGGCCTGAACCGCCAATCGATGCTGACGCAGGAATTCGAGCAACCGCGATGCGTCCATTTTGTCGGCTCAATTGTACAGTTGGCCAACATCCAAGCCTTCCTGCCGCGCTGGCCCGCAGGCGGATTCCCAGTGCCGTCACTCCAGCGGCTTCGAACGACAAAAAGACAGACAGGCGGTGTAGGCTGTTGTAGTCCCGTGCCCGCGTGCAGCGTGCCGGCGTGCTGAACGATGGCCGTGCCCGATGTCGCTTCGCATCCCTGACGTTGTTCGACCGGAAGGATCCATGTCTACACGCACACGTTGCCTGCTTCTCCTGATCACCGCGGCGGCGACCTCGGCCCGCATGGCTGTTGCCCAGGCGCCACCGGCAACCAGCGCGGCGCAGGATGCGCTGACCCAGGTTATCGCGGTCGATCCGCAGGTCCGCGTGGGGCGACTTCCCAACGGCTTGCAATACTTCGTTCGAGCGAACGCGCTGCCGCAAGGCCGCGCCGAGCTGCGGCTCGTCGTCAACGCGGGTTCCGTGCTCGAGGACGATGACCAGCGGGGGCTCGCGCATTTCGTCGAGCATATGAGCTTCAACGGCACCCAGCACTTTCCCGGGCAGGACGTCGCCGCGTTCATCCAGGCGCTGGGGATGCGGTTCGGCGCGCACGTGAACGCGCATACCAGCTTCGACGAAACGGTCTATCAACTCCAGGTGCCGACCGATAACCGCGCCGTCATCGATCGTTCGCTGCTCATCATGGAAGACTGGGCGCGCAACGTGTCGTTCGAGCCAGCCGAGGTCGAAAAGGAGCGCGGTGTGGTGCTCGAAGAGTGGCGCCTCGGCCTGGGCGCCGAATCACGCCTGCGCGACGCGCAGATGCCGATCCTGTTGAAAGGCGCGCGTTATGCCGACCGCTCGCCGATCGGCCGTCCGGAGATCATCCAGAACGTCAGCCCCGCTCGCTTGCGGCAGTTCTATACCGACTGGTACCGGCCCGATCTGATGGCGGTGATCGCCGTGGGCGACTTCAATCCGGCGGCCATCGAGTCGATGATCGTCTCCCACTTCGGGCCGATTCCGGCGGCCGTGGCGCCGCGGCCGCGGCCGATCTTCACGGTTCCGCCCCACGATGACACGCTCTACGCGCTGGCCGCCGATCGAGAGGCAACCGCCACGACGGTCAACGTGTCGAGCGTGAGGCCGGCCGGCGATCAGCGCACTGTCGGGACCTATCGAGAACAGATGGTCGAGCGGCTGTTCGGGCGCCTGTTCTCGGCACGCCTCGACGAGGTCGCGCATCGGCCGAACGCGCCGTTCATCGCGGCGCAGACCAGCCGCGGCCTGTTCGTGCGCTCCGCGGTGGTCACAGCCGTCGCAGCCCTGGTCCCGGACGGCGGCGCCGAGCGTGGCCTCGAGGCGCTCTTCACCGAGGCCGCGCGGGTCGTCCAGTACGGCTTCACGGCGAGCGAGCTCGAACGGGAAAAGCTCGACAGCCAGCGCTACCTGGATGAAGCACTGCTCGAGAAGGACAAGACTCCATCCGGTCCGCTCGCCGACGAACTGGTACGCCACGTGGTTCAGGACGAACCGGTTCCGGGCATCGTCTACGAGCAGGCGATGTCGCAGCGATTCCTGCCGGAAATTACCCTCGCCGAAATCAACGCCCTGGCGCGCGATTGGATCCCCGAACGCAATCGGGTCATATCGGTCACGGCACCCCAACGCGCCGGCCTCGCGCTGCCGACACCGGCGCGGCTGGCGGCGGTCATCGCCGCCGCGCAGAAGACGGCGCTGTCGGCCTACGTCGATCGTGTCAACGCGCAACCGCTGCTCGCGCCGTTGCCCACGCCCGGCACGGTCGTGCGCGCTTCGACCCGCGAGGCCATCGGCGTGACGGAATGGGAACTGTCCAATGGAGTGCGGGTCATTCTCAAGCCCACGTCGTACAAGGAGGACGAGATCCTGTTCCACGCGGTCAGTCCCGGCGGGATGTCGCTTGCGAGCGATCAGGATCTGGTCGCGGCGCAAACGGCCAAGCGGGTCGTGTCCGCCGGTGGGCTTGGCCCGTTCTCGGTGCTCGATTTGAACAGGGTGTTGGCCGGAACATCGACGGGTGTGCAGGCCGACATCGATGAAGCGGAGGAGGGCATACGCGGCGGGGCGACGCGGAAGGACGTCGAGAAGATGTTCCAATTGATCTATCTCACGTTCACCGCGCCGCGGTCCGATCCGGCGGAGTTCGAGGCGCTGAAGGCGCGTCTTCGACCGATGCTCGCCAACCAGGCGGCGCGGCCGGAAACGGCGTTTCGCGACGCCCTCGTCGGCGCGCTGACGCAGGACCATCCCCTGGCGCGTCCGCTGACAGCCGCGGCCATCGACCAGATGAGTCTGGAGCGTTCGATGGCGTTCTACAAGAACCGCTTCGCCGATGCCAGCGATTTCACGTTCGTGTTCGTTGGCAGCCTCGACGTGCCAACCATGAAACCGCTGGTAGAGCGTTACCTGGCCAGCCTGCCGTCGCTTCATCGTATCGAAGCCGCGGTCGACCGCGGAGTTCGTCCGCCGGCCGGCGTCGTGGAACGGCAGGTCGTCAGAGGATTGGATCCCAGGAGCCAGGTCGCCATCGTCTTCAGCGGGCCGTTCCAGAACGACCCGATGCGTCGGCTGCTCATCAAGACCATGAGCCAGATGCTCGGTGGAAACCTTCAGCGGACGCTGCGTGAGGATCTGGGCGGTACCTACGGCGTCACGGTCGAGTCGCAGTTTTCGAAGTATCCGACCGCGCAATACCAGATTTCAGTCGGTTTCAGCTGCGACCCGGCGCGCCTGACCGATCTCACCGCCGCGGCCTGGAAGGTGATTCAGAACTTCGCGCAGCAGGGTCCATCGAACGATCAGCTGGCCGGCGCCCGCCGCGCCCTCGATCGCGAGCTCGAAGTCGGCTTTCAGGAAAACAACGAACTGCTCAACGAAATGACGACCAAGGTGGAGTACGGCGAGGATATCGCCGACGTCTTCAACCCACGGCCGCTCTACGATCAACTCACGACCACGGGCCTCCGCGATGCCGCGCGGGAGTACTTGAATCCGCGACGCTACGTGCAGGTCACCCTTCGTCCCGAAGCGAAGTAGTCGGCCGTGTTCACCGATCACCTTCCGGGCGCCACCACGGCGATCCCCAGAGCGAGGACGGCACCTGCCACGCAGAGCCACGCAAAGAGATCGCCGGTCCTGGCGTAGAGCGTGCGAATGCCGCCGATCGGTACCTGCACCGTCAAGGTGCGATCCCCTGGAGCAAAATAGTCCGCCGTGCCCAGCACGCGTCCCCACGGATCGACTGCGCTGGAGATTCCCGAGGCCGCGGGTCGAACCAGCGCCACGCCGTTCTCGATGGCTCGGAACGCGGCCATCTGGGCGTGAATCTGCTTGATCTCCTTCCATTCGTTGGCTGGGACGATCAGGAGATCCGCGAAGCTCCGGCCGGCCTGACGAATGAACTCGGGAAAGTCGGCGTCGTAGCAGATCGCCGCCGCGATCCGCCCGATCGGGGTCGTGACCACCGGCACGCGGCCATCACCCGGTCGCATGATGCCGGCTTCCCAACCGGCAACCGCGTGACTCTTCAGGTACGACGCGATGATCCTGCCCGTCGGGTCGATCAGCACCAGCTTGTTTTCGAATGGCAGCGTGGCGCCGGGATATACCGTGCCCATCCCGATCGCCAGGTAGACGGCTTCGTCGGCGGCAAGCCGCCTCGCCCGCTCGATGAACGCCGGCTCGTCGTCCTGAAAGACCAACAGGTTCTGCTCGGGCCAGGCGATGAGACGCGCGCCGGCGCGCGCTTCCCGCCGGCTGCCTTCCAGGAACCAGTCGTGGAGTCGAGTCAGCTTCGCGCTCAACCGCGAGCGCTCGTCGGCGGACAGGCGGCCTTCGGCGATGCGTGTCATCTCGCCAGGACCGAATAGATCGACCGGACGATTCAACGTCGCCGTGCGCAGCGATGGCCGGTCGGTAGGGGCCAACACCAGGCGGACGCTGCCGCCGATCGCGATCGCGCCGAGAACCGAGGCGCACGCGAGCACCGGCGTGCGCACGACGCTCCACTCGAAGCCGCGACTCGCGGCCCAGTCGCACGTCGAGGCGAACCAGGCCACCGAGAACGTGATGCCCCAGATGCCGGCAAACGCCGCCACCTGCATCAAGGGCGGATATCCGTACTGCGTATAGGCGAGCGACCCCCAGGTGGCGGCTGGCGAAAAGCGCGATCGCAGGAATTCAGCCGCCACCAATGCCATGGGGAAGATCAGCGTGGCTCCGAGGCCGTCGAGCCGGGGGGCCCCGAACCGATCGATGGCGAACGGCAGGGCGACCGTCGTGGACACAAAGGCGACGATCGCGAAGTAGGCGGGCCCGGAAACCGGCAGGATGCCGCGATTGCCGATGGCCAGCGCCGCATAGACCGCGAGCCATACGTACGGAACCCCGTGCCAGGCAGCCATTGACCGCGACGCGTGGAGAAGAAACGTCAACGCCAGCCATGCCAGGGGTGGAACCGCGGTCCGCGTGACCACGGCCAGCAACGACGCGCCAGCGACCAGCCAGATGAGAGACGCTGCATGGGGCATGACGCCACCTCCTTCTCCTTCTATCAATCCATGACCGAACTGGCACAATGGTGAATGAGGAGGCGGTTGGATCCGATGGCCGCACGCGCCAAATCATTGACCGAACGCGACAGGAAGCCGCTCACTGCCGCCGCACACATCTGGAGCATGCCGGCGAACGATGTTCGAGCCTTCGCGGATGCCCTGGGCCGTCTCGGTTACGACGCACAGTCGCTGCTCGATGCGGCGGGACTGCGCGATGCGGATCTCACCGATCCCGACACGCGGATTTCCTGCGAGGCGATCGGCGCGATGTTGTCGGGCGCGCAGCGGACACGCTTCACGCCGAACCTGGGTCTCGAGCTCGCGCGCCTCACGCCGATGGGCACCAATCCACTGCTCGACTACCTGGTGGTCACATCCGACACGGTTGGATCCGGTGTCCATCAGCTCGCGCGCTACCTGCGACTCATCGGCAATCCGGTCGTCCTCGATGTTCATGACGAACACGATGACGACATCCGTGTCGAGATGGCCAATGGCGCAGCACCGTTCAGCGTCGAATATGTGGCCGCGCTGATGGTCCTGCACCTCCGCGCCGAGACCGATGGCCGTTTCGCGGTCACCAGCATCAATTTCCAGCACACGCCAGACGATGCCGCGGCCTTCGGGCGGATCCTCGGCTGCGCCGTGCGGCCAGCCTCATCGTGGAACGGCCTGAAGGTGCCGCGGGACGCGTGGCATCTCCCCCTGCGCAGGCGCGACCCGGTGTTGCGTCAGGTGCTCGAATCCCACGCCGAGAGCATCTTCGCGCGCCTGCCCGTGCGCACCGGCCTGGCGCTTGCCGTCCAGCGCGCGCTCACGGCCAGGGTTGCCGGCGGTGATACCAGCGTGAATGCCCTCGCCAACGAGCTTGCGATGTCGGGCCGGACCCTGCAACGACGGCTGACGGCCGAGGGAGTGTCGTATCGGGATCTTCTTGACGAAGCGCGAAAAGAAGCCGCGGGCCGCTACCTCGCGGAGTCCACGCTGGCGATTTGTGAAGTCGCGTATCTGGTCGGCTACTCCGAGCCGGCGCCCTTCCATCGCGCCTTCAAGAGGTGGTACGGGATGACGCCCGAAGTATTCCGGCACAGGGAGCGAGGCGGCGTCGCGTGACGGTCACGCCGCCAGCGTCGTTCATCGCGTGTATCATCTACTCGTCGCGATCACGGGCACCCGTCCACAACCGCTGAAGTGATCGGCGCGGGAATCCGCAGCCGCTCACGGACAAGAACACGATGACTGCCACCGGTATGCAGGTCCTGGCCCTCGCGCTGCTCGCGAGCTGGTGCCACCCGTTCCTCGCCGGCGCGCAAGAGCGATTTCCCCGCGTCCAGTACGTGGCGGGCCGGCCAGAACTGCTGAAACCCACCGAGGTCACGCTGGTGCTCGACGACAAGGAGTTGCGCGCGGAACAAACCGTCTACGCGGCTCGGGGATCGTCGGTGCGCACGGTCTTCACCGTCCCGCTGGTGAACATCGTCGGCGTGGGCGCCTCGCCGCGTGGCGACGCGGCCGGTCTCGCCGCGACGGGTCCAGCCGGCCTGTTCTCTTCCTCAAATCATGAGGAGTACGTCGGGTTGACGCTGCAGTACGGCGACCGCATCGAGGCGGTCGTGTTCCAGGTCGAGCGGGAGCAGAGCGCAGGCATTGCGGCCAAGATCGAGTCTGCCGTCGATAGGGCGCACCAGCCCGCAATCAGTCAGCCTGCGAAGGCGCGCAGCGTGCGGCCGCATCGTCGTTCATTGCGTATCGTGCGAGTGGTTGGGCGCACGGCATCGCCAGCGCCGCGCCACGGTTTCCGCAAGTCACGTGGCCGACACACCTGGCGGCGCAGCGCGGCGGATCAACGGTACATTCAACGGACCTGACTGTGGGGTCTGTCGATCCGCGCGCGATGTTGGCTTGGTCGTGATGCGGACAAGCCGCGTCCGCAGTCGGGCTCAGGGCGTCTTCGCCGACTGGCAGAGCGTGTTGACGTGAAAATCGAACGGCTCGCTGGCGGCCACCCACCGTCCTGATTCGGTCCTGAATACCCACGAGACGATCCGGCGGCCCGCCTCACGACAGAGCGTTTTCTGCGAGCGGAGGCCGCGCGCCGAGACCACGGTCGCGTCATAGAAAAACAGCACGGCGCGATCGGAACCAGAGGATTTCGCCTGGATGCCCATCTTGCGCCAGGTCGAGAACATCTCCAGCACGGACGGCTTCCCTGGCGGATTGCACCGGCTATCGAACACGTAGCAGTGCAAGGCGCTCCTTGGATCGTCAAGCGCGCTTTCACGGCCCGACCCCCCGTCCGACCAGTCGTAGGCAACCAGCGTGGAAATGTCCTGCTCGAGCACAGCCCGTACGATTCGGTCTCCGAGCTGCTTCAGGTTTTCAAGCGGTTGGGGCTGCTTGCGTTGTCCGATCGACAGCGTGAGGGCGAGGGCGAGGGCGAGGGCGTTCATTGCGGAGGCCGGCTGGGCGATCCGATTATAGGTTGGCCGCGCTCCATCCGTTCGTCTTGACAATTACGCGTCGTGCCACAACTGACGAGGTGGTTGGTTGCGACCCCATTACCATTCCCCAACGCTGCCAACATCCGTATGATGGGCTTCATCCGTAGAGGCGATTGTATTCTTTGCGAGGACTCGTCAATGACACGACCTGCGGAACTCTCGAGAACCCTGACGTTCGTGTGGGTGTTGGCGCTTCTGGCCGCGCCCGCGGCTGCGCAATGGCTGAACCATCCCACTCCCGGAATCCCACGCACCGCGGACGGCAAGCCCGATCTGACGGCACCGGCGCCGCGAACCGCCGACGGCAAGCCCGACCTGTCGGGAATGTGGCAGATCGGCGGACTTGGCTACGCCACCAACATCACGGACGTCGAAATGCGGCCGTGGGCACAAGCGCTCTTCAAGCAACGTCTCCAGACCTACGCCTCCGATGATCCGACCGTCGGCTGCCTGCCGGAAGGGCCACGGTCGAACCTGGCCGGACTCGATCCGATGCGGATCATTCAAGCGCCCCACATGATCGTGGTGCTGTCGGATACCGTCACGTTTCGCCAGATCTTCACGGACGGGCGCTCACTACCCAAGGATCCGACTCCGACCTGGATGGGTTACTCAGTGGGTCACTGGGAAGGCGACACCCTCGTCGTAGTCACCGCCGGTTTCAACGACAAGACCTGGCTCGATTTCGCCGGACATCCGCACAGCGAGGACCTGCGTGTCACGGAGCGCTTCCACCGGACGGATTTCGGCCATATGCAGCTGGACATGACCTTCGACGATCCGAAAGCCTACCTCAAGCCGTGGAGCATCCACCCGTCGGTCAGCTTCGTGGCCGACGACGATCTCATCGAGAACGTGTGCCTGGAAAACGAGAAGGACCGCGGCCGGCTCGTGGGCAAAGTCGAGGATGAACGCCGATCGGGGAAGAAAGTCGCGGTCAGCGTGCTCTCGCAGTACGCGGGCACCTACGATCTGGGACCGCTCGGCGAATGGAAGGCGTCGGTCGTCGCCGATCAACTGGCGATTGAGTTGTCGGACGGCGGCGGCAAGCAGTTGGTGATCGCCCAGAGCGACACGGCCTTCCTGTTTCCGTCGGTCGGCGGTACGGTGACGTTCGTCAGAGACGCCAAGGGCGCCGTCACGCATTTCGTCCTGACCATTGTAGAAGGCGACTTCACGGCCGTCCGAAAGTAGACTTCTCTCCACGATCGTCGAAAATCGAGGCATGGACAAGCTTCTCAACTACGACGCCATCATCATCGGCACCGGCCAGGCCGGCCCGCCTTTGGCCAAGCGCCTGGCTGCCGCCGGCCAATCGGTCGCGATCATCGAGCGGCACCTGTTCGGCGGCACCTGCGTGAACACCGGCTGCATCCCCACCAAGTCGATGGTCGCCAGCGCCTACGCCGCCCACATGGCGCGGCGCGCCGGCGAATACGGTGTCGGCATCTCCGGCAACATCACCGTTGACATGAAGGCCGTGAAGGCGAGGACCGACGCGATATCGCAGCGGTCGCGCACCGGTGTTGAAAAGATGCTGCGAGGCCTGGAGCGCTGCGTCGTCTACACCGGCCACGCGAGGTTCCGATCGGCTCGCGAGGTCGAGGTCGGCGACGCGGTCCTGAGCAGCGACCGCATCTTCATCAATGCCGGCGGCCGTGCGTCGCGGCCGGACATGCCCGGCGTCGATCGTGTTCCGTACCTGACGAACAGCTCGATGATGGATCTCACGGTCGCGCCGCCGCATCTCATCGTCGTCGGCGGGAGCTATGTCGGTCTCGAGTTCGGCCAGATGTTCAGGCGTTTCGGCTCCGACGTGACCATCATCGAGATGGGGCCAAGACTCGTGCAGCGTGAAGACGAAGACGTCTCGGCCGCCATTCACGAATTCCTCGCAAGCGAGGGCATCGATGTACGCCTGAACGCGCGCTGCATCAGCTTCGACGACGACAAGGGACAGGTCACGGCTCGAGTTGACTGCACCGACGGGAGCCCGGCAATCGAGGGCTCACATCTGTTGCTGGCGGTCGGCCGGCGGCCGAACACCGACGACCTCGGTCTCGAAGCCGCGGGCCTGGAGCGCGACGCCCACGGCTACATCGTCGTGGACGACCAGCTGCGGACGAGCGTTCCTGGAATCTGGGCCCTGGGCGACTGCAACGGCAAGGGCGCCTTCACGCATACGGCGTACAACGATTTCGAGATCGTCGCCGCCAACCTGCTCGACGGCGGTTCGCGGCGTATATCGGATCGCATTCCGGCGTACGCGCTCTACACCGACCCGCCGCTCGGGCGCGCCGGCCTGACCGAATCCGAGGCCAGGCGGCGCCGCGGCGATGCCGTCCTGGTCGGCTCCCGGTCGATGACTCGAGTGGGCCGCGCCATCGAAAAGGGCGAGACCAGGGGTTTGATGAAGATCGTCGTCGACGCGAACACGCAAGAGATTCTCGGCGCGGCGGTACTCGGGACCGGCGGCGACGAAGCGATTCACTGCGTGCTCGACGCGATGTACGCGAAGGCGCCGTATCCGGTACTGCAGCGCGCCATGCACATCCACCCGACCGTGTCCGAGCTCATTCCGACCCTGCTCGGCGAGTTGGCGCCGTCAAAGCTCCCGTCATGAGCCGCGACGCCCACCGTGGGCGCGCCGCATTGAACTACGTATACATCGGCCTGCGATCGCTCAGCGCCATCCAGCCGCGCACGATCCGGTAGATGAACCACAGCCCCACCAGTCCGATCGGCAGCCAGGCGATCAGGATGCCGATGCCAAGCGTGACGATGATGAAGAGCACGCACAGCGAGACCCACAGCAAACCGAACCAGAAGGTTCGGATCTGCCAGCGGAAATGTGATTCCAACCAGGTGCCACGCACCTCGCCGCGCTTCACGTAATTCAGAATCACGGCGATGATCGACGGCCACCCCGTGAGGAACGCGCCGACGACGGTCGCGGCGCCGACGATGCCCGTCAGAAGACTGAACGCGTGCAGACCGTAGATGAACTGTGTCCAGCCGACAAGCGCGCTTCCCGGCACCAACGTCGCCGCCGGCCGCGGCTGTTCTCGCGCGAGCTCTTCCATGTGCGCCACCTCGCCTTTATTATGGCCGTTCACCCCACGAAACGGCTGCAGTGCGGACCGGGCTGTTCCGCTGGGGTAGCGCGAGGCTTTAGCCTTGCCGTGATCACGGCCAACCTGAAGGTCTGCGCGACCGCGGCAGGGCGGGCCAGGGCCGTTCCCGTTGGCATCAGAATGTCGCGACGTCACGACTCAGCGCGACGTTGAGCATGTGCGACAGGATCTGCCGGCCATCGAAGTGGGTCTCGGCGAGATCGCGGGCCGCCCGGCAATGTCTCCTGTAGTTCCCCTCAATCGCTCGCAGGGCGTCTACAGCCTCGTCCATCGTCTGAAAGCGAAACAATCCTTCGCCGCTCGACAAGAACGCGCTTGGACCGGTGTGTTGGACCACCGCCGGTTTTCCGCTCGCCAGGTAGCACAGCGTGCGATCGCTGATCCAGGCGTTCTGGAACCGCATGCACGAGGGTTTCGCGCAGCTGAGCTCGCCGTACGAGCGCTGGACGTACGAACGGTAGGCGGCGGGGGTTCCGGCGACATCGCGGGAGTGCCGCACGCGCCAGCCGTGCGCCTCGAGGCGCCGGCGGTCGATGGCGTCGCTCACGTAATCGGTGACGTCGACCGGGCAGGGCGTGTCGTTTTTCCAGTCGGTATCGAGTACGGGAGGATCCTCCGGATCCCCCTCGCCGAGGTAGAGCGCCAGCTCGAGCGGCCGACCCGCGAATCGCGGCAGGTTCAGGAACTGCATGAAGGTCACGCGTTTGTTGTTCTCGAACACCATGCCCTTCCCGTCGGTGACCCATTCGCCGGCGCCGTAGCCGCCCCACCAGCTTGAGACGGTGGTGTAGGCTTCGCCTGGAACCTCGTCGACGAAAGGCCAGGATTCCAGGCAGACCGGCCGCTTCACATGCGTCCATTTCTGGCTCGATTCGCTTCCGACCTCACCGTCGATATGCTCGCCGGTCGTGAGATAGACATCGTGCGGCTGGAGCTCGAGTTGCCGCGCGCCGATCCAGAACTGGAGAAGTCCGGGATCGATATCGACGAGCGCCGTGCGGCGAAATTGCCCGAGCAGCAGCGGTTCGATGCGGTATTCGAAGTTCAAGAGGAGATCCGAGCGCCGAAACAGCGAGTGCGCCGCCGCCTCGCTGACGCCGATGTACTCGCAGCGGCCATCGTGGCTGCCCGCGCGATCCTGCGTCGTGTAGAGCATGGCTTTGCGGCACAGTCCGAATTCGTCCATGCGCTCGAAGAAGAGCGCCTGCTTGGATCGATCGAGCTCGCGGTCGCGCGAGCGGTGGAAGCGCTCGATCCAGTGCACGTCGCAGCCGAGCTGGCGCAGCGCCTGCGCGTACTGCATGTAGACCCAGAAATGCCCGCCGCCGTCCGGGAAATTCGCCACGCCGGACGCACAAATCACCACAGTTGACACTAACTTGTCCCCCGCGCAGGCGCTTGACCGCCCGCGACTGTTTTGAGATCGGAGAAGTTGATGAGCCGGATGTTCTCGGCCCACAGGAATCGGCGTACGGCCGGATCGCAGAGTGTGTGCAACTCCATTTCCCGCTCGACGGCGTAGCTCGTCGGGAAATCAGGATCGACGTAACCGGGGTGGCAGCCGAGCTCGGTGATTCCCTGTTCAAT
>Ga0105248_10006747_pt1 | contig 12593 bp, 13 predicted proteins | sample KBSS34metaG_FD_81524 | JGI IMG/M metagenome (GOLD analysis project Ga0105248, IMG submission 81524) | Switchgrass rhizosphere microbial communities from Kellogg Biological Station, Michigan, USA - KBS S3-4 metaG | ecosystem: Host-associated > Plants > Roots > Rhizosphere > Soil | place... | reverse complement strand
TCGCCGTCGCGGGCGCCGCGGTCGCCGGTCCGCCCTATGTCACCGACGATCCGGCGCCGACCGATCGCGGCCATTGGGAGATCTACGGCTTCGCCGCAGGCGCACACGCATCCGGCGACACCGCCGGCGCGGCTGGGCTCGACCTCAACTACGGCGCGGCCAGGAACCTGCAGCTCACCGTCGTCGTGCCGGCGGCCGTCGACCATGACGCGGGCGAAACCCACGTCGGCATCGGTGTCCTCGAGCTGGCCGCCAAATACCAGCTCCTCCACCAGCGGCCAGGAAGCTGGCTTCCCTCGGTCTCCGTGTTTCCAAGGCTGTTCGCGCCCACCGCCAAGGCCCGGTTCGCCTCCAAGCGGGCCAACCTGCTGCTGCCGATCTGGCTCGGCGAGGACTTCGGCCCGTGGTCGGTGTTCGGCGGCGGCGGCTACCAGCTCAACCCCGGGCCGGGCGCCCGCGACTTCTGGACCGGCGGGCTGGCGCTGACCTGCGCCATCGACCCGCGCACCTCGATCGGCGGCGAGGTCTATCACCATACCCGCGACGCCGCCGACGCGCGGCCGTTCACCGGCCTCAACCTCGGCGTGACCTACCGGCTCAACGGCCACTGGTCGCTGCTGGCGGCCGGCGGGCCCGGGCTGCAGAACGCCGGCGGCGAAGGCCGCTACGACGGCTATGTCGCGCTGAAGGCGGATTACTGAAGCCGAGCCACGGCGAAGGCGCCCTCGGCGTTGACGCCCCAGGCCCGCTTGCCTATCAGCCTCGCAATCCCGCGGGTGCGGGTCGCCTCGTCCCATCGCCGAAAGGAACCGCCGTGCAAGAGCGCCTGATCAAGGGGGCCGGCTCGCAGCAGGTCGCCGCCAGCCTCCTCGCCGCCGGAGTGATCCGCTTCTACAAGGACGAGCCGTTCACCTTCACCTCCGGGCTGAAGAGCCCGGTCTATGTGAACATCCGCGGCCTGCTGAGCGCGCCGCAGCGCGACGATGTGATCCGCATCTGGTGCGAGGGGCTGAAGGCCCTGCCCGACTTCGATATCGCCGTCGGCGGCGAGACCGCGGGCATCCCCTACGCGGCCTTCGTCGCCGCGCAGATGCAAAAGCCGATGGCCTACGTGCGCAAGAAGACCAAGGACTTCGGCATGAAGAGCCAGATCGAGGGCGGCGACATCGCCGGCAAGCGGTGCCCGCTGATCGAGGATCTGACCACCGACGGCGGTTCGAAGATCACCTTCGTCGAGGTGATGCGCGCGGCCGGCGCGACCGTCGACCTCACCACCTCCATTTTCTACTACGGGATCTATCCCGAGACGGCCGACCGCCTGGCTCAGCACGACCTTTCGCTGTTCTATCTCTGCGACTGGAGCGACGTGCTGCAGTCGGGCGCCGCGGACGGCTATTTCGACGCCGATCAGCGAAAGGAGCTGTCAGCCTTCCTCGGCGACCCGCAAGGCTGGAAACCCCGCCGAGGCTGACCGACCGTCGACGCCGTCACGCCATGCTCGCACCGCCCGGGCGCTGCCCACCGGCGGCCTCGCCCAACTTCGGCCAAGCGCCTCCTTCATTTCGGATGGAGCGGCGACACACAGGAGAGTCGAATGCAGACGAGAACACCGGCGATCGCGAGCGCCCTCTTCGCGGCGCTCATGGCGACCGCGGCGGGAGCGGCCTCGATGGACCTCAGCCGGGAGATCGACGCCCAGGGGGCGAAGCCCGCCTGGAGCCTGAAGGTCAGCCACGGAATTCAGTTCAAGCTGACCCGCGCCGGCAAGCCGCCCCTGCTCGCCACGGCCCCCGGCGCGGCGATCGCCGCCGACGGCGCCAGCTGGTCGGCCAAGACCAGCGACGGCCAGCTGATGAAGGTGAGCGTCCAGGCCGGCTCCTGCACCTTGGGCGCCCGGCAATTCCCGATGACCGCGCGGGTCGAACTCGCCGCCGAGACCCTCTCCGGCTGCGCCGGCTACGGCCGCTAGATGTGAGCTCTCACCTACTCACGATGGATCATCCCGATTGGCTTGATTCAAGCCAATCGGGAGAGGTTTAGCCGGTCGGCTGCGTGGCCGCCGGCAGGGGCGCAGTCGGCGGCGGCCGGTCGATTTGGTCGAGGAACGCCTCGATCGCGGTGGCGACCTCATGCGGCGCGGTGTGGTGGATCATGTGTCCGGCCCCTTCGATCACCTGCAGCTGTACGCCGAGCTCGCCGGCCAGACGTTTCGACTGGTCTGCGAAGCTGACGATCTTGTCGCCGTCGCCGCTGATCACCAGCACCGGCGCGGTGATCCGCTTGCGCCGCGCAGCCGTCCGGGCAGCCTCCAGAGGCATCATCGCGGCGTCGGCCGCGGTGGCGCGCAGCTGCCAAGGCCGCAGCGACATCGAGGTCGGAAACCCGGCCTTGAAGCGCGGCGCGACCTTGGCTGGCGAGAACATCTGCTTGAACACCAGCGGCGTCGTCGCCCAGCCCAGCAGGGGCGAGACGGTGAACCGCATGACGTCGCCGAGACCGGGGATCGCCGGGCCGCTGAGCAGCGGCGCGTCCAGCCGCGGCGTCGGCCAGTAGTAGCCGGACAACAGCACCAGGCCGCGCGCCCGTTCGGGCTCCGCCAGCGCAGCTTCGACGGCCACCAGGGTTCCCCAGGAGTGGGCGACGAACACCGCCGCCTCGACGCCGATCGCCGTCAGGGCCCGCAGCAGGATCCGCGCCTGGTCCCTGGCCGTCCAGGGCCGCCGCCGCGGGCGGTCGCTGTAGCCGAACCCCGGACGGTCGAAGGCGATGACGCGATGGCCCTGGGCCAGCCGGCCGAGCAGGCCGCTGAGCTGGAAATCCTCAGCGGTGACGCCGTTGCCGTGGATCAGCACCACCGCCGGGCCGGCGCCGCGGTCGAGATAGTGAAGCCTGACGCCGTCGACCGTCACGAAGCGGCCGCGCGGCGGATGCCGCCGCTCGCTGCGCTTGGCGATAACCTGGTTGGCGACGGCGGCGCCGGCCAGCACGACGCAGGCCGCGGCGATCCACCCGGCCCTCGAACCCGCTCGGGCGGGCGGCTGGCGTGGCTCGGGTCTGCGCCGCTCAGGGCGGCGCGCGGAGCGCTCGGCGTACTGTGTCATGTTCTGCTGCTCGAAGGAGACGGCGCTGTTCAGCGCCGGGTCAGAGGCAAACCTGTGCGCTGCAACAGAGTTCCCAGCGAAAGGGCAGACCCGGCGGAGCTTCAGGACGGCTCGGCGTCCGCCTCCTCGCGACGCCGAATCTTTTCGCGGCGGCCTTCACGGATCATCGCCACAGCACAGGCGCCCATCGCCAGCAGCGTGAGCGCGACCGCGCCCAGGAGCGGCGCGGCGATATTGCGGAACTCGTCAGGCGTCATGGCTGGGCAGCCTCCGTCGGATCGGTGACTTGAGGTATCGAATAGGCGGCGAGCAGCCGGCCGATCTGCGGCGCGCGCCGCTCCAGGGCGACGTCCAACGCCTGGCGCAACTTGGCGTCGTCGCGCCGCACGCCCATCGAGATATCGTAGACCATCGGCCACTGCGGCCCGTCGAGCCACGGCTGCACCGGCGCAAGTGTCAGCGAGTGAGCCGTGCGCCTGGCGAAATAGCCGGCCAGCGGGCCCCAGACCACCGCGACGTCGACGTCGCCGCGGTCGACCGCCGAAACGATGGCGGCAGGCGGATTGGGCTGGGAATAGTCGCCGTAGAGCATATAGCCGCGCACGTTGGCGACGATCCCGCGCCGGGCCAGGGCGTGCGTCGGCGGGGTGTTGGAAGCGTCGTCGCCGATCATCTGCACCCCGATCTTCAGCCGCTTCAGCCGCGGATCGTCGAAGGAGCGGATGTCCAGATGGCGGTCCGCGCGGGTGACGAAGACATAGGTCGAGCGGTAATAGGGCTGGGTCGTCGCCAGCATCTCCACCTGGGTGGCGACGCCCGGCCAGACGTCGCAGCGACGATCCTTCAGGGTGTTGCGGACATAGCCGCGCCGCTGGGCCCACCAAGTGTACCGGACCTTCGCGCCCAGGTCCTGGGCCACCATCTGCACCAGCCTGTTCTCGAAGCCCTCCCCGCGTGCGTTGGAGAACGGCAGGTTGTTGGGATCGGCGCAGACCTTCAGCACGCGGGCGTGCGGCGCGCAGGCGCCCAGCAGCAGCACGAGACCGACGGCCAAACGCCTCATCGGCTCACCACCACGCCCCAAGGGCGTCCGCCGAGCTTCAGCGTCCTGACCGTGTGCCCGCTCGCCAGGTCGATCACCGACAGATCGCCCGACAGCCCGCCGGCGGCATAGAGCCGGCGCTCGTCGGGCGATAGGCTGAGGCCCCAGACCCGCCGCCCGGCCTTGAAATAGCGCGTCACCTTCAAGCTGCGCATGTCGATCTCGGCCACTCGGTCGCCGCGGCCGAGCGCGACATAGAGGCGGTCGGCTGCACGGCGCATCGCCAGCCCCACCGCCTGCACGGCGGCGGGCGGATCGGCCTTCCTGAGGTCGATGGTGTGGATCAACTTGCGGCTCGGCGCATCGAACACCGCCACCGTCGCCCGCGCTTCCGAGGTCACCCAGAGCTGGCGCCCGTCGGGCGTGAACCGCGCGTCGCGCGGCCGCGCGCCGACCAGGATGCTGTCCTTCAGCTGGCCGCTCGCCGCGTTGATGAAATGCACCAGGCTGGCGGCTTCCGAGGTGCAGATCACCCAGCGCCCGTCGGGACTGGCCGCAATGCCCTCGGGCTCGGGCCCGACGGTGGTCTCCTGGCGGATCCGGCCGGAGGCGATGTCGAGGAAGCTGACCTTCCCGTCGTCCTCGTTGGCGACGTAGATCGTCCGCCCGTCGGGGCTGAGGGCGAACCGCTCCGGGTCGGGTCCCGACTTCAGCGACGCGCGCACCCGCCGGCTCCGCGTATCGATGGCGACGATGCGGTCGTCATGGCTGACCGCCACATAGAGGGTGGACCCGTCGGGCGACAGCGCCATGCCGCGCGGCCGCCGCCCGACAGCGATGCGCGCCACCTCGGCGAGCCGTTGGCCGTCCAGCACGTGCACCACATTGGCCTGCTCGTCGGAGACGAAGACCGTGTGCGGCGTGGTCGGCGCCGGGCGGCTGCAGGCTGTGAACGCCAGCAGCAAGGCCGCCGTCGCGCCTGCGCGCCACCGGCTCACCGGCCCGGCAGGCTGAAGACGTAGAGCACGCCGCCGGCCGTGGTCTTCTGCTTCAGGTCGGCCATCGCGCCGACGAACCCCAGGGCTGCGGTCGGGTCACGCGGGTCCAGGTCGCCGCTGACGATCGCGCCGGCCCAGCCGCCGACCCCGGCGAGCACCGCGACATATTCATGGCCGTCGGGACCGCGGTAGGCGATCGGCTGGCCGATGATCCCCGAGGCGCATTTGAACTGCCAGAGCGGCTTACCGCTGCGGGCGTCGAGGGCTTTGAACCAGCCGTCCATGGTCCCGTAGAAGACGATGTCGCCGGCGGTGACCAACGCCCCCGACCACAGCGGCAGGTCCTCCTTCGCCTCCCAGGCGATGGCGCGACGCACCGGATCCCAGGCGGTGAAGGCGCCGCGGTTGCCGCCCGGACCGGCCTTCATTCGCACCTCCGCGCCGACGTAGGGCGTGCCGGAGATGTAGTTCGCCTCGAGGTTCTCCCAATCCATGCAGAGGTTCTCGTGCGGGATGTAGAGCAGGCCGGTGCGCGGCGAGAAGGCCGAGGGGTTCCAGTCCTTGGAGCCGGAAGCGGTCGGGCAGATGTCGCGGATCACCTTGCCGAGTTGCGGGACCTTCTCCGAATTGATGTTCAGCCGCCCGGTCTTCAGGTCCACGCCGCGGCTGGAGTTGACGTTGGCGTACGGGTCGGCGCTCAGCACCTGACCGGTCGCGCGGTCGATCAGGTAGAGGTAGCCGTTGCGCTCGGCCCGGACGGCGACCTTGCGCATCTGCCCGTCGATCGGGACTTCCAGCAGTAAGGTCTCGTTGATCGCGTCGTAGTCGTGAACGTCGTGGGGGTTGAGCTGGTAGAACCACTTGGCCGCGCCGGTGTCCGGATCCCGGGCGAACAGGCCCGAGGTCCATTTGTTGTCGCCGGGCCGCTGTTCGGCGTTCCACGGGCCGGGATTGCCGGTGCCGTAGTAGATCAGGTTCAGCTCCGGATCGTAGGAGATCCAGCCCCAGGTGGTTCCGCCGCCGATCTTCCAGGCGTCGGGCGGCCAACTGGCGACGCCCAGATCCTTGCCCCGGTCCATGGCGTAGTAGGGCTTGAAGTCGGCGCCGATCAGCACGTCCTTGTCCGGACCGGTGTGATAGGCCTTCCACACCGGCTTGCCGCTGTTGACGTCCAGCGCCTGCAGCCAGCCCCGGACCCCGAACTCGCCCCCGGAGTCGCCGACCAAGACCTTATCGTGCACCACCAGCGGGGCCATGGTGATGGTCTCGCCCTTGTTGATGTCCCCCAGCCGGGTGCGCCAGGCCTCCTTGCCGGTGCCGGCGTCCACCGCCACCGTGTAGCCGTCGAGGGTGTTGAGGATCACCTTGCCGCCGGCGAAGGCGACGCCGCGGTTGACCACGTCGCAGCAGGCGACGCCCTGGCTGGATGGGGACGGGTTGGGCGAATATTTCCACTTGGCCGGCGCGCCGGGCTTGGTGAGATCGAGCGCATAGAGATCATTGGGATACGGCGTGACGACATACATCGTCGAGCCGACCACCAGGGGTGCAGCCTCGTGGCCCTTGTTGACGCCGGTCGACAAGGTGAAGGCGACCTTCAGGTTCTGGACGTTCGACGCATTGATCTCGTCCAGGCCGGAAAAGCGGGTCGAGGCATAGTCCTTGGCCGGCATCGTCCATTGGCCGTCCTCCGGCGGGATCGACGCTGTCGCGCCGGTCGCCGAGGCGGCCGGCGCCGCATGGCGAGGCGCCGTCGCGGGCCCGGGTTTCCGCTCGCAGCCGGCCAGCAGGAGCGTCCCGGCCAGCAGCCCGACCACGCCTGCGCTAAGAGTGGGACTTCGCAAGATGTCCCCCCAATCCGCTGAAATCAGGACGTTTACTGGAACGCGGAACACCGCAGCCGCTTGTGAGTTCCGCTTGCTGCACGACGATTGAGCAGCCGAACAGGCTGACGAAACCCGGGACGAGGTCGGCGCATGAGCGTGGGCTGGAAGCGTCGGAGGCGGGCCGCGCTGATGGCCGCGCTGGTCTGCGTCGCTCCGGCCGCCTGCAACCGCGAAAACCGCAACATGAATGCGCCGGTCCCGGAGACCGCGCCGAAGGGCGTCCAGGTCAGCGACCTGCATCCCGGGCCTTCGGCGGCGACGCCGAGCGATCCCAGGGGCCGCGAATACGAGGGCAACGCGACGCACATCGCCAACGGGCAGCGGTACTACAAGTGGTTCAACTGCTCGGGCTGTCACTTCAACGGCGGCGGCGGCATCGGCCCCGCCCTGATGGACGACAAGTGGCGCTATGGCGGCCGCATCGAGCAGATCTACGCCACCATCGCCCAGGGCCGGCCGAACGGCATGCCAAGCTTCGCCGACAAGATCCCCGAGCAGCAGATCTGGGAGATCGCCGCCTACGTCCGCAGCCTCTCCGGCAATGCCGACAAGCTCGCCGCGCCCAGCCGGGCCGACGAGATGAGCTCGATCCCGCCGATCAGCAATATCGACAAGGCGCCGCCGAAGGGCGACCCGGACGTCTCGAAAGCGGGGGGCGGATGACCCGGCTCCGGGGAAGGCTGGCCATCGCCGCAGCCCTGGGGCTGGGCGGCTGCCGCGGCGCGCAGACCATGCTCGACCCGGCCGGCGACCAGGCGCGCGACATCGACGTCGTCTGGCGCGCCATGCTGATCGTATGTGGCGGGATGTACCTGCTGGTGCTGGGCTTCCTGGCCTGGGCGCTGTGGCGCGCGCGCCGACCCGCCGCTGTCGGTGCGCCGGCGATCGGCCACACCCCCGCCGAGCGCACGCTCGAACGCAGCCTCAGCGCCTGGGTCGCGCTGATCGTCGCCGGCCTCGTCACCTTGGTCACCATCAGCTTCCTGGTCGACCGCAGCCTCGCCGAGGTCGGGCCGCAGCCGCTGCGGGTGAAGGTGACGGCCCATCAGTGGTGGTGGCGGGTGGACTATGACGGTTCACCGCAGTCGCAGATCGTCAGCACCGCCAACGAGCTGCACCTGCCGCTGAACCGCCCGGCCGTTGTCGAGCTGCAGGCGCATGACGTCATCCACTCCTTCTGGGCGCCGAACCTGGCGGGCAAGGTCGACCTGATCCCGGGCCGCACCAACTATGTGGCGATCACGCCGCGTCGCCTGGGCGGCTTCCGCGGTCAATGCGCCGAGTTCTGCGGGCTCGAGCACGCCAAGATGGCCTTCGACGTGACCGTGGAAAGCCCCGAGGCCTTCGAGGCCTGGCGGCGCAGCCAGCTGGCCGAGGCGCAATCCCCGACCAACGCCCAGCAGGTCCACGGCCAGCAGCTGTTCCAGACCAAGGCCTGCGTCATGTGCCACCGCATCCAGGGCACGGAGGCCGGCGGCTCCACCGGGCCGGACCTGACCCATCTGATGAGCCGGCGGCACATCGCCGCCGGCGCGCTGCGCAACAGTCGCGGCGACCTGGCGGCCTGGATCGCCGATCCACAGGGCGTGAAGCCCGGGACCACCATGCCCCGCGTGCCGCTGACCTCCGACGAGCTCAACGACATCGTCGCCTACCTGGAGACGCTCAGATGACCGGCGTCGCCGAGGCCGGAGCCCTCACCGCCCTCGACGCCGACGGCGAGCAGGCGCTGGCCCGCACCTGGGCGACGCCGCGCGGCCTCTGGGGCTTTCTCACCACCGTCGACGCCAAGGAGATCGGCAAGCGCTACGTGGTCACCGGCCTGGCCTTCCTGGCGCTGGGCGGCGTGCTGGCCCTGGTCATGCGCACCCAGCTGGCGCGGCCGGAGAGCGGCCTGATCAGCCCGGATCGCTACAACCAGATCTTCTCGATGCACGGCACGACGATGATGTTCCTGTTCGCCGTGCCGATTATGGAGGCGATGGGCCTCTACCTGACCCCGCTGATGGTGGGGTCGCGGACCATGGCCTTCCCGCGGCTGAACGCCTTCAGCTACTGGATCTATCTGGCGGGCGGCGTGATGCTCTATGTCGCCTACCTGCTGAACATCGCCCCGGAAGCCGGCTGGACCGCCTATGTGCCGCTGTCGGGGCCGGAGTATTCCGCCGGCAAGCGCACCGATATCTGGGCCCAGATGGTCACCTTCACCGAGGTGGCCGGCCTGGCCGCGGCGGTGTCGATGGCCACCACCATCCTGAAGATGCGCGCGCCGGGCATGAGCCTGGCGCGGCTGCCGCTGTTCATGTGGTCGATGCTGACCACGTCCTTCATGGTCATGCTGGCGATGCCGGCGGTCATGCTGGCGACCAGCTTCCTGATCTCGGACCGGCTGATCGGCACCCACTTCTACAACGAGGCCGAGGGCGGCTCGAACCTGCTCTACCAGCACCTCTTCTGGTTCTTCGGTCACCCGGAGGTCTACATCATCTTCCTGCCGGGCCTGGGCATGGTCTCGGAGATCACCGCGACCTTCTGCCGGCGCAGCGTGTTCGGCTATCCGGTGATGGTGCTGTCCCTGCTCAGCACCGGCTTCCTGGGCTTCGGGCTTTGGGTGCACCACATGTTCGCGACCGGCCTGCCGCACCTCGGCGACAGCTTCTACACGGCCGCAAGCATGACCATCGCCCTGCCAGCGGGCGTGCAGATCTTCTGCTGGATCGCCACCCTGTGGGACGGCAAGCCGCGCTTCGCCACGCCCCTGCTGTTCGTCGTCGGCTTCGTCATCACCTTCGTGGCCGGCGGCCTGTCGGGCGTGATGCTGGCCTCGGTGCCGCTCGACCTGCAGGTCCACGACACCTATTTCGTGGTCGCCCACTTCCATTACGTGCTGATCGGCGGCGCGGTCTTCCCGCTGCTCGGCGGCATCTACTACTGGTTCCCGAAGGTCACCGGCCGGATGCCCGACGAGGTCGCCGGCAAGTGGAGCTTCTGGCTGATCTTCCTGGGCTTCCACCTGGCCTTCTTCCCGATGCACGTCCTGGGCCTGCGCGGCATGCCCCGGCGGGTCTACACCTATGGTGCCGACATGGGGTGGGCGGACCTCAACCTGCTGTCGACCCTGGGCGCCTACCTGCTGGCGAGCGGCATTCTCGTCTATCTCCTGAACCTGGTCGCCGCCGCCCGCCGCGGCTGGCCGGCCGGGCCCAACCCCTGGAACGCGGGCGGCCTGGAGTGGGCGACCAGTTCGCCGCCGCCGCCGCACAACTTCGGCGCCACGCCGGTAGTCGAAGGCCGCGAGCCGCTCTGGCTGCCGGGGGAATTTCCGGTCATGCACGGCCTCGACGTCGAGCATCGGGAAGTGCTGCTCACCACCATCGCCGACGGCAAGCCGGATATCCGCGAAGGCTCGCCAGGCCCCAGCATCTGGCCCCTGCTCAGCGCGCTTGCGGTCAGCCTGCTGTTCATCGGCTCGATCTTCGACGAGTGGTTCCTGGTCTGGGCCTCGATCCCGGTGATGCTCTGCCTGATCGGCTGGTTCTGGCCGAAGTCCTCGCATTCGAAGCTGGTGAAGGCGCCGGACGACAAGATCCCAGGGGCGCTGGCATGACCGCGCGCCTGGTCGGCGACCTCTCGCCCCTGCCCGCCGCCGGCTTCCGTTCCCACGGCCTGTGGTTCTGGGCCGCCATGGGCTTCATGGTCATCGAGGGCGCGGGCTTCTCGCTCGCCTGCGCCGCCTATGTCTACCTGATGAACGGCGCGCGGGAGTGGCCGCTGGACGGCGTCGCGCCGGACCTTGGCTGGGGCACGGCCATGGCGGTGCTGCTGGTGGCCAGCCTGGTCCCCAACGCCCTGATGTCACGCGCCTCGCGCAAGCGGCTCGCCGGCCCGACCCAGCTGTGGGCGGTGGTGGTCTTCGCGCTCAACACCCTGGCGCTGGTGGTGCGTGGCTTCGAATTCCTGCACCTCAACACCCGCTGGGACGCCAACGCCTACGGCTCGATCGTCTGGGCGCTGATCCTGCTGCACACCGTCCATCTGCTGACCGACTTCATCGACACCTGCTTCGTCACCCTGCTCCTGTTCACCCACCCGATCGACACCGAGCGCTTCTCCGACGTCGACGACGACAGCGTCTACTGGGGCTTCGTGGTGGCCTGCTGGCTGCCGATCTACCTGTTGATCTACTGGGCGCCGAGGTGGGCGCCATGATCCAGCGCCTGAAAACTTCTCCGTTCGCCCCCTGGGCCGGTCTCTATCTCGGCGCGGCGGCCTGGTTCCTGCATCACCAGACCGGCTCCGACACCAACTTCTGGGACTGCCGCGCAGCCGGCGGCGCGTTCACGGTCGGTGTGGGCCTGGTCTGCGCCCTGCTGGCGGTCGGCGGCGGCCTGATTTCCTGGGCCGCGGCGGTTCCCGAGGCGCAGGGCGCCGGGCGGCAGTATCGCGAGTTCGCTCGCTGGGTCGGCATGGCGGGGGCGGCGATCTTCCTGCTGTCGATCGGCTTCCAGATCCTGGCCGGGGTCTTCGTGCCGGCGTGCTGGCGATGAGGCGGGCCCGGCCAGTCCCAGCGGCGGCGCTGCTGGCCTCGGCGTTGCTGGCGCCGGCCGCAGCCGTCGCCCACACGGCGACGCCGGCGGCGCGGGGCTGGGCGGGACCGGAGCCCTGGATGCTGCTGCCGATGCTGACGGCGGCGGGGGTCTATGCGCTGGGCTACGTGCGGTTGCGCCGACGCTCCGAGCATGGCCGCACCGAGCTGGCCCAGCGGGCGCAGCGCTTCGCGCTGGGTCTGACCGTACTGGCCGGCGCCACCCTCTCGCCGCTGCATGCGCTGGGCGCGCGCTCGTTCACCGCCCACATGGCCGAGCATGAGCTGATCATGCTGGCCGCAGCCCCCCTGCTGGTCTGGTCGCGGCCGCTGGGGGTGATGCTCTGGGCCTTCCCCGCCGGCGCCCGACAGGGCCTGGCGGCGGTGGGGCGCAGCCCCGGCGGCTCCGGAACCTGGCGCACGCTGACCGACCCCTGGCTGGCCACCGCCCTGCAGTCGGCGGCGCTGTGGATCTGGCACCTGCCGTCGCTGTTCGACCGCGCGCTCGGCGGCGAGGGCTGGCACGGCGCCCAGCACCTCGCCTTCTTCGTCACCGCCCTGCTGTTCTGGTCGGCGATGCTGGGCCCGCGCCGCAACGTCTGGGTCTCGGCCGCCTGCCTCTTCGCGACCTCGATGGCCACCGGCGCCCTGGGCGCCTTCATGGCCCTTTCGGAGAGCCCCTGGTACCAGCCCTACGCCGCCCTGGGCCTGGCCGCGTTCGGCCTGTCGCCGGCCGAGGACCAGCAGCTGGCCGGCGTGCTGATGTGGGTTCCAGGCGGTCTCTTCCACGACCTGGTGGCCATCGCCCTGCTGGCCCCTCAGCTGCGCAACACGCCGGTCCGGGAGGCGCCCGATGCGTAGCGGCGGATGGACCGGCCTGGCGGCGGCGGCGGTGGCGGTGGCGATCGGCGGCGGCCTGGCGGCCAACCAGATCGAGGCCGGCCAGCGGGCCGACCGGCGCGCCGCCGCCCTCACCGGCGG
>Ga0105248_10006746_pt1 | contig 12593 bp, 12 predicted proteins | sample KBSS34metaG_FD_81524 | JGI IMG/M metagenome (GOLD analysis project Ga0105248, IMG submission 81524) | Switchgrass rhizosphere microbial communities from Kellogg Biological Station, Michigan, USA - KBS S3-4 metaG | ecosystem: Host-associated > Plants > Roots > Rhizosphere > Soil | place... | reverse complement strand
TCCGATGAAAAGAGATGTGACTACAGAACTGTTGCGACAAGCGGTGGCCGCGTCCAATGACGGGCTGGTGATCGCTGACGTCCGGCTGACGGACATGCCGCTGATCTACGTGAATCCAGCCTTTGAACGGCTGACGGGCTATCACGCTTCCGAGGCACTGGGCAAGAACAGCCGATTCCTCCAACGTAACGACACTCGCCAGCCCGGGCTGGAGGTGGTACGCGCGTCGATTCGAGATGGCAAGAGCTGCGTCGTGACGCTGCGTAACTATCGTAAAGACGGCTCGATGTTCTGGAACGAGTTGCGGCTAACACCCATGGCGGATCGTACTGGCCGTGCCGCGCACGTGCTCGGCATGCTTTCCGACGTCACTGCACGCATGGAGGCGGAGCAGGAGCTGCTGGAGAAGCACCGCCAGCTCGAGAAGACCAAGCGTATGCTCGAAGGACTCGCCCTCAAGGACGGGCTTACAGGGCTATACAACCGACGCCACTTCAGCGAGCAGTTGGATCGGGAGTGGAATCGAGCGCGCCGCGAGCAGTCTCCCTTGTCGCTGATGATGATCGACATCGATCACTTCAAGCGCTTCAACGATACCTACGGACATATCGCGGGAGACCACTGCATTCGCGCAGTAGCGGATGCCACTCGCAGTTGTTTTGTGCGCGGCTCCGACTTGGTCGCGCGCTACGGTGGTGAAGAGTTTGTCGTACTGATCGCCGGGGTGGATCGCCGGCAAGCGCGAGAGCGTGCCGAGTTGCTACGCCAGGCGATCAAGCAGATTCCGCTGGAGCACGCCGGTCGTGCCGCGGCGCCGGTGGTGACCGTCAGCGTCGGGGTCGCTACGGCGGTCCCGGGGGACCGTATTGTCCCGGACGATCTCTTGGTGGCCGCGGATCGTGCGCTCTATCAAGCGAAACGTCAGGGCCGCGATCGCGTCGTTCAGGCGGCAGCGCTACGCGCTTTAGCCACAGCTGCCTGACTGACCCCCTAAGGTCTGCTGCCAGGGAAGCCGGAGCCCCCTAGTTCGGCAGCAGACTTAGCTGGCTTAGTGGGGGTTCCTCTTGGGACCGGTACCGGAACCTCGGAGCATAGTTGAGCACGGTGCGTTCCAGTCCCGGATGCTCGATGGCGCCCGGCCGCGCAGCTCTAACCCGGTTAATGGCGTCCTGCGGTGGGCAGCCCGCTTCGATAAGCAGGCGGGCAGTCACCATTCCCGCTCTGGTCTTACCATCCTGGCAATGAATCGCGACTTTGCCGCCATCGCGCAGGATGTCCATCAAGCGACGCCCCAAACTGGTCCAAGTGTCCTCGAAACCAAGATCGGGTAAGCGTTTTGGATTCAGTGGCGCATGGTGCCAGACGATTCTTGCGGCCGATAGCAACTTCGGCAACTCCTGTAGATGAAGCCCGGCCAATTCGCTGTCGTCGAGTAAAGTCACCAGCACCTGCGCGCCCCAACGCTCGATCGCGCCGATGTCCCGCTGAAGGGACCGTGGGTCGTGGCCGAGCAGGGGTAACGCCCCGGAGCGGCCTGGGCAGCCGGCCATCGCGACCTTTCCGCGAGTGCGGCCGAGGCCCACGACAGCGAGCGCAAAACCCGAATCTTGAATGTTCATCGACAGGTTCCTCCCCGAAATTTGTCGATACGACAAAAATAGCAGGGACGGTACCCAATGAGCAATGGGAAAACGATCAGAATGCTCGAAAGTTATTGCGAGGATGTACAGGGAGGCGGGAAAGCCTGACGTAGAGGTCCCTCGGCGACCAACAGATCGCTGCGACCCTCCTCCGAGGTTGACATCCTCAGGGGCCTAAATGCCGTCGCAGGCAGAAGTGCGGAAGGCGGCGAGGCTTGGCGCTCGCTCGCGTAACCGGGCTCAGGCTTTGTAACGCACCGAGAAGCGGTAGCGCAGCTCCAACACGCAGCCATGCTTCGAGTTTGGATCGCGGTCGCGCCAGCCCTGGCAGTTCAGCTTGCCCTGAGCTTTGCGCTTTCCACCCGACACCATGTCGTCAATGGCCGAGCCCAAGTCGAAATCTCCGCCGATACACAGCGAAGATGGGCAAGGGACTGAGAAATAAGCCTTGGCGCCAGGAGAGAGCGTCTGCATCTGCGGCGAGTGCTTCCCGATCCCGGTAGGATCGGCGAAGGTCATCTCCAGCACGAGTTCTTCCACTTCGGGATAGGTGTCCCGCAGGGTACGCGCAGTCATGTACGCCTGGCGGCGCGTTTCGCGCTGCTTTCTGTATACGTCGGGACGTTTCTCTGACATTTGTAGGGTCCGTAAGTGCGAGCCGGGGGACTAGGAGCTATGGGCGGATCAGCGTCGCCGAATCGGCCGAGATCCAGGTGGCCCAGAGGACGAAAGTGCGTCTTCTTTGTGCCGGAACGTGATGCGCGCTTTGGTCAAGTCATACGGAGTCATCTCCAGCGTGACTTTATCGCCCGCCAGTATCCGAATCCGATGCCGTCGCATGTTGCCCGAGACGTACGCCATGACGCCGGCGCCATTATCCAGCGTGACACGGAACCTGGCATCGGGTAGCACCTCACTCACTACTCCGCCCATCTCGATTACATCTTCTTTCGCCACATTGATCCTTGAGAGATACCGGGGGCCGAGCCGGATTGAGAGCCGGCGAGAAACAAACCGCGAGCACAAATGTGAAGGCGGCATCAGCCGCCCTGCCACTGCCGGACTCAGAGCGCTTTCAGATCGACCGCCGAGGACTTGCCATCGCGGCCCCGCTCGACCTCATAGGAAACTTTCTGGTTTTCTGCAAGCGTCGCAAGACCAGCGCGCTCGACGGCCGAGATATGCACGAAGACATCCTTCGAACCATCATCTGGCGCGATGAAGCCGAAACCCTTGACGGAGTTGAACCACTTGACGGTGCCGGCAGGCATATGCGTGCTCCAAAAAATATTTGCCCCGCCCGGAATGGAGGGGGGCATCGAATCACCCGTGGGAGACGGCAGAAATGGCACCCGGGAAAGAGGGGAACTGCGGACGGACCCAAAGCGAGGTGGACGTACGGTAGGAGTATAGAGCTGAGCATGCCTTCTGTTCAAGCCATCAGCGCAAATAAACCTGTCAGCGCCCGCTTGTCAAATATGCAGAATGGCATCGGCTGTACCCGTGCTGCCGTGAGTCTGCGCGTTCGTCCGTGATATCTTGTCCCTTGGGAGCGGCGATGGATAATGCCGCGCTTGCGGAGGCGGTTTATGGGGGCATTGGATCGGCTCGAGCCCATCGAGAAGGCCAGCCTGGACGAGTTGCGTTCGCTGCAACTCGAGCGGCTGCGCTGGACCTTGCGTCACGCCTACGAACGCGTGCCGCACTATCGGCAGACATTCGATGCCGCCGACGTGCGTCCAAGCGATTTGCGCGATCTCGCCGATCTGATCAAATTTCCATTCACGACCAAAGAAGATCTACGTGCCAATTATCCGTTTGGCATGTTCGCGGTACCAATGGACGACATCGTACGGGTGCATGCCTCCAGCGGCACTACCGGCAAGCCCACCGTGGTTGGATACACAAGGCAGGATATCGATACGTGGGCTGGCGTGATGGCGAGATCGATTCGCGCGGCAGGGGGACGCTCGAGTGACAAGATCCATGTTGCCTACGGCTACGGTCTGTTCACCGGTGGCCTAGGCGCACACTACGGCGGCGAGACCCTGGGGGCTACGGTGATTCCGGTTAGCGGTGGCATGACCGAGCGGCAGGTGCAGCTCATTCAAGATTTCAAGCCGGACATCATCATGTGCACGCCGTCCTACATGCTTGCGATCGCCGACGAATTCCAGCGGCAAGGACTCGACCCTGCGCAATGCTCCCTGCGCGTGGGCATCTTCGGTGCGGAGCCGTGGACGCAAAGCATGCGCGCCGAAATCGAGAAACGCCTTGGGTTGACCGCATTGGATATTTACGGCCTCTCCGAAGTGATCGGCCCGGGGGTCGGGCAAGAGTGTATCGAGACCAAGGACGGACTGACGATATGGGAGGATCATTTCCTGCCTGAGATTGTCGATCCGAATACGGGTGCACAATTGCCCGACGGCGAGCAGGGGGAACTGGTTTTCACCTCGCTTACCAAGGTGGGGATGCCTGTGATTCGCTATCGAACGCGTGATCTGACGCGCCTGTTGCCGGGTACCGCGCGCACGATGCGACGTATTGCGCGCATCGCCGGGCGCAGCGACGACATGCTCATCATCCGCGGAGTGAATGTGTTTCCTACCCAGATCGAGGAGATCATCGTTCGCGAACAGAAACTCTCGCCGCACTACGTTCTAGAAGTGCGTCGCGAGGGCCGGCTGGACGAACTCGATGTGCTGGTGGAACGGCGCGCTGAGATCCCGGGTCCATTGTCGGAGGCAGCGCGCACCTCCGTCGAGCAGGATGTGGAGCGCCTCATCAAAGGGCTAATCGGCGTGAGCGCCAAGGTACGCGTCCTGGAACCCGGCGTGATAGAGCGATCACAAGGCAAGGCCAAGCGTGTCATCGACAAGCGGCCCAAAGGATGACTTCGAGATGACGACAGCGCTGACTGGACCCGGTGCACGCATGGACGTGTTGCGGCAAGCCGGGTTGGGCGCGGACGTGACACAGGCGTGGCATGCGTCGATGCCCCACGACACCAGCGACTACGCTTCCGATTACACGCGGTTCTCGAGATTCTGGCAAGCGAGCGAAGCGCTGCTCGGCCGGTTGCCTGTCAAGCGCCTGCGAAGTGCGCAGGAAGCCGCGGCCGCGGAAGAAATCAAACGGGTGACACGCGAGTCGCGCAGTCGATTCTTGAAGGCACACGCCGAAGCGGTCTACGATCGTTTGACTAGCGGTCAATCGCGGTTCGTGCGGCTTGAGAAACTAGTCTATGACGCGGCTGCTCTCGTGCCTGGTTTGACGCCGACAGCCGAGCAAGTCGCGCGCGAGTCGCAGTGCGCGCAACGCGACAAAGATGGCGTGGAGATCGACCAGGGAATCTTTCTTCAACACGTGCTGGCCAGTCCTCGCTGCGGCCATCATTTGTGTCACGCCATGCTGCTGCCGCGCGACGAAGCACTGTCGCGCGTAGCTCAGTTGGAACGAGACGGGCGCATCGACCTTGACCGGGCGTCGGTTGTGCGCGAGGGCAAGGCCTCTTACGTATATCTCAAGAATCCGCGCTATCTCAACGCAGAGGACGCCAGTACGATCGACGATACCGAGATCGCAGTGGATCTTGCAATTCTGGATCCACGCACAGAGATTGCGGTGCTGCGCGGCGATGCGGTGGACCATCCCAAATATCAGGGCAGGCGTGTGCTTGGCACCGGTATCAATCTCACGCATCTGTACTACGGCAAAGTCCCGTACCTCTGGTACCTCCAGCGTGAGCTGGGATTCGTGAACAAGTTCTACCGCGGCCTTGCGCGCCCCGACATTGCGCCCGACGAGGTGCTGGGAGACAGCATCGAGAAGCCGTGGGTCGCGGTCGTCGAGGCGTTTGCCATCGGCGGCCACTGCCAGTATCTGTTGGCGGTGGATTACGTTGTCGCTGCGGACGACGCGTTCCTCACTTTGCCGGCGCGAAAGGAAGGCATTATTCCAGGTGCGGCGAACCTGCGGCTGCCGCGCTTCACTGGCGATCGGATCGCGCGCCAGGCCATCATGTATCAGCGACGCATCGAGTGCGACAGCGCTGAGGGCCGCCTTATTTGCGATGAGGTCGTCCCGCAGGGACAGATAGATGCGGCACTCGCGCTCATCATCGACAACTTCACTAACTCTGGTATCGTGAGTGCGGCCAGCAACCGGCGCGCCTTCCGAGTTGCGCAAGAGCCTCTGGAGGTGTTCCGCACCTACTGCGCGGTGTATGCGAGAGAGCAAGCCTACTGCCACTTCAGCCCCGGCCTTATCGCAAATCTCGAGCGCTACTGGAATGCGCAGCAGCGCAAGCTATAGGGAAGTTCTGCCGGAGCATCCCTGATTACGTGTCGGGCTGAGGCGCCAGAACTAGCCGTCAGCCAAACCTCGATTGTCAATCAAACGCCAATTGCACGGCCTCTGGGGGCGCTGCTGGCCTCGCTGCGGGGCATGGCACCCGCCTTGCTAGCTTCATTCATCGGACATTATCCCTGTCGCAGTCGAAGCAAGAGTTGGCGGCAAAGACGTCGGACGGATCGAGGAGTTGGCATTGAACTGGAAAGATCTCACGCGGCAGCGCAGCCTCAAGTGGCTCCTCCTACTAGCGCTAGCCCTGCCCACTATGGGCGCGCCGGTCTCGGGTGTGGCAGCAAGCTTTGATTGCAGGAGATCTGCGAGTCCGGCGGACAAGATGGTTTGCGCAGACCGTGGTCTATCTGCCCTGGATGAGCAACTCGCGCGCGCTTACAAGCGTTTCATCTCGGTGTCGCCGCAGCCCTACACCGATCAACTCGAACAGACGAACTGGATGGCGAACCGCGATTCGTGCCCCGATCGGAGTTGTCTCGAGGCAGCGTACAGGGCCCGTCTGACCGAACTCCATTCCCAGTCGAAGGAATGGTACGTTCCCACCGCGAGCGGTGCGACCCAGGTTCCCGTGTCCAGCCCCCCGCCAGTGTGCGCCGTGCTGCGAAGCGAACTGGAATGGAAGGGACGTACGGCGTTCAGCCGCAATGGCCCGATCCATCGTTATCGCGATACGAACTACGCCGTGGAGATCGGAGACCAGGAAGTCGCCGTATATTCAGGAGATCAGATCGAAGGGGGCGTGCCCGTCTGCACCTTCAAGCGCCGCTGGACCGAGGACGAGAAACGCGCCGCGTACGCTGTTCTGAAACGCTATCCGAGTTTGTTGCAGCATGCCACCATCCTGCGGCCCGAGAAAGAAGCCACACCTCAGCGGAAGCAGGTCTGGAACGTCGAGTTCCGCTGCGAGCAAGGTGGCGTGCACGCACAGTTCAACGTGGAACCGCGCACGTTGCGCGTCCGGCCCATCATCAAGCCGGGTGGCGAAGGTTCCAGTCGCTGCGATTCAGAGAAGGTAGCCCTCGAGGAAGTCCCGATGCGGTGATGCAGTACGGCCGCGGTAAGGGAGCAGGCTAGGGCAGCACCTTGACGTCTTTCATGAACTCCAGCGAGTAAGCTTTCTTGTAGTCCACATCAGGCTTCACCAAGCCGGCGCTGGTCATGAAATCGAAAGTCTGTTTCCAGCGCGCGTCGGTCATGGTCAGTATGCCGCGCGTCTTGGCGTCGCCTCCGGTAACAAGCCCGAACTCCTTGATCATCTTCACGCCGAACGCAAGCAACTCGTCTTCCATCTGAGGGTTGGCTTGTTTGATGAGCACGTTACCGGGAGCCGGATTGGCCAGGTAACTTTTCCATCCCTCGGCCGTGCCTCGCAGGAATTTGCGCACCATGTCGGGCTTTTCTTTGGCTGTTTTCGACGTTACCACGATCGTTTCCGCATACGGCGGGTAACCAACATCGGCGAGCAGGAACACCACCGGCTTCACGCCGCCTTTCTCGATTGAATAGGGTTCGGAGGTTGCGTAACCTTGCTGGGCTATGTTCTTGTCGACCAGGAACTGCTGCACGCTGAACGCATATGGGCGTTTCTGCGCATCGGTGTAACCGTACTTGACTTTGGCCCAAGGCCAGAAGGTGATCTCACTAGCCTGACCGATCAACAAAGTGCGCGTCTTCAGATCCGCAAGCGATTTGACATCAGGGTGCGCGATTAGCACGACGGGATCCTTCTGGAATGTAGCGCCCACCGTAACAACAGGAAGCCCTTGCTCGATCAGCTTGATGGTCTGAAGGTCGTAGCCCATCACCAAGTCGGCCTGCCCGGCTAACAGCAGTTGCACGACATTGACCTGCGGCCCGCCCATCTTCACTTCTACATCGAGGCCAAGACGCTTGTAGGTCCCCTCGGCGACCGCCTGATAGAACCCACCATGCTCCGCTTCGGCAAACCAGTTGGTCAGAAAGACTACTTTCGGCAGCGTCTGAGCGAAGCCGGCGGAAGCAAAGCCGAGCATGGCAACGAGGCCGAAGCTCCGGCTGAGGCGGGCGAAGGCGGTGCGCGAGTGGGCTCTCATGTCGGAATCTCCTGGTGTGGGAAGCCGCAGGTTAGCGGCAGCCACGGGTAGCCGCAAGAGGGCTAGAGCGAACAGACGGCTGAGCACTAACCGGGCAATACCATCTGCGTTTGGGTGACCACCGCGCATAGTTTTCCTGCTTCGGAGCGCACCAGGGTTTGCCAAACCATCGTCGTCTTGCCGCGATGAAACGGCGTGCATTCACCCTGCACGCGGGTCCCGACCGCGATTGCCCCGAGGAAGTTGGTCTTCGATTCGATCGTAGTCGTCCTCGCGCCCTCTGGCAGATTGGCAATGGTCGCGACCGCACCAAGAGTATCCGCGAATGCCATGATCGCTCCACCGTGGAGGACATTTCCGCTTGTGCATAGATCGGGCCGGACCTCCATGGAGGCAACGACTCGATCGCGACTGACTTCACTCAGCTTGATACCCATCGCTCCGGGGAAGAGCGGATCGATCCATTGTTGCAAAGAAGCGAGCGTATTCATGGCAGACCTCGATGGACGAATCAGTCAAGCGTAAGCCGCGACGCCACTCCCCAATCCAAGCGCGCGAGCCCGTCAGCTACACGTCAGTTTGTGTCGCCTCCACGCAGCCGCTTTCGCTCTGCATCATAGTCCTGATAGTTTGGCGGTGGAGGGGTGGTCGCCTTTTCTGCCGGCGTCTCCAGACTTTGGTTGCGGTTCTGAATGCCTTCATAGACATTCTGTGACGCTCTCCGGGTGGTGCATGCGACCAACAGCATTCCGGCAACGAGTAGCAGTAGCCTATGAAGGAAGGGTGTCATGTATCGGTGCGGGAGCTCTAGGTTACTACTCTAGCAGGTCCCTTGCTGCTTGACGTGGTGCCGCCGGGCAGTATAGAAAGTCACAAGGATTCTGCTCGATCACACAAAGACCTAAGGGGGTGGGAGCACATGACTTCGTCACTGACACGTCGCGATTTCCTCGCTCGTACCGGAGTGGCGCTTGCCGCCGTCCAAACGTTCGATCACATGAACCCATGCTGTGCCTTCGCTGCGGACGCCAAAACCTCCGACAAGGACTTATTCGAACTGAAACCCGTGGCGGATGGCGTCTACGCAGCCATCGCTGCTCCTCGCTACAAGGTCAATTCAAACGCGGCAGTCATCCTGACCAACGACGGCGTGATCGTGGTGGATTCTCATTCCAAACCTTCCGCAGCTTTTGCTTTGTATCGGGAGATCCAGGCGATCACCAAGCAACCGATCCGCAAGGTCATCAACACGCACTTTCATTGGGATCACTGGCAAGGCAATCAGGTATACGCGGAGGCCAATCCGGATCTGGAAATCATCACATCGGAGCGCACGCGAGAGAATCTGGTGAGTCCGAATTCCGGAATGGGCGGCGTCGGATTCATCGAGAAGCAACTCGTGAGCGTTCCAGAAGAGATCGCGAAACTCAAGGATGACATCTCGCGCGCCACCAGCCCCGAGCAGAAGCTCAGGCTCGAATCGAACCTGCAACAGACCGAAGCGTATCTGGAAGAGTTAAAGCAACTCAAACCGGCGCTACCGACGCGAACCGTATCGACCTCGGTGACGTTGCATGAGCGGGGGCGTGAGATCCAGATCCTGACCCTGGGACGCGGGCACACCGATGGCGATGTGTTCATTTATCTGCCAAAGGAGAAAGTCGTTGCCACGGGAGATGCCCTGATCGATTGGATGCCGTTCATGAACGACGGATTCCCGGAAGACTGGGTGCAAACCTTGAACGCGCTGGAAAAGTTCGATTTCAAGCAGATCATTCCCGGCCACGGAGAAGTAGCGTCCAGGGAACATTTGGCGTTCTTCCGTGGCTACTTGACAGACTTGATCGGCGCAGTGAAACAAGCGTCCGCCGATGGCGCCAATCTAGATGAAATGAAGCGGGTAATCCCTGACCGGCTGGCGCCCGCCTACGAGCAGGGGATGTCCAAATACCCGTTGGGCCAGTACCGGGATCGGATCGGGCTGAACATTGAGATGGTGTACAAGAAGACAATCAAGCAAGGCTAGATAGTCTTCATCGCCCGTGTGACCGCTCGAGGAGTTCGGGCAGAAGCGCCTTCCACAGCTCGGTAACATAGAAGGTGCGATGCCCGATCGTCTTCTCGCCGGCCGGTATCAGCACATAGCGCGCGTGGCGGACGCGCGCGATCTCACGTTCCACAACGCCGAGCTCTGGTGGATTAACTTCATCGTCGGCGGAGTTGACTGCGACCACTTCCGCCTGAATCTTGCTCAGCCCAGGCCTGGGGTCATAGGTTCTGGACGCGTCCCACTGGTACAGATAATCGTTGGCATCCACGCTTGCCAGGCGTTGATTCACCAGATTGTCGAGCAGCTTGTCCGCGGCGCTGGGATTGGGCGCAAGCCGTTGCAACTGCTCCGCGCTCGCGGTGGAGATGACGTTCATTTGGAGGGCAGAAATCAAGCCCCGCGGCTGCTTGTCGTAGTCTCCGTTGCGCCACTCGGGATCGTTGCGGATTGCATCCGTGATCAGGCGCCGTTGCATGCGGTTGCGCCCCGCGATCGGTGCGGGCAGGCACGCCATGGGCATGAGCGCATCCATGAAATCCGGATACCTTCCGCCCCACAGCCATGCGTGCATCCCGCCCATCGATGTGCCCAGAATCAAACGCAAATGCTTAACATGAAGATGGTCGAGTACCAGAAGATGCTGTGCTCTGACCATATCGTCGTACGTGTAACGAGGAAAGTGTCCACGCAATCCGTCGCTCGGCTTGCTCGACTTCCCAGCTCCGATGCTGTCGGGAAGAATGAGGTAGTAGCGCTGCGCATCGAGTGGCTGGCCCGGGCCGAACAGGGTTCCCGCGAACTGTTCGGTCAAAAAACCACCGCCGCTGCCGCCAGTGCCATGGAGAACCAGCACGGCGTTTGTCACCACGCCAGTCTGGTCGACAGCCGGCGAGCCGATGGTGGTGTAGTGGAGTTTTAACTCCGGCAGGATTTCTCCGCTCGCGAAAGCGAAGTCTCGGATGACGTAGTCGCCTTGTTGAGGTTGCGGATACGAAGCCGCCTGCGCTTGTGCGACTGCAAGCAGAAGCAGCGTGAGAGGGGCGACCCTGAGGGATTTCATACTCGATCGAGTGGGCGGTGCAGTGGTGCTCAGTTGCGGGTTTGCTGAGCACCTGCAGCATCGCTTGCCTTACGCACAGCGCGGTCCCATAGGTGCGAGTTGAATGGACTGGAAGGCTTGAGGCTGCGGCGTTCCGCCGTAAGTGCTCGGGCCATCCGGGCCTGCCTGCTGCGAAGTGCGGCCTCGATCAAAGTCAGGCTGATCACGTCGCGCTGTGCGTGGCTGCCACCGAAACGGTGAGCCGCTGGACGCAGCGGCAGCAGCAGTTCCACCACGCGATCATAACGACCCGCACCAAATGCTTGCAACGCACGAACCAGAGGCAAACCCACATCTCGCGTCATCATCGCGTTGGTGTCGTTTCCCGTGGCGCGTTGCTCCAGCGTGCGCAGCAGGACATCGAGTTCCTGCTGACGGTCAGCGCCGATGAAGGCCATGGCGGCATGCGCGTCATTGAATGCGTAGTAACCGTCCGCGGCAGTGGGCGCCCAGGATTGCGCAAGCTCCTTCCATCGGTCGCCCACATCCACATCGCGCAGGTAAAGCCGCCACAGGAGCGCTGAGGCGTCCACCATCTCAAGGGCAGCTGCCGAAGATTTTGGCCGAACGGAGTGATCGTAGAGGTCCAGGACGCGTGCGGTCTCACCCAGATCGAGGTGATACAACGCCAAGTGCCACCAGTTGTGGAAGGCGAACATGTTGTCGGGCGCCCAGTCGTTCACGCGTTTGCCGAGCCAGTCGACGCCTTCTGGCAACCGACCCTGCATTTCCATGACGTGTGCGACGGCATGCACACCCCATGCGTCGCGCGGATTGAGCTCGACGGCGCGGCGGCCGGAGTCTTCGGCGCGAGCGTAGTCAGCCGTTTCCTCCAGTCCGAAGGCGTGCATCGCCAAAACGAAGCCAAACCCCGGCACGCTCTCATCCCAGTCCGGCAGAACTCGTGCGATACGGTCACGCAGCAGCGAGCTCTGGCCAAGGTAGAAGTCCCCTACGTGCGCCACTTGCAATGCGAGCAGATCGCGCGGCCAGTCGAAGAGGATGGTGCCGTATAGCGCGATGGCGCGCTCGAAGTCGCGATCCAGCCATGCGCGCGCCGCTGCGACGTGAGCACGTTCACGCGCGTTGGCGTTAGGTAGCAGCGCCTCGGCGGCCTCTACTGTCGGCCGGAGGGTATCCTCGGCGGCCCTCTCCGCGCTCATCACGAGAATGGCCGCGCGAAAAGCATGACCCATGACGAGGTCCGGGTCGGCAGCCAAAGCGGTATCGATGGTTCCCAATGGATCGCCCGCGTAGCCGGCCAGCATTTGAGTGGCGGTCTCCAGGCGCTGGAGGGCAGCACGGCTGTTGGTCGAGACAGGTACTCCGCGGCTGTCGCTCTGGCTCATGGCCCTGGCTCCCAT
>Ga0105248_10006745_pt1 | contig 12595 bp, 7 predicted proteins | sample KBSS34metaG_FD_81524 | JGI IMG/M metagenome (GOLD analysis project Ga0105248, IMG submission 81524) | Switchgrass rhizosphere microbial communities from Kellogg Biological Station, Michigan, USA - KBS S3-4 metaG | ecosystem: Host-associated > Plants > Roots > Rhizosphere > Soil | place... | reverse complement strand
GTCTCATATTCCAACCTAAAGATTAATCTAGTTAAAGACCCTAAAGTAAGTCAACGGGTCGACGGCCAAACCTTATCGTTGTGTCAATTTCGGTCTTTACGCCAAAACACTTCTCGGCGATTCCTTTATAGAAGTAGGCGTCATCTCGACGAACATGATGCCCGTCCCTTATGACGACATCGTGCGGAGTGCCGACGATGTGCTTAAGTTCGTGGAGGAGCACCAGTGTTTGAGTATTGAATCGATTCAAGTGACCTCGCCAGCCGCCAACGGTTGGGTCGTCTCTCCATTGTCCGGCATCAAGACGAATATCCCCAGCAGATCCCGTACCGAGTGTGGATCGAGCAACCGCTCCCTGGGTCATTATTGGGCCAAAGATTCTAATTTGTCCACGGTCATAAAGAGCCTTGAGCACGGTTTCAGGATCTTGACCCGTAAATTCCTCTTGGATAAATTCTTTGCACCCGGGCATCGTCCGGATGCGCCAAAGAGCACTTAAATAGACGCCGCGGATAATATCTGTCGAAGCCCGAGCAGCACCAGCGATCAGATTGAATATTATATAGCGGTTCAATGAGCCTACCCCGCCGGAATTTAGCGGATGCGGAAGGTCTGGATTCCATGATGGAGTAAGCAACAAATTTGGATTCAACCCTAAGCTGCTCAATATGTCTGGAGCGACACTGTGGATCGCAACGCTAAGATTCCCACCCGATACAATGTATGAAGCGATAAACTTGATGGCGATTCTTTTTGCGGTTTCCGATCTAAAGAATTGCATTATCAGATGCCCGAGCCAGCTGAAAAAGTCGAGTCCGTCCGGATCTAGATTGTTGACCGGATCGTTTCCGCAGTAGGTGTAAAGATTGAGCGTTTGTGGGGCAGCAAGACTTGCAGCTCCCATTTGCAGTGGGTCTACCTGTGTGAATCTGCCTTGTTTGCTGTCGTAAGTTCTGTTTACGGCGTGGTCAAGACCCGTGCGCGAGCTGCGCTCATAGGAAGTAAATCGTTTTGAATTTGTGTATATTGACGACTCCGTATCAAGGGCTTTGCCAAAAGGCAAGTGTGCTTGCTCATAAGAGGTTCCACCGGGTTGGTTGGTTATCAGCCGAATCCCAAGTCTGTCGGGATGATTGAATTCAATATATTCGCCATTTGCGCCGTTTGGTGTGATTGTAGAAAGAACACTGTCGGCGAGATAGACGCAGGTCTTCGTCCAAGCAAGAATTCCACTTGTCCCTTGCTCCGTATATTCAATCGCGTCGCCGTACCATGTTGTTCGATGGACGATCTCATCTGTCACAGCAATCCGCTCGTTACCAACGCCGAACTTCTGGCTCTGGACAAGCGTTGTACCATTGTCCTGCCAGATATTAATGAGTCGGTTCGCCGCGTCGTACTCGTACCGAAGCCAATTTACTCCATCCTGATCAAGAGCGCGCGTCTGATTTCCAGCAGGGTCATATTCGAATTGGCCCGTCGAATTCCAGGTTGTGATTTGATTATTCGCCGCGTTATAAGTCAATGTCGGAAGCCCATCGGTTGGCATCGTCGTACTATTGATATCGGCGGAGGAGCCGGTCGCCGCGACGCTGGTCCTATTGCCATAGCGGTCATAAGCGTAGGTCTGGCTCCAAAGAGATCCATTCACGCCACCCTTGGCTGATGTCAGTCTTCCAACCGCGTCGAAGACGTATTCGCGATTCTTATTATTATCGAGATTGTTAACGATCTTCGTTAAGTGACCGGTTTTGCCATTGAGACTGCCGATGCTGTTATTGCGACTGTAATCGTAGCTGAGATCCAGCAGCCTAGAGCCGCCGCGCCAAACCTGTTGTTGCGTCAACAAACCAGTGTTAGAGTCATAGGCATACTGCTCATTGACCTGGTTTGTCGTGGCCGTCCCGATGTTGATCGACGTTGTCTGGCCGCTGGCGTTATATTGAATATCTCCTGCCTGCTGCGAGCCGTTGAACTTCAAGGTTTTCAATCTGCTGGATTCATCGAAAGAGTATTCAACAAGCCTTTGCGGAGCGCCCGTCATGCCCCACTCGTTGGGCGTCAGCGTATTCTTCAGTCGATCTAAAGCATCGTACGAATAGTTCGTCAATAAGTAATAGTCAGGACGGGTAAGGAAGGTCTTTTTTTGACTGTTGACCCTAGCTTCGCCGTCGTAGGTCAGTTCATCGCTACTGACGCCGCTGGCTGTAACCTTCTTGAGCCGATCCTGATCACCACTCGTCATGTATTCGTAAGTTACAGTCGCCGCAAAAGCAATGGTCCCATAATGTGGCCCGCTCGTGTCATAGGTAATCGACTGAACTCTATTGAGAGGATCGTCGTTGACACCAATTTGATATGAATAGATCGTCTTGACGCCACGGGCGTCTGTTCGCTGCGTCACATTTGATCGGTTGTCGTAAACAACTGCCATGCTCCATTTCGCATTCGAATCTGCAGAGCCTCGGTAAATACCATCATCATCCAAAGTAGCTGTCTGCTCGGCTAGCTTCTGCCTAGTCAGCCTTCCGAGCGAATCGTATTTGAACTTGCGAAGCTGTCCGCCCTGATCCGACTGGGTGAGCCGACCCAAGGTATCATAACTGTACGAAGTGACCATGTTATATTCTGAAAAGACCGATCCGTCGCCGGTCGGATTCGGCTCTACGACCTCGGCTAGTCGTCCGAGGACGTCGTATCTTCCCCACCGCTCTCGTCCCCACGCATCCACGACTTTGACAGTGCTTCCCACAAGACTCGCAGCCGAGGTCGGTTTCTGGGTCCCATTGTAGACGGCGGTAGTCTCGCTTCCGTCAGGTTCGTGAATTTTTACAACTCTGCCCAGCAGATCATAGTACTTCACCGTCCAAACCGCAGTTCCGGTCCGATATGGCTTCGACTGTTGCCAAACTTGACCAAGCTCGTTGTATTTCGTCTGAACGATATCGATTATGCCGTTCGGTTGGTAAGCGTCAACACGGTTCACGAGCCCCAGACCGTTCAGATATTTGACGTTCTTGCTCGCGGTCAAGCCGCCGTCGTCCTTCACTTCCTCCGTTATCGAAATCGAAGTCGAGGACTCTGTATAAGCAGTCTGGGCGCCAGCTCCGTTCGTCGCTCCTGCCGTGGTGGGGGCACTCACAAAGGTCGGACGTAGGCTATCAGGATCGTAGGTTGTCCAGACGTTCCGTCCACTAGGATCAGTGGTTTGTGTTACCAGTCCAGTATTGACATCGAAAACAGCCGTGCTCGTGTTTCTCAATGTGGAGTTCGGATCCGATGAACCCCGCGTCTGCGTGGTTGGATAGGCGTATTTAGTCCCACTTGTATAGGTGTAGGTCTTCAACTCGCAGCAAGACGCCGACTCGGCAATAACATTACCCGTAAGATCATATTGCTTCGTTTGCGAAATTGATCCAGTCGGGACTGTAGGAGCGGCATCCGTATAGGTTGTTATTTGAGTAACATTCCCGCGCTTCAACGTCGCGCTCTGGTATACCGATAGTATTTCCCACTGGGTACATTGGGGTCCACCAAAAGGCGGCTGGTACCAATGAAGACAGTTCCCGGTGTTATACACCTGTGTGGTTTGCGGGTCGTTCTGTGCGCTGAACATCGTCACACCCGGCGTGTACACGAGGGCCGCCCCATCATATGTATAGTCGACTCTCGATTGCCGATTGTTGGATCCATCGTAAACTTCGGTTGAGGTCACCAAATTGAAAATATGGCGGTTGGTATAAGGCGTCCCGTTCTCGTATGCATTACGGGTTTCCCTTAGGACCGTCGTGGTGTCGTAGTCGTACTGTTTTTGGGAGATTACCTGATTATAACTGCCGCCATAGGTATAGCTCGTTCTCGATATTTGCAGCTTCTCGTCCGTGCTGTCCGTCTGCGCGGGCCGCGGAGAGTCATAGGAGCCCTGCTCCCATGTAACCACGGATTTCGCCAGCTGATTATTTGAGCTATCAAGAGTTTCATCTTTGTAGGTCAGCCCGTCGTACCAAAGCCCGCTGGCGTTGTACATTGTTTGCTTGCTTTTGACCTGAGTCCCCTGCGCTGCCGTGTGAGGCTGGGATACGGTGATCGTGCGCGGGTCGTCGTTCATGTGCAGCTCGTAATTTGTTATCACTGGGTCGGTATCCATCCCAAACCAGCTTTCTTCCAAGGTGTCATAAGTCGGGGCGTCGGTTAACGTAAAAAGCGGCCCCGGGGGATAGTTATAAACGGCCTGTTTTGTCATGGTTCCGATAGTTATATTTCCCTGATCCCAACCCATCGCGCGCTGTTCGATCACTTTCGTGATCATCCCATACGATGAATATGAATCGCTATCTTTGAACCAGTAGCCCGTGCTCGTACCCGGATAATATATGGCGGAGATCACATTAGGAGTTGCGTTGTTCGTATCGGGCGTTATCCCTTGTGCCCAGCCCGTATTGAGAGTTAGTGAATTATAATTTAGGCGCACTGCTGTACGAGTACCGGCGTTGGCCATCTTCGGTACATCTACCGAGATCAGACGAGCTGGAGTCGACGAATCGTAGTTGAATGTAATTACCCGCCCCAATGTATCGGTTATGGTCTGGATCTCGGGTCCGTTGTTGTTTCGGTATGCGACGTTTATATAATTGCCCTGCGCATCCTGAATGCTACTAGGAAAGGCCTGTTTACCGTTTGAAGAATTGACGTTATATGAGACTTTCGTCCCGTTCGGCAGTTGTGAGATCGGGCTGATCATCGACGTGACGCCATTGAGAATCCTTATCCAACAACTGTAGTCAATAAATGTGCCATCAGTCGTATGCCCCACGAAGTTAATCGTGGCATCGTTCCCGCCTCCCCACGTCATGATCGTGCCCGTATAACCGTGGTTAGTGCCGTCAGCGTCAATGAGCATACAGCCGCCGGTTGAGCCCATGTACATCATTTTGCCAAAACCAAGATTCCAGCCTGGCGCCGGATATCCTCGTTCGGCATCAAAACTCATCGTCGTTCCAGCTTTGCTCCAGACTCGCGCGTTATAGATCAATGACAGGTTTAGATCGATTCCTCTACCAGGAAGCGAAACGACGGGGGTAGAAAACTGGAAGTTTCCGTTCCCTGCGGCTGCCTCAGGCGAGGTTCCCGGAGGATTGCCCGGCTGATTTCCCGGATCATCGGCCATCCACCAGTTATTGTCGTTCCATCCGTCCTCGTTGGCGGGACGTCTGACAAGCTTCGTCCTTCCCTCGGCCAACGTTTCAGATTCTGGAACATCGGAATCTGAAGTCGGGCCGTGAACGCGCCTCCTTGATACGCTCTGACTCACGTCATCTGACGAAACGTCCAAGCTTTTGGCTGGCTTGCTGTATACTCTTTTTGATGAAATTGCGTTGGTCTTGTATAACCCCTGGGCCTTTAACGTTCTTATTTGATCAGTTCGTCCGTTGGCCTCGTCATCCTTGATCTTTTTCAGCGTCATGAATCCCTGATCTTCTTCGACTGTTACACTGACCTGTGTTCTCACGCCGTCCGCGGCTGCGGTGATCACAAAATTCCCGGGCGTCCAACCTGAAAAGGTCCCATCAGACAAAAGGTATTCGGATGCATCACCATCGGCGCTGGCATAGGCGACCGTCCAGTCGAACTTGACCCCGCCAATGGGCGTATCCTTTGCGTCATACCCAATTGCCACGAAATTGACCGGCTGGCCTTGTCGGACGGTAATCTTGGGACCCGGCGAGATCTCTATCCTCGTCACATGCGGATCGTCCTGCTTGTCCCATCGGACGAAGAAAAAGCTATACGCCAATCCATTTACGAAGGAACCGAGGTCAACGGCCGCAAACTCAAACTTGAGATCTTGACTGATCTGGGACGTTCGCACAACAAGCTCACGGGCAGCTTCGGGGGCCGCAAAGGAAGAATTCGTAAGCAGTACGGCGATAAGAAGAACGGCGGCGATCCTGCGCAGGCCAAGCGAAGTGCGAGAAGAGGCGTTGAGAGACATGAGGTATCCTCCTAAGTTTCGATCTTAAATTGTAAAGGTACTGCGAGAAAAGATGTTACGGTCGGTGAGATTATCAGAATCGCTCTTTGGTTGCAAGAGGCAGAAGAATAATTTCATAGAGAATTAATCTTTACTGTCGGACAGTGAATACAGCTCACTGCGACCTTTATTCAGTGGATCTCCGGCCCTATAAACATCGGCTCCGAAAATCACCAAAGGTACAAAGTGTCCGCGAAATGTCCGCGAGTTTCTGGCCCAAAGTAATGAGATGCGGCGAAGGGGCTGTCTTGGCGCGGCCATTAGCACATCCACGGCCTTCGTGGGCGCGTTTTTATCGACAGGCTTTGGCGTTTACCATCGTTCGGGCAAAGAATTCGCCCACGAGCGTCCGGTCGCGATGAAAGAGATCTGAGACCGATCTTAGGAAAAAAACGGGCCCGAGTCCTCACCACTCGAGCCCGTTTGCCCGAACGTCTCCCACACCGTTCGAGCGTCGCAACCCGGGAGGTTGCGGATCAGAAATGAGTTGTCTCATCACTTCCTGAGATCTTTCTTTCCAGTTTTTTATTGCTCTGTGCACTTCGCGACGAAATCGTTTTCTGGTCAGAAAAGCAAACATGTTTTCTTTTCGTGACCATTGTATTTAGCGCGAAATTGTCTCTAACTCTTGGTTCTCTTTTCTTTCCTTCTTTGTCGCTCGATCGATTCAAGGCTAGCGGCCGAGGTCGGAGAGGAGGCGCAGCAAGACATCTACCCGAATGTCTTGCTGCGATGCTGCGGCGTCGGCCGTCGTATCGGTTTTGCAACAGGTTCTCCCCAGCCGTTTATCAGATTGTCGAACTACTGACGGTCGGAGTTTTATCGTGATGCCTGGGAACGCGGGGGCGGGTTGTCGACGCTGTTGTCTCTCAGCGCGCATTGGTCGGGTTCTATCAGACAGCCAACAAGCTGCAATGCGAGTCTCCCTCTCTCAACCTCCGCCTTCGTGTGCTGTAAGCGATCTACCTCACCACGCGACCGTTGCAGTATTGCTTCGACACGGTCGAAAAACACAAATAATTTAACGCAAGTCGTAAGAACTACGCAAGGGGTCGTCTACACGATGTTGGGGTCGGTCTACAAGGAATCTCAACATGTTGGGTTCAATTGAGTGTTCCTGAGTCTAACCGGATCATATTGGCTTTATCTGAGACCTCACACAACACGTCCGCGATGACCAGAAAAAACTTTTCGATTCCTTCCAAATGATCCATCTCCGCTCTCGGAAAGTGGATCTGTCAAACTCCGGGTGTAAGCGATAGCAAGCTCGAGCGGGGTTCCGATCAACCATGTGTCAACCGAAGAGCATCTTCTCAAGCTTGTCGGTCGCGCGTTTCTGGATCGTCGGAAGGACATGGCTGTAGGTGTCCAGCGTCAACACGATCGTCGAGTGACCGAGCCTCTCGGCGACCACCTTCGGGTGTTCCTCGGCGGTCAGCAGCAAGGTCGCGTGGCTGTGCCTCAGGTCGTAGAGCCGGATCCGCGGCAGCCCGGCCTGTACGAGCAGCGGCCTGAAGTAGCGGTACGTGATGTTCGGGATGGCGAGCGGCGTCCCGAACTCGCTGCAGAATATCAGGTCGTTGTCCTCCCACAGGTTCAGCGCCTTCTGCCGCTGGAACCACTGCTTCTGCTTGTGGATGACGAGCTTGTGAACCAGCGGCTCGGGTAGGATTATCGTGCGCCGGCTGCGCGAGGTCTTCGGCTCATTGAAGCTAAAGCTCCCCTTAAGCCGGACCAATGCGCGGACGACCCGGACGGTCTTCCGCTCGATATCCAGATCGCCCCACTTGACGGCGAGGAACTCCTCGGGCCGCATGCCCGTTAGCAGGGCGAACTCGAAGATCAGCCCCTGCGGGATCGACCCGCAGGCTGCGATAAACCTGCGGGCCTCCTCGGCGTCGAGCGTCCGTCGTTCGATCCTAGGCACCTTGGGCGTGTCGACGAGGAGAGCAGGATTCCGCTGCAGGACATTCAATCGTACCGCCCGGTTGAGGACCTTCCTTATCAGGGCGTGAACGTGCTTGATCGTCTGCGGTGCAAGGCCGCGCTGCGACATCGCCCCGTATATCCGCTGGATGTCGAGTGGTTGGATCTTATCGATCTTCTTGTTCCCTATCGTGTCGCGGAAGTGGCGGTTGTAGATCATTTCGTCGCCGGTCCAGGTTCTCAGGCTGTTCCGGACCTTGTCGAACGACTCGAGCCACTCGGCGAAGAACTCGTTCAGTGTCAGGTTCGGGTTCGCTGACAGCGTCCCCTGATCGTGCTCGAGGAGCTTTTTTTGCAGGCGCTGCTCGGCCTCTTTCCGCGTGCCGCGGACCGTCTGGGTGAAGTCACGCCTCTTGCCGTTGTGGTCGAAGTGCATGAAGAAGCTGATAAGCCATGAATCGCTACCCCGCCTCTTCAGGCACCCCCGTCGCCGTGCCGCCATAGTGTTCACTTCCCTTCTACTCGGCGGACGCAGTAAGATGCTTTGCGTCCGTCGGCTTTCTTTCAATCGGTTTGCTTGCGGATCATCGGGCCGGGACTGTTAGCGCAGTTCCCGGCCTTTTCATGTCGATCTGTCGATCACCCGTCTCGCGCGGGCGCGTTTTTCGGTTTCAAGGTCTTTCAAGGTTCGATCGTTGAACGACTCTTAAACATTTGCGATCGCTCGGCTTAAGATCCTTACGCTCGCGCCCATCCTTACATAAGTGTCCTGAAGGGTTATTTTTCGCTCTGATTTCCACAAAAATATTCGAAAAACTATCGCCTATAAGTCTGGACCGGGTCGTCTCGAAACGGTCCGTCGGCGCACAAAAAGCGTTGTTTCCCCCGCCATAACGAAGGGCCTGGAACAACGCTCAGGAATATTATGCGCCGTGTTTGGTGATTCGTACACGAACTAATCCTGTTTGTATGATCGGACCCGTCGACGACTACGCGACGTTTCATCCAATTTTCGGAGCGAGCTCCACGATCAGATCGGTGAGGTCGATGTCACGACCTTTTCTTCGCGTGTAAAACGGGTCTCAAGGAAGTCCGATACTATGACCTGATGGCTTCCGAGTGCGGCCGCGTTAACGGCTGGCTCCAAGTGGAGTAGTGGGTACTGTCCGGAAACAATGTTATTTGCCGCCTCCCGGCCAGACGGAGTAGTTCGTGGAACCTTAGGTTCATACATCCGCCGGTCGCTATCCAAACATAGTCCTCAAAGAAAATGCTTGCGATGACGGCCGTCTTCTCGCTTTCCACGACCCCGATCGGCCTGACAATCTGGGTCTGGCAGTACTCGATTAAGGAACTGTTGCCAATTGGGGCGGCGACGTCAGGGTCAAATTTGAAAGGAAGGCAATATGTCATGAAGTCCTCTCTTCGGAACTCGCGAAGTTGTCTGGTTTCCCAGATATCTCATAGGTCCTTTCTCGAAGTTGATGAGTATATTTGTCTTTGAAGGTTCCGGTTTCGAAACTGACGCGGTTGCTTCGAACTGTCGCAGAAGTCCGTTGCGAAATGCGTGATACTGGGCTGTTAGCTGAGGAACTCCCGTATTTTCGGCCGCCAAGCCAAATAATGGGACCAAATCCTCATCATTCACACGCACCCAGTGAGCGCCGAGAAAGCAGTGTACGTTTCCTCCGATCCGACAAAGGCCAAGTCCCATTTGGACGAGAATCCTCAAAAGAACACGCATCACAACGACGGTAAACATTTTCGCCGCGTTTGCCTGCGACAATTCCAAGCCCGCTTCGGCCTCAAAATCAACAGGTTCAAGAGCCTGAATTACTTGTTCCTTGACCTCACTCCATGAAGTGGTGGTATTCGAGTTTAATGGCTAAGGCGCGCCGAGGTGTTTAACCGACTCCTCCCAACTCAGTAATCCGTCGTCATCTTCTGGCGGAAGATCAATTGGGATCTCCGAAGCTATGGTCTGTTCGTTCAATGCAGATGATTTCTCTTTGTCAGGTTGTTCCGACATAATTTTGTACGTATTTCGAGGAAGGTCGAGTTTGCGCACGCCCTTCCTCGAATTATTACTATCTCAACGCAGACTCCCCAGCAGCGCGTCTATCGAAAATCGGCGTTCCGGAGCAAAATGTTTGACCTCGATTGGCTCCACCCGAGGTCCGTTCCCGACGAAAGCAACTCGCTTGAAATACGGGAGCAGGATCGGTTCAGCCGGGCAGATATGCTCAGGGTGGACGCCGGCACGGGCGTAGAGACGGGTTGCCGCCTCGCACCATCTCCTTGGCGAAAGCGGTGAATCGATAAGCCAGATCGCCTGGATTATCGTGTCGGTACTGATCAGGACTGAGGGACCCAGAGACAGCCTACTCAAGCGTGAATGAAGCTCGCCAAGAGGCATTCCTGCAATTGTTACGATCAAAAGAGCAGGTCTTCCCTCGTCCCCGCGCCAATCACCTCTCACCGGGGTAATGCTGATCGGTTGCGACCACCTATTGGCTTCAACCAGCTCCTTTTGTAGCTGTTTGTTGGTTCCTAGCTCGGTAGCTGTCGTGCACCATTGCTTTGCCGGAAAGACGCCGTAGTCATTTCGAATTCCGTCTACGCCTAGCTGCATCGGTGCACCGTCGGATCCTCCGAGGCTGGCGACGATCTCTGCGATCCTCGGTCGGTTATCACTTCTTCCTTTACTCGCCGTCGTCTCCATCGTGGATGTGGACGAACGAAGGCCCTCGATGGGACCATTCACTAAGTTTTGCGGGGCGGCGTTTAGACCGCCGCCGCCGACATTGGAAAATTCATCATTCATCTATCTTTACCTCCCTAGTGGTCCCTGCGGTAGGCACCGACGACACTCGATCCAGGTCGATGGTTTTCTCACCGACGGCACCGCCCGCTTCGATCCATAGATTCAGCCGTTCCTCATTGAAACGGATCTGCCTACCAAAGCGCAAAACAATTCCAGCCGGAAAGAAGCCTTTACGGACTAGTTCAAATACCCTGTTCTTTTTTAGATTGAGTAGGGTTGCTGCTTCGGGAACCGTGATTAGTCGTTGCATGATTTCCTCCATGCAAATGACATCACTAATTTATTTCGATTTGAATGGAATTCGAACTAACAGGGAGGCGCCCATTTAAAAAGACAATATTTGCGACCGGCTTGATTCAACGGTAAAGGTAAGCCCTCAAGATCGCCTTCCACGTTTTGTGACGGACCGACGGATTTTCAGGTTCAAAAGCTTACTCATTTCATTCACCGCGCGCCGAACAGTCTTGGTTTCCTCTCCGGCCTCACGTTCTACAACATAGTTTGATCGATGCTTAGCGTTGTATGCGTCCGCCAGCTCCTTATAACTGGCCGTACCCATTTGGACTTGGGCGAACCACCTGAGGTGCTCGTCATTCTTTTTCGCCTTACTGCGTACAAAACCTAAATCTCCTGCATCACGTTCTCGCAACTTAAGGTAGTTTGTAATCTCGTCAACGAACTTCTTAACGGGCAGTGTTAGCTTTTCTAGCGCTTCGTCAACCTCACTTTTGAAGCCCCACAGGGGATAGAAGGCCAGCGGTTTGGAATAATATTCAGCTAGGTCAAAATCGATCTGTATATGGGTGCTGGGCAATGGTCGCTTTGAGAAACCTCGATGGATCTCCGCGTCCCATATTGTCGTAGTTCCGTTTCTCAGATCGCTCGGAAGGAGCTGCCAAATTCGCGCTTCCCGAAGATCATCACGTGCTCTCCACAAGTCAAGAGTTTCGAATGCGTGGTATCTGCACCAAGGGTGGTCCAGGTCATTTTCGAAAGACCATTGAGTAAGCCTTTTGATAAAAAGCTCAATGTTCGGATCGCGATGCCTGGAGCAATCGTCCCATGGCTCTTCCCAATCGCCTTTTATCCATCTCGAAAAATTTGCAGGAAAGCTGATTTCAAATGGTTGTTGTTCATTTCTGGCCTTCCACGATTCCTCCAAGAAATACCAGGTTGGTCGACATCGTATCGCCCAGTCGGTTCGAATGAGCTGGCGATTACGTCGAGACTTCCCTCGAACTCGAGTTCGCCCCGGGTCTGCTTCGAAACAGAAGAGTGGAACCCGACTATAAAGAGGAAGAAGTTCTTGCAGCTGGTCGACCAGCGAAGGTTTTAGCTCGCCGCAAAGTTGTAAAAACCGACTACGAAGATCCGATATCGAATCCGTAGCATCGTCGTAAGGGGTGGAATGTTTCTCGAACTCGCCCTTACCAAAGTGGAAGGTTGTAGTCGACCCGGATTTTGTGGACATTAAGATTCGGCGTCTGGCCTCACATAAACTCTCCCTAATTATCCCGCTGATATCATGGTTTTCAAAACGATATAGCCGTTCGTCTGCCCTCGAAATGTCCACGAACCCAGTTAAACTTGCTCAAACTAAGACAAACCCGGTAGACATGCAACCGGTCTAAGCCTAGACTAGATAATACTTTAGGCATCTTAATGAAACTGTGCGAATGTGGCTGGTCGCCTCTGCAAAACCTTTATTCATCGGTTCGATTCCGATCGCCGCCTCCAAAACGTAAATCTATTACAAATACAGTAGTTATAAAACACATGGCGGCCGGAAATGAGACCGCCATTTTGCTTTTGGT